>JACCDX010167115.1_pt1 | contig 31115 bp, 30 predicted proteins | sample 7449681 | NCBI WGS metagenome assembly JACCDX01 (sample SAMN15323450, study PRJNA562643) | freshwater metagenome | isolation source: river surface water | place: USA:Blue River Watershed | collected 2017-08-18
CATGACGTTCAGCGGCAGCGGCTGGCCGGCCACGAGCGCGGCGATGTCCGCCTCGGCGGTCACGCCGGCGGCGAACAGGCCATCGGCGCCGGCCGCCGCATAGTCGCGCGCCCGCAGCAGCACCTCGTCCACCGCGCGCCCGGGCGCGAGGTTCTTCAGCCAGACGTCGCAGCGGGCATTGATGAACAAGTCCACGCCGGCACGCGCCGTTGCGGCCTTGATGGCCTCGATCTTGCGCGCCAGCAGGGCCGGGGCGCCGGCGCCGTCTTCCAGGTTGATGCCCGCCGCGCCGGCCTCGGCGAGCTGCATGACGTGGCCGGCCACGACGGCCGGGTCGTCGCTGTAGCCGGCCTCGCTGTCCACACTCAGCGGCACGCGCGCGATGCGGGCAATGCGCCGCACGGCCGCCACGTGCTCGGCGATGGGCAGGTGGTTGCCGTCGGCATGGCCCAGCGCCCAGGCCAGGCCGGCGCTGGTCGTTGCCAGCGCCGGCGCGCCGAGGCTCTGCACCAGGGCCGCGCTGCCGGCGTCCCAGATGTTGGCAATCTTCAGGAGCGTGGGGCCCTGGTGAAGCTGGCGGAAGTTCATGGCGGTCGGGCTCCGAAAGCGTGAAGGAATGCGCGATGCTGCCAGCACCTGCTGCCAGCATCTGGCAGTGGTCAGGCACCGCCGCGTTACCAGCGAAGCGCCGGAAGCGCCAAGTTCTTCGCACCGGCCGCCGCAGACTGCGTGTAACGTGCCCGCTTTTGACAGCCCGGCTGCCCGATGAGACTCGCCTTGATCGCCCACGATGGCAAGAAGGACGCCATGATCGCCCTCGCCGGCGACTACCTGCCGCTGCTGCGCCGCTGCACGCTGCTGGCCACCGGCACGACGGGCGCGCGCCTGGCCGACGCCCATGGCCTGACGGTCGAGCGCATGCTCAGCGGCCCCTGGGGCGGCGACCTGCAGATCGGCGCCCGGCTCGCCGTGGGGGAGGTGGACGGCGTCATCTTCCTGCGCGACCCCATGACCCCGCAGCCGCACGAACCCGACATCAATGCGCTGGTGCGCGCCTGCGACGTGCACGACGTGCCCTGCGCCACCAACGTGGCGACCGCACGGCTGATGCTGAACCTCTGGAGCGCTGCATGACCTGGCGCGCCCGGCCACGGCGAGGTGCCCACCCGTGAAGCCGGGCGGCCAGCCGCTGCCCGGGCTGTCCCGGTGGTTGCGCATCCGCGCCCGGCTGGGCCTGACCTTCGGCCTGCTGCTGTTGCTGCTGCTGGGCCTGGCGGGGCTGTCCATCCACCGCCTCACGGGGCTGTCCGACGCGCTGAACCAGATCATCGATGACCAGGCCGCGATCCGCGACGCCGTCAGCGAGATCAACCGCAACGCGGAGTCCATCGCGCGCAAGCTGCTGGTGGTCATGAGCCCGGACGACGAGCTGCGCCTGGCCGCCTACCCGGAGATCAACGCGGCCAACGGCCGGCTGGACGACGCCATGCAACGCCTGGCGCTGCTGCTGCCCGAAGGCTCGCGCAGCGAGCGCCTGGCCGAGGTTCGCCAGCACCTGGCCGACTACCGCACGAGCTATGTGAACGTGCGCGACCTCACCGAGAACGAGGACTTTCAAACAGCCCGCGCGCTGCTGGGCAGCGAGACGGAATCGGCGCTGTCACAGCTGGTGAGCGCCATCTACCAGCTGGCCGCCAGCGAGGAGCGGGCCGGCATGGCGCGCGCCCGCGCGCTGCGCGAGCAGATCGACGTGGACCGCACCGGCGTGCTGGTGCTGTGTGCGGCGGCTCTGGTGGCCGGCGCCTTGCTGGCGGTGGGCGTCACGCGCTCCATCGTCTACCCGCTCAAGCGCGCGGAGCAAGGCGCCGAGCTGATCGCACGCGGGCAGTACGGCCACCGCATCGAGGTAGGGGCCGCCGACGAACTCGGGCGCATGGCCACCGCGATGAACACGATGGCGGCCGCCGTCGGCGAACGCGAGGCCGAGCTGCGCCGGCTGGCCGACATCGACCTGCTGACCGGCCTGCCGCAGCGCGCCCGCTTCATCGCCGACGGCGACCGGCTGTTGGCCGGCCTGCCGGAAGGGGAGCGCCTGGCCGTGCTGATCTGCATCGACGTGGACCGCCTGAAGGCCGTCAACGGCGTGCTGGGCTTCGATGCCGGCGATGCGCTGCTGCGCGGTGCCGCCGCCAAGCTGGCCTCGCTGTTCGAGGGCGTGGCCGCCTACGGCCGGCTGGCCGGTGGCACGTTCGCGGCACTGGCCCCGGTGCTGCGGCTGGATCACGGCACCGCCCTGGCCGCGCAACTGCGCGAAGAGGTGGAGCACAAGCTCTCGTGGCAGGGGCAGGCGCTGGACCTGTCCGTCTCGCTGGGCGTGGCGCACTGGCCGGAGCACGCCGACACGACCGAGACGCTGCTGCGCCGTGCCGAGCAGGCGATGTTCGAGGCCAAGCGGCTGCGCCAGCCGGTGGCCGTCTACAACCCCGGCGCCGAGGCCGCCCGCGCGCTGCACCTGAGCCTGCTGTCGGACCTGCACACCGCCATCCAGCAAGACCAGCTGCGCCAGTTCCTGCAGCCCAAGCGCGACCTCAAGACCGGCCGCATCACCGGCGCCGAGGCGCTGGTGCGCTGGCATCACCCGCAACGCGGCTGGCTGCCGCCGGGCGATTTCATCCCGTTCGCCGAGCGCAGCGGCCGCATCCGCCAGATCACCGACTGGATGCTGGCCCGCGCCGTGCGCACGCTGGCCGACTGGGCGGCGCAGGGGCGGGCGCCGCTCTACATCGCCGTCAACATCTCCACGCTGGACCTGCAAGACCAGACGCTGCCCGCGCGGCTGGCGGCCCTGCTGGCCGAACACCAGGTGGACCCGGGCCAGCTGCAGCTGGAGGTGACGGAGACCGGCCTGATGGCCAGTGGCACCGACCCCATCGCCGTGCTGCACGCGCTCAGGAGCTGGGGCGTGCGCCTGGCCATCGACGATTTCGGCACCGGCCAGTCGTCGCTGGCCTATCTGCAGCACCTGCCCGTCGACGAGCTGAAGGTGGACCGCAGCTTTGTGCAGGACGTCAACACCGACCCGCGCCGCGAGGCGCTGCTGCGGTCCATCGTCAGCGTGGGGCACGGGCTCGGGCTGACCGTGACGGCCGAAGGCGTGGAGAACGACGCCGAGCTGGCCATCATCCGCAACGCCGGCTGCGACCTCGTGCAGGGCTATCTGCTGGCCAAGCCGATGGCGCTGGCCGACTTCGAGACCTGGCTCACGGCCCAGGGCTGACGGCCGGCGGCGTCTCGCCGGCCATGAACTTCTCCAGCGCCAGGCGCACCTCGGGCGCGAGTACCCGCGCGGCGACATGCTGGCCCAGGCTGCGATAGCTCTCCCACTGCGCCTCGTCGAAGAACTGGTCGGACGTGGGCTCCTGCGGGAAGGCCGGGTGCGTGCTGGCGTACTGCAGCACGTCGGCCGGCGCGCCGGGCTGCTTGCTGGGCTTGAGCAGCACGATCCAGCACGGCGGCGGCGAGACGCCGTCCTCGCCCGGCAAACCCTGCGCGCGCAGCAGCAGCGCAGCCGGGTTGGCGTGGTCCGCCTCGGCGCTGAACTGCGTCGTCGTGCCGAACACGTCGCGCAACGGCTGCCAGCCGCGGAAGTCGCTGATGACGCAGATCTCCGTGCGCAGGTCGATGCGCGCCAGCCGGATCAGGTTGGCCAGGTCGTCGAAGCGGTAGTCCGGGTCGGCGCCGTTGTCGCTGGCGAGGATGAAGCCCACGCGGCGCTGCGGCCGCAGCAGCTCGTACAGCGCCGTGTTCTCGAAGTGCCCGCCGTCCGACAGGTATTGCCAGCGCCGCCGCAGGCCGTAAAAGCGCGCGGTGAACTCGTAGCTCAGGTAGGTCTGCGTCCGGAACAGCACACCCATGCCGCGCCCGAGCCACACGCCCAGCCGCCACCAGGGCGGCGACGGCGCGTCGTGCACGCCCGAGGCCCACCAGACACCCAGCCGCACATTGGCCGCGCCCATCAGCAGTGACATGCCCAGCGTCGTCTCGCGGCCGATGCCGGTCGAGAACGCAGCGCCCGACGTGCCCACCCAGTCGCCCAGGTGCATGGGCGGGTTCAACGGCAGCCGGCCGCTCAAGGGCTTGAAGAGATTGGGCCAGCCGTCGATGCTGAAGCCATAAGGCATCACCGCCATGGGCTGGCCCTTGCGATCACGCTGCACCAGTTGCTCGGCAGGATCGATGGTCTTGTTCACCGTCACGTTGACGAGATGCAGCGGCGCCCAGGTGGTCAGCTGCCCCCCGGCGTAGAGCTTGTCCAGCGGCAGGTTGTCGCCCGGCAGCGGCTCGGCGGCGGACAGATGCCGCGCATCGCCGTCGAAACGCGCGCCGTTGCTGGCGCCGAGATAGGTGCGGATCAGCCGCGCCGCATAGAAGCTCTGCAGGCTGGACAGGTTGATGAACGCGGGGAACTGCCCCACCCCCACGGCCAGCAGCAGCCAGGCCAGCGCATGCAGCAGCAGCAACTTCAGGTGCGCGACGCTGCCCATGGCGGGCACCGACGGCGCCTCGCCCTGCCAGGCCAGCCACTGCACGCACCAGGCCCACACCGTGGCGATGAGCAGCAGCACCGCCAACCCCGCCGCGCCGCTCAGCGTGGACAGGGGCAGCCTCTGCAGCCAGCCCTTGGAGGCGCCCTTGGCCCCACCGCTGCCTGCCGCGCCGAGCTGCTTGGCCACCCAGGCCACGGCAGCGCCCAGCGCCGCCGGCACGCTGGGCAGCCACGCGCCATGGGCGAGCGTCAGCAGATACAGCGTGTGGCCCAGCGTCTCGACAACCCCCAGCAACAGCAGCACGCCGGTCATGACCAGGCCGGCGCCCAGCCAGCGCGTCAACATCACCGCCTGCAGGCGCGCACCGGGCTCGAACATCGCCAGCACGACATGCAGCGCCACGCCGAACAGCGTCACGGCGGCCAGCCCCGCCCAGACCTGCTGCAGCCGCTCCGTGTCCCCCGTGCCCAGCCACGCCAGCGCCGCGAAGATGCCGCCGGCCAGCGACATGCCCAGCATGCTGCGGTTGACCGGCCGGCTCACGCCGTCCGCACGCCGGCTGGTCGTCCAGAACGCGATGCCGGTGGGCACCACCCACAGCACCAGCGGCGCCAGCGCGAGCGGCAGCAGCGAACTCCACCAGATGACGCCCATCAGCGACGGCGCCGGGCATTGCCCCGTGCAGGCCGCCGCTGCCTTGAGCGCAGCCAGGCCTTGCAGCGCGCGGCCGAGGAACCGGGTCTCCAGACCACTGAACAGGCCCTCTCCGAGCTGCCCCAACAGTGCGCTGCGCACGGCCGCCCCCAAGGTCAGCGCCAGCAACAGCGCCACACCGATGACGACGTGCAGCGACACCCAGTTGCGCAGCCCCATGGCGGCGGCGTAGACGAAGTCCCCCGTGCCCGTGGGCGTGAGGTAGCGGCCGTTCTCGCGCAGCCAGGCCAGCGGCGCGCGCAGCAGCGCCGTCTCGCCGCTGAGCATCGCCGAGCGGATGCGCTCGGGCGGCCCGCTGGCGAGCACCGCCTGGGCGCGATCGGCGGCGGCCTCGGCGTCGTCCGGGCCGCTGCCGGCGCGCTGCAGACGGCCTGGCACGAACAGCCCCACCAGGAACGCCCCGATGAACCCGCCACCGCTGACGGTGGACAGGTAGTCGAACCGCGCCAGCATGGAGTCCCTGAAGCCCGAGGGCGGCCGGGCAGGCCCTGGCTCGGCCGTCTCGCGCGGCGCCTCGGCCAGCGCCTGCAGCACGCCCAGCGAGAACGTGGCGCTGCGAATGCCGCCGCCGGACAGCGCCAGCGCGTCGAAGTGCTCGGCCACCGGCAGCTGCATGTCGGTGCGGCGGGCGCGCAGCAGCCGGCCTTCGTCCGGCAAGGTCTCCCGCGGCGGCTCGCCGCCCATCCAGGCCTCCACACGCCGGGTCAAGCGCCGGGCGGCGCCACGCCAGCCCGTCCACCCGCCCGATTCCCCCTGATCCAGCCGATGCGACACGGTTTTCTCCCCGATGACCAGGCGCCACTGTCACGAGCGCCGCCGTCGCGCGCATCCGCAGTTTTGCTGACCCCGGCGCGGCCCCCCGGACAACGGCTAAAATGCCGGCCTTTCGTCGTTTTGCCCCTGCTGTGGGCTAAGTTTCACTGGAGCCACTCATGGGCAACAAGATCGTCACCGAAGCGGACCGCAAGGCCACTCCCCGTCCCGCCGCCCCCAAGGGCGTCACCTTCACGGCCGGCAAGGGCCAACTGCGCAGCCTGGAGCGCGGCTCGCACACCCGCTCCAAGAAGAACCCGGGCAAGCGCCCCCACTCGGGTTGATCTTTCGGGCTGACCGCCTGAAGGTTTGACCTCACAACAGGCCCTGACGGGCCTGTTTGTTTTTGTCGGCTCGACACTGACCAAACACCATGATCCGCATCAACGAACTCCGCCTGCCGCTCGCCCACGCCGAGAGCGAGCTTCGCCCGGCCGTGCTGGCCCGCCTGAAGCTGGCCGACACCGATCTCGCCAGCGTCCACATCGCCCGCCGCGGCTACGACGCGCGCAAGCGCAGCGACATCCAGCTCGTCTACTCGCTGGACTGCACGCTGGCCGACGGCGTCGACGAAGCCGCCGTGCTGGCCCGCTTTGCCGGCGACCACCAGATCCGCCCCACGCCCGACACCGGCTACCACTTCCTCGCGAAGGTGGGCGAGTTCACCGGGCCGCGCCCCGTCGTCGTCGGTTTCGGCCCCTGCGGCCTGTTCGCCGCGCTGATCCTGGCGCAGATGGGCCTGCGCCCCATCGTGCTGGAGCGCGGCAAGGCGGTGCGCGAGCGCACGCAAGACACCTGGGGCCTGTGGCGCGAGCAAAAGCTGCACCCCGAAAGCAACGTGCAGTTCGGTGAGGGCGGTGCCGGCACCTTCTCCGACGGCAAGCTCTACAGCCAGATCTCCGACCCGCGCCACCTCACGCGCAAGGTGCTGACGGAGTTCGTCAAGGCCGGCGCGCCCGAAGAGATCCTGTTTGTCAGCAAGCCCCACATCGGCACGTTCCGGCTGGTCAGCATGATCATCAAGATGCGCGCCGACATCGAGGCGCTGGGCGGCGAGATCCGCTTCCAGCAAAAGGTGACGGACCTGCTGATCGAGGATGGCGCTGACGGCAAGCACGTGCGCGGCGTGCAGCTGGAATCGGGCGAGCAGATCAGCACGAGCCACGTCGTCATCGCGCTGGGCCACAGCGCGCGCGACACCTTCAAGATGCTGCACGAACGCGGCGTTCAGATGGAGGCCAAGCCTTTCTCCATCGGCTACCGCATCGAGCACCCGCAGAGCCTCATCGACGCGGCCCGCTTCGGCGCGAACGCTGGCAACGAGATCCTTGGCGCCGCCGACTACAAGCTCGTCCACCACGCCAAGAACGGCCGCGCCGTCTACAGCTTCTGCATGTGCCCCGGCGGCACCGTGGTGGCGGCCACGAGCGAGGAGCACCGCGTCGTCACCAACGGCATGAGCCAGTACTCGCGCAACGAGCGCAACGCGAACGCCGGCATCGTCGTGGGCCTAACACCCGAGGACTATCGCCAGGACGGCAAGCGCGACGGCAGCCCCGTGAACCCGCTGGACGGCATGGCCTTCCAGCGCATCTGGGAGAGCCGCGCCTATGAACTGGGCGGCGGCGGCTACCTCGCGCCGGGCTCGCTGGTGGGCGACTTCATCAAGCGCCAGGTCAGCAAGGAATTCGGCGATGTGCAGCCCAGCTACAAGCCGGGCGTCACGCTGACCAACCTGCAGGCCAAGGGCAACGGCTCGCTGCCGACCTACGCGCTGGAAGCCATCCGCGAAGCCCTGCCCGCCTTCGCCCGCCAGATCCGCGGTTTCGACCGCCCGGATGCCGTGCTGACCGGCGTAGAGACGCGCACCTCGTCACCGCTGCGCATCAACCGCGGGCGCGACTACCAGAGCCTCAACGTGCGCGGCCTGTTCCCCGCCGGTGAAGGCGCGGGTTATGCAGGCGGCATCATGAGCGCCGGCGTTGATGGCATCGAGGTGGCCGAGGCACTGGCGGCGGACCTGCTGGGGCTGCCGGACGCGCCGGTGCTGCAGGGCAAGGGGGCGAAGGCGGGCGGGCAGGTTTAACTGCCAGCCCGCGTAGGTTGGCCGGTGAGCGTAGCGAACCCCAACATCGCGACATCGCCGTTGGAGTGCGCTGCGCTTACTCCAACCTACCGGGCTGAGACGGCGGCAGGGCCAGCAACCGCTGCGCGCGCTGCTCCACGCGCTCGGGATTGCCCAGGTAGGCCGATGGCGCCCAGGCGATGGCTACCAAACGCGCTGCCTGCGCGGCATCAACCCGGGCCAGCGGAACCCCCAGGTACTTCAGCGAGGCCGCTTCAAACCCCGGGGCGTCCAGACCCATGAACGCCGAGGCGAGATAGGCCGCTTCGATCTCCTGATCGGAGAAGTGCGCGGGTAACAGCAGCGCCAGGCCCAGTTCAGATGCCAGCTGGATCAGGCGCCCGTAACGGCCGATCTCGCCCGAGGACAGTGCCCGGCGCGCCAGGAGCCCGTTGAGCCGGTCACCGTTGGCCCGGTGCAGCATGTCGATCAGGACGAGCGGTGGTTGGCGCTCACTCGCCGTCGCACCGTGCAAGGTCTGCTCGACCCAGGCCAGACGAGGTGCGGCCACAAGGCTGTCGTACGCTATGACACCCGTCAACATGACGCCCAGCAGTGCAGTCCCGCACCACGCCAGCACCCGGATAGCGCGGTGCATCGGTCAATCCTCCGGGAACCGTTCGGCCCACAGCACTGCCAGCCGCGGATCGTTGTCGACGCGATGCACCACCGCCGTCATCCGCGGCGCCACCTGCTCGAAGCGCTCCCGCCACGGCCCGAAGCGCGAGACGACGGCGACGTAGAGGTCCAGCACCGTCAGCTCGCCGCCCAGCAGGTAGCGGCCCGGCGACAGTTGCTCGTCCATGGTGGCCCAGCAGAAGGCGATGCGGTCGTGCACGGCCTCGACGACCGCGTCGCGCGAGGCTTCGGGCGCGCCGATGCGCCGCACGTCCGGCTTGATCCAGGGCAGCGCGTAGATGGCCGACGACACGTAGAGCATCCAGCGCAGGAACTGGCGGCGCTTCGGGTCGTGCAGCCCAGGCGCGAGGCAGGCGGCGGGGTCCAGGTCGGCCAGGTAGATGAGGATGGCCGCGCTCTCGGTCATGACCTCGCCGCCCTCCAGCACCAGCGTCGGGATCTGACGCATCGGGTTGCTGGTGGCGACACGGTCGCGCGCGGCCTCCTCGGCCCAGGTGGCACCGTCGATCAGCGTGTAGGGCAGGCCCAGCAGCGTCAACGCGGCTTCCACGGCCACCGAGCCGGAGGCGGCAGCGCCGTAGAGGGTGAGCGTATGAGAGGAAGCCGTCATCGCGAGGGCGACCCTGCTGCTGACCGCCAGCCTAACGCGTCACGTGCGGATTGTCGTTTCAGGGTGCATCCAGTGCGATCGCACGCCCCACCTCGCCCTTGTCGTTGAACATCAGGATGCTGGGCTTGCCGTCGGCGCTGACGATGAGCATCAGCCTCGGCCGTCCTTGCGCGTCACTGAGCGCCAGCGCCGAGGCGCGGTCGCCCGTCGTGCCGATGCGCACCCGATTGGCCGACAACAGGCCCTGCTCGCGCAGGCGGGTCATCTCGGCGCGGCGCTCGTCGGCGGGCAGGCCGCCCAGGCTGCGCAGCTTCTCGGCGCGCTGCATGACGTCGAACTTGAGACCCTCGGGTTCGTCGTTGATATCGATCGTGGTGCTGGAGCGGCCGCCGCTCTCGCTGTGCAGCAGCTGCAGCACCTGGTCCTGGCGGAAGCGGTCGAAGGTCAGGCTCAGGCCGGCGCTGGCCTTGCCGTCAGGGCCAACGGCGCCCTTCTGGATCAGCCCGCCGTTCTCGCTTCCCTCGTCGTCAACGAACAGCATGCCAGCCATCGTGCGCCGGTCAGGCCGCGCGACCTCACCGCCCTTCCACGGTGCACCAGGGAACTGCTCTCGGTTGGAGATGACCATGCGCAGCCGGCCATCAGGCTCCCGGATGTTGATGCGACCGACGTCGATCTCTTCGAACTTTGCGGGCGGTGTCTTCGCGCCGGTCAACAGCGTGACAGCCGCGATCAGACTGGCGCTGGCCGCCATGCCGGACAGGAAGGTCGAGGTGCGATGCAAGGGCGTCTCCGTCCACAAACGAAAAACAGTGTATGCCCGGCATGCGCGCAATCAGGAAGTCATGATTTCAATGAGTTCCTTGGCAAAGGCCAGCGTCTCCTCCGGCTGATCGAAGTGCATCTCGTTGTTCAGTTGTGTATGGGGTGAGCATCGCGAACCCCAGCGACGCCGTCGGGCGCGCGCTGGGCACCCGGCTGTTGGCTGTTCCTTCACTCCCCTTTGGAGGAGCCGAGCATCGCAGGCAGCCGGGGCGCGAGCGCAGCGAGCCTCGTCATCTGACTTCGCGCCGCTTTGTCTGAGCGTAGTGCGCGCAGCGAACGAAGCGCGTTGGGCGCGGCCCCGGCCGTCGAGAAGCGCAGGGAACCCCTTAGCGCAGCGGAGGGGCGACGGAACAGGGGCGACTCTTTGCCTACTTTCTGGTCGCCCAGAAAGTAGGTCGCCCGCCGGGGCGAAAACCGAAGGTTTCGCCGAAGGCAAATCCCGGCACGGGCCTCACGCGGCAAGCCAACAGCCGCGAAGGCGATCCACGGCCGCTCTTTGCAATCAACCCAGCCCTACCGAGCTGACCCGCCTCCGATGCGCGCCAGCTGCCGATCATGCAGCCCCGACATGCACAGCAGCGCCGTGACCGCGCCGATCAGCGCGAAGAACATGTCGGACTGCGTGTCCCAAGGGTCGCCCTGGGTGCCGAGGAACTCGTCGGCGCCCTGCCCCATCGCCAGCGCCGCGCCCCATTCAATGAACTCGTAGGTTGCACTGATGGCCAGCACCACGCAGGTGACCAGGAAGGCCAGCATGCGCCGCCCCCGCACGTGCTGCCCGCGGATGAGGATCTCGCGCACCGCCAGCGCCGGCACGAAGCCCTGCGCGAAGTGGCCGATCTTGTCGTAGGGGTTGCGGCTCAGGTGCAGCCAGTCCTGCAGCTGAAAGCCCAGCGGCACCCGCGCATAGCTGTAGGCCCCACCCAGCATCAACACCATCGCGTGGATGAAGATGCATGCGTACAACAGCGACGTCAGCGGGAATCGCCTATAGGTGAGCGCCAGCAGCGGCAGCACGACCATGACCGGCACCACCTCCATCAACCAGGTGGCGCGGTCGAAGGGTGCCCAGCCGGAGAGGATCAGCAGCCCCACGGTCGCCAACGCTGCGAGCAAGAGCCAGGGGGTGCGGGTCGATGTCGTCGAGAGTGCCTGCATGTTCCGGGGCGGCGGCCGCAGCCAGATGGTTAACCGGTCCCACTATGCCAGCCAGCGGCGGATGGCATGCGTGGCCGCCTGCGCGTCACGACGAGGCCGCTGCGTCGAGGCGGCCCCGTCGATGCGCGAGCTTCAACAGCACCCCTGCTGCGGCCAGGCAGAGCACGACAGACACGACGGAGCCTTCGGCACCAAACGCGCCTCCGGACAACCAGGCGGGGCCACTCAGCGTGCCGCGAAGCCAGGACTCCCCGGTGTGGCCGGAGACCGCAATCGAGAACACGGCACCCTGCACGAAGTTCCAGGCGAAGTGCAGCGCCGCGCACAACCAGAGGCGGCGGGTCAGCAGGTAAGCCGCGCCGAACAGCACGCCGAGCTCGACGCCCAGCAGCACCCCGATCAGCGGCGTTGCACCGGCGTTGCCCAGGTGCGCCAGCCCGAAGACCAGGCTCGACGCCACCAGCGCCCACACCACGCCCATCGACCGCGCCAGCAGCCGCAGCAGCACGAGCCGAAACAGCACTTCCTCGATCAACGCGCCGGCCGCCACCTTGGGCGCCATGCTCGCCAGCACGCTGCCGAACACATCCAGCGTGCCGACCGCCTCCACCGAATACGCGCCCGCCACGAACAGGAGGGCCACCACACCCGAGAACAGCAGCGCGCCCAGCATCAGCCCTGCACCGATTTCGCCCGCCGCTCCCGAGGCCGACAACTCGCGCACCGGGCGGCGCTCCCAGCAGCGGACGTAGGCGCCATACGCCAGCATCAGGACCAGCGCCTTGAGCAGGTTGCGCAGATCGCGCAGGCCGGCGTCAGGCATCCACCGTTGAACCACGATGTTCGCGGCCACGAAGGGAAGGCCGATCAACACCACCGCCGCCAGCCAGCTGGCCGCATTCGATGCTCGAACACGTAGAACCCACCGCGTCAGGCGCGCTGGCTGAGGTGGCATCCGGTGGGTCGTGTCGGGAATCGTCATGGGCAGCGCGGCGACTGGGTGAGGCGGTGGTTCGTGCAGACACTCTGCACGCCGCGAAGCCCGGCCGCGAGCGCCGGCCGACCAGGCGTCGAATCTCGAGGTTGAGCCGCGCAATGGCCGGGACGACCCGGAGGCGCCCGCCACCGGCGCAGCGCTCAGCGTGCGGCCTGGGCGATGTGCGTCACGCGCACCAGCAGTGGCGTGTGGTGATGCGCGGTGAACGCATGGAACAGTTCGCCGCCAACCGCCACGCGCCGCCCCGCCCAGGCGGTGAACCCGATGCCCGCGCCGCCAGGCGTCAGCGTCAGCTCCCGCTGCCCCACCTCGGCCACATCGCCTGCCAACGCGCCAGCGTCGGCGCAGACCGGCTCGTCCAGCACCAGCACCGCCTGCCGCTCGCGACGGTCGGTGTCAGGGTGTTCGCCATACCCTGGCGGGCCGAAGAAGTCCCGCACCTCCAGCTTGCCGGTGAGGCCGGCCAAGGGCCTGCCATAGGCCAGACACGCCGCCTGGGCGGGCGCCCCGGTCATGGCGGCGGAGAGCAGCAGGGCGGCCAGGATCAGGCGACGTCGCGGCATGTCGCCGTGAGCGCCGTCACGGTGCAACCCGTGATGAGTTCGCGAACACATCAGCATGCTCGTCTCTCAGCGCGCCCCGGGTTGCTACCGCTGCACCCGAAAGATCCCACCCTTCTTGTACCCCGCCTGCTCGTGGAACAGGTCGAACAGGAACTGCTCCAGTTCATCGTCGGCGACGAACTCGGGGATGACGAAATGGGCCGACAGGCGCTTGCCGTCGTTGCCCACGGCCAGCACCGACCAGCCGCCGCCAGTGCGCTCGATATCGAACAGGCCACCGAAGATGTTGAAGCGTTCGGACATCATGCGATCAATCCTCCGAGAAGCGGTCTTTCCATAACCTCACCAGCCGTGGCTCATTGTCCACGCGGTGCACCGCCGCCGCCATGCGCGGCGCCACCTCGACGAAGCGCTGCCGCCACGGGCCGAAGCGCGAGACGACGGCCACGTACAGGTCCAGCACCGTCAGCTCGTCGCCCAGCAGGTAGCGGCCAGGCGACAACTGCGCATCCATGGTGGCCCAGCAGAACGCGATGCGCTCGTGCACGGCTTCGACGACACTGCCACGCGAGCTGGGCGGCGCGCCGATCCGGGTCACGTCGGGCTTGATCCAGTGCAGCGCATAGATGGCCGACGACACGTAAAGCATCCAGCGCAGGAACTGCCGGCGCTTCGGATCGGTGGGCGACGGCGCGAGGCCCGCCGCGGGGTCAAGGTCGGCCAGGTAGATCAGGATGGCCGCGCTCTCGGTCATGACCTCGCCGTCGGGCAGCACCAGTGTCGGGATCTGGCGCATCGGGTTGCGGGTGGCGACACGGTCGCGTGCGGCCTCTTCGGCCCAGGTGGCACCTTCGACGAGGTCGTAGGGCAGGCCCAACAGCGTCAGCGCTGCCTCCACCGCCACCGACCCGGAAGCGGCGGCGCCGTACAGCGTCAGCGGTGCGTGGAGGTGGGGCGTCATGGGGCGGGGTCCTTCAACGGTCGGTCGCCGCCAGCCAGGCCAGCAGGTCGGCCGCGTCACGCTCGCCGAGGCCCGCGCCCCAGAAGCGCATCTTGGTGCCAGGCACCAGCGCGTTCGGGTCGCGCAGGTAGGCGGCCAGTGTCGCCGCGTTCCACACCAGCCCGGAGGCCTTCAGCGCCTGCGAATAGGCATAACCCGGCAAGGTACCGGCCTTGCGGCCGGCGAGCGCGTTGAGCTGCGGACCGAAGGCGTGGCGCGCCGACGGGCCAGCCTGATGGCAGTTGGCGCAGGCGGCAAACACCTTGCGGCCCGCGGCGGGGTTGCCGTCGGCCACCGCGTGCTGCGGCATCGCGCCGGCCAGCGCCAGCAGCACGCCGCCCACGCCGGCTCTCATGCGTCGGCGCCTCCCGGCGCCATCATCTCGATGAGTTCCTTGACGAAGGCCAGCGCGTCCTCGGGCAGCTCGAAGTGCATCTCGTTGTTCAGTTCGACCACCTCGCCGCCCGGGCCCTTGTGCACGATGGACCAGCCGCCCGCGCCGCCGTCGATGGCGAGCACGCCGAACTGGCCCGGTTCAAGGTCCCGCGCGCTGCCGCCGGTGAGGACGATGTCGCGGCCGAGGTGGGAGTGGTAGCGTTTCATATGGGTCTGTTGTTACCCCCATTCTCCCAAGGACACCTCATGAAAGCAGTCTGGAACGGCATCACGCTGGCCGAAAGCGACGACACCGTCGTCATCGAAGGCAACCACTACTTCCCCGCCGCGTCGCTGAACACGCAGTACACGACGTTCAGCAACCACGTGTCGCGCTGCCCGTGGAAGGGCGAGGCCAAGTACCTGAGCCTGCTGATCAACGGCGAGATGAACCCCGACGCGGTCTGGTACTACCCCGACCCACTGCCCGCCGCGGCCGAGATCAAGGGCCGCTATGCGTTCTGGAAGGGCGTGAAGGTCACGGAGTGACCCCGGCCGGCAGCAGCGCCCACAGCCGCAGCGGCTGCTTGGTGCGGCTGGCTTGCTGGGCGGCGTCGTCGCCCCAGCCCCAGAAGAGGTCGGCGCGCACGGCGCCGGTGATGGCGCTGCCGGTGTCCTGCGCCAGCACGAGCCGGCGCAGCGGCGTGGTGGACAGCGGCTCCGTGCTGTCCAGCCACAACGGCGTACCCAGCGAAATGAACGCCTTGTCGACGGCGACCGAACGCCCCGGCGTCAGCGGCACGCCCAGCGCGCCGCGCGGGCCCAGCGCGGTGTCGGGCAAGGCCTCCTCGCGAAAGTAGACAACGCGCGGATTGACGGCCATCGCGTCGCGCACGCGCGCCGGGTTGCGCCTGGCCCAGTCGCTGAGCGTGCGGGGCGTCGCGTCGGCCACCTCGCCACGGTCCAGCAGCGCGCGCGCGACGGACTGGAAGGGCTGGTCGTTGTGGCCCGCCCAGGCGACGCGGCTGATGCGCTCGGCGCCGTTGGCGTCGCGCATCACGAGCCGGCCCGAGCCCTGGATCTGCAGCTGCAGCAGGCCGAAGGGATCGTCCACATAGGCCAGCTCCAGCGCCGTGAAGCGCGGGTTGGCCTCGATGTCCCGGCGCGGCAGGCGGCGCAGTGCGGGGTCGGCCGGCAGCGCATGCACGGGCCACTGGAACGCGCCCTGGCGCGTGCGGCTGGCGGCGAGCTGGGGCTCGAAGTAACCGGTCAACAGGCCGGTGGCCTCGCCGTTGTCCGCGGCCAGGCGCCACGGGCGCAGGTGGCGCATCAGCAGCGCAGCAGCCTCCATCGGGTCGGTGGGCGACAGCAGCGCGGCGCGCGCACAGAACTCGGCCCAGCCGCGCGGCGGGCGCTGGCAGCCGGCCAGCAGTGCCGGCCAGGCGGCGAGCAGGTCGTCGCGCCCCCAGCCGGGCAGGTCCGGCCAGTCGGCGGCAACCCAGCGTGGGCCTGCCGCGCCCGGCGCGGATGTGGACGCCGGGGGCGAGCCCGTGGTCGACGTCACCGGTGCGGGCACCTGCGGCGGCAGCGACGAGCAGGCCGCCAGGCTTCCTAGAATCGCCGCCAGCACGCCACGCGCCCAGCCGCCCATGATCCTCCTGCTCCTCGAAGCCCTCGGTGCCCTGCTGATCTTCGTCTTCATCATCTGGTGGACCATGTTCGCGGGCCGCGACAAGGGCGAGCGCCGCGAGAAATAACTCAACGCCGGCCGGCGGCAGCGCCCCAATGCGCCGCGCCGCTGGCGCATTCAGCGAGGCGGCACGAGAAAGCTCAGCGGCTCACGGCGCAGCCGGCTGCGGATGGCCGCGTAGACACGGCGGCGGTCCGCCAGGCGGATGCCACGCGAGCGCATCGCGACCTTGAAGGCGCACAGGAAGCTGACGCCCACGTTCAGCACACCGATGCCGGCGATGCACAGCACGCACGACCAGAACGGCCAGGTGGCCATGACGCCATAACCCAGCGCACCGACGGCGGCCGCGAGCTGGCCGGTGGACAGCGTCACGTGCCGCACCTCCAGGCCCAGCCCGAAGAAGCTGCCCAGCGCCGGCACCAGCCCCAGCATCAGGCCCAGGCTGACATTGGCCGCCAGCCCCGAGATATTGGCCCGCCACCAGAGCGACCAGCGCTGCGCACGCGCCGGGCCCAGCGTGGCGACGATGCGCGGGTTCCAGGCGATGGCGCTGTCCAGCCGATGGAAGACGAACCAGTTCTCCACCCAGCCGGCGATCAGGCTGGCCGCGAACAGCAGCGTGCCGGTGAAGGCGGCGAACAGCAGCGACGGGCCGGCCAGGCTCATGGAGTGCAGCACGTACTGCGCCTCCTTCACGCCCACCAGCGGCGCGCCGAAGGCCGCCCAGCACAGGCCCTGCACTGCCAGCACGATCGGCGCGACAAGCGCCAAGTTGCCCAGGATGCCGGCCACCTGCGAGCGCGTGAGGTGCGTGACCTCGTCGACGAAACCCTCCACGCCGTCGTCCCGGCCGATGTGCTGCAGCTTCTGCGCCATGGCCGGCGCCGTCATGGCCGGCTGCTTGGTCGCCACCGTCCAGTGCAGCAGGTGGATGACGACGAAGCTGAGCGCGTAGTTCACGCCGGCCCAGAAGCCGCCCCAGAAGGCCGTGAAGCCCGCCAGCACGATGAGGAACTTCAGGAAGGTGGTGCCGGCGATGACCGCCCCGCCACCGGCCGCGCGCCAGAGCATGTCGCGGTACTCGGCGCGGTTGCGGGTGATGTAGTGCTCGCCGGTCTCGGCGCTGCGCTCGGCCACCTTGCGTGCGAGCAGCGAGTAATGGCGCGCGAACAGGGTGCGCAGGCTGCGCCGCTCATGCACCACCTGCACCAGCCCCGTCACCAGCCGCAGCAGCTCGCGCTGCGGATGCGCCGACACCAGGCAGGCCAGCAGTGCCTCGATGCGGTCCATGCGCGCGGTCAGCTGCTCGATGGAGAACATCAGGTCGACCGAGACGCCGTGCGCCTCCAGGTGCTCCGGCACCGTCAGGGCAGCCGCGCGGCAGCGGTCCAGCAGCGCGCGCAGGTAGTGCAGCGCCGGCGCCAGGCCTTCGGTGTCGTGCCGCTGCAGCAGGCGCTCCACGGCCTCCCACGCGGCCGGCAGCTGGTGGAACGGCTTGTCCTGCACGGCCTGCGCGTCCATGCGCGCGCGCAGCAGGCCCGCCAGCCCGGCGGCGTGCACGCTGCTCACCAGCACGGTAATGGCGGCGCGGGCCTCGACGCGCCAGCCGTCGTCAGGCGTGGCGCGGAACAGCAGACCCAAGCGGCCCAGCAGCTCGTCGTCGATGGCAGCCATCCAGGCCTCGTCGCCGTCGCTGCCGAACAGCAGCTCGAAGAGATCGGCGAGGTCGCGCGTGTCGGTGGTGCCGGGCAGCAGGCGGCGGCGCAAGCGGCCGAGAAACTCATGCCACAGCGCCATGCGCGGCGCAAAGCCGACCTCGGCGAACAACGCGACCGCGTCGACATCGTTCCACACGCCGCCGATGACATGGGTGAAGGCCCATGCATGCTCGGGGTGCCGCTCCAGCACGTTGAGCAGATGCTTGAGCCGCACCAGCGGGCGCGGCGTGCCGGCGGCGGTTTCCTCGCCCGGCGCCTGGCGCAGCCACTCCAGCAGCCGCACGAGCCAAAGGTTGCGCTCGGCCAGCGAGGCCTGCGGATCGGCCGCGTTCAGCAGCGCGGTCAGGTCCCAGTCGCGTTTCTTCAATTCAACGGTCCATCGCTAGCGCGGGGGGTGAACCCGCTCGGCCCGGGCAGCGCGCCCAGGGGCTGAACCCAGGCACTTGATGCCGATGCGCGCATTTGCAAGGCCTGACCCGGCATGGCGGCTCAATGCAGGCTGGCGCTGTCGGCCAGCAGGAACTCGTCGACCTCGGCATGGAAGATGTCGCAGCCCTCGGTCACGCACAGAAAGCGCCCGCGCATCGTGCCCTGCGGCGTGCCGATCTGCGCCCATGAGCTGTATTGGAAGCTCTGCCCCGGCGCCAGCACCGGCTGGTGGCCGACGACGGCGAGCCCGTCGACCACCTGCACCTCGCCGCGTGCATCGGTGATTTCCCAATGCCGGCCGATGAGCTGCGACAGCACGTCGCCGGTGTTCTCGATGGTGATCGTGTAGCTGAAGGCGTACAGACCTTGCTCGAGGTGGGTCTGCTCGGGCAGGGCTTGCACCGAGACGCTGCAGGTGAAGCGAGGATTGGCCATGGGGTGATTGTCGCTATGCTCGTCGAATGATGGTGCACAGACCCCAGGCGAGATGCGGGCTCGGCGCGCTGGCGGTCTGGCTGGGCCTGGCTGCCCCGGCGTTGGCGCTGGACCTGCGCACCGTGCAACAGGCCGGCGCCTCCGTCAAATACGACGCCGGCGGCCCACCCGACCGGCCGGGGCTGTGCATGGAGATCCTGCGGGCCGTGGCCAAGGCCGCGCCCGGCCTGACATTCACGGGACTGGACGAACAGGTGCCGCTCAAGCGCGTGGAGCGGCTGCTGGCCGAGGGCCGCATCGACGCCTTCTTCTGCCTGCTGAAATCGCCCGAGCGCGAGAAGCACTGGCGCTATGCCTCGGTGCCGCTGTACGTCATCCGGCATGTCGTCGTCCAGCGCGCCGATGACGCGCGCCAGGTGCGCACGCTGCAGGGCCTGGCCGCCACCAGCCACCGCAAGCGCGTGCTGGTCATGCGCGGCACGGCGCTGGCGCGCCACCTCGTTGCCGCAGGCGTGGCCATCGCCGAGGTAGGCAGCGAGCGCGAGGCGCTGGAGATGCTGCGCATCGGGCGCGCCGACTTCATCTACGGCCAGGACATGCAGTTGCACCGCCACCTGCACGATCCGCGGCAGAGCGGCAGCTTCCGCATCGGCACCACCGTCTTCCAGGAAGAGCCGCAATACCTGGCCTTGCGCGCCGACCTGCCCGCGCCGCTCGAAGAACAACTCACCCAGGCGCTGCGCCGCCTCGAACGCGACGGCACGCTGCGCCAGCTGACCGACAAATACCGATGAAACCCCTGTACCTGCCCCCCGACGGCCGGCCGCGCTGCGCCTGGTGCGCCGCCGCCCCTGGCGACGCCGCCTACCTGCGCTATCACGACGAGGAATGGGGTCGCCCCGTGGCCGACGAGTTCCGCCTGTTCGAGAAGCTGTGCCTGGAGGGTTTCCAGAGCGGGCTGTCGTGGCGCACCATCCTGAACAAGCGCGAGGCCTTCCGCGCGGCCTTCGCCGGCTTCGACTACCACCGTGTCGCCCGCTTCACCGAGGCCGACGTGCTGCGGCTGCTGGCCGACCCGGGCATCGTGCGCCACCGCGGCAAGATCGAGGCGGCCATCCACAACGCGGCACGCTGCGTGGAGCTGGCCGCCACCGAGGGCTCGCTGGCCGCCTACCTGTGGCGCTTCGAGCCGCCGAAGAACTCCGTGGCGCACAACCTGTCGCAATCGGCACCCTCCGAGGCGCTGTCCAAGGACCTGAAGAAGCGCGGCTGGAAGTTCGTCGGCCCGACGACCATGCACGCGCTGATGCAGGCCATGGGCCTCATCAACGACCACCAGCCCGGCTGCCACCACTGGCAGGAAGCGCAGCGGGCGCGGGACGCCTTCCAGAGGCCGGGAACCTAGAATCGCGGCCCATGGCCGCCCCTGACTACCGCATCGCCCCCAGCCTCCTGTCCGCCGATTTCGCCCGCCTGGGCGAGGAGGTGCGCCACGTGCTGGCCGCCGGCGCCGACTGGATCCATTTCGACGTGATGGACAACCATTACGTGCCCAACCTGACCTTCGGCCCCATGGTCTGCGAGGCGCTGCGCAAGCATGCCGCCAAGCCCGACGGCACGCCCGCCGTCATCGACGTGCACCTGATGGTGCAGCCGGTGGACAGCCTGGCCCAGGCCTTCTGCCGCGCGGGCGCCGACGTGGTGACCTTCCACCCCGAAGCCAGCGCCCATGTGGACCGCACGCTGCAGCTCATCAAGGGCGAAGGCAAGCAGGCGGGCCTGGTGTTCAACCCAGCCACGCCGCTGGACGTGCTGGAGTGGGTCATCGACAAGGTCGACGTGGTGCTGCTGATGAGCGTGAACCCCGGCTTCGGCGGCCAGAGCTTCATCCCGTCGGCGCTGCGCAAGCTCAAGCAGGCACGCGAGATCATCGACCGCTCCGGCCGCGACATCCGCCTGGAGATCGACGGCGGCGTGAAGGTGGACAACATCCGCGAGATCGCCGCCGCCGGCGCCGACACCTTCGTCGCCGGCTCGGCCATCTTCGGCAAGCCCGATTACCGCGCCGTCATCGACGCGATGCGCGCCGAGCTGGCCGCGCTGTGAGCCGCTCGCCCAAGGGCCGGCTTGAGCGCGGCCCGGCGTCGGCGTTCGCCCCGCACCACTGATTTCCTCCCATGGCCTCCGTCCTGCTCGTCTGCACCGCCAACATCTGCCGCTCGCCGATGGCCGAGGCCATCTTCAAGGCCAGGCTCGGCGAGGTGTTCCAGGTCATCGCCTCGGCGGGCGTGCATGCCGACCCACGCGGCGGCCCGGTGGACGCGCGCGCTGCGGCGGCACTGGCCCGGCACCAACTCGCGCTGGAGCGCAAATGGCGCTCGCGCCGCGTGGACCCCGACCTGCTGGCCCGGTTCGACCTCACGCTGGCCATGGAGGTGGACCATGTCGTCGCGCTGCGGCGCCTGGCGACGCCCGAGCAGCACGGCCGCATCAGGCTCGTGACTGACTTCGTGCCCGAGCTGACCGGCCAGGACGTGCCCGACCCCTACTTCGGCCCGGCGGCCGGCTTCGACGCCGTCATCGGCATGCTCGAGCGTGCCGCGGCCGGCTTGCTCAAAGCGGCCCGCGAAGGCCGCCACGAGCGCGCCTGATCAGGCCGACTTGCTCGCGAAGTCGGCCACCTCGCGCACGTCGGGGCCGTTGCCGCTGAAGCGGTCCAGCGCCAGGTAGATGACCGGCGTGATGTAGAGCGTCACGGCCTGCGACAGGATCAGCCCGCCCACCACCGCCAGGCCCAGCGGCTGGCGCAATTCAGCCCCGGCCCCCAGCCCCAGCGCGATGGGCAGCGCGCCCATCAGCGCCGCCAGCGTCGTCATCATGATGGGCCGAAAGCGCAGGATGGCCGCCTGCCGGATGGCCTCGCTAGGCGCCAGTCCCTGGCTGCGCTGCACGTCCAGCGCGAAGTCGATCATCATGATCGCGTTCTTCTTGACGATGCCGATCAGCATGACGATGCCGATGGTGGCGATGATGGTCAGCTCCATGCCGAACAGCTGCAGCGTGACGAGCGCGCCCACCGCCGCCGACGGCAGGCCGGCCAGGATGGTCAGCGGGTGGATGTAGCTCTCGTACAGCACGCCCAGCAGCACATAGATGACCGCCACGGCCAGGCCGATCAGCAGCAACTGGCCGCTCTGCGAGTCCTGGAACACCGCCGCGTCGCCGCCATAGCTCGTGATGATGCTGGGCGGCAGCTGGATCTCCTGCGAGAACGCATCGATCTGTTGGGTCGCATCACCCAGCGGCACGTTCGGCGCAAGGTTGAAGCTGATCGTGACCGCCTGCAGCTGGCCCTGGTGGTTCACCGCCGTCGGGCCCAGCGTGCGCTGCACCGTGGCGAAGGCCGTCAGCGGCACTTGCGCGCCGTTCTTGCCGCGCAGGTAGATCTTGTCGAACGCATCCTCGCTGCTGCGATCGCTGTCGCCGGCCTCCATGATGACCTGGTAGGTGTTGCTCTCGGCATAGATGCTGGACACCTGGCGTTCGCCGAACGCGCCGTACAGCGCGTTGCGCAAGTCCTGCATCTGCACGCCCAGCAGCGCGGCGCGCTCGCGGTCGATGATGAGGCTGGCCTGCAGGCCGCGCATCTGCGAGTCGCTGGTGATGTCGCGGAAGCGCTCGTCGCCGCGCAGCTTCTCCTGCAGCTTGACGGCCCAGGTGTTGAGCTCGCCGGCCGACACCGACTGCAGCGTGTACTGGTAGCGGCTCTTGCTCTGCCGGCCGCCCAGCTGCAGGTTCTGCACCGGCCGCAGATAGACCTGGATGCCGGGCACGGCGCGCAGCTTCTTGCGCATGCCTTCCAGCACCTTGGCCATGGGCTCACGCTCGCCGCGCGCCTTCAGGTTGATGAACATGCGGCCCGTGTTGGTGGCGCTGCCCGACGGGCCACCACCGACGGCCGAGCTGACGGCCGCCACGTTGGGGTCATTGCGCACGATGGCCGCCACGCGGTCCTGCAGCAGCGTCATCGCGGCGAACGAGGTGTCTTCCGCCGACTCCGTGCTGGCCTGGATCTGGCCGATGTCTTCCTCGGGGAAAAAGCCCTTGGGAATGGACATGTAGAACCACACCGTCGCGACGAAGCTCAGCAGCGCCACGCCCAGCACCCAGGGCCGGTGGCGCAGGGCCAGGTCCAGCGAGCGGGTGTAGAGGTCCAGCGTGGCCGAGAAGCCGCGCTCGAACAGCCGGCCGAGCGGGCCGTCCTCGTGGTGCTCGTCGGCCTTCAGCAAGCGGCTGCACAGCATGGGCACGAGTGTGAGCGACACGACGGCCGACACCAGGATGGACAGGCCCACGACGACGGCGAACTCGTGGAACAGCAGGCCGATGACGCCCGGCATGAAGAAGATGGGGATGAGCACCGCCACCAGCGACACCGAGATCGACAGGATGGTGAACGCCATCTCGCGCGCGCCGCGCACGGCCGCGTCGAACGGCTTCATGCCGTCCTCGACGTGGCGCACGATGTTCTCCAGCATGACGATGGCGTCGTCCACCACCAGGCCCACAGCCAGCGTGATGCCCAGCAGCGAGATGTTGTCCAGGCTGTAGCCCAGCGCAAACAGCAGCGTCAGCGCGCCGATCAGCGAGATCGGCAGCGAGGCCGTCGGGATCAGCGTGGCCACCGCGCGGCGCAGGAAGATGAAGATGACCAGCACCACCAGGCCCACGGTCAGCGCGAGCGTCACGTAGACATCGTGCAGCGACTCGCGGATGGACACCGAGCGGTCGTTCAGCGTGCGCATCTCGATGGAGGCCGGCATCTGCGCCGCATAGCGCGGCAGCAGCGCCTTGACCTTGTCCACCACCTGCACGGTGTTCGCGTCCGGCTGGCGCTGGATGGCCAGCACGATGGAGCGCTCGCCCTGGTAGGTGGAGTAGGTCTTGCTGGTCTCGACGCTGTCCTGCACGTCTGCCACGTCGCGCAGGAAGACCGGCGCACCGTTGCGCGAGGCCACGACGATGCGGCCGAACTCGGCGGCATTGCGCAACTGGCGGTTGGCCTGGATGGTCAGCGTCTGCTGCGAGCCGTCCAGCACACCCACCGGCGTGTTGGCATTGGCCGCCGCCACGGCCGCCTGCAACTCCGACAGCGTGATGTTGCGCTGGTTCAGCAGGTCGGTGCGCACCTTGATGCGCACCGCGTAGCGCTTCTGGCCGAAGATGGACACCTGGGCCACGCCGTCGATGGTCGACAGCCCCGGCGACAGCAGGTTCTCGGCGTAGTCATTCAGCTCCGTGAGGTCGATGGACGGCGAGGTCAGCGCCACCATCAGCACCGGCGCGTCGGCCGGGTTGACCTTGCGGTAGTTGGGCGGCGACGTCATCTCCGCCGGCAGCGCGCGCAGCGAGCGGAACAGCGCCGCCTGCACGTCCACGGCGGCCGCGTCGATGTCGCGCGAGGGGTCGAACTCCAGCGTCAGCGAGGTGTTGCCCAGCGTGTTCGTCGACGAGATGGTCTGCAGGCCGGCGATGGTGGAGAACTGCTTCTCCAGCGGCAGCGCGACGGAGGAGGCCATCGTCTCGGGCGACGCGCCCGGCAGCGAGGCCCCTACGTTGATGATGGGCGTGTTGTACGACGGCAGCGCGGCGACGGGGATCTTGCTCCACGCGGCCAGGCCGGCGATGACCAGCGACAGATTCAGCAGCACGGTCATGACCGGCCGCCGGATGAACAACTCGGTCAGCCTCATGCCCGGCCTCCGTGGGCGGCGGCATCGGCACAGAGCGGGGGCCAGGTCCTCCTCATTTGCCCGCCCCCGACGCCGTCTTGGCGGCCGCGCCGGCCACCTGGATGCGCAGCGGCGTGCCGGGGCGCAGGTTCTGCTTGCCGTCCGTGACGACCTGGGCCGTCGCGTCCAGCCCCTCCACCACGGCCTGCTCGCCCATGGCCTGGCGCAGTTGCACCGGCACGAGCTTGGCCGTGTTGTCGGGCCCGACGACGTAAACCGAACGCTCGTTGCCGCGCATGATGAGCGCGGCCTGCGGCACCACCGTCACCCCCTGCAGCGTGCGCAGCGTGAGGCGCACGCGCAGGAACTGGCCCGGCCACAGCGCCTGGGCCTGGTTGTCGAACTCGGCCTTCACGCGGATGGTGCCGGTGGTCGAGTCGACGAGGTTGTCCACGGCCGTCACGCGGCCCTTCACCACCGGCGCACCGCGCGCCGCACCGGCCGACGGCAGCGCCTGCACCTCCAGCGCACCGGCCCGCGTGGCGGCCAGCAGCGCGCCGAGCTGGTTCTCCGGCACCGTGAAGCTCACGGCGATGGGGTCGAGCTGCGCGATGTTGACCAGCGGCGTCGCCGTCGCATTGGCCTGCACCAGGCTGCCCGGAAAGACGCCGACGATGCCGGCGCGGCCGCTGATGGGCGCGTGCAGCTCGTTGTAGCCCAGCGTGACCTGCGCCGCCTGCACGGCGGCCTCGTCGCTGCGCACCAGCGCCTGGCCACCGTCGAGGTTGGCCTGGGCCGTGTCCAGCGCGCTGCGCGACAGGAAGTTCTGCGCCACGAGCTCGCGGGCTCGGCTGAGCTGGCGCTCCAGATCGGCCAGCGCCGCGCGGTCACGCGCCAGCTGCGCCCGCGCCTTGTCCAGCGCGGCCCGGTCGGCTCGGTCGTCGAAGCGGAACAGCAGCTCGCCCTTCTTCACGTTCTGGCCGTCCTTCACCAGCACCTGCGCCACGGTCGAGGTGGTCTGCGCGCGCAGGTCCACGCTCTGCAGCGCGGTGACGGTGCCGCTGGCATCGACGGTGATGGGCACATCCGCCTGCTTCACCTGCACGACGCTGACGTTCTGCGCCGCAGGCGCCGTGGCGCCACCGGGCGCGCCAGCCTCACCGCCGCGCCCGCAACCGGCCAGCAGGGCCAGCGTCAGGCCGCCAAGAAACAGGAAAGAGCTCGCTCGCATGCACGCCTGCTGAAAGTAATAGGGGTTGACCAGAAAAACAGATCAGCTTAACCGCGCTGTTTTGCTCGCTGGTTGCCGCCCCCTCGCCCGTGCGACGAACTCGGCCGATTTGGGTGTGAACCGCGCGTGGCGGCGCCAGCGCGGGCCCGAGCCGGCCGATCAGGCGATCAGCCCGTCGACTCGGCGGGCGCCTCAGCGCCCGGCCTGCAGCGCGCGCGCCAGCCGCGCGCCCGCCACGGCGTTGTTCTTCACCAGCGCGATGTTGGTCGCGAGGCTGCGGCCGCCGGTCAGCGCCTTGATGCGCGCCAGCAGGAAGGGCGTGATGGCCTTGCCGTGGATGCCCTGCTGGTCGGCCTCGGCCAGGGCTTGCGCCGTGATGGCATCGATCTCGGCGCGCGGCATGGCGTGCGCGGCGGGCACCGGGTTGCTGACGACGACGCCGCCGCCCAGCCCCAGGGCCCATTTGGCGCGGATGAAGCGCGCCTGGCTGTCGGCGTCGTCCAGGCGGAAGTCGGCGCGCAGGCCGCTGTCGGGCGTGAAGAACGCGGCGAAGTTGTCCTGGCCGATGGACAGCACCGGCACGCCGTGGGTTTCGAGATATTCCAGCGTCAGGCCCAGGTCCAGGATGGACTTGGCGCCCGCGCACACCACGGCCACCGGCGTGCGTGCCAGCTCCTGCAGGTCGGCCGAGATGTCGAAGCTCTCGTGCCCGCCACGGTGCACGCCGCCGATGCCGCCGGTCACGAAGACCTCGATGCCGGCCAGCTGGGCGCAGATCATCGTTGCGGCCACCGTGGTGGCGCCCAGGCGGCCAGTGGCGATGGCGTAGGGCAGGTCGCGACGGCTGAGCTTCATCGCATCGGGCGCCTGCGCGAGCTGCTGCAGCTCCTCGTTCGTCAGGCCCACGCGGATGCGGCCGTCGATGACGGCGATGGTGGCCGGCACCGCGCCCTCGGCGCGGATGACGTCTTCCACCTCGCGGGCCGTCTCCAGGTTCTGCGGCCAGGGCATGCCGTGGGCAATGATGGTGGATTCGAGCGCCACGACGGGCTTGCCGGCGGCACGGGCAGCGGCGACTTCGGGGGAGAGCTGGATCAGGTCGTTCATCGGTTCGAGAGGAAGTCGGGGGTCAGTTCGGGGTGAACGCTGCAGTCGGTTTGCAGCGTCAGGGCAGCGAGGTCCAGGCCCAGGCGCGCCGCGGCGTCGAAGTCCTGCGGGTCGCGCAGCAGGCCGGCGCAGACACCGGCCGACAGCGCGTCGCCCGCGCCGGTCACGTCGACCACCTTGACCGGCGGCGCCGCCCAGCGACGCGGCTCGCGGCCGGGCTGGCTCAGCAGCAGGCCTTCACTGCCCTGAGACACCAGCACGCAACCCACGCCACGGCCATGCAGCCGTGCCAGCGCCTCGCCAGGCTCGGCCGCCACCGTGGACAGCTCGCCGGCATTCAGGATCAGCAGGTGCAGCCCCGCGAGATCGTGCGGCAGGCGCGCCATCTTGGCCTCGGACACCGCCACCACCACGAGCGGCGGGCCGCCGGCACGGGCCTCGTCCAGCAGCAGCGGCCAGACGTCCTGCGACAGGTTGCCGTCTGCCACCACCAGCGCCGCGCTGCGGCGCAGCGGCTTGCTCGGCGCCAGCGTCCAGGCGTCCAGCCGCTCGACCAGCGGCATGGCCGCAAGCCCGAGGTGCAGCTCGCCGTCGGCCGACAGCACGGCCGTGTAACTGTCCGACACCTGCCGGCGCTGGCGCAGCACCGCCTCGGTGCCGATGCCCACGCGGGCCGCCTGCTCCAGCAGCATGCGGCCACCGGCGTCGTCGCCAACGGCCGCGACCAGCGCCACCGGCAAGCCCAGGCGGGCCAGGTTCTCGGCCACGTTGCGCACGACGCCGCCTGGCGTCTCATGCGCCTCGCAGGGGTTGGACGAGCCTGGCAAGGCCTGCGCCAGCAGGCGCAGCTTGCGGTCGACATTGAAGCCGCCAATGCAGACGATGGGGGCGGCGGATGCGGTCATTGGCCTCATTCTAGGAACCCCGCGCCATGGGCTAGTCCAGCGAATCAGTGAAATCGGTGGTGCGCAGGGGCCTGGCCGGGCTGGCGGCAAGGCGCAGCGCTTGCCGGGTGCCTACACGCCTGCGGGCTTGCGCCTTGATTGCGGCTGGCCAGGGGCTCACGCACCACCAATTTCACTGATTCGCTGGACTAGACTCAGCCGCGGCGCGGCGCCACGCCGCCCACGTCGCTCGGACGGTTCCGGGCGCTCACGTACACAACCAATGACCTCTTCGTCTTCCGCCTCCGGCGGCAAGCGCCGCTTCGCGCGCATCGACCGCCTCCCACCCTACGTCTTCAACATCACGGCCGAGCTCAAGCTCGCCGCCCGCCGCCGTGGCGAAGACATCATCGACATGAGCATGGGCAACCCCGACGGGGCCACGCCGCCGCACATCGTCGCCAAGCTCGCCGAGGTCGCGCAGCGGCCCGACACGCACGGCTACTCCGCCAGCAAAGGCATCCCGCGCCTGCGCCGCGCCATCTCGCACTGGTACCAGCGCCGCTACGGCGTAGCCATCGACCCCGACAGCGAAGCCATCGTCACCATCGGGTCGAAAGAAGGCCTGGCCCACCTGATGCTGGCCACGCTGGACCGCGGCGACACCGTGCTGGTGCCCGACCCCAGCTACCCCATCCACATCTACGGCGCCGTCATCGCCGGGGCCGACATCCGCGCCATCCCGGTGTCGAGCGAGGTGGACTTCTTCGCCGAGCTGGAGCGCACCATCCGCGGCAGCTACCCCAAGCCCAAGATGATGGTGTTCGGCTTTCCGTCCAACCCGACGGCGCAGTGCGTGGACCTGGGCTTCTTCGAACGCGTCGTGGCGCTGGCCAAGAAGCACGACATCCTCGTCGTGCACGACCTCGCCTACGCCGACATCGTCTACGACGGCTACGTGGCGCCCAGCATCATGCAGGTGCCGGGCGCCAAGGACGTGGCGGTCGAGTTCTTCACGCTCAGCAAGAGCTACAACATGGCCGGCTGGCGCGTGGGCTTCATGGTCGGCAACCCCGACCTCGTCGCCGCGCTCGCCCGCATCAAGAGCTATCACGACTACGGCACCTTCACGCCGCTGCAGGTCGCGGCCATCGCCGCACTCGAAGGCGACCAGCAGTGCGTGAAAGACATCGCCGCCAGCTACCAGCGCCGCCGCGACGTGCTCCACAAAGGCCTGATCGAAGCCGGCTGGCAGGTCGACTGCCCCAAGGCCAGTATGTACATCTGGGCACGCATCCCCGAGCCGTACCGGGAACTCGGCTCGCTGGAATTCGCGCGCCAGCTGCTGGAAAAGGCCAAGGTCTGCGTGTCGCCCGGCATCGGCTTCGGCGACCACGGCGACGGCCACGTGCGCTTCGCCCTCATCGAGAACGAGAACCGCATCCGCCAGGCGGTGCGGGGCATCAAGGCGATGTTCAAGGCTGACGGTGTTCTGAAGCCCTGACGGCACGCGCCTTCGCGGCGCGGCGCTGCCTGTCGAGCGCTGCCCAAGGCGGCGCTCGGCCCGCGCCATCCCCGGAGCCCGCCCGGGGCCACCGATAATTCACCCGTTCCCGTGTCAATTGGCAGGCCTCTTCGCTGCCTGCCCCGCTACCTCATGCCCAAGTCCTCTCATAAGCCTTTCGTCATCGGTGTTGCGGGAGGCAGCGGCAGCGGCAAATCAACGGTGACGCGCCAGGTGCTGGCGGCCATCGGGCCCGAGAAAGTGGCGGTCGTGATGCAGGACGACTACTACCGCGATCAGTCCCACATGGCGCCCGAAGACCGGCGCAAGCAGAACTACGACCATCCCGACGCCTTCGACTGGCCGCTGATGACGCAACACCTGGCCGCGCTGCGCAAGGGCGAGGCCATCGCGATGCCCGTGTACGACTTCGCGGCCGACAACCGCTCCAGCGACACCATCGCCGTGAAGCCCGCCCCGGTCATCGTCGTCGAGGGCCTGTTCGCGCTCTACGACACCAAGCTGCGCAACATGATGTCGCTGAAGATCTATGTGGACACGGCCTCCGACGTGCGCTTCATCCGGCGCCTGCAGCGCGACATCTCGGAGCGTGGCCGCAGCACCGAGTCGGTGGTGCAGCAATACCTGGACACCGTGCGCCCCATGCACAAGCAGTTCATCGAACCCACCAAGCGCAACGCCGACGTGATCCTGCCGCACGGCGCCAATGGCCCGGCGGTGGACATCATCACCACCAAGGTGAAGAGCTTGCTGCACGATTTCGAGCGCGCCTGAACGCCGGCTCGCCCGCCTGTTGGCGCGGCCCTCTGAGCCATGCGTTCGGCCACAAGTGGCGATACCGACCCAATGGGCGACGCTGATGGAAACGGCCGCTCGGCTCGTCGAGCCCGAATGAGCCTGACCCGCCTGGAGCCGCCATCGGCGGGCTGGCGGCAGGTCTGCAGCGGTTGCTGCCGATCAGCCAGCACAGTGTGGAAGACACCTGCCGGCCAGGAGCGGTCGTCCGCAGGCGACTGGTATGCGGAGGTCAACCCAGTGCGCCACACGCAATCGGTGGCCATGTCACGGCGGGGCTGCTACCTCCATTGCGCGCGGTCCGAGCGGCTGGCAAAGTCGCGCCGGTCCACGCCGCTTTTCACTTCAATTTAATGACCGTCCACACCCTGTCCGCCGGACAAATTTCCCATGCGCAACAACGCTTTATGGCGAATCATGCGAGCCTAGTTAAGCAGCAGGCGGCGGAGTTCTGCGGCACGGGCTGCCGGATAAACCAATAGTTGGGCGTCGAACAACCTATCCATGGCTCTCCGATCCGCTTTCATCACGCTCGCGTTAATTGCAACTCCCCTCGCCAATGCGGAGCCCGCCTCTGTCGAAGCCTTCGCACAGCCAGTACTACTTGGCATGCAGCTTTCGGCCAAGCATGGACAGCGTCGCGGTGCAATCGCAGATGCGCAGCTCGCATGCGTTCAAGCGCTTAGCCCAGGCGCGTTCTACAAGGTCGTTGGAGAGGTCATGGCCGCAGCCCTAACCTCTCTGGAGAGCGCCGCTGCCGATCGCTTCTTCAGCACGCCAGTTGGCCAGAAGTACCTGAAGCTTGGGCTGCTACAGATATATCCGGCGGTCGGTGAGCAAGCGCCTGAGTCACTGCCTCAGTTTTCGGATTCGGAATACCGGGAGCTTGAGAAGTTTGCTGCCACAGCAACTGGGGAGAAGCTAATCGCGCGTCAGGTCATGCAATCGGCCTCTGCGAAGCAGTTGTACGGCGTACGAATTCGCGAACTCATGGAGCAATGCCGTGCGCAGTGAAGCGCTTCCGCCGCCCAACCTTTCGCTGCAGCGGACGGCTTCGCCGCCCGCTGAGCTTTGACGTTGAGCATCACCAGATGCTGCCGTTCAGCGGCCAGTGTCGCCTAGTCTGTCACCAATGGAGGGCACTACATGGCAAGGCAATTGAAGCTAAGAGTCGCGTTCTTGATCACTGGACGTCCCGGC
>JACCDX010726440.1_pt1 | contig 31097 bp, 25 predicted proteins | sample 7449681 | NCBI WGS metagenome assembly JACCDX01 (sample SAMN15323450, study PRJNA562643) | freshwater metagenome | isolation source: river surface water | place: USA:Blue River Watershed | collected 2017-08-18
AAGTCGAGCAATACTGGTTTGTCAGATTTCAAAACATCTTGATCAAAAGATGCATCGCTTACGTATTTAATGGCGTCGCTCATAGGAGTCCTTTAGTTAATTCTTTTAAATATTATTTAGTTTTTATGATTATTCATCATTTACAAGCAATATATTATCAATAAGCGCTTATTTGTGCATACTCTCTGATCCATGTCATATCGTCAACAACACCTTTTAGCCCCTAACAGCCTCGTAATTGAGGGTTTGGCTAATCTTATATGGAAAATCACCCTGGCTGAAGGTGCGAGTCCATTGGTGTTGCTAAGCACTTCAGGGCCAGCATATGGCTTAAGGCAAGCCCTTGAGATTGCACGTCCTAAGATCGTCCCTAATCACTTGGTTTTTTTGCCGCGTGTATTAGGGGTGGCTCAGTGGTTGAAAGAAACCCCAGGTCTTAGAAAAGAAGGTTCAATTAAGTCAGACTTGGAGCGATGGTTTGATGTTTATAAGACTTTGTCTGATAGAGATCAGTTAAGCGAGATGTTGTTAGGTAGTTCTGATGCCTCTAAATGGGCGTTGTCTAAAAATATTATCGAAGTATGCGATCTTTTATCAGATGCTACTTTGGGTGTTTTTGACAAAGTAGCTGAGTCAGCGTTGAGGGATTCAGTTAATAAGGCATATCAGGGTGCCTCACAACAAATTGTGGAGTTTGAAACTCGTATTGTTTTGGCTTTTTGGGAATACTTGAGTACAGCCCAAGATCCTGTGGCTCGTCAAAGAAGGGCGATCGGGTTGCGACTGAATGAGATCAAGTCGACATCATCTAGTCAGCCACTCATTTACATTGAAACAGCTAAAGGCACACCGGGTTTTGAAAAATCAATAGCTCAACTGTGGGATGCGTATTCTGAAAAGTCATCATTTCATCATTGCGTGATGGATCAATCATCTGTTGCTCTGTGGCCAGAATGTATTACTGATGAACTGTCATCTAAAGATGATGCGGTGCAATCAAACCGACAGCAATATTTCAAAGAGTTGGCTCAAAATAATCGACAGATATACAAAGCTGCAAGTTTTGAAGACGCTGCTTGGCAAGGGGCGGGAGCTGTTCATGAATTCTTGCAAGAGGGGCATCAACATATTGCCTTGATTGCACAAGATCGCTTGGTTGCTAGGCGAATCAGAGCTCTTTTAGCTCGATTTGGTGATGGCTTATCTGTTCACGACGAAACAGGTTGGAAACTTTCTACTACCAGGGCTGCAGCATCAGTGATGTCTTGGATAGATATTGTTCATCAAGCAAATGGTCCGACATCTATTCAGTTGATGGATTTTTTAAAAAATCCCTACATCAACTGGTCTACTTGGGGATTTTCTGATGAGCAGGCGTCTAATTATCTGAGTCATTTGGAAAAACGTTTGATAGACGCGGATGTGCGAGCTTCTTGGGGTGGTGTTGTATTGGCACTTCAATCTCAAGGTGCAGAAGTAGATGCCATCACTATTTTGATTAAAAAGCTCAAAGAACTGAGTGCTCAATGGCAGTTACCCCAACAAGCTTGTAATGAGTGGTTAGATTTGCTGCAGGCAAACCTAAAAGAGTTGGGTATGTTGGATGCTTTAACCAAAGATGTAGCAGGTCAACAGTTACTGCAATCTTTGGAGCCCATGCAACTCTTGAGGGAATACTCATTAAAGCAGTCTGAATGGATGTCGTTGTTGTCCTCAATCTTTGAGGATGCTAGTTATATCGAAAGTAACCCGCGCGCAAAAGCGAGCGTGACTATTTTGCCTTTAAGTGCCACGCGCTTGAGAAGATTTGATGCTTGGGTAATGGTTGGTTGTGATGATGGTCAATTGCCATCAATTTCTGAGAGTCCGATGTTTTTATCAGGTGAGTTGAAAAAGTTCTTGGGTTGTAAGACGCAAGCCATGGAATTTGAACAGCAAGCCATGGACTTATCTCAGTTGATGATGTCTCATTCGCACTGGCGAATGGTGTGGCAGTCTAGTGGTTCGGCGGGTGAGCCCAGACAGCCATCATCATGGTTGCAGCGCTTGTATATCAATCATCCTAATTTCTTAAAGCAAAGTATTGCAGCTAGCGCTACGGCGTATATGCCAGTTCCTGTGACTCAGCCAGCGCCGTCATTGCCAAGCGATTATGTCAAGCCAGCATCCATCAGTCCTAGTGCATATCGTGCTTTGCGAGAGTGCCCTTATCGCTACTATGTGACACGCTTGCTTGGTTTGAGAGAGCAAAACACTTTGGATGTTGAGGTTGATTTGAGTCTTGTAGGCCAAACATTGCATGCGGCCTTGCGTGATTTTTATCATGGCTTAAAGACGCAAGCCATTGTTTCAGATAACCGGTATGAGAGAGCGAAGCTGCTCAAGCAACGTTTGTACGCAATCTCTAACAAACATTTCAAACCGCTTTTAGATGTTGACGGTCGTTGGTTGGCTGCTTGGATTGAATGGGAAACATTAATACCTGATTGGATTAACTGGCATATAGAGCGCGAAGAGGCTGGTTGGATTTTTCATGATGGTGAGAAGCCGGTGGGCTTTGACTTAGAAACTAATTTTGGGTCAATCAGGGTTTCTGGATTTGTGGATCGATTAGATATTCACCCTGAGCAGGGTGTTGAAGTAATTGATTACAAATACAGTAGTAAAAACTCCATCAATAAAAAGAAAAATAATATTGAAGATGACCCACAGTTAGTGATTTATGCAAAAGCAGTTAATGGGGATGATATCGTCAACCGTCAACCAGTTACCAGTGCTTCTTGGGTGTCTATCAAGGAGGCTGATACATCAATTCAGGTTGAGGATCTATCCGAGCACATGAAAAATTTACCAGCGCAAATGATTGCCGACATAGAGGCTTTATGGGCTGGTTCGCCAGTTATTGCAAGCGCACCCGATAGCATTTGTCAGTATTGCCAAGCTCGAGGCATTTGTCGCAAAGGAATGTGGTCATGACCGATCAACTCACTCATGATTCATGTAACCCTCATTTATCAGTGGTGATTGAGGCATGTGCTGGCAGTGGTAAGACCTGGCTGTTAGTGTCTAGAATTGTTCGTCTTTTATTAAGTGGCGCGAAACCACGAGAAATTCTAGCAATTACATTTACCAGAAAAGCTGCCCAAGAAATGCGTGGGCGCTTGGATGAAGTCTTATTAAAGTTAGCCAATTGCCCCGAAACAGAGTTAATCGATGAGTTGGTTGCAAGAGGATTGTTAGAGTCTGAAGCTAAAGCTTTGGTACCGCGAGCACGAGTTTTATTTGAAGAGGTGCTATCTGATCCATATCCTTTATGTGTTGAAACTTTCCACGGTTGGTTTAGTCATTTATTAAAGGGAGCACCTTTAAATTCTGGGGTGCCACAAGGCCTTAAATTAAGAGATGACTTTAAGCGATTGCAAGATGAGTGCTTAGAGGATTGGTGGACTAGTTTGCCAACGAGAGATAAGACGCCAGTAAGGGCTGCTTATGAGTTACTAGTTAAAGAGTTAAAAGCAAAAAATGCTAATGATTTACTTGTGGGGTCTAAAGGCTTTTTAACAGTCAAAGCGGAGTGGCTAAGTTATATCAGTGAGTGTCAAAAGAGGGGCGTTGATCCATTGCGTTCTGTGATGGATCAATCAAACTGGTTGGATGTTCAGGATCCATTGAAAGTTGCGTTAGATGACTCAAACAATTTGGGTAATTTAATGAGCCTTGCTAGCTACCTAGAAAACGGTGGCAAAAAAGATGTTGGGTACTCTAGAGCAATTAATGATGGTTTAAAAAAGCATGCTCACCAGTATGACTTGATAGAAGTTGCTGATACTTTAAAGCCTGCATTTTTAACTCGTGATTATGAGTTTTTATCTCAACTATTAGCTTCTGGTGAGTTAAAAAAATCACTCAAGAAGCTGCCCAATCCAGAACAGCTGGAACTGCAGATCAATAAAACACGTCAGTATTGGGCGAGAGTGTTATTTGATCATTATCGTTGGGTTGCCGATTATCGGGCACACGCAATTCATCAGGCTTGGGTCACTATCGGTGTGGATATGCTGTCGCATTACCAGGCTAAGAAAGAATTACTGCGAGTGCAGGACTTTTCTGATTTAGAGGCTTATACAGCTAAGTTGATGTTGAACTCTGACGTAGCCAATTATCTACAGGCTAGGCTTGATGCTAAATATAAGCATCTCTTGATCGATGAGTTTCAAGATACCAACCCACAACAATGGCAAATTTTATTATCTTGGTTAAATGCCTATGGTGAGGGCGAGGATAAGCCATCTGTGTTCTTAGTAGGTGATCCAAAGCAGTCAATTTATCGTTTTAGAAGAGCCGACGTTCGTTTATTCAATGAGGCTAAGACATATTTGGAGAATCATTTCAAGGCGAAGTTTCATCGATTCAATGCCACTCGAAGAAATAGTCCTGCAGTGTTGGCAGCTGTGAATGCTGTCTTTCAGTTGCCTGATGTTCCTGAAGCCTATCCATTTGAAGAGCAAACACGCAATCCCCACGCAAAAAATATTTATGGTGATGGTGAAGTCTTTTGTTTACCACTGATTGAAGCTCCAACAATTACACGGCATACAAATAGAAATGCGTTAATCAATCCGTACATTGACTCTACTAAAGAGTCTAAGGCAAAGCAGAGTTACGCTGAGGCGTTACAGGTTGCGCAACACATTCATAAAATTAAATCTGAGAAAAATGCTTCTTGGGGTGATTTCTTAATATTGCTGAGATCTAGAACTCATCTTTCTAACATTGAGAAGGCATTTCGTGACTGCGGTATTCCATGTGATAGCCCAAGGCAGGGTGGCTTACTTAAAACTCTTGAGGCAGAGGATATGGTTGCCTTATTGTCAGTATTAATCACACCTACTGATGATTTATCTTTGGCTCAATTGTTGCGTTCACCTATCTATGCACTTTCTGATGAACAGTTGATGCAGTTAACGCTAGCAAAACTGTCTGAACAACATCAGTCGTATTGGCATTTAATTAGTCATGCTGAAAATCAGTATCACCATATATACAAGGATATATGGAGTTGGGTTGATTTGGCCAAACGTTTACCGGTGCATGATTTGTTGGATCATATTTACGCAGACACTCAGTTACGTTTAAGGTACGCTCAATTTGCGCCACCATTACAAAAAGATCAAGTTCTGTCTAACTTGGATGCGTTTTTAGCTTTGGCGTTAGATCTTGATGGCGGTCGTTATCCAAGTTTGCCCAGATTTATTGCTGAACTAAAAAAAATCAAACGTGGTGCTGAAGAGGAGAGTCCTGATGAAGGTGACTCAGCTGCTGAAGAGGATTCTGATGATGATTCAACCTCCTCAGATGCTCGCGTAAGAGTTCTAACCATACATGCTGCTAAAGGTTTGGAGTCACGTTTTGTGATTTTGATGAATACCAATACTAACCGCAGTGGTCGTGACAACGTTGGTGTGCTGATGAGTTGGTTGCCTGGTGATCAGGGACCTTTACACATGTCTCCAATTTTTTCTGGTAAGCCTAAAGATCCTGCTCGCCAAGAGCTAAGGGATCAAGAAGAAGCAATTGCTGAGATTGAAAATTGGAATCTTTTGTATGTTGCGCTCACAAGAGCAAAAGAGGCTGTTTACATTTCTGGCTTGGCGAACAAAGCTGATCAGCCAATTGCACCCAACAGTTGGTATGACAGACTAGATCGAGCCGGAGTTAAGCCATTAAATGAGTTTAATGATGTTGTTGTACACAAGGCTAAATCAATTAGCGATGCTATTAATAGCCATGAATTCTTCGATTTCGAGGTAACTTGGCAGGGTGAGTCTAGTTCGTTGGCTCCATTTGATGAGGAGTTAATCAGCCCCGAGCAACAGAAGGTAATTGATTTGGGGGTGGCGTTTCACGCCATCATGGAACATGTCATGCGAATGGGTATCCAGAATGCCCGGGAGTTGCCATCTAACGATGAACTCGTTTCTTGGCTAAATATTGATTCTGAGTTGGTGAATGATGCAAGGCGATGTGCGATGAATGTTTTATCTTCAGATTTTGGTAAAGACTTTTTCTTTAGTGCTGAGATAGAAAATTCATGGGAAGAGTTGGATATAGCCAGTTCTGATGGTCGCTTATTGAGGATTGACCGTTTGGTTGAATTACCAAATCAACTATTGATATTGGATTACAAACTATCTATCCCTGATATCACCCATGATTTGTATCAGAAGTATCAATTGCAAATGGCAACTTACAGGGAATGTGTATCAAAGTTACGACCTGATAAAGAGGTTAAATCGTATTTATTAAGTGGTAAAGGTGAGCTTTTAGAGATGAATGGCCCTAATTAGGGAAAATCCTAAAGGAAATATGTGGGTAAAAATAGACTAAAAAATGGGGGTGGTAGGTGGACGAGCCCGACCCTCGGCACTGGTAGTAATTGGGTTTGGCTGCTTCGTTCCCGACCTGACCAGGTTACCAAGCCACCATGCGAGGAGGCCCGTCCTCTGACATTCTACTGCCTTCTACTTGTAGAATGACAATATGACTGCATTAGCATTAGCCCGAAAGTGGCGCCCGAGAGATTTTTCAACCCTAGTTGGCCAGGAGCATGTGGTCAAAGCATTGACTCATGCCTTAGATCAGCAGCGTTTGCACCATGCTTGGTTGTTCACTGGCACTAGAGGTGTTGGTAAGACAACCATTTCACGTATTTTGGCCAAAGCGCTCAATTGCACTGGAGTAGATGGCCAAGGACAGATGACTTCTCAACCATGTGGCAAATGTCCAGCTTGCACTGAAATTGATGCCGGCAGATATGTTGATTACATTGAGATGGATGCGGCAAGTAATCGTGGTGTTGATGACATGGCTCAGTTGTTAGAGAAAGCTATGTATGCGCCAAGTAGTGCGCGCTTTAAGGTTTATATGATTGACGAGGTGCATATGCTGACTGGGCATGCATTTAATGCGATGCTCAAAACGCTAGAAGAACCACCACCTCACGTTAAATTCATTCTTGCAACAACTGATCCACAAAAGATTCCAGTAACAGTTTTATCTCGTTGTTTGCAATTTAATCTGAAACAAATGCCGGTTCCATCAATTGTTGAACACTTGCAAAAAGTTCTTGAGGCGGAGTCGGTTCCATTTGAAATTGGGGCATTACGTATTTTGGCTAAAGCTGCGCAAGGTTCTATGCGTGACGCTTTATCTTTGACTGATCAAGCAATTGCCTATGCAGCAGGCCCAGTGAGTGAGTCAGCTATCAGAGCAATGTTGGGCACATTGGATGAAACATATTTAATTAGAGTCTTGGATGCTTTGCAGTCAAGGGATGGTGAGACCCTAGTAAAGATTTCAGATGAAATGGCTGAAAGAAGCCTTTCATTCTCATTAGCGTTGCAAGATTTGGCATCGTTATTGCAAAAAATTGCGCTAGCGCAAACTGTGCCATCCGCTGTGTTGGATGACTGGCCCGAGGCAAACGAAGTGCGTCGTTTGGCAGCGTTATTTGGCAAAGAAGAAGTTCAGTTGTATTACCAAATTGCTATTACAAGTCGACCAGATTTGTCTTTAGCTCCTGATGAGCAAGCGGGATTCACCATGGCACTTCTCAGAATGCTGGCATTTAAACCTGGTGATGGTTCTGGTTCTCCTAAGTCGGCAGGGTCAACAAAAGTAATGAGTGGTCCTGCAACTGCAAAAGCTGCGGCAGGATTATCTTCTGCTCAAGTAGCGCCAGCACCTAGTCTTGTCAGGTCTGCACCTGGTCCAACAAAAGTAGCAAGTGCAACGCCAACAGTATCACCATCATCCGTTAGTTACGACCAAGATGATCCTGATTGGCAGACATGGATGAAGGCTTTGCCCGTTCGAGGTTTGGTGCAGCAATTAGCATTTCAAACAGAGTTGCAGAAGTGGGATGAGCAAGGCGGTAGCGTTAAAGCAACTGTGATTGTTGGTATGCCACAGTTAGCCAGTTCAGAAAGCGTCAATCGACTTCAAGATGCTCTATCTACGTATTTAGGTAAGCAAGTCAAGATCTTGATTGAGACAGGTAAGGCAACCCAATCCATTGCTGCTGTTGAAGCAAAGATCAAGCAAGAGAAGCAAGAGGGTGCTGAAGAGTCTGTTGCAAACGATGATTTTGTTAAGAGTATTCAGGCTGAGTTTGGTGCAACGGTTGTGCCAGGCAGTATTCGACCAATTCAATAAGTATTAGTAGTTTTTGTTAGGGGATTAAGAAGATGATGAAAGGCAATATTGCTGGCTTGATGAAGCAAGCCCAGCAGATGCAAGAAAACATGAAGCGCGCCCAAGCTGAGTTGGAAGCTTTAGAGGTGGTGGGTCAAGCAGCTTCGGGTTCTATCAAAGTAACTATGACTGGTAAGCATGTTGTGAAGCGTGTTGAAATTTCTGAAGCAGCGATGGATGATCGTGAGATGTTGGAAGACTTGCTAGTTACTGCTTATGCAGATGCCTATCGTCAGGCTGAAGAGGTTTCGAATAAAAAAATCTCTGGTGCCACGGCAGGTATGCCAATGCCACCAGGATTTAAATTGCCATTCTAATTAGCATGTCTGATAACCGGTCACCGGATCAAGCGCAGGATGCTTTATCACGCATGGTGCAGGCTTTAAGAGCTTTACCAGGTGTTGGTCCTAAGTCTGCTCAACGTATGGCGTTTCATTTACTGCAGCATGATCGCAATGGGGCAGCTGTACTGGGGCAAAGTCTATTGGATGCAGTGAATAATATCCATCACTGCTCTTTATGTAATACCTTTTCAGAGTTAGATATTTGTACAACTTGTGCTGATGAGCGTCGTGACCCCGGTATCTTGTGCGTGGTTGAAACGCCTGCAGATCAATTAATGGTCGAGCAAACTCTGACTTATCGGGGTTTGTATTTTGTATTAATGGGACGTTTATCTCCCTTAGATGGTTTGGGCCCCAATGAAATACATCTAGATCGATTAATTGAGCGAGTGGAGAAGAGTAAGGATCCAGTGAAAGAAGTTGTTTTAGCTACTAACTTCACCAGTGAAGGTGAAGCCACTGCCCATTACATTGGTGAAATTATGAAGGCCCGAGGCATTAAGGTTTCCAGAATCGCGAGAGGTGTGCCCGTCGGCGGGGAGCTAGAGTATGTGGATGCAAGTACCTTGGCCAGAGCCATGATGGATCGACGCTCGGTTAGTTGATAAAAAGATTAAGATAGAGGCTTCCAAGTATCCAAGCAGTATGTTTGGCATCTTTTCTACTGAGACCTTATGCATATATTAATTGCCAATGATGATGGTTATTTAGCCCCTGGGTTGTTAGCCCTCGTCAATGCCTTGCGCCCTTTGGGGAAGGTCACGGTGATTGCGCCTGAGCAAAATCATAGTGGTGCGTCTAACTCTCTCACTTTATCTCGTCCCTTAACGGTTAATCGTGTAGTTGGTGGCGAAAGAGATAATTTTTTATATGTGAACGGTACACCGACGGATTGTGTGCACGTTGCATTAACTGGGTTATTAGATTCAAAACCAGATATCGTGGTTTCAGGTATTAATCAGGGTGAGAATATGGGGGAAGATGTTCTCTACTCAGGTACAGTTGCCGCAGCTATTGAGGGAGTTATGTTTGGTATTCCAGCAATCGCTTTTTCTCAGGTAGATAAGGGTTGGTCTGGTATTGATGATGCAGCTAAAGTTGCTAGAGATATTGTTGTGCAACAAATTGAACAGCCTGTGGATGGTCATTTGATGAGTGATGGTATTAATTTACCAAAGCCTACTTTATTGAACGTCAACATTCCTAATCGTTCATATGATCAATTGAAATCTTGGAGAGTAACTAGATTAGGTAATCGTCATCACTCTCAAAATGTCATCATGCAAAATAATCCTCGTGGTGAGCCTATATATTGGATTGGTCCTCCAGGGGTTGCCAGAGATGCAACAGAGGGCACAGATTTCCATGCAATTGAGCATGGTCAGGTTTCAATTACACCTCTACAGTTAGATCTATCGCATACACGCATGCGCGCGCACATGATTGATGCTAACTGGAATAAAAATTAATACAGATAAGTAAATCATAGGTTACTAGTGGTTAAAAAAGATCCGATTCATGATAAAGCGCGTATTCAGTTAGCTGAGAAGGTGGCTGCTAGTGGTGTGCGTCATCGTCAGGTGCTAGAGGCTATCGCTACTGTGCCAAGGCATGCTTTTGTTGATGAGGCATTGGATACCAGAGCTTATGAAGATTCTGCTTTGCCAATTGGTCATCAGCAGACTATTTCTAAGCCTTCTGTCGTTGCTCGGATGGTCGAGTTGTTGTTTAAGCCTAAGAAAGAGTTGGGCAAGGTTCTTGAAATTGGCACAGGTTGTGGTTATCAAGCTGCCATCTTAAGTTTGGTGGCAAGTGAGGTGTACTCAATTGAAAGAATCCGTCCTTTGCATGATCAGGCTAGAGCCAAATTAAGACCATTTCGTATTCCGAACCTTCGATTGGTCTATGGAGATGGTATTCGTGGCCTACCTCAAGCCGCTCCTTTTGATGGAATTATTTTGGCAGCAGCAGGTTTAGGCATTCCTGACCCTTTATTAGATCAATTAGCTATTGGTGGTAGATTAGTTGCTCCGGTAGCTAAAAGTGAAGAGGAGCAGCAGTTGGTGGTGGTCGAGAGGGTGAGCTCGCAACGTTATCAAAGAACTGTTCTTGAAGAAGTATTTTTTGTGCCCTTACAATCAGGTACTGTCTAATTAATATTGCAATAAATTTATGATCCTGACTCGTTTTTTGATGATTGTTTTACCTGTTTTGGCTGTTTTATTGCAGTCAGGGTGCGCAACACGCTTATCGCCTGCACCAGTCGTTGATCGCTCAAGCGGTCGCAGTGCTGAACCGGTAGAGCCTGGCTATTATCGAATCAAGCGTGGCGACACATTGTTAAGAATCGCTCTTGATCATGGGCAATCACATCGAGACATTGCTGAATGGAACAATATTGCTGACCCTAACCTTATTGAGGTTGATCAAGTAATTCGTATCACACCACCAAAATCTGCCAAAACTGCTAGCACCAAAATTGAAGTGAAGCAGGAAAAGCCGGCAATTGTTAAAGAAGCACCAAAGCCGGTTGATAAGCAGCCTAACAAAGAAGAGAAGTTAGCTAAGCAAGAAGTGGTTCCTGAAAAAGCCAAATCTGATGCGCCAGCAGATTTAGGCATTCGCTTGTCTTGGCCTTCCAAGGGTGAAGTAATTGAACGTTTTGATGAAGGTAAATCAAAAGGTATTGGCATTGCAGGTAAATCTGGTGATGCAGTTCAATCTGCCGCTGATGGTAAGGTTGTTTATGCTGGCAACAGCTTAAGAGGTTATGGTAATTTAGTGATTGTTAAGCATGACAATACCTATCTCACAGCCTATGCTCACAATAAAACTCTCTTGGTGAAAGAGGGGGATATGGTGAAGAAGTCGCAAAAAATTGCCGAGATGGGAAATACTGATGCTGATCGTGTGAAGTTGCATTTTGAACTTCGCAAGAATGGTAAACCCGTTGACCCTATCTCTTACTTACCTTAAAGATGTCATTGCCAGCAGACTCAGATAACAGTTCATCTAATGACTTGTCTGATCTGGATGATCTAGTAAATCAAGAAATTGATGCTGATGAGCTTAAGCAAGTTTTAGCTGCTGAGCTGTCTGCTGATTTAGTGCAGCGTTATTTGCAACAAATATCTAGCAAGCCTTTATTTACTCCAGAGCAGGAATTGATTGTTGCTAATCAGGCAAAAGATGGTGATTTTGCTGCTCGTCAGGCGATGATTGAACATAATCTTCGCTTAGTTGTGAGTATTGCAAAAACATACATGAACAGAGGTTTACCTTTTCCAGATTTGATCGAGGAGGGGAATCTTGGTTTGATGCATGCTTTGGACAAGTTCGAGCCGCAAAGAGGTTTCAGGTTTTCTACATATGCAACTTGGTGGATTAGGCAAAGCATTGAGAAAGCCCTCATGAGCCAGGTTCGAACAGTTAGATTACCTGTTCATGTCATCAGAGAAATTAATCAGGTGTTAAGAGCTAGGCGCTATCTAGAGCAAGCTTTAGCTTCAGAGGGTCGTAGTCCGGATATTGATGACATAGCTAGCTTGACTGGTAAAACAATTGAGGATGTCGCAGATGCTTTGGCTATGGCTGAACATACGACTTCATTGGATGCGCCACGTGATTTGGATCCTGGTTCTAGTTTATTGGATTTGATTTCAGACAAGCGCAGTGCCGGACCAGACCAGGAAGTGGAGAAATACCAATTTGAAGAAAAATTAAGAAGTTGGTTAAAAGGCTTAAAAGATGATCAGCGTCGAGTGATTACTAGGCGATATGGTCTGGATAATCAGGAGCCTGCCACGTTAGAGGAGTTATCTAAAGAGGTGGGTTTGTCCAAAGAGCGTATTCGGCAGATTCAGCAAGAAGCTTTGGTTAAACTTAAAAAATATTTACAGAGTCACGGTCTTGATAAAGACACGGTGTTAGATGATTAAACTGAGACAGAAAGATAATTCATGGCCGGCGTTTTAGTTTTTGATATTGAAACAATTCCAGATGCTGCAGGAATACGTCGTTTAGAGGGAATTCCTGATAGCGTGAGTGACATAGATGTTGTGACTCAGGCATTGGCTGAGCGCAAGGAAAAAACTGGCACAGAGTTTATGCCTTTGCATCTGCAAAAAGTGGTAGCGATTTCATGTGTGATTCGCCGCACGACTAGAGATGGTGCTCCGCAATTCAAAGTTGGAAGCTTGGGAGATGCAAATAGTTCTGAAAAAGAAATTATTCAAGCGTTCTTTGATTTGATCGAAAAATATACCCCCCAGTTAGTTTCTTGGAATGGCAGTGGTTTTGATTTGCCTGTATTGCACTATCGAGCATTACTCAATGGTGTTGTTTGTTCTCGCTACTGGGAAATGGGCGAGAGTGGTGATAGTGATAGTCGTGACTTTAAGTGGAATAACTACATCAGTCGCTATCACATGAGACATATTGACTTAATGGATCTCTTGGCAAAATTCTCAGGAAGAGCGAATGCCCCATTGGATGCTTTGGCTAAATTATGTGGCTTTCCAGGGAAAATGGGCATGGATGGCGGTCAAGTGTGGCAAGGTTTTCTTGATGGAAAAATTAAAGAAATCCGCGACTACTGTGAGACTGACGTTGTGAATACCTATTTGGTTTATTGTCGATTTCAAAGAATGCGTGGTGGAGTATCTCCAGAGGAATACCAAGAGGAAGTTCAGTTTGTTAAAAATGAGCTTTTAAAAGAATCCAAAACTCCTCAAGGGGCTTTTTGGCAAGGCTACTTAGATAATTTCTCTCAAGATATATTGTGACTAGAGTAGTTGTTGAATCCCTAAATTTAGAGGCGCAAGGTGTTGCTCGTCCTTTGGATGAGTCTGGTGTTCCTGGCAAAGTGGTTTTTATTGACGATGCGTTGCCAGGCGAGGATGTTGAGTTTCAGTCATACAAAATTAAAAGTAAATTTGAGCTGGCAAAACTAACTCACATTTATAAAACATCACCCTCTCGCATTACCCCATTGTGTCCATCATTCAAAGAGTGTGGCGGTTGCTCCATGCAACATTTGGATCCCAGGGCGCAGTTAGCGATGAAGCAAAGGGTGTTGGAAGACAACTTGAGATATCTAGGTCGAGTTAAGCCTGATGTTTTGTTAAGACCCATTTCTGGGCCTGCGTGGGAGTATCGCTATCGGGGTCGTTTATCTATCTTCAAGATACCCAAGGGTAGGGTGTTGGTGGGGTTTCATCAAAAGAAGGGCGGTCGGATTACCGATATGTTGTCTTGCGATATTTTGCCGAAGCATGTTTCTGATCTTTTACCTCGATGGCGCGATTTAATCGCTCAAATATCTATATCTGGAAAGTTGGCGCAACTTGAATTTGCTATTGGAGAGGGTGCTGACCCTGGTTCGCTGAGAACCGTGTTTGTTTTGAGGCATCTTGAGCCATTGAATAAAAACGATCAGCAGTTAATTAAGAATTTTTCAGAGATATACGGAGTGGATATTTGGTTGCAGCCTGAGGGTCTAGACAGTGCTTATCCATTTGCGCCACCTAACAGTCAGCTTTGTTATCGCTTGCCTGAGTTTGATATTGAAATGCCATTTAAGCCTACTGATTTCACGCAAGTTAATCATCAGGTGAATCGTGTTTTAGTCAGCAAAGCCATTCGTTTATTAGATCCGAAACCAGAAGATAGGGTGCTAGACCTATTCTGTGGAATCGGTAATTTCACTTTACCTTTGGCGCGTCGCTGTGCCAAGGTTTTTGGTATTGAAGGCAGTGATAGCTTGACCACCAGAGCTAAAGATAATGCGATTCATAACTGTCTGGGTGATCGGGTTGATTTTGCTTGTGCCAACTTATTTGAAGTCACTCCACAAACTATTCAATCATGGGGTCGTGCAGATAAATGGTTGATTGACCCACCTCGTGATGGAGCTATGGCGCTAGCCACAGCAATCGCTGAAATTGCCAAGTCTGGCAATGAGGATCAGATGACTTATTTGCCCCAAAGAATTGTTTATGTGTCTTGCAACCCAGCTACTTTGGCGCGCGATGTGGGCATCTTGACTGCACAGGCGGGCTATCGATTAAAGGCCGCTGGCGTTGTTAACATGTTTCCGCATACCTCACACATTGAATCTATTGCGGTATTTGAGCGATAAAAAAGGCCTGCATCAGCAGGCCTTGGTTTTAGTCATTAATGACTTAGTCTCTATCTCCACCAAAGATGCCTAACAATGCTAGCAAATTGCTGAACACGTTATATACATTGAGGTAAATGCTCAAGGTGGCAATCACGTAGTTTGTTTCACCGCCATTAATCACGCGTTGAACATCAACCAAAATGAAAGCTGAGAAGATGGCAATCGCCACAACACTGATTGTGAGCATCAAGGCTGGCATTTGAAGCCAAATGTTAGCTACTGATGCAAGTAACAAAAGAATCACACCAGCAAATAACCATTTACCCAAGCCTACTGAAAGATCCTTTTTAACGCTTCCAGCTAGAGTAGCCATGCCTGCAAATATCACGGCAGTACCACCAAAGGCTGTCATGATCAAGCTAGCACCATTGCTAAAGCCAAGAATCGAGCCAATTAACCGTGAGAGCATCAAACCCATAAAGAATGTGAAACCAAGTAGTAGGGCAACGCCTAAACCTGTGTCTTTATTCTTTTCAATTGCCCAGAAGAATCCGAATGCAATCGCCATGAATGCAATCAGACCAATGAATGGACTGCCTGCAAAAAGTGAAAAACCTGTTGCAACACCAATCCATGCGCCCAAAATTGTAGGCACCATAGACAACGCTAATAGGGCATAGGTGTTACGTAACACCCGGTTGCGGACTTGAACGCTCGCTGTCGCGCTACCGTGCCCAAAACCATAAGTGTTTAAATCGCTCATTAGAACTCCTTCATGTATTGAACATAACTTGCCCACCACTGGGCTCGTAGCATTAAGTATAGACATTTCATATGAATTTCAAGGGCAAATTTGATTGTTGATAGGTAAATAGGGGTGTTTTCAGAGTGCTTTTTAGCTTAACCCCTGATTTTTATGAAGTATTTCTGGAGAATTTTCCTTAAAAATCAATGCTTTTACCTGTCTCAAGTCTAAGAAAATGACCTTGAATACTGTATAATTTGGGGTTTTTAATCTATCTATCAATGGAGTTTAGTAATGGCAATTGAGCGCACCCTTTCTATCATCAAACCAGACGCAGTAGCTAAGAACGTTATTGGTCAAATTTACGCACGTTTCGAAGCAGCTGGCTTGAAAGTGGTAGCTTCAAAAATGGCGCACCTTTCACGTCAAGAAGCTGAGCAGTTCTATGCTGTTCACAAAGAGCGTCCTTTCTTCAAAGATTTGGTTGATTTCATGATTTCAGGCCCAGTAATGATTCAAGCTTTGCAAGGCGAAAACGCAATTGCTAAGAATCGTGAATTAATGGGTGCTACTGACCCTAAGAAAGCAGATAAAGGCACAATTCGTGCTGATTTCGCTGACAGCATTGATGCTAATGCCGTGCATGGTTCGGATGCTTCTGAAACTGCTGCTGTGGAAGTTGCTTTCTTCTTCCCAGGCATGGAAATCTTTTCACGCTAATACTTCACATTGATTGACTCACGCATCAACCTGTTGAATTTTGATCCTGAGGGATTGTGCGATTACATCGCATCCCTCCAGGAGAAGCCTTTTCGTGCAAAACAGTTGATGCGTTGGGTGCATCAAAGAGGTGAGGCTGATATCGCTCAAATGAGCGACTTGGCCAAAACATTCAGAGCAACGTTGGCTGAAAAAGCTTGCGTTTCTGCTCTACCAGTTATCAGTGATCAGCAAGCTTCCGATGGTACTCGCAAGTGGTTGTTAGATGTTGCTGATGGCAATGCCGTAGAGATGGTTTATATCCCTGAGGATGATCGAGGCACTTTGTGCATCTCTTCTCAAGCAGGATGTGCTGTTAACTGCAGTTTCTGCTCTACAGGTAAACAAGGCTTTTCTAGAAATCTTACGTTAGGTGAAATCATTGGCCAATTATGGTTGGCTGAGCACACGTTACGCAAAGAGCCTGGTGCCGTGAAGCGCATCGATGGTTACGATGGTAGCGTCATTGATGAGCATGAAGGTCGTGTGATTTCAAATGTGGTGATGATGGGCATGGGTGAGCCGCTACTTAACTATGAGCCAGTCGTTGGAGCAATGCGCCTAATGTTGAGTGATAACGCCTACGGCTTGTCACGACGTCGTGTCACTTTATCTACTTCAGGTGTGGTGCCAATGATGGATCGCTTGGCTAATGATTTGCCGGTTGCCTTAGCAGTTTCATTGCATGCACCAAATGATGCTTTGCGCGACGAGTTGGTGCCCATCAATAAAAAGTATCCATTAAAAGAATTAATGGCTGCATGCATGCGTTATTTACCATTCGCGCCCCGAGATTTTTTGACATTTGAATACTGCATGTTGGATGGTGTGAATGATTCTGATCAGCACGCCAAAGAGTTGGTTGATTTGCTAAAGAAAATTCCATGCAAGTTAAATTTAATTCCATTTAATCCTTTTCCAGGATCTGGGTTACATAAATCTAGCCCAAGTAGAGTTCAGGATTTTGCTAAACGTTTGATGGATGCAGGAATTATTACAACTGTACGTAAGACTCGTGGTGATGATATTGCTGCTGCATGTGGTCAGTTAGCAGGTGATGTGAAAGACAGAACCAATGTGAAGCAAAGAATGCAAGTGGTCAAGATTAATAAAGGAGTGGCTCGTTCATGAGTTCGAGTGCTAACTCATTCTTAAAGCGCCGCGTTAGTCGTCAGTCGACTATTCAGTGGGCTGGCAATGTTGTGACAGTTGGTGGTGATGCACCTGTGCGCGTTCAGTCGATGACTAACACGGATACTGCGGATGCGATTGGAACTGCCATTCAGGTAAAAGAGTTAGCAAGAGCTGGTTCTGAAATTGTTCGCATTACTGTAGATACTCCAGCGGCAGCGGCTGCAGTGCCAGCTATACGTGAGCAGTTAGACAAGATGGGTGTTTATGTTCCGTTGGTGGGTGATTTTCATTACAACGGCCATACCTTGCTAAAAGAATATCCTGATTGTGCAAAAGCCTTATCAAAGTATCGAATTAATCCGGGCAACGTTGGTCAGGGCGCAAAAAGAGATATTCAGTTTTCTCAAATGATTGAGATGGCTTGCCAATATCAAAAACCTATTCGTATTGGAGTTAACTGGGGAAGCCTTGATCAAGATTTGCTGGCTAAATTGTTAGATGAAAACGCAGCTTTATCTCAGCCCAAAGAACTTCGTGAGGTGATGGCTGAGGCATTAATTCAGTCTGCGTTGCAATCTGCTGCTAGAGCTGAGGAGTTAGGTTTAGATGGAAATCAAATTACTTTGTCTTGCAAAGTAAGTGCAGTTCAGGATTTGATTGCTGTTTATAGAGATTTGGCAACGCGTTGCGACTACTCATTGCATCTTGGTTTAACAGAGGCTGGTATGGGGAGTAAAGGTATTGTGGCGTCTACAGCTGCTCTATCTGTTTTGTTGCAAGAGGGTATTGGTGACACCATTCGCGTTTCATTAACGCCTGAGCCTGGTGCGCCGCGTGAGAATGAAGTGATTGTTGCGCAAGAAATTTTGCAAACTATGGGCTTACGTAATTTCACCCCAATGGTAATTGCTTGCCCAGGTTGTGGTCGCACTACAAGTACTTATTTCCAAGAATTAGCGTCCCGCATTCAGACTTATTTGCGACATCAAATGCCTATCTGGAAAAAAGATCATCCAGGTGTTGAGGCAATGAATGTGGCTGTGATGGGTTGTATTGTTAATGGTCCTGGCGAGAGTAAGCATGCAAATATCGGCATTTCATTGCCTGGCACCGGTGAATCACCAGCGGCCCCAGTATTTGTTGATGGTGTCAAAGTGAAAACTTTGCGAGGTGACAAGATTGCTGAAGAGTTTCAAGTAATTGTTGATGAATATGTCAAAAACACTTACCGCGCTTAGTAATTCATATTAATAAAACTATAAGAGTAGATGACGAGTCAAGAAATGAGCCAAGAAAAACAAACAAAAATAACTGGCGTTAGAGGTATGAACGACATGCTTCCAACGGAGGCGCCTTTGTGGGCTCACTTGGAGCAGTCAATACAAGGTTTGGTGCGCGCTTACGGTTATCAGCAAATACGTACTCCGATAGTTGAACAAACAGCTTTATTTAAGCGTGGTATCGGTGAAGTGACTGATATTGTTGAAAAGGAAATGTACTCCTTTGAAGACAGTTTGAATGGTGAGCAACTCACATTGAGACCAGAAGGCACAGCTGCCGCAGTGAGAGCTGTCATTGAACACAATCTTTTATACGAAGGACCTAAGCGTCTTTGGTATACCGGTCCAATGTTTAGGCATGAGCGTCCACAACGAGGACGCTATCGCCAGTTCCATCAATTAGGTATCGAGGCATTGGGGTTTGCTGGTCCTGATATTGATGCAGAAATAATTTTGATGTGCCAAAGACTCTGGGATGACCTGGGTTTGTTTGGTATTAAGTTGGAACTAAATTCATTAGGGCAAGCTCATGAGCGTGCTGCTCACCGTGAAGCATTAATTGAGCATTTCAAGAAACACGAAGCTGAATTAGATGAGGATGCTAAGCGCCGTCTTCACACTAATCCATTAAGAATTTTGGATAGTAAAAATCCTGCTATGAAGCCAATTGTTGAGTCTGCACCACAATTGCTTAGCTATTTGGGCGAAGAATCATTGAAGCATTTTGAAGGTGTGCAAAAGTTACTTAAAGCAAACAATTTGCCATTCGCCATCAACCCTCGACTTGTGAGGGGTTTAGATTATTACAATCTAACTGTATTTGAATGGGTGACTGATCAATTAGGGTCTCAAGGTACGGTTGCCGGTGGAGGTCGTTATGATCCACTAATAGCTCAAATGGGAGGTAAACCTGCTCCTGCGTGTGGTTGGGCTATGGGCATGGAGCGCGTAATTGAGCTCATGAAGGAGCAGAATTTAACTGCGGATTTTGAAGCGGGTTGTGATGTCTATGTGTTGCACCAAGCTGGTGATACGTTGGAACCTGCCATGGTGGCTGCTGAGCGCTTAAGATCTGCTGGTATTGAGGTGGTTTTACATTGTTCTCCAGATGGTGGCGCTGCTAGCTTTAAGTCTCAAATGAAAAAAGCTGATGGCAGTGGCGCAGCATATGCCATTATTATCGGACCTGATGAGTTAGCAGCCGGACAGGCGCAGTTAAAAGATTTACGTCGCGACGGTCAGCAAATGACTGTGGCGTTGGATGGTTTGGTTGATGCTGTTATCAATCAGTTGGTTAGTATTTCAGAATAAGCGAATAAGACATGCACTTTAATTTAGAAGAACAAGAACAATTAGCGGAATTTAAAGCTTGGTGGAAGCAATACGGCAACTGGTTAATCGGTGGCTTGATTGTTATTTTGTTGTCTTATTCTGTTTATACAGGTTGGGGTTGGTGGCAGAACCGTCAATCTCAGGGCGCAAGCAAGCTATATGACACGTTATTAGTGGCAGCGCAAAAGCAGGATGTGCCAGCAGTTTTGCGTGCCGCAGATGATTTGCAGCAGCAGTTTTCATCAACTAGCTATGCTGGCATGGGTGGTTTGGTGGCTGCTCAAATTGCGAATGCTTCTGGAGATATGGCTGCCACCGAGAAGCAATTACGATGGACCATGAATGATGCTAAGGCTGTTGCTCACAGAGATTTAGCTAGAGCGCGTTTGATTTCGCTTTTAATTGATAAAGGTGATTTTGTGGATGCCGATAAATTGGCTGGTGCATCTGTGTCAACATCATTTGAACCTCTTATGTTGGAAAGACGTGGTGATGTGCAATTGGCTCAAGATAAGAATGCTGAAGCTCGTAAGTATTACCAAGAAGCTTGGGCTAAATTAATGAAAAATCCGGAGGCTTCTGATGAGGCTAAACGTTTATTAAAAGTTAAATTAGATGCTGTAGGAGGTCTTTAATGCGCTATCCAATGATTCGCACTGCAGCAGTTTTGCTGTCTGCCATTACCTTAGTAGCATGCTCTAGCACCAAAAAGCGTGAACCTGCTTCATTAGTGAAGGTTGAGGACAAGATTCGTGTTGAATCTGTGTGGTCTACGAGTGTTGGTAAATCAGAGACTTTTGTGATGCGTCCAATATTGGCGGGCGACTATTTATATACATCTGCTGGCAATGGTACTGTGACTAAGGTTGAGGTGCTAACTGGCAAAAAAGTATGGGAAGTTAAGGCACCAACAGATATTTCTTCTGGCCCAGGTAGTGACGGTAATGTTGTGGTGGTTGGATCAACTAAGGGCGTGGTGTATGCCTTTGACTCCGATGGTCAAAAGATTTGGGAAGAAAAGGTTGGTAGTGAAGTTCTAACTGAGCCTTTGGTTTTGGGTGGCGTCGCTGTTATCAGAACAATCGATAATCGTTTTGTTGCCTTAGATGCAAAAACAGGTAAACGTCGTTGGTCTTATGTTCGCCCACAAACTGCATTGGCATTGAGAACAAGCTTTGCAATGGTGCCGATTGCATCGGACGCATTTATTACAGGATTCTCTGGCGGCAAGATTGGTGTGATGGGTTTGGCTTCGGGTGGTGTACTTTGGGAAGCTTCGTTGGCATACCCAAAAGGTTTCTCTGAAATTGAGCGCATGACAGACGTGTCAGCAAGACCCACTTTGTTAGGTCGTCGTTTATGTGCAGTTGCTTTCCAGGGGCGCATAGCTTGCGGTGACATTAACAGTGGCACATTCACATGGTCTAAGGATTTTTCTAGTCATACAGGCACTGCTCAATCACAGGACTTAGTATTTGTGGCTGACGAAAAATCTCACGTAGTTGCCTACAAGGCGGCTGATGGTATTGAGGTCTGGCGTAATGAGACCATGACTTGGCGTGATGTTGGTGAACCCCTAGCTGTTGGTAAAGTAGTGGTGATGGGGGATAAGCAAGGTTATTTGCATTTTCTAGAGCAGACTACTGGAACAGCTCTAGCTAGAGTTCGTGTAGATAGTAGTGCGCTTGATGCTGCACCGATTGTTGCAAGTGGCTTGTTGATTGTGCAAACGCGTGGCGGATCTTTATCTGCATATAGACCCAACTAAGAAATTGCAATAAGAATAAAAACATATGGCAAGAATGATTAATGGTAATCATTCTTGCACTTAGAAAGCAGTTAATTATTTATGAAACCCGTTATTGCCATTGTTGGTCGACCAAACGTTGGTAAATCAACGCTATTTAATCGCTTGACTAGGTCACGCGATGCGTTGGTGGCTGACTTTGCCGGTCTAACTCGTGACCGTCATTACGGTAACGGTCGCATGGGTGAGCGCGAATTTATTTGTATTGATACTGGTGGTTTTGAGCCAGTAGCCAAGACAGGTATTTTGGCTGAGATGGCTAAGCAAACCAAGCAAGCTGTAGTTGAGGCAGACGTTGTTATTTTCTTGGTGGATGCACGTTTAGGTATGGCGCCACAAGATCGAGTGATTGCTGATTTTTTACGCAAGACTGGCAGACCTGTGATCTTGGCTGTTAATAAAGCTGAAGGCATGGCCTACACAACAGTCACCGCTGATTTCTATGAGTTAGGTTTGGGTGAGCCGATTGCCATATCCTCCGCACATGGAGATGGTGTTCGCGCCATGATTGATGAGGCATTGGATGCCTTAGGTATTCCAGATGAGCCCGAAGAGGATGATAAAACTGACAGGCCAATGCGTATTGCTGTAGTTGGCAGACCTAATGTGGGTAAGTCAACGTTCATTAATACTTTAATTGGTGAAGAGCGTGTCATTGCCTTTGATATGCCAGGCACCACCCGTGATGCGATTGATGTGCCTTTTACGCGTAATGGCAAGCCATATGTGATGATTGATACGGCGGGTTTACGTAAGCGTGGCAAAGTATTTGAGGCTATTGAAAAATTCTCAGTTGTCAAAACCCTCCAAGCGATTGCTGATGCCAATGTTGTTATTTTGATGTTGGATGCTCAACAAGATATTTCTGAGCAAGATGCTCATATTGCTGGTTTTATCGTTGATGCTGGCCGCGCCTTAGTTTTGGCGGTTAATAAGTGGGATGGCATGGATGATTACGATAAGGAGCGGGCTAGAACAGACATAGCAAGAAAGCTACGTTTCTTGGATTTTGCCAATGTGCATCCAATTTCAGCGATCAAGGGCTTTGGTATCAAAGAGTTGTTTAAGGATGTTGATGCTGCCTATGCTGCAGCGATGTCTAAGCTACCAACTCCTAAATTGACACGTATTTTGGAAGAAGCGGTTGAGTTCCAACAACCTAAACGTGTCGGTATGTCTCGTCCTAAGATGCGTTATGCGCACCAAGGTGGTTCAAATCCACCGATTGTGGTGATACACGGCAATGCTCTTAGCGGTGTAACAGATAGCTATCGTCGTTATTTAGAGGGTCGCTTTAGAGAGGCTTTCAAATTGCGTGGTACCCCGTTGCGATTGGAATTTAAGACAGGTCAAAACCCTTTTGTTGACCAGGATAAAAGTAAGAAAAAAAAGGGCAGATAGCAATTTTTTGTAGCTTAGTTACACTCACAAGTATTGAGACTATTTTTTTAACCAGAGTAAGACTCCCTAATTAACAAAAAGAAAGAAGGAGCAGGCATGAACACTAATAAAGGCCAACTTTTGCAAGATCCATTTTTAAACGCATTGCGTAAAGAGCACATTCCAGTTTCTATATACCTAGTTAACGGTATTAAGTTACAAGGTAATGTGGAGTCTTTTGACCAGTACGTTATTTTGTTACGTAATACCGTGACTCAGATGGTATACAAGCATGCCATTTCTACTGTGGTTCCTGCTAGAGCTGTTGAGTTCCGTGCTGATGAGGGAACACCAAGCGCTTAACTTTCTATGCAAGCAGTTAAAGCCGCTCTCATAGGTATTGATCCCGGAGGTAAACCTGACTTCGCCGATAGTATGGCTGAGTTGAGTTTGCTTGCGTCTAGTGCAGGCTCAAAGCCTGTGATGACGATGATTGCTAAGCGAGCTAAACCTGATCCAGCTCTTTACATGGGCTCAGGTAAGGCTACAGAACTTCGTGAGCAAATGGAAGCTAATGAGGTTGAGCTAGCTATTTTCAATCATGCTTTATCGCCAGTTCAGCAAAGAAATCTTGAACGTCACTTGAAGTGTCATGTGATTGATCGTACGGGCTTGATCCTAGATATCTTTGCTCAAAGAGCTAAAAGTCATGTCGGTAAAACGCAAGTGCAACTAGCCAATGTTCGATATCAAGTTTCTCGTTTAGTTAAGGCTTGGAGTCATTTGGAGCGTCAAAAGGGTGGTATTGGTATGCGAGGCGGCCCTGGTGAGACGCAGATGGAGTTGGACCGCCGTATGCTCGAGAGTAAGGCTAAGCGTTTGCAACTAGAGCTTGAGAAGTTACAAAAACAACAAGCTACTCAAAGGAGATCCAGAGAAAAAGGTGGTGTTTTCTCGGTATCTTTGGTCGGCTATACCAATGCTGGTAAATCAACTTTATTTAATGCTTTAACTAAGGCTGGCACATATGCAGCTGATCAGCTATTCGCAACTTTAGATACCACTTCAAGGCGAGTTTATTTGCCTGAGATTGGTAATGCAGTGGTCTCTGATACTGTGGGATTTATTCGTGACTTGCCTCATCAATTGGTTGAGGCATTTAGAGCAACATTAGATGAAACCGTCAGGGCTGATTTATTGCTTCACGTGGTTGATGCTTCTAGCTTTGATCGTGAGCAGCAAATGATTGAGGTTGATAAGGTTTTAGCTGAAATTGGCGCAGATCAAAGCCCTCAATTGGTTGTGGTTAATAAGATAGATCAAGTACCTGCTTTAATGGAGCGTGGACCTGTTCTGCGTTATGACCGAAATGGCAAAGTAGCAGCCATCTACATCTCGGCTAAAGAGGGTATTGGCCTCGATTTGCTGCGAGAAACATTGGCAGAATTGGCTAAGAACACTGATAGAATGAAGACTCCTGTAGAGGAAGTTCCATCAGTGGCAGAAATGGATCCACAGGCCCCAGCTAAGCGCTGGGAATCATTAGATGTTTTTCATACTCGTACAGGACTTTATTCTCCCAACGATGCGTAAATTACTACAAATATTTTCGGTTAATGATCCCGGTTGGGGCAACAACCACCAAGCTGATCCTAATCGTGGGCGTGATGAGAAAGATGCCACTCCACCGAAGCAGGAAGACAAGCCACGTCAACCGCAAAAGCAGGATGGTCCACCTGACTTAGATCAGTTATGGCGGGACTTTAATAACCGCCTAAATGGATTGTTTACCGGTAAACGCCAGGGTGGTGGCAATAATCAGCCACCAAGTACAAAAGGACCATCCGGTGAAGGAATGAAACCTGGCTTCGGGGTTGGTATCGTTGCAGCAATTGCAGTTGCCGTCTGGATTTTTAGTGGCTTTTTCATGATTCAAGAAGGCCAAACTGGTGTTGTTCTTCAATTTGGTAAATACAGCTATACAACTCGTCCTGGTATTAATTGGCGCATGCCTTGGCCTATTCAAACTCATGAAGTGGTCAATCTTTCCTCAATTCGCTCAGTAGAAGTGGGTCGTGCTAATTTGATTAAGGCATCTAACCTCAAAGATTCTTCTATGTTGACTGAAGATGAAAACATCATTGATGTGAAGTTTGCAGTTCAGTATCGTTTGAAAGATGCCTCTGAGTACCTATTTAACAACAAAGACCCAGATGCCTCAGTTGTACAAGCTGCCGAAACTGCAGTGAGAGAAATTGTTGGTAAGAGCAAGATGGATAACGTTCTATATGAGAATCGCGAAAAACTTGCTATCGATCTAAATGCGTCTATTCAGAAGATCTTGGATGGTTACAAGGCAGGTATTTTTGTAACGAGTGTGACGGTTCAGAACGTTCAACCACCTGAGCAAGTTCAAGCAGCTTTTGATGATGCCGTTAAAGCTGGACAAGACCGTGAGCGCTTGAAGAATGAAGGTCAGGCATATGCTAATGACATTATTCCTAAGGCCAAAGGTGCTGCAGATCGTTTGATGCAAGAAGCTGAGGGTTATAAAGCCAAGGTGATTGCTGTGGCTGAAGGTGATGCAACAAGGTTTAAGTTGATTCAACCGGAATATGCAAAAGCACCGCAGGTTACTCGTGAGCGCATGTATATCGATGTAATGCAAGAAATCTATACCAATGTAACGAAGGTGATGGTTGATCAACGTAGTAATGCAGGTAGTTTGTTGTATTTGCCATTAGACAAGTTGATTCAGCAGGTTACGCCAGGTAGTCCATCTGCTTTAGTGCCAGCATCAAATACTGTGGCAAATACACCTGCAGTAACAACTACACCTGCGCCAGCATCAAGTACAACTAATGCAAATCCTCCTGCCACCCCAAGTGATAGAAGAGATAGTTTGCGCAGCCGTGAGCGATAGGAGACTTATAAATGAATAATCGTATTTTTCCTATGATCGCTGCGTTCTTTGTGGTGATTGGTTTATTGTCTTCAACGGTATTTATTGTTGATCAGCGTAAATATGCAGCTGTCTTTGCTTTTGGTGAATTGGTGCGCGTGATTGAAGAGCCAGGTTTGCAATTTAAATTGCCGCCACCATTTCAGAGCGTACAGTTCTTCGAGCGCCGTATTTTGACAATTGATACACCGGATGCAGAGCGTTTTATTACAGCGGAAAAGAAAAACCTATTAGTTGATTCTTATGTGAAATGGCGCATTGTTGAGCCGCGTCGTTTCTTTATTAGCTTTAGAGGTGATGAGCGCTTGGCTCAGGATCGTCTGAATCAATTGGTTAAGTCTGCCCTTAATGAAGAATTTACAAAGCGTACTGTTCGTGAACTAATTTCTGAGCAACGCGAACAAGTGATGCAAAATATCCGCAAGAAGGTTGCTGAGGAAGCTGCTGATATTGGTATTGAGATTGTGGATGTGCGTTTGAAGCGCATTGATTTATTGGCAGAGATCAGTGAGTCAGTATTCCGACGTATGGAAGCGGAGCGTAAGAGGGTAGCTAATGAGCTTCGCTCTACGGGTGCTGCTGAGTCTGAGAAAATACGTGCGGATGCAGAGCGCCAACGCGATATCATTCTATCTAGAGCATACCGTGACGCACAAAAGATCAAAGGTCAGGGCGATGCTAAAGCAACTGCTTTGTATGGTGAGGCCTTTAACCGTGATCCACAATTTGCTCAGTTCTATCGTAGTTTGGAAGCTTATCGTAATAGCTTTAAAACTAAGCAGGACTTGATGGTGATGGATCCTAATTCGGAATTTTTAAAATTTATGAAGAGTAGTCGCCCACAAGGTGCGCCTTCAATACCGGCAGCTAAATAATGAATCGTTGGTTACTACCTGAGAATATCGCAGATGTTTTGCCTTCAGAGGCAAGAAAGATTGAAGAGTTACGTCGTATTCTCTTGGATCGCTTTCAGTCTTATGGGTATGAGCTTGTCATGCCTCCTATGTTGGAGTATCTAGACTCATTGTTGACTGGATCAGGTCAAGATCTGAATTTGAAAACTTTTAAATTAGTCGATCAGTTATCTGGTCGAACTTTGGGTTTGCGTGCAGATATCACACCTCAGGTGGCCCGTATTGATGCGCACCTGTTAAATCGTCAGGGTGTTACAAGACTTTGTTATGCCGGATCAGTTTTGCACACACTTGCAGCGCCAGGAACAAGTTCAAGAGAGCAGTTACAACTTGGGGCTGAAATCTATGGGCATGCTGGTTGGGAAGCTGATTTAGAAGTCCAAACCTTATTAAATGAGGTTTTAACGCAGAGTAATTTGGGTGAGATCACCCTTGATATGGCTCATGCGGGCATTTTGACGGGCATTTTAGGTGAGTTTCAGCCCAAATCTGATGCTTTGGAGGCTCTTTATGCCTCACTTCAAGCCAAAGATTTACCTGGTTTGACTCAACTTTTAGCTGATTGGCCTGCGCCAATCAAGTCTGCAATTATTAGCTTGGCTTCCTTGAGTGGCTCACCCAAGGATATTTTGCCGGCGGCTCGCAAGGCTTTGCCTCAATCAAAGCAGGTAACAACTGCTTTGGATGATTTGGAGCGTCTGTGCCAGGCTATTTCCGGCTTACCTAATGCCCCTAAATTGAATTTAGATTTATCTGACCTGCGTGGTTATCAGTATCACAGCGGGGTAATGTTCGCTGCCTATGTAGAGGGTTTGCCTGCAGCGATCGCCAGGGGTGGTCGATACGATATGGTTGGTGAAGCCTTTGGTAGATCTCGCCCAGCAACAGGTTTTTCTTTAGATATCATGACTTTAGCAAGATTATCTAAGATTGATTCTAGAAGGACTGCTATCTTAGCTCCATGGTCAAATGATCAAAAATTAACTCAAGCTATCGCAAAACTACGCTCCAGTGGTGAGGTTGTGATTCAACTTTTACCTGGTCACGAGCAAGATGGAGAAGAATTCCACTGCGATCGTGAGTTGGTTGATCAAAAAGGTGCTTGGGTGGTTGTCACAAGAGCGTAAAATGCTCGTTTGCGCTTTTTACTAATTAATTATCTTTTTTCCTGGTTTATATGTCCGTACAGAAATCTGCCAGCAAGGCTGGTCGCAATGTTGTTGTAATTGGTACCCAATGGGGTGATGAAGGTAAAGGCAAGATCGTTGATTGGTTAACCGATCATGCTGAGGGAGTTGTGCGTTTCCAAGGTGGTCACAATGCCGGTCACACACTTATCATCAATGGCCAAAAAACAATTTTGCGCTTGATTCCATCGGGCATCATGCGCCCAGGTGTGACTTGCTACATTGGTAATGGTGTGGTGTTGTCTCCTGAAGCTTTATTTAAAGAAATTGGCGAGCTTGAGGCTGCAGGCGTGGATGTTCGTTCACGTTTGAAGATCTCTGAAGCAACTACTTTGATTCTTCCATATCACGTAGCCATTGACCATGCTCGTGAGGCTGCTCGAGGTAATGACAAGATCGGTACAACAGGGCGTGGTATTGGCCCAGCGTACGAAGATAAAGTTGCACGTCGTGCATTGCGTGTTCAAGATTTGTTCTTCCCAGAGTCTTTTGCTCAAAAACTTAAAGAGAATTTGGAATATCACAACTTTGTGTTGACTCAATACTTCAAAGCACCAGCTCTGAACTTCGAAGAGGTTAGAGACAGTATGTTGGGTTACGCAGAGCAGTTACGCCCATTGGTGGCTGATGTTTCTAGTGATTTAGATGCTGTTCAAAAAGCAGGTAAAAACTTGTTATTTGAAGGTGCCCAAGGCGCATTGTTAGATATCGATCACGGCACATATCCGTTTGTTACATCATCAAACTGTGTGGCTGGTAATGCAGCAGCTGGATCTGGTGTGGGCCCAGGTAGTCTACATTTTGTATTGGGTATTACTAAAGCTTATTGCACGCGTGTTGGCTCAGGTCCGTTCCCAAGTGAGCTATATGATCATGCTAACCCTAAAGCGCAAGATCCAATTGGTTTGCGTTTGGCTGAGGTTGGTAAAGAGTTTGGTTCTGTCACAGGTCGTCCGCGTCGCACGGGCTGGTTAGATGCTGCTGCATTGAAGCGCTCTATCCAAATCAGTGGTGTAACAGGCCTTTGCATGACTAAGTTGGATGTTCTTGACGGTCTAAAAGAGATTCGTTTGTGTGTAGGTTACAACTTAGATGGTAAGAAGCTTGATGTATTGCCACGAGGTTCTGATGCGGTTGCTCGTTGTGAGCCGATTTATGAGACTTTCCCTGGTTGGGATGAAAGCACCCTAGGTATTCAACAGTGGGATAAATTGCCTAAAGCTGCACAAACATATTTGAGACGCGTTGAAGAGGTGGCATGTGTACCTATTGCCATGGTTTCAACTGGTCCAGATCGTAATGAAACTATCCTATTGCAACACCCCTTTGAGGCTTAAATCATAGGGTGGTATTGCAGTATTAATAAAAAGGGCGCATTAAGCGCCTTTTTTATTTCTTAGGTAAAGCAAATACTCTTAAGGCATCACCTTGTTTAAAGCCAAAGATTTGATTGCCACCCACAGCAACAGCGATGTACTGAACACCATCAATTTCATAAGTAACTGGTGGAGCATTCACGCCAGCTTCTGTTTTATGTTGCCATAAAACTTTGCCAGTATCAGCATCAAACGCATTGAGTTGACCAGAGTCTGTGCCAATACCTTCGCCCATAAATATTAAGCCTCCGTCAGTAGCCAAGACGCCGCCAACTAGTGGGGCAGATGTCTTATGCTGCCATTTCATTTTTCCGGTCTGTAGGTTTATTGCTGATAGCAAACCCCACCGAGGAGCATCCATGAGCGGCTCTAGGGTGGTGTAATGAATAGCTGGTTTATCTTTAGTTGCAGGTATGTCTTGAGTTGAATATTTAACTGGCCAGTGGATGGCAGCAACATAGGCGGTTTGCTTTTTCTCGTTGACTGAACTTGGTGACCAATTGACGCCACCTAGTACGCCTGGAAGTATGGTGACGCCCTCAGGGGTTGCTCTAGCAAATAGGTTTTTTTGCTCAACAAAGTTATCCGACCTTTTTAGTAATTGACCCGTGACTCGATCATGTATGTAATACCAGCCAATCTTGCTAGGGTGCCCAACAGCAGGGATGGTTTTACCTTGATGTTTGTAATTAAATAAAACAGGTGGACTAGCTACGTCATAGCCCCATTGATCATGAGGCACTTGTTGGTAGTGCCAGCGGATTTTTCCAGTATTAACATCAAGGCAAACTAATGACACGCTATACAGATTATCTCCTGGACGAGAAACGTCATCCATCTGTGGCGATGGGTTGCCTGTGCCAAAGTAGAGGAGGCCTCTCTCTTTATCAATAGCAGGTGTGCTCCAGGCTGAGCCACCGCCAAATTTGGAAGCGTCTGGGTATTTATTTAATGTGGCTTTTTCTTTAGCAATATCACGATTAAGAGGAACTCCATCTGGTGTAGTCTCTCTAAACTGTCCTTCCCAGTTTTGTGGGGCAATTGTGTCGAATTGCCAAATGCGTTGCCCAGTCTTAGCGTCGAATGCCGCTAAAAAGCCATTGCGACCATAATTTCCTGCAATACCGACGACCGCACCTAATGGCGCACCTTCGCGATCAGAATCTAAATGAAGGCCATAACCAACGCCGGTAATACCTATTAAGACTTTACCTTGATAAACAACTGGTGCCATGGCAATACCTACACCTGATTGACCAGCGATGCTGCCTTTTTTAAGGGGGTCCCCATCTTTTAAAGATGCAACATTCTCAGCAGTTGAGCTATTACTATCAGCTACTTCAATATCCCAAGTAACCTTGCCAGTTTTCGCGTCAAGTGCAATTAACCTTGCATCAACTGTGCCGATAAATACTTTGCCATCACTCACAGCAACGCCACGGTTGGCTGGACCGCAACACATTGGGTAGTCTTTTTTACGTTGATGGTTGTAGCGCCATAACT
>JACCDX010483087.1_pt1 | contig 31095 bp, 27 predicted proteins | sample 7449681 | NCBI WGS metagenome assembly JACCDX01 (sample SAMN15323450, study PRJNA562643) | freshwater metagenome | isolation source: river surface water | place: USA:Blue River Watershed | collected 2017-08-18
AGGCGACCGCCCTCATGGTCCTCAAGCACGGCGAGGTCGTCTTCGAGGGCTACCAGTACGACCGCCACGAGCGCTCGTGCCTGCTGGTGGGCATGGCGCATGCGCGGGGGCAGATCGAGTCGCTCGATGACCCGGCGGAAAAGTACGTCCCGTCCATCACCGGCACCCTCTACGGCCAGACGTCCATCCGGCACCTGCTGCGGATGTCATCGGGGGTGAAGTTCGAGGAGACCTACAGCGGCGGCGCCGACTCGGACCTGGTGCGCTTCTACAGCCGGCTCTATCGGCCGTTCCCTGGCGGCTTCGAGGACGCAGCCCGCTGGTTCAACCAACGCGCGGTGCCCGCTGGCACGCGCTTCAATTACTCGACTTCGGAGACCGAGGTGCTGGCCCGGATGCTGACCGGGGCGACGGGCCGCACCCTCACTGACCTCACGCGCGAGTGGCTGTGGGAGCCGATGGGCGCCGAAGACCCGGGATACTGGATCGTCGCGCCCATCGATCAGGTGGAGCAAGGCGGCGGCGGCTTCTTCGCCTCGCTGCGTGACTGGGCCAAGCTTGGCGTCCTGCTGGCCAACGACGGCCGCATCGGCGGGCTGCAGCTGCTGCCGCTCGACTACCTGCTGGACGCCACCGACGCCGCCCGGGTGCCGCCGGCCTTCCGCCCCGGCACGGCCACGCCCTACAGCGGCTATGGCTACCAGACCTGGCTCTTCCCGATGCGCGAGCGCACCTTCGCGCTCCTCGGCATCCATGGCCAGTCGATCTTCGTGCAGCCAGCCTCCGGCCTGGTGATGGTGCAGATGTCGGTCTATGACCAGCCCTCGGGCGACCCGATGGGCCGGCACAAGGATGCGATGTGGCGGGCGGTGCTGCGGGCACTGGGCGGCTCGGACGCGCCCTGAGGCGAGGCCGCCGGAACGATCAGCCCTTGCCCCGGCCATGGCCGGGGTGGTCCTTGTCCTTCTGCTTGCCGTGCTGGCCGTGGTCGCCGTGGTCCCGCCGGTCGCCGCGGTCGCGGCCATCTGCCGAATACCGCACATGCGCGTCGTACCAGTCATGCCGCACGAAGTACACCGGCACGCCGCAGGCGTCGTACTTGTGGCAGTGCTTCGCCCAGTTCTTGCGGTGGCCCGGCGGCACCCACAGGTAGGCGGGCTGCGGCGGAACCACGGCCACCGGCCGGGCGATGATGACCGGCTGCGCCACGATCACCGCCGGCTGCGGGAAGCGGCCGATGTCGATGCGGCCGTAGACGCCGGGCTGGCTGACCTGCACGCTCACGCCGATGTCGGCGGCCACTGCAGCACCCGAGCAGGCGGCAGCGAGGGCGCCCAGGGCAAGAAGGATGGTTCTGGATGTCGGCATCGTCGTCCTTTCCGGGGCGAAGCCCGTCATGCCCAAGCGTATGCCGCGATCCCGCGCTCTTGCGCGACAGCAAGGTGAGAAGGCGTAAGAACCGCGATCAGGCGCAACGACGCCGCGCCCCTGGGCACCGCAGCCAAAAAGAAAGCCCTTGCAGGGTGTCCTGCAAGGGCTTGGTATTGGTAGGCGCGATTGGATTCGAACCAACGACCCCCACCATGTCAAGGTGGTGCTCTAACCAACTGAGCTACGCGCCTGGGTCTCGTTGAGAAGCGCGATTGTAGCAGGGTTCCAGGGGCCCCTCTTACCTCCGCCGCGCCGAGGTGACGCCCGCCACCGCCCGCACCGCCGCCAGCACCTTCGGCAGCCGGCTGGTGTCGGCCACCTCCAGGGTGAAGGTCATGAAGGCCGTGCCCTTGAGGGACTGGGTCTGCACCCCGACCACGTTGACCTTCTCCTTGGCAAAGACATCCGACACGTCGCGCAGCAGCCCCGAGCGGTCGGCGGCCTCGACGTAGACGTCGACCGGGTAGACCGCCGATTCGCTGGCGCTCCCCGTGCCGCGCGGGCGCCCCCAGGCCACGTCGATCACCCGCTCGGGATTGCGCCCGGCCATCTGCCGGAAGTTGCTGCAGTCCTCGCGGTGGATGCTCACGCCCTTGCCGCGGGTGACAAAGCCGTGGATCACATCGGGCGGCGCCGGCTTGCAGCAGCGCGCCAGCTGGGTCATGAGCGAGTCGACGCCCACCACCAGCACGCCGCCGCGCCCGCCCGCGCCGGGGGCCGGCGCGCGCGACTTCTTGAGGTGCACCTCCTCGGGGGCAGGCGCCGCCTCGGGCGGGTGCAGCAGGGCCTCGATGGTGCGCAGCGAAAACTCGTCCTTGCCGACCACCGCGAACAGGTCGTCGGCGGCCTTGAAGCCCAGTTGCGCCGCCAGGTCCTCGAGCTTGATCGCGGTACGGCCCTCGCGCTGCAGCAGCTTCTCGACCGCCTCGCGGCCGCGGGCCACGGTCTCGTGCCGGATCTGCTCGTTGAACCAGGCCCGCACCTTGGACTTGGCGCGGGCGCTGGCCAAAAAGCCCAGGTCGGCGTTGAGCCAGTCCCGCGAGGGCCCGCCCTCCTTGGCGGTGACGATCTCCACCGTCTGCCCGTTCTTCAGGGGCGTGTTGAGCGGCACCATCGCGCCATCCACCCGCGCCCCGCGGCAGCGGTGACCCAGGTTGGTGTGCACGGTGTAGGCGAAGTCGACTGGCGTCGCGCCCTGGGGCAGTTCGACCACCGAGGCCTGCGGCGTGAGCACGTAGATGCGGTCGGCGAAGAGCGCGGTGCCGGCGCCGGCGATGTCGCGCTCCCACGCCAGCAGCTGGCGCAGCACCGCGATCTTGGCGTCGTACTCGCTGCTGGCGCTCACGCCGGCGTAGCCCCTGGCGCCGGCCTCCTTGTAGGCCCAGTGGGCGGCCACGCCGTGCTCGGCGTGGTCGTGCATGGCCTGGGTGCGGATCTGGATCTCGATCGGACGGCCGGCCTCGTCGCGCACCACGGTGTGCAGCGACTGGTAGCCATTGGGCTTGGGCCGGGCGATGTAGTCGTCGAACTCGCTGGGAATCGGCTCGAAGCGCTGGTGCACCCAGGCCAGCGCCGCGTAGCACTCGCGCAGGTCGCGCACGATGACGCGCAGCGCGCGCACGTCGAAGACCTGGTCGAAGTCCAGGCCCTTGCCGCGCATCTTCTTGACGATGCTGTAGATGTGCTTGGGCCGCCCCGCCACCTGCGCGTGCAGGCCCTGCGCCTTCAGGTCGGCCTCGAGCTGCGAACGCAGCTGCTCGACATACGACTCGCGCTCGACGCGCTTCTCGTCCAGCAGGCCGGCGACCTGCTTGTAGGTGCCCGGCTCGAGGAAGCGGAAGGCCAGGTCCTCCATCTCCCACTTGACCTGCCAGATACCCAGGCGGTTGGCGAGGGGCGCAAACACCTCCAGCGACTCGCGCGAGACCTGGGCCGGGGGCGTGCGCTTCTGCGAGGCATGCCAGCGCAGCGTCTGCAGCCGCGAGGCCAGGCGCAGCATCACCACCCGCAGGTCGCGCGAGAAGGCCAGCAGCATCTTGCGGATGTTCTCGGCCTGTGCACCGGGCACCTGGCCGGCCGCGGCCTGGCGCTGCACCGCCACCAGCTGGTTGGTCTGCACCGCCAGCTCGGCGTAGCTCTCGCCGAAAGCCTTGGTGATCACCTCCTGCGGCCTGGCAAGCAGCGGGCAGGCGTAGACCAGGTAGCTGGCGGCCTGCATGGCCTCGGAGCCGCCCATGCGGCCCAGGATGGCCGCCACCGCATCGGCGTGGGCGAGCATGTTCTCACCGTTGTCCAGCGACTCATGGCCGATCAGGGGCTCGGCGAAGGCGCGGGCGCGGGCCAGGGCGTCGGCCTGGCGCGGCAGCGACTGCTCGGCGGCGGCAACGACCTCGGGCCGCAACCCCTCGGCGGCCTGTTCCCCGACGCCGGTCTTCATGAGAGCAGGAACCCGGTGACCACCCCGACCTGATCGGACGCGACCAGGGTGGGCGCGTGCCCCACGCCGGGGAACTCGACGACCCGGGCGCGCGGGCCGCGGGCGGCCATGGCCTGGGCGGTGGCCGGTGACAGCAGGTCGGAGTCCTGGCCGCGCAGGAGCAGCGTGGGCGCGGTGATGCGCTCGTACAGGCCCCACAGCGCCGCCTCGGCCGCGGGCAGGCTGTCCTCGGTGGCTTGGCGCACCGGGATGGCGATGGCCGGGTCGTAGTGGAGGGTGAGTCCGCCCTCGGACAGGGGCCGCAGCATGGGCCGCGTGAGGGCCATCCACTGCTCGGGCGTGTGCGGGCCGAAGCCGGCGGAGACGGTGGCCAGGAAGCGGGCGGCCTGCTCCTCGTCCTCAAAGCGCACCGGCTGCCCGAAATAGGACTGGATCCGCTGGATGGCCGCCCACTGCGTGACCGGGCCCAGGTCATTGAGGACGAAGCGGTGCAACGGCGCCGGCAGCGGCAGGTCGGGGGTGCCGAAGAGCCCCAGCCCGATCAGGCCACCCATGCTCGTGCCCACCCAGCCCAGGCGGGCGATCGGCGCCTGCCGGTGCAGGTGGCCCAGCAGGGTGAGCATGTCGCCGACATAGGTGGGCGGCACATAGTGCATCGGGTCGGCCAGCCACTGGCTGCGGCCGCGTCCGGCGATGTCGGGGCAGACGACACGCACCGTCATGCCACGGGCTCCGGCCTCGGCCACCAGGGCCTGGGCCAGCACGTCGAAGTCACGCCCCTGCCGGCCGAGGCCGTGCACGCAGGCGATGACATAGGGAGCGTCGGGCGAGCCCCACTGCGCCCAGGCCATGCGGTGCGGGCCGGCGGGGCCCTCACAGAGGAGATCGTGCAGCTGGGGCTCTGGCATGGTGGATCAGGGCGGGGCGGGGCGGCAGGAAAAGCGGCGATACTCGCCGGAACACTGTTTGAATTGACCTCGGGTCAGCAGGCCGGTGCGCGGCCTGGGCTTGGGTGTCATCCTAATGGATCGGAGTTCACGCATGCTCAAAGGAAAGACCGCCCTCGTCACCGGCTCCACCAGCGGCATTGGCCTGGGCATCGCCAAGGCCCTGGCCCGCCAGGGCGCCAACATCGTGCTCAATGGCTTCGGCGACAGCGCCGGCCCGCAGGCCGAGGTCGCGGCGCTGGGCGTGCAGGTGGCCTACCACGGCGCCGACATGAGCCGGCCGGCCGAGATCGAGGCGATGATGAAGTTCGCCGCCGAGCGCTTCGGCCGGGTCGACATCCTCGTGAACAACGCCGGCATCCAGCATGTGGCGCCGGTGCAGGACTTCCCGCCCGAGCGCTGGGACGCGGTGATCGCCATCAACCTCTCCAGCGCCTTCCACGCCACCCGCCTGGCCCTGCCCGCGATGCAGGCGGCCAACTGGGGCCGCATCATCAACGTCGCCTCGGTGCACGGCCTGGTGGCCTCGGCCGAGAAGGCCGCCTATGTCGCGGCCAAGCACGGCATCGTGGGCCTGACCAAGGTCGTCGCCCTGGAAAACGCCACCACCGGCGTCACCTGCAACGCCATCTGCCCGGGCTGGGTGCTCACCCCCCTGGTGCAGAAGCAGGTCGACGCCAAGGCCGCCGCCAACGGCTGGAGCAACGAGCAGGCCACCCGCGAGCTGCTGCGCGAGAAGGAGCCCTCGATGCAGTTCACCACCCCCGAGGAGCTGGGCGAGCTGGCGGTCTTCTTCTGCTCCCCGGCGGCCAACAACGTCCGCGGCGCGGCCTGGAACATGGACGGCGGCTGGGCGGCCCAGTAAACGGCGCCGGAGGTGCTCAGCCAATCCTGAGATGGGCAAAGGATGTAACCAAGTTTAAAAACGAGGCGAAAAGCTCGCATCGAGTGCAACAGGCGGCTCAAAATCGGGCTTGTTACAAGTTGGACCCGGACACCCCATGAGCACAGCCGCCCCTCGCACCGACAAGATCCTGGTGGTCGACGATGACGCCCGCATCCGCGACCTGCTCCGCCGCTACCTCACCCAGGAAGGCTTCGAGGTCATCCTGGCCGAGGACGGCAAGGCGCTGAACCGGATCATGCTGCGCGAGACCGCCGACCTGATCGTGCTCGACCTGATGATGCCGGGCGAGGACGGCCTCTCCATCTGCCGCCGCCTGCGCGCTGCCAACGACCGCACGCCCATCATCATGCTGACCGCCAAGGGCGAGGACGTGGACCGCATCGTCGGCCTGGAAGTCGGCGCCGACGACTACCTGGGCAAGCCCTTCAACCCGCGCGAGCTGCTGGCCCGCGTCCACGCCGTGCTACGCCGCCGCCCCGCGCAGGAGGCGCCCGGTGCGCCCTCGGCCGAGAACGAGGTGGTGCAGTTCGGCCCGTTCTCGTTCGACCTGGGCGCGCGCACGCTGCGCAAGAACGGCAGCGAGCTGCCCCTGACCACCGGCGAGTTCGCCATGCTCAAGGCCCTGGTGCGGCATCCGCGGCAGCCGCTCTCGCGCGAGAAGCTGGCGCAGCTGGCCCGCGGCCGCGAGTTCGAGCCCTTCGACCGCAGCCTCGACGTGCAGGTCTCGCGCCTGCGCAAATTGGTCGAGTCCGACCCGGCCACGCCGCGCTTCATCCAGACGGTCTGGGGCGTCGGCTATGTCTTCGTGCCCGACGGAGCAGGATGAGCGACCACACCCACGTGCACGCCGACAGCGTCCTGCCGCCGGAGGACGACGAGGTCGCGCCGCGACTGGGCCTGTCCCTGTTCTGGCGCACGTTCTTCCTGCTGGCCCTGCTGCTGGTCGGCTCTATCGTCGCGTGGCTGCAGACCTTCCGCTCGCTCGAGTTCGAGCCGCGGGCAGCGCAGACGGCGCATCAGATCGCCTCCCTGGTCAACTTCAGCCGGGCGGCGCTGCGGCACGCCGACCCGATCGCCCGCATCCTCCTGATCAAGACCCTGGACGAACAGGAGGGCGTGAACATCATGACCCGTGAGCCGGGCGACCGGTTCACGCCCTTCAACGCCGCCCTGATGGACCGCGTGATCGCCGAACGCCTGGCCGAGCGCCTCGGCGACGGCACCACCATGGCGTCCAGCGTCAACGGCGAGGCCGGCCTCTGGGTGGGCTTCTACATCGAGGGCGATGCCTACTGGCTGCGGCTGGACCGGGACCGCTTCGCGCACGTGGGCGGGCGCACCTGGCTGATCTGGCTGGTGACCGCGGCCGGCCTGTCCCTGGCGGGCGCAGCCCTGATCGCACGCTTGATCAACCGGCCGCTCAAGCAGCTGTCCTTCGCCGCCGGTCGGGTCCGAGAGGGCGACTTCGACGCCGGCCGGCTGGACGAAAGCGCGGTCACCAGCGAGATCCGCGAGGTCAACATCGGCTTCAACCGGATGGCGGCGCAGCTGGCCAAGATCGAGCAGGACCGGGCGGTGATGCTGGCCGGCATCTCGCACGACCTGCGCACCCCGCTGGCCCGGCTGCGGCTGGAGACCGAGATGAGCGTGTCCGACCTCTCGGCCCGCGAGCACATGGCGGCCGACATCGACCAGCTCGACGCCATCATCGACAAGTTCCTCGACTATGCCCGGCCCCTGCCCAGCGCGTTGCGGCCGGTTCGCCTGGCCGCAGTGCTGCAGGCCTGCGTGGCCGCTGTGCGCGAGCAACACGACCTGATGGTCACGCTCGACCTGCCGCCCGGGCTGGAGGTGATGGCCGACGAGGTGGACCTGTCACGCGTGGTGGCCAACCTGCTGGAGAACGCGCGCCGCTACGGGCGGACGCCGGGCCAGGGCGTGGCGCAGGTGGAGATCTCGGCGCGGGCGCGGTCCGACTGGGTGCTGCTGCGGGTGCGCGACCACGGCCCGGGCGTCGCCCCCGAGGCCCTGCCCAACCTGATGAAGCCCTTCTTCCGCGGCGACACAGCCCGCACCGAGGCCACCGGCGCCGGCCTGGGCCTGGCCATCGTCAACAAGACGATCCACCGCATGGGCGGGGTGTTCGCGCTGTCGAACGCGCCGGGCGGCGGTCTGTCGGCCCACCTGCGGCTGCAGCGGGCCCGGCTGGGGGCGACGGTCGCTGGCGCGGGAGGGGCTTGCAGCCCGGGCAGCGCCGGTGCCGCGGGAGGCGCAGCCGCGCCCTCGGGCGCCGAGGGCACCGGCCCGGCGGTCAGCGCGCGGGCAGCAGCCGCGCCGGATCCACGGGCTTGCCCTGCCGGCGAATCTCGAAGTGCAGCTTGACGCGGTCGGCGTCGGTGCTGCCCATCTCGGCGATCTTCTGGCCCTTGCGCACCGTCTGGTCTTCCTTGACCAGCAGGGTCTGGTTGTGCGCGTAGGCCGAGAGATAGGTGTTGTTGTGCTTGAGGATGATCAGGTTGCCGTAGCCGCGCAGCCCCGCGCCGGCATAGACCACCCGGCCGTCGGCAGCCGCCAGCACCGGATCCCCGGCGCGGCCGCCGATGTCCAGGCCCTTGTTGCGGACCTCGTCAAAGCCGGCAATGACCGACCCCGCGCCCGTGGGCCAGGACCAGGCGATCTCGTCCTCCGGCGGGATGGCGGGCTGCGCGGGAGCCGGCGCGGGCGCGCTGGCTGTCCCTGCAGCAGAGGCTGCCGCTGAGGCCGCGCCTGCCGGCGGCATGGCCTGGGCCTGCACGCTGCTTGAATTGACCGGGGCGGTCGCGGCGCCGGAGGCCGCGGGCGCGGGCGCCACCGGGGCGGCGGGGGCGGACCGCGCGCTGACCACCTCGCCGACCGGCGGGATGACGCGCAGCACCTGCCCGACCTCGATCAGGTTGGGGTTGGACAGGCTGTTCCAGCGGGCGACGTCGCGCCAGTTCTGGCCGGCGTCGAGGGCGATGCGCACCAGGGTGTCGCCGGACTTGACGGTGTAGTAGCCAGGGCGGCCGGCGTTCTCGGCGCCCGGCAGGGCGCGTGGATCGGCGGCGGCGGAGACGCCGGCGCGGGCCCGGGACGCCGAGGCGCCGCGGTCTTCCACCGGGGCGGGCGAGCGGCCGGTGGCGGCGCAGCCGGCGAGCAAGGACATGGCGATCAGGGTCGCGAGGCCTTGGTACATCGGGCGATGGCGCATCAACGAGGCTCCATTCAGGCGGTGCCGGATTTTAGGGGGACGAAATGCACCGCCTCAAGGACGTTGCGGACCAGGCCCGAGGCCGTGCGATCGATCACGACCAGGGCCTGCTGGCCGCCTGGCATCACCGTGGGCGCCACCAGGCGCCCGCCCTCGGCAAGCTGGTCCAGCCAGGCCTGCGGCACCGCCTCGCCGCCGGCGGCCGCGATGATGCCGGCATAGGGCGCGCCCTTGGCGTAGCCCGCCATGCCGTCGCCGAACAGCAGGTGCACGTTCGGAATGCGCAGGGGCCGCAGGTTGTCGCGGGCCTTGTCATGCAGGCCGCGCAGCCGCTCGATGCTGTAGACCTCGCGCGCGACGCGGGCCAGCACCGCGGCCTGGTAGCCGCAGCCGGTGCCGATCTCGAGCACCCGGCCCAGGAGGGGCAGCGGCTGACCTGCCGCCAGTCCCGCGCGGCGGCCGGGCGCCGCCAGCAGCAGCTCGATCATGCGGGCCACCACATTGGGCTTGGAGATGGTCTGGCCCAGGCCGATCGGCAGGCTGGTGTCCTCGTAGGCCTGGATCACCAGGGCGCTGTCGACGAAGCGGTGGCGCTCCACCTGGCCCATGGCCTCGAGCACCTGGGGGTCGCTCACGCCCTGGGCGGCGAGCTTGCGGACCATCACCGCGCGCACCGCGGCGGAGTCCAGGCCCAGGCCGCTCGGAGCCGGAACCGGCGCCTTGGCGAGCGCTGCGGCGCCCCCGGCGCGCACGCCGGGCGTGCGCCGCGCAGAGGACGCGGATGTCCCCAGGTCCAGCTTGGCGGGAAAACTGGGTCGGCGCTGCGTCACGGCGGGTCTGCGTGGACGGCGCTCAGCGCGCGACGCCGGTGGCGAGGCGAGCCGCAGCCTGCCCCCACTCGCCCAGCGCCTGGTGGTGGGTCAGGTCGACCTGCAGCGGGGTGATGGACACCCGGCCCTGTGCGGTGGCATGGAAGTCGGTGCCATCGGCGCCGTCCTTGGCCGGGCCGGCGCCGCCGATCCAGTACATGGTCTCGCCGCGCGGGCTGGTCTGGGCGATCACGCTCTCGGCGGCGTGCCGCCGGCCGAGGCGGCAGACCTCGAAGCCGCCGATCTGCGCGTACGGCCGGTTGGGAATGTTCACGTTGAGCAGGAAGGGCGCGGGCCGCGACAGCCAGTCCTGGGCGATGGCCTGCTGCACCAGGTCGCGCGCGACGCGGGCGGCGTCCTCGAGGTGGGACCAGCCCTTCTCCACCTGCGAGAAGGCGATCGCCGGGATGCCGAACAGGTAGCCCTCCATCGCCGCGCCGACGGTGCCGGAGTAGATGGTGTCGTCGCCCATGTTGGCGCCGTTGTTGATGCCGGAGACGACGAGGTCGGGCCGGTAGCCCAGCACGCCGGTGAGCGCGATGTGGACGCAGTCGGCCGGGGTGCCGTTGACGTAGCGGAAGCCGTTGGCGCCCTGGTGCACGTACAGCGGCTGGTGCAGTGTCAGCGCGTTGGACTTGGCGCTGTTGTTGTGCTCGGGGGCGACCACCTCGACCTCGGCGATGCCCTGCAGGGCGTCGTGGAGGGCGGCGATGCCGGGCGCCTGGTAGCCGTCGTCGTTGGAGATGAGGATTTTCATGGGGAGGTGTCTGGTGGGGATTGTAGGCGGCGGCCCCGTCGCACGAGGGACAAGACCCAGGCCGGCGGCGCTCCTATCATTTGCCTCACCGGGCGCAGCCGCCACGCGCCCGACCAACACAAGGAGACGACATGCAAGGCTGGCTGTGCGAGAACCCCGTGGGCGTGGACGCCCTCCAGTGGAAGGAGATGCCCACCCCGGCGCCGCAGGCCGGCCAGGTGCTGGTGCGCATCGAGGCGGCCAGCCTCAACTTCCCCGACCTGCTGATCGTCCAGAACAAGTACCAGATGAAGCCCCCCCTGCCCTTCGTGCCGGGCTCGGAGTACGCGGGCATCGTCGAGGCCGTGGGCGAGGGCGTGAAGCACCTGAAGGTGGGCCAGCGCGTGGCCTGCCTCTCGGGCACCGGCGGCTTTGCCACCCACACGCTGGCGCCGGCGGCGCTGTGCATGCCGCTGCCCGAGGGCTTTCCGGCGGTGGATGCGGCGGCCTTCATCATGATTTACGCCACCTCCTACCACGCGCTGATCGACCGGGCGCAGCTCAAGGCCGGCGAGACGGTGCTGGTGCTGGGCGCGGCCGGTGGCGTGGGCACGGCGGCCATCCAGATCGCCAAGGCCGCAGGTGCGCGGGTCATCGCGGCGGCCTCCAACGCCGAGAAATGCGCGCTGTGCAAGCAGCTGGGCGCCGACGAGACGATCGACTACAGCGTGCACCAGCCGCAGGGCGGTCTGCGTGACGCGATCAAGGCGGCCACCGGTGGCCAGGGGCCCGACGTCATCTACGACCCGGTGGGCGGTGATTTCGCCGAGCCGGCCTTCCGCTCGATTGCCTGGCGCGGCCGCTACCTGGTGGTGGGCTTCGCCTCGGGGCCCATCCCCAGCCTGCCGCTGAACCTGCCCCTCCTCAAGGGCGCGTCCGTCGTTGGCGTGTTCTGGGGCGACTTCGCCAAGCGCGAGCCCCAGGCCAACACGCAGATGATGCAGGCCCTGGCCGGCTGGTACGCACAGGGCAAGGTCAAGCCGGTCATCGACCGCACCATGCCGATGTCGGAGCTCAAGGCCGCCTACGCCCGCATGGGGTCGCGGGCGGTGATGGGCAAGCTGGTGATGGTGAACTGAGGCTCGTCGGCAGCTTCAGCGCCCGGGTGCGCGGAACCGTCCGCGGCCATGGCTATAATCTCGCTCTCTGCGGTGGCTGTAGCTCAGTTGGTAGAGTCCCAGGTTGTGATCCTGGTTGTCGTGGGTTCGAGTCCCATCAGCCACCCCACCCATTGAAAGCCCTTGTGCCCTTGGCACAGGGGCTTTTCATTTCTCCAGCCTCACCACCGCCCTGCGCCCCACCGCCTCGGCGTAGCGCTGCACGGTGCGAAGGGACGGCAGGCGTTGGCCGGCCTCGAGGCGGGCGATGACGCTCTGGGTGGTGCCCATGCGGGCAGCCACTTCGGCCTGGGTGAGGCCAGCCTGGCTGCGGGCAGCGACCAGTTCGCGCGCCATCTCGAACTCGTCGGCCAGCGCCTCGTACTCTGCGCGGGCAGCAGGGTCACGCAGCACCCGCGCCTTCACGGCCTTGAGGGTTCTTGCTGTCTTTGCGGCTTTCATCGAAGGGCCTCCATCCGCTTCAGGGCTGTCTCTATCGCCTGCCGAGGTGTCGCCTCGGTCTTCTTCACGAAGACATGCAGCACCCACAGACGCCGATCCTGGACCGCAACATAGACGGCGCGGGCGATGCCATCCCGCCCCCGCATGCGCATCTCCCACAGCTTCGCACCCAGGGGACGGACATGCGGGAAGCCAACGCCCTGCGGCCCGAACTCCTCCAGCATCTCGGCGATCCGGAGAAACCGCGCCTGCATATCGGCGGGGAGAGCCAGCAGTTCCAGCTCGGCACGCGGATCGATATCGACGGTCCAGGGGGCGAACATAGCATTTATGCGATTCGGAGTAAAGGATTCCCTTACCCGGTCGGGTCGAGGAACGTGGACCCGAATTGAGCCGCCGAGACCAGCCCCCTCAGCAGGACTCGGCTGACGATGTCGTAGGCTCTTGATCAGTGCTTGTGATCAGCCGCCTGGCCGGGACCGTGCGAATGTCCGTGCGAATGCCCGTGGGATGGACCCGCAGACGCCCCATGCGATGCGCCCGGGGCGGCCACGCCGGATGCCTCATGCGAATGCCCATGGGAATCCCCGTGCGAGTGCCCATGCGAGTGCCCATGCCCGCCCGGCGTGGCCGACCACTCGGGGTGCTGCAGCAGCCACTGCCAGGCGCCGACGCTGAGCGCGGTGACCAGCAACGTCGCCCCGGCCACGTAGGGCACGCCGGATCGCCCTCCGCGGGACTGGCCCAGCAGGCCCACCGCCGAGATCAGGAAGCCGACCGGCACCACCCAGGCGCTGCGGGTCGGCGAGTCCTGGAAATGCTGCAGGCCACCGGTGAAGAAGCCGAGGCCTATCGACAGCACCGTCCCCCACAGCAGCGTGGCCGCGAAGCCGTCACGGCCGCCCGAGCGCAGGGTCTGCCGGTGCTCGACCAGCGCGCCAGCCACGAACAGCACGATGCCAGCCAGCGCGGTCAGCAGCGAGCGCTGCCCGCTGAAGAACCCGTGGTTCACCGCGCCCGAGATGAAGGCGATGCCGGTGTACTTGAGGAGCAGCATCAGGTGCTGCAGGTGGAACTTGTCCGTCATGGGCCGGGATTGTGCTGGCCGGGGCGTTGCCCTTGCTGGGCATCGGGCCATTGCTGGGCAGGCCCGGAGGCAGCCGGGGCCGCAGCAGCCCCCGCCGGCAGCGGGCATCGGAAGTTGACTAGACTCCGCCAAGGGTGTCGGACCGTCCGGTCCGGCAGGTCGTCGCGATGGTCGGGCCGCCTCGCGGCCTTGACGCGCCTGACGCCATGACCGCTACCCCCCTGATCAACTACATCGCAGCCGCCTTCTTCGCCCTGGCGGTGCTGCACACCTTCTCCACCAAGCTGTTCGAGCGCATGGCGCAGCGCCAGCCCGCCCACGCCGGCTTCTGGCACCTGATGGGCGAGGTGGAGGTGGTGTTCGGCGTCTGGGCCATGGCCCTGGTGGCCGCCATGGTCGCCCTGATGGGCATGGACAGCGCGGTCGCGTACCTGGAGTCGCGCAACTTCACCGAGCCGATGTTCGTCTTCGTGATCATGGTGATCGCGGGCACCCGGCCCATCATCCAGTTCGCCGGCAGCGCGGTGCGCCTGGTGGCGCGCTACATCCCGCTGCCCGACGCCGTCGCCGCCTACTTCCTGCTGCTGGCCTTTGTGCCGCTGATGGGCTCGTTCATCACCGAGCCCGCCGCCATGACCCTGGCGGCGCTGATGCTGCGTGACAGCATCTTCTCCCGCCCGGTGTCCAACCGGCTGCTGTACGTGACGGTGGGCGTGCTCTTCGTCAACATCTCGATCGGCGGCACGCTCACCCCGTTCGCGGCGCCGCCCGTGCTGATGGTGGCCGCCAAGTGGAACTGGGACTTCTGGTTCATGGTCAGCAACTTCGGCTGGAAGGCGGCCATCGCCGTGCTGATCAACGCGGGCTGCGCCATGCTGCTGTTCCGCAACGAGCTGTCCCAGCTCCAGGCCAGGACGCGCATGCTCCGGCGGCCGATGCCGGGTTCCGTCGTGACCATGCACCTGCTGTTCATGGCAGCCGTGGTGCTGTTTGCCCACCACCCCGTGGTGTTCATGGGCATCTTCCTGTTCTTCCTGGGCTTCACCGCCGCCTACGACAGGCACCAGGACAAGCTGATCCTGCGCGAGGCCCTGCTGGTGGCCTTCTTCCTGGCGGGCCTGGTGGTGCTGGGCGGACTGCAGGCATGGTGGCTGCAGCCGCTCCTGCTGGGGATGAACGACACCACCGTCTTCTTTGGCGCGACCATCCTCACCGCGTTCACCGACAACGCGGCCCTGACCTACCTGGGCTCGCTGGTCGAGGGGTTGAGCCCGGAGTTCCAGGTCGCCCTGGTGGCTGGCGCCGTCACCGGCGGTGGCCTGACCGTGATCGCCAACGCGCCCAACCCGGCGGGTGTTGCCATCCTGAAGGAGAAATTCAACGACAACACCATCAACCCGCTGGGGCTGCTGATCGCCGCCATTGCGCCCACCATCGTCGCGGTGCTGGCGTTCCGGTTGCTCTGATCTGGCGGCGCTGCACGCGCAGCCGCTGGCGATGGCGTCGGCGGCGCAATGGCGGGGGACGGACTGATGCCCGGGCCGGCTCGGGCCAGGGCTCTGGCTCTGGCTCTGGCTCTGCAGTCGGATAGCATCCACGCGGCATGGAGGGGCGTCCTGGCCGGGCCCACCTGCACGCCGCTCTCCACTCCGTCACCGCCCCGACACGCATGCCCGCCTCAGACGCCACGCCCGATTCCACGCCGCCCCGCCAGGGCTCGCCCCTGGAGGTGCTGGGCGCCTTCCTCCGGCTGGGCCTGACCTCCTTCGGCGGGCCGGTGGCGCACCTGGGCTACTTCCGGACCGAGTTCGTGGAACGCCGCCGCTGGCTCGACGACCGCAGCTACGCGGACCTGGTGGCCCTGTGCCAGTTCCTGCCCGGGCCGGCGAGCAGCCAGGTCGGCATGGCCCTGGGCCTGCGTCGCGCGGGCTGGACCGGGGCGCTGCTGGCGTGGCTGGGGTTCACCCTGCCGTCGGCGCTGGCGCTGATCGCCTTCGCCTACGCGATCGCCCGGACCCCGGGCCTTGCGGCCTCGGGCGCGGTGCATGGCCTGAAGGTGGTGGCTGTCGCCGTGGTGGCGCAGGCGGTGTGGGGCATGGCCCGCACGCTGTGCCCCGACCGCACCCGCGCCGGTCTGGCGGTGGGCGCGGCGCTCCTGACCCTGGCCCTGCCCTCGGCGGCGGGGCAGCTGGCGGCGCTGGTGGCCTGTGGCCTGGTGGGCCGCTATGGATTGACATTGCCTGCCGACGCGCCGGTGGCCCATGCCGGCTACGGCGTGTCGCGGCGCGCAGGCGTATCGGCGCTCGTGCTGCTGGCATTGCTGCTGGTCGGCCTGCCGATCGTGGTTGCAGCCACGGGCTCGGCGCTCTGGGCCCAGGTCGAGGGCTTCTTCCGCGCCGGGGCGCTGGTGTTCGGCGGCGGGCATGTGGTGCTGCCGCTGCTGGAGCAGGTGGTGGTGCCCACCGGCGGGGTCGATGCGTCCGGCTTCCTCGCCGGCTACGGCGCGGCGCAGGCGGTGCCCGGGCCCCTGTTCACCTTTGCCGCCTACCTGGGCGCCGTCATGACCGGCCCCCTGCAGGGGTGGGCCGGCGGGCTGCTGTTCACGGCGGTGATCTTCCTGCCCGCCTTCCTGCTGGTGGTGGGCGCCCTGCCCTTCTGGGATGGCTGGCGGCAGCGGCCAGGCCTGCGCGCGGCAATGGCTGGCGTGAACGCAGGCGTGGTGGGGCTGCTGCTATCGGCGCTCTATGACCCGGTGTGGACCAGCGCGATCCACACCCGGGCCGACTTCGGCCTCGCCCTTGGCGCGTTCGCCCTGCTGGTGTTCGCGCGGATGTCGCCGGTGTGGGTCGTGGCACTGGGCGCTGTGGCGGGCTGGGCGCTAGCCTGAGAGCCAGCGCCTCGCGCGACCCAGCCCGGGCCATGAAAAAAGCCGGCACCCAGGCCGGCTTTTGACTCGGTCGCGCGGGGGATCAGCCCTTGGCAGCCGGCTCCGTCGCCTGCGGACGCGGCACCTTGATCTGCGCCTTGAAGCGGTCCTTGAGCAGCGCGTAGTAGGCCTGGGCCTCGGCCTCGGTCCAGGAGCGGGCGTACTGGCCGGCCTCGGCCTTGGCGGCGGCGGCATCGGGCTGGGGGCGCGGGATCACGCGGTTGACCTTGACGATGGCGTAGCCGGCGTCGCCCAGGTCGACGCCGTTGAAGGCGGGCGCGTCTCCGGAGACCTTGGCCTTGAGCGCGGCCTCAACCACCTCGCGGGGCTGGCCGGCAGCCTGCTCGCGCGAGACCTGCACCGCAGCCGGCAGGCTGGCGCTGGCGGGCGCGGCCTTCCAGGCGGCCAGCTGCTCCTCGCCGGCCTTGCGGGCGAGCTCGACGCCGCGGGCGGCCTTCAGGCGATCACGCACCTGGTCCTTGACCTCGGCCAGGGGCCGGGTGCGGGCGCTCTGGTGCTGGACCACGCGGCCGGCGACGAGCTGGCCGGGAGCGATCTCGACCGCCTCGGTGTTGCGCTTCTTCTCGACGCTTTCGGGGCCGAACAGGGCGGCCAGGAACTTCGGGTTGGCCAGCGGCCCCTTGGGATCGGCACCGGCGGCGGGCTGGCGCTGCACGCCGGTGGCGGTGCGGATCTCGAGCTTGAAGCGCTCGGCCACGGGCCTCAGGCCGTCGGCGGACTCATAGACCGCGTTGCTGAAGCCGTCGGCGGTTTCCGCGAACTTGCGCTGGGCCTGCTGCTGGCGCAGCTGGGACTCGAGCTCGGGGCGCACCTCGGCGAAGGTCTTGACCTTGGGCTGCTTGATGTCGGTCAGGCGGATGATGTGGAAGCCGAAGTCGGACTCGACGATGCCGCTGGTCTCGCCCTTCTTGAGGCCGAAGGCCGCGTCCTCGAAGGGCTTGACCATCGCGCCGCGGGCGAAGAAGTCGAGGTCACCGCCCTTGGCCGCGGAGCCCGGGTCCTGGGAGTTCTTGCGGGCCAGGTCGGCGAAGGAGTCCGGCTTGGCCTTGACCTGGGCCAGCAGCGCCTCGGCCTTCTTGCGGGCGGCGTCGCGCTGCTCGGCGCTGGCGGACTTGTCGGCGGCAATCAGGATGTGGCTGGCGCGGCGCTCCTCCTTGCCGGCGGTCTGCGCGCTGTTCTGCTCGTAGTAGGTCTTGAGGTCGGCCTCGCTGACCGACACGCCCTTCTTGATCGACTCGATGTCGAGGACCAGGTACTCGATGCTGGCCTGCTCGGGCGCGAGGAACTGCTTGGGGTTGGCCTGGTAGTAGGCCTCGATCTCGGCGTCGGTGGGCTGCACCTTGGCGGCGTAGGCGGCGGCGGCGAAGCGGGCCACCTGGATCTCGCGCTTCTCGAGGAAGGCGTCGAAGGCAGCGCGGGCCGGGCCGGCCAGCGGCAGGCCCGAGGCGGCGACACCAGCGAGCACCTGGCGGGTGGCGAGGTCGGCGCGGACCTGGGCCTCGAAGCCCTCGGGAGTCAGGCCCTGCTGGGCAACCAGCTGCTTGTAGCGGGCGACGTCGAGCTTGCCGTCGGGGCCGCGCAGCGAGGCGATGACCGGGTTGCGCTGCAGCTCCTGGGCCAGGGCCTCGTCGCCCACCGCGAGATGCGACTTGCGGGCGGCGGCGGCGATGACGCGCTCACGCACCAGGCGCTCGAGGGTGGCGTAGCGGGCCTCGGGCGAGTCGAGCAGCTTGGGGTCGAGGTTGGGCATCTGCTGGCGCAGGCGGTCGACCTCGGCCTTGTGGAGCGCATCCCACTCGCTCTGGCGGATGTCCTGGCCGTCGACCGAGGCGACGACCGCGCCGCGGTCGGACATGCGGGTGTAGCCCTCCACCCCGAACAGAACGAAGGACGGGAAGATCAGCAGGAACAGGATGAACTGCAGGATCTTGGTGTTCTTGCGGACGAAATCGAACATGCGCGGCTACCCGGTCGGGACGGTGGAAAGTAACCCGGAATTATCCATGGTTTGGCCGGGCCGGCCGCCCTGCGGGGCCGGGGCATCGGGGCCCGTCGCAGCAGGCCGGCGCCATGGCCCGGCAGGAGGGCCGGGCTAGGCGCTGCGCCAGTGGAAGCGCATGGTGGCAAGGTCGTCCTGGGCCTTCTGCTCGGCGCGGGCGCGCCAGACCTGCTCGCGGGCGCGGGCATGCGCCTGCAGCTTCTCGGCCTTGTCGACCTCGGCGCGGGCCGCCAGCACCGCCTGCGCCTGGGCCTCGCGGTGGATGCGGGCCTGGGTGCTGGCGCGCATCGACTGGTCCAGGAGCTGCTGCAGCTGGCTCACGAACTGCCGGTCGTTCAGGGTGTCGGCCATCATCTGCCCGTCCTCCAGCACCGCCCGCTGCCGGCGGCGGTACTCGGCCAGCATGGCCTGCACCCGCTGCTCGCTGGCCAGGAGCTGGGCCTCGCGGGCCTGCGCCCGGGCCAGGGCCTGCTGCGCGTCCTGCAGGGCGCGCTGGGCCTTGAGCAGGAGCAGGCTCCAGGCGTCATGGGTGGCGTCTTGGCGGGTCGACATCATGGGGGACTCCTGGGTATGACTCGGTCTGGGTCTGAGGCTGGGCCCGGGGCGGCCGGTCAGCCGCCGACCACCTCGCGCACCGCGGCCACGCAGTCGGCGTAGACCACGCCCTCGTGCATGTCCTGGCGCAGGAAGGTCTCGAGGGCCGGGCGCAGGCGGATCGCCTCGTCGAGCTCCGGGTTGGTGCCGGCGACATAGGCGCCGACCTGGATCAGGTCGCGGTTCTGCTGATAAAGCGACCACAGCCGGCGGAACTTGTTGGCCTGCTTGACCGTCTCGCCGCCAATGAGGCTGGGCATGATCCGGGAGATCGAACCATTGAGGTCGATCGCCGGGTAGTGGGCGGCGTCGGCCAGGGCGCGCGAGAGCATCACCTGCCCGTCCAGCGAGGCGCGGGCCAGGTCGACCACCGGGTCGTGGGCGTCGTCGCCCTCGGCGAGGACCGTGTAGATGGCGGTGATCGAGCCCAGGCCGTGGCGGCCGACGCCGGCGCGCTCGATCAGGTTGGGCAGCAGCGCGAAGACCGAGGGCGGGTAGCCCTTGGAGGTGGGCGGCTCGCCGACCGCCAGGCCAATCTCGCGCTGGGCATGGGCCACGCGGGTGAGCGAATCGACCAGCATCAGCACGTTCTTGCCCTGGTCGCGGAAATACTCGGCGATGGTGTGCGTCATCAGCGTGGCCTTGAGGCGCAGCACCGGCGAGACGTTGGCCGGCGCGGCCACCACCACCGACTTGGCCAGGCCCTCGGGGCCCAGCGACTCCTCGATGAAGGCCTGCACCTCGCGGCCGCGCTCGCCGATCAGGCCGATGACGACGACGTCGGCCTGGGTGTAGCGCGTGAGCATGCCAAGCAGCACGCTCTTGCCGACGCCGGAGCCGGCGATCAGGCCGATGCGCTGGCCGCAGCCGAGGGTGAGCATGCCGTTGATCGCCTTGACGCCGACGTCGAGCACCTGCTTGATCGGGCCGCGCTCCATCGGATTGACCGGGCGGCCCTGGAGGGACAGCCGGGTGTCGCAGCGCGGCGCGGGCTGGCCATCCAGCGGCTCGCCGCGGCCGTCGATGACGCGCCCGAGCAGCTCGGGGCCAAGGCCGACGCTGGCCGACGGATTGAGCACGCGCACGCTGGCGCCCGGGCCGATGCCCTGGGGCTCGGTGAAGGGCATCAGGTAGAGGGTCTGGTCGTTGAAGCCGACGACCTCGGCCTCGACACGGGCGCCGGAAGGGTCGGTGACCTCGCAGCAGGCGCCCAGGGGCGCCATCAGGCCGCGGGCCTCCAGGCGCATGCCGACCAGGCGCGCCAGGGTGCCGCTCTTGCGCGGCTCGTCGACGCGCAGGCCGGCGGACAGGCGGTCGACCTCGGCGGCGAAGTCGATCATGGGGCAGGCTCCGGCGGGATGGCCGGACCGGTCGGATCCAGCGCTTCGGCACGGCCACCCGCGTCGGAGGCGGACACCGGACGCGCGGTGGCGTCGATCACGTCGTCGAGGCCGCGGCGGCGGCCGGCACCGGCCGCAGCACCCGCGGCACCGCGCGCCGACAGGGGCGAGGCGGCGTCGGCGGCGAAATCACGCACCAGCACCGACTCGCGGGCCATGCCGGCTGCCGCACCCGAACCCCCCGGGTGGACCAGCAGGCGGTCGACCAGGGCCTGCAGGCGGTGCTCGACCAGGTCCTCCAGCACGGTGTCGTCCAGGCGCAGGCGCACGCTGCCGCGGTGCAGCTGCGGATCGGGCTGCAGCTTCAGACCCTCGAGGAAGGAAGGCTCGGCCGAGTGCAGCATCGCCGCGTCCTCAGGGTGCACGCACACCAGCACCTGCGAGCCCGGCGGCGGGTCGAGCGCGGCCAGGGACTGGCGCACGATCTGCGAGACGGCGTCAGGGGACGCACGCAGCTCGCCGCGTACCAGCTGCTCGGCGATATGCAGGGCGAGCCGGCGCAGCGGCTCGAAGAAGCGGTCGGGGTCCTCCGACAGGGCCCGCAGCTCGATGGCCAGGTGCCGGATCATCTCGGCTTCGCGGGCGCGGGCGGCCTCGATGTCGGCCAGGGCCTGCGCCCGGCCCTCCTCCAGGCCACGGGCATGGCCGCGGGCCTCGGCGTCGGCCAGGGCTTCGGCGCTGGCAGCCGCGGAGGCGACGAGGGCGGCATCGGTCAGGGGGCGCGCCTGGACGTCGATCACGTCGGCATCCGCGCCTTCCAGACCGGGCGCAGCGATGTCGGCGCGGGCCGCGCCGGCGTCGCCGCCACCCTCGTGCGCGAGGCCGGCACGCGGCGCCATCTCGTGCACAGGCAGCGCCGGATCGACCGGCTGCCCCAGGCGCCAGGGACCGAAGGCATCGGCGCGCTGCTGGTCCCAGGGCGCGCGCAGGAAGCGCGGCGTCTGCTGGGGCTTGAGCAGCAGCGGGCTGGCCACCCACTGCGGGTTGTCACCGGCGCGGGCGCGGGGATCAGACAAAGTCGTCTCCGCGGCCGGCCAGCATCATCTCGCCGGCGTCCGACAGCTTGCGGGCGATGCGAATGACCTGCTTCTGCGCCTCCTCGACATCGGCCATGCGCAGCGGGCCGCGGGCCTCCATCTCGTCGACGAACATGAGGCGGGCGCGGGCGGACATGTTGTCCAGGAACTTGTTCTTGACCAGGTCGGTCGCGCCCTTGAGCGCCACCATCAGCATCTCGGACTCGACCGCGCGCATCAGGGTCTGGATGCTGCGGTTGTCCACCGCCTCGAGGTTCTCGAAGGTGAACATGTTGTCCTGGATCTTGAGCATCAGGTCGCTGTCGAGCTTGCCCAGGCCCTGCATGATCCCGCCCTCCATGTCCACCTTCACGAAGTTCATGATCTTGGCCGCGGCCTTGATGCCACCGAAGCTCGAGCTCTTGGCCGAGGAGTTGGTGGAGAACTGCTTCTTCATGATCGCCTCGAGTTCCTCCATCGCGGAGGGCTGCACGGTCTCGAGGCTGGCGATGCGCTGCACGATCTCGGCGCGGTTGTCCGGCGGCAGGTAGGACAGCACGTCCGCGGCGACGTCGTACTCCAGCACCGACAGGATGATGGCGATCACCTGCGGGTGCTCGCCGGCGATCATGTCGGCGATCGAGCGGGCGTCCATCCACTTGAGGATCTCCAGGCCCTTGCTGCCCTGCCCCGGCATGATGCGCGAGAGCACCGAGGCGGCCTTGTCGTCGCCCAGGGCGCGCTTCATGACCTTCTCGACATAGTCTCCCGTACCCAGGCCCAGGCTGGTCTGTTTTTTCAGCGTGGCGACGAAGTCGTCGAGCACGATGTTGACCGCCTCTTGCGAGAGGTCGGCCACCGACACCATCGCGGCGCCCAGGGCCTGGACCTCCTTGGGGTTCATGAAGCGGATGATTTCCGCTGCCTGCTGCTCGCCCAGGAGCAGCATCAGCACCGCCGCGCGCTGGGTGGAGCTGAGGTTGTCCAGCTCCTCCTGCAGCTCCGGCGTCATGATGAAGTCGGCCGCGGTCGGCGCGCCAGCGTCCGCCTTGGCCTTGTCGTCTTTTTCAGCCATGTCGTTCTCCTGGGGCGCCTCAGGCGGTCTTGATCATGTTCTTGAGGACGTTGGCCACGCGGGCGGAGTCCTCGGCCACCAGCATCCGGATCAGGGCGACCTTGTCGTCGTAGGTGTTGGCGGTGTCCAGCATGTCGATCGAGATGCTCGAGCGCTTGGGCTTGAGCTTGGCCTTGATCTCCTCGAGGCTCTCGCCCTCGCCCAGCTGGATCATGCGCATGTCGTCCTCGGACAGCTCGCCGTCGGCCAGGGGCTTGTTGGCGTCGTCCTCGGCGGCCTCTTCGGCCTTGGCGTACAGGGCACGCATGATCGGGCGGACCACGATGAGCAGGAAGGCGAGGAAACCCAGGGCGACCAGGCCGCTCTTGAAGGCCAGGTGCACGTCCGGCTGCAGGTACCAGGGGATGCCGGGCGTGGGCAGCTCGCTCTCGAAGCGGGCGGGCACCACCGACACCAGGTCGCCACGGGCCTGGTCGAAGCCGACCACGCTGCGCACCAGGTCGGTCATGCGCTGGAGCTCCTCGGGGCTGTAGGGCTGGCTGGCCGGGGCGCCAGGGGCGGGCGCGGAGGCGCCGGCGGCCGGGGTGGGCGCGGGCTTCTCGTTGACCACCACAGCCACCGAGATGCGCTGCACCCCGCCCATGGCGTTGGTCACATGACGCACGGTGCGATCGAGCTCGTAGTTGCGGGTCGCACGGCTGGTGTTGGTGGTGGTGGAGTCGGCTGCGCCAGCCGCGCCGGCAGCAGGCGCAGCGCCCGAGGCCGCGCCGGCCGGGTTGGCGGCGGCGCTGTTGGTGGTGGTCGTCGGCGCCTGCGGGGCGGAGTTGGACAGCGTGCCCGGCACGCCCTCGGCGTTCTTGCGCTGCGAGCGGTCCTCGGACAGCACCTCGGAGCGGGTCTTGGGACCCTTGTCGCGGGTGTCGTAGTCCTCGGTGGTCTGCTCGACCTGGGTGAAGTCCAGGGTCAGGTTGACCTGCGAGCGCACGTTGGCCTCGCCCACCATGGGCGCGAGGATCTGCAGGATCCGGTTGCGGTAGACCTCTTCCAGCTGCTGCTTGTGCGCGGTCTGGGCCGAGGTCAGGCCCAGCTTCATCTCGGTGACCGACTCGGTGAGCAATTTGCCCACGTTGTCCACCACGGCGACGTTGTCCGGGGTCAGGTAAGGCACGCTGGAGGACACCAGGTGCACGATGGCCTGCACCTGCGAGGGCGAGAGCGCACGGCCCGGATGCGGGGTCACCACGACCGAGGCCTTGGGCGGCACCCGGTCACGCACGAACACGCTCTGGCGCGGCGTGGCCAGGTGCACGCGCGCGCCGGCGATGGTGCCGATCTGCATGATGCTGCGCGCGAGCTCCTGCTCCATCGCGGCGTTGACGCGCACCTGCTCCATGAACTGGCTGGTGGTCATGGAGGACTGGTCCTTCAGGCCCTCGAGGCCGACGGCGCCGGTCTTGGGCAGGCCCTGGCTGGCCAGGAAGATGCGGGCCTCGTGGAAGCGGTCGGCCGGCACGGTGAGCTGACCGGACTGCGGGTCGATCTTCGGCTTGAACTCGGCGGTGCGCAGGGCGTCGAAGGCGGCCTGCTGGTCGGCCTCGGACAGGCCGGGCATCACCGGCCGGTAGGGGGTGGACTGGATCCAGAGATAGGACAGGCCGAAGACCAGCAGCGCCACGACGACCACGAAGGCCGGCAGCGCGCGGCGCACCGCGGGCTGCTGGACGACCCGGCGCACGCCGTCGACGATGCCACCGCCGGTGGGGATGATGGCGCCACTCGGGCTGGGGCCGGCGGCTGCGCCCTCACCCACGGGTACCAGGGCCTGCGAGGTGGTGGTGGCGGGAACGCCCGCGCCAGCGGGCGCGGAACCCGGCGCGGTGCCGGCGGGAAGGGTGGCGGTGGCTGTGGCCATGGTGGGTGCCTCGTCGCTTCTCTAGGGCCGGTCAGACCGGCATGTTGAGAATGTCCTCGTACGCCTTGAGGACCTTGTTTCGGATCTGGAGCGTGGCCTCGAAGGCCAGAGAGGATTTCTGCATGCCCAGGACCACGTCGGTCAGGGGCAGGTCCTCGCCGCGCTCGTAGGCGGCCTGCAGGTTGCGCGATTCGATCTGCAGGTTGTTCACCTGGCCGATGGCGCCCTTGACCATCTGCCCGAAGCTGGCGGGCGACAGGCCGCTGGCGCCGCCGGGCTGGACGGCCGGCGCCTGGGCGGGGGCGATGCCACCGGCCTCGACCTGCAGCGCGCGCATGGTCTGGAGCATGGAGGCGATGTTGGCCGCGGAGGTGGCGCGCTCGATCATGCGAGGCCTCCTTCGGCTTCAGCCACCAGGCCCTGCGCCCGCATCTGCGCCAGCTTGTAGCGCAGGGTCCGCGGGCTGATGCCCAGACGCTCGGCGGCCTCGGTGCGGCTGCGGGTGGCGGCCAGGGTGGCCATGATGATGCGCAGCTCGTTATGGCGGGTCGCGCTTTGCAGGTCGGGGACAGCCAGGTGCTCGCTGGCCGCAGCCACCACGTCGGCGTGGGCGGCCGGATGGGTCGCGGCCGGCATGGCGGGTGCGATGGCGGCTACTGCCGGCACCGTCATGAAGGCGGCGGGAGCCGCCACCGGCGCCGGTGGCAAGGACGGCACCTGCATCGGCACAGCCGGCGCGGCCGCGGACACCGCAGCAGCCGCCGGCACCGACAGCGAGGCCGCAGGCGCGGGCCAGGGCTCGGCCTCGCCGGCGTCCAGCCAGTCGTCGAACATCAGCTGCCCGGGGCCGATGATGCCGTCGGCGCTGATCACGACCGCGCGGCGCATCACGTTCTCGAGTTCGCGCACGTTGCCGGGCCAGGCGTACTGGGCCAGCATCTGCTGGGCCTCGGGGGTGATCTGCCAGGCCGCGCCCTTGCCGGTCGCCGGCACCGGATGCTGCGAGACGAACTGCATCGCCAGCGGCAGGATGTCGCCCGGGCGCTGGGCCAGAGGCAGCAGGCGCAGGCGGAAGGTGGCGATGCGGTAGTACAGGTCCTCGCGGAACTCGCGCTGGGCGATGGCCTGGCGCAGGTCGCGGTTGGTGGCGGCCACCAGGCGCACGTTGACCGGCACCGAGGTCTCGCTGCCCAGGCGCACCACCTGGCGCTCCTGCAGCACGCGCAGCAACTTGGCCTGCAGGTGCACCGGCATCTCGCCGATCTCGTCGAGGAACAGGGTGCCGCCCTCGGCCTGCTCGAACAGGCCCTTGTGCGCGCGCTGGGCGCCGGTGAAGGCGCCCTTCTCGTGGCCAAAGAGCTGGCTCTCGATCAGCTGCTCGGGCATCGCCGCGCAGTTGATGGCGACGAAGGGGCCGTGCCGGCGATTGGACGATTCATGGAGGACGCGGGCCAGCACCTCCTTGCCGGCGCCGGTGGGGCCGACCAGCAAGGTGGTGACGTCGGCGGCGGACACGCGCTGGGCCAGGGCCAGCAGGTGACGGCTGGCGGGGTCGACGAAGACGGCGCGGCGGACTGGCGCTGGCGCATGCCCGGATGCCGGCGCATGGGCCGATGCTGGCGCGTGGGCCGGCGCAGCGGCCATGGGCGCGGCATGGGCCGGGGGCGCGGTGTCGGCGTCCAGCTCGTGTTCGGCAAATCGATCGGCAAAGGTGGCGGTGTTCATGCGACGTCCTCCCAAAAAAGGATGGGGCATCGCCTTATCGCAACCGCCGTGCCATGAAAAAAGGACTACCTGGGTGGTAGTCCTTGAGTCACCTTGAGAACCTGTGTTTCAGGCCCGCGTGTCGGAAAACCGCTGGCCGTGCCGGGCTTCCGACAGGCCCGCCAGGGCGGGCCGCTGGTCATCAGCCGTTGAGCAGTTTGAGCACGGTCTGCTGGTCGACGTTGGCCTGGGCCAGCACCGCGGTAGCGGCCTGCGAGATGATCTGCGTGCGGGCCAGCTCGCTGGAGGCCTTGGCGTAGTCGGCGTCCTGGATGCGGCTGCGCGACTCGCTCACGTTCTGCGAGGTGTTGGACAGGTTGTCCGCCGCGTAGGTCAGGCGGTTCATCAGCGCGCCCATGGCGGCGCGCTCGCGGTTGATCGCATCGACGGCCTTCTCGAGGCGGGCGATGGCGGTGAAGGCGTTGTCGCGGGTGGTGATGTTGGTGTCGTTGAGGCGGGCGTCGCCGCGGAACACGGCCTGGGTGTTGCCCGGGTTCGTGCTGTCCACAGCGGCCTTGCCGGCGACGGTGCTGACCGTGACCGCGGTCGACGCCAGGCTGGCGGTGGCCGCGGTGTAGGAGTCGAAGGCGCTGAAGGCGCGCTGGCTCGGGTCCCAGATCTCGACTTCGGTGCCGTTCGTGCTGAACTGGACGTTCTCGAAGCCGGCGGTGCCCTGCACCGTGGTGCGCATCTTCTCGGCGGCGGCCTTGACCTGCTCGGCGGTGGGCGTGGCCGACAGGTCGCCGGCGGCGATGGTGCTGGTGAAGGTGGCCGTGCCCAGGGTGAACTTCAGCTGGGTGGCGGTGGACATGTCGTCCTTGCTGAAGTCCAGCTTCAGCTTGCTGGGCTCCGAGGGCTTGGCCAGGTCGAAGGAGAAGTCCTTGAGCTCGATGGTCACCAGCTGGTTGGCGTTGGCGCCCACCTGGAACTTCACCGTGCGGGTGGCGCCGTTGTTGCCGGAGCTGCCCACTTCGGTGTTATTGAGCAGGCTCATGCCGTTCCACTCGGTGTCGCTGGTGATGCGCGACATCTCCTCGACCAGCTGCTGGTACTCCAGCTGCAGGTACTGGCGGTCGTCCGGGGTGTAGGTGTCGTTGGCCGCCTGCACCGCCAGCTCGCGCATGCGCTGCAGCATGTTGGTGACTTCGATCAGCGCGCCCTCGGTGGTCTGCAGCAGCGAGATGCCGTCGTTGGCATTGCGCACCGCCTGGTCCAGGCCCTTGATCTGCGAGGACATCCGCGAGGAGATGGCCAGGCCGGCGGCGTCGTCGGCCGCGGAGTTGATGCGCTTGCCGGTGGACAGCTGCTCCATGGCATTGGCCAGGGCGCGGCTGTTGCGGTTCAGCGCGTTCTGCGACACCAGCGACTTGATATTCGTATTGATGACCGTCATGGCTCAAGACTCCTTCAATGGGTACGGGCGGCAAGCCCTTGCCGATTCGGCTCGATGCCGGCGGCGGCTGCCGCCCCTGGCGGCAATCCGTCGCCGCTTGCAGGGTTCATGGGGAATGTTTGCAATTCATGTGCCACATGGACCATTGCCGGGTGACGCACGGTGTCGTGGCCCAGGGCCCTGTCGGCGCGACGCTCGGCCAGCAGGCGGGAGAGTTCGGCCCGCACCCGGGCCACCACCGGCGTCCAGTCGCCGGGCGAGGCCTGCCGGAACAGGCGCAGGCTGGGGTACCAGGGGCTGTCGTCGCGGCCGATCATCCAGCGCCAGCAGGTGTCGTGACGATTGAGCACCCAGGTGGGCTTGCCCATGCCGGCGGCCAGGTGCGCGGTGGAGGTGTCGACCGAGATGACCAGGTCCAGGTTCTCGACCAGGGCGGCGGTGTCTGCGAAGTCCTGCAGCTCGGCGCTGTAGTCCTCGACCTGCGGGCCGCTCCAGCCCATGGCGCGCAGGTGGCGCAGCTGGCCCTCGGCCTCATCGCCCTTCTGCAGGCTGATGAAGCGCACGCCGGGCAGGTTCAAGGGCGCCAGCCGCATCAGCGGGATGTTGCGGCGCTCGTTCACGTCCCAGATCTCGGGCTGGTCGGGTCGGTGGCCGCCGGACCAGACCAGTCCGACCTTGAGCGCATGCCGCCCGGCCCTGCCCTGCCCCAGGCGGCGGCGCCAGGCCGCGGCGCGGCCCGCGTCGGCGCGCAGGTAGGGTGCGCAGGGAATGTCCTGCAGCGAGGTGTGGAAGGCGCGCGGCAGGCTCAGGAGCGGGCAGTGCAGGTCGTGGGGCGGCACCGGCTCGCCTTGCGCGAAGACCTCGAGCTCCGAATGGAGGTCCCTGAGCAGCCGCACCAGCGGCTGGGGTGCCTCCAGCAGCACGCGCGCGCCCTGCTGCCGGGCCAGCAGCGCATAGCGGCAGAACTGGAGGTAGTCACCCATGCCCTGCTCCGGGTGAATCAGGAGCGTCTTGCCGGCCAGGGGCTCGTTGCCGACCCACAGCCGGCCCTGGCGCGGGACGATGCGCTGGCGCAGGACGCGCCAGCGGTTGCCGTACAGCCGGAAGCCTTCTTCCAGCCGGCCCTGCAGCAGCAGCAGCATGGCCTTGTTCATCAGGGCACCGCCATGCTCGGGATTGAGGGCCAGGGCACGGTCGCAATCGGCCAGGGCGTCGTCGACCTGGCCGAGGCGGGCCAGGGTCTTGGCCCGGTTGGCCCAGGCGTCGGCGAAGCCGGGGTCCAGGGTCACGGCCTGGTCCAGGGCTCGCAGGGATTCCTCCAGCCGGCCGGTGGCCTCGAGGCAGATGCCGCGGTTGTTCCAGGCGAAGGTGTGGCCGGGGTCCAGCCGCAGCACTTGGTCAAAGCCGGCCAGGGCCTCGGCGTAGCGGGCCTGGCGTACCAGGGGCACGATCTGGTCGTTGAGGGTGTCGGCGGGTTTCGCGCCGGTCACCTCGGGAGCCAGGAAATGCACCTGGCTCATGCCGACGCCTCATGGCTGGAAGGCGCGGTGGCCGCGTGGCGGGCGACCTGCAGGGCGAGGTCCTGGCGGACACGCTCGACGACAGGAGCCCAGTCGTAGGGACGGGCCTGACGGTACAGCCGCACGGTGGGATACCAAGGGCTGTCACCGCGCCCCTCCAGCCAGCGCCAGCAGCCGTCCAGGCGGCTGAAGATCCAGGTCGGCTTGCCCATGGCCGCAGCCAGGTGGGCGGTGGAGGTGTCGACGGAGATGACCAGGTCCAGGTTGTCGACCAGCGCCGCGGTGTCGGCGAAGTCGCCGAGCAGGGCCGTGTGGTCCTCGATGGAAGGCCCGCTCCAGCCCTGTGCCTGAAGGGCGTGCAGCTGTGCCTCGGAGTCCGCCCCCTTCTGCAGGCTGATGAAGCGGGCCCCTTCCATCTTGAGAGGCGCGAGCAGTTCCAGCGGAAGGTTGCGGCGCTGGTTCACTGCCCAGAGCTCGGGCTGGTCCTGGCGGAAGCCGCCGGACCAGACGAGGCCGACTTTCAACGCGGAAGCTCCGGCGCCGCCCTCTTCACCAGCGGCGAGGCGGTCGCGCCAGACCCGGGCCTGTGCAGCGTCCGCGCGCAGATAGGGGATGGGCGCCGGGATGCTGTGCATCTCGGTGCGGAAGGCATGCGGCAGGCTCATGAGCGGGCATGCATAGTCGAACGCGGGCATCGGCTCGTCCAACGCCACCAGGGTGATGTCCGGACCCAGGGTCTGGAGCAGACGCAGGAGCGGCCGGGGCACCTGGAGAATGACCTGCGCGCCATGCGCGCGGGCCAGCAGGGCATAGCGGCTGAACTGCAGCATGTCGCCCAGGCCCTGCTCCATGGTGATCAGCAGGCGCTTGCCGGCCAGCGGCTTGTCGCCGGTCCACAGCCGCTCGGTCGGCAGATCCAGCCGGTAGCCGGGGCGCTGGCGCCGAACCTCATAGAGCGAGAAACCCTCTGCCAGCCGGCCGACCTGCATCAGGGTCATGGACAGGTTGAAGGGGGCGTCCGGATGCTTCGGGTTGTACGCAAGCGCGCGCTCGTAGTCCGCCAGGGCCTGGTGCGGATGGCCCAGCACCAACTCGATGTTGCCGCGGTTGGACCAGGCGTCGGCATAGCGCGGGTCCAGCGCCACGGCACGGTCCACGCTGCGGATTGCCTCCTCCGGCTGGCCCAGCTCCTTGAGGGCCACTGCCTGGTTGTTCCAGGCCGCGGCGTTGGAAGGGTCGACCTCCAGCGCCTGCGAGAAATCCTGGAGCGCCTCCGCGTTGCGGCCGCGGCGGGCCAGCAGGGCGCCACGATTGCTCAAGGACTGGCTGTCCCGGGGATCCAGCTTCAGGGCCTGGGTGTAGAACGCCAGCGCGTCGTCGGCCTGCTCCATCAGCATCGCGCTGTAGCCGGCGCCCCGCCAGGCGGCCTGGTACTGCGGGTCCAGGGCCAGGACCTGGCTGTAGTGTCCCAGGGCCTGGGCGTGCCTTCCCTGATCCGCGTGCACGCCGGCGAGGCAGAAATGCGCGTCCAGGTGATTGGCGTCCAGGCGGATCGCCTCGGAGAAGGCCTCGGCAGCCTCCTCCCAGGCCTTCAGCTGGCCACAGGCCTTGCCGAGGTTCAGCAGGGTCTCGACGTGGCCGGGATCCCGGGCCAGCGACTGCCGCAGGTAGTCGCGTCCCGCCTGCGGCTCGCCGAGCTGGCACAGGGCGGCGCCGAGCAGGCGCAGCACGGCGGGATCCTGCGGCCGCTGCCGCAGCAGGTCCTCGTACTGCCGGCGTGCGTCTTCCAGGCGACCGGCCTGGTGGAGGCGGAAGGCCTGGGCCAGGGAGTCGTCGGCGGGGCGGCCGCCGCGGCCATGGACGATGCGCTGGGGGGGGATGCGGGTCTTCATGCCGACCCGAAAAGCAAAAAAAAGGCCCGGCAGTTTCTTGCCGGGCCTGGGGTGCGTTGCCGCACCCGGTGTGCTGCGAAGTGATTACTTGAGCAGCGAGAGGACCATCTGGGGCTGCTGGTTTGCCTGCGCCAGGATGGCGGTGGCGGCCTGCTGGATGATCTGCGTCTTGGCCAGCTCGGAGGTGGTGGCCGCGTAGTCGGCATCCAGCACCCGGCTGCGGGACTCGGCCGAGTTGGTCGAGATGTTGGTCAGGTTGTCGATCGTGTAGTTCAGGCGGTTGATGTACGCACCCAGGCTGCTTCGCTTCTGGTTGACAGC
>JACCDX011786143.1_pt1 | contig 31085 bp, 25 predicted proteins | sample 7449681 | NCBI WGS metagenome assembly JACCDX01 (sample SAMN15323450, study PRJNA562643) | freshwater metagenome | isolation source: river surface water | place: USA:Blue River Watershed | collected 2017-08-18
TAGCGCAAATAACGGGACCTAACTCTATGTGCAACAACGCATCTATTCAAAGTTACTCAAGTTCAATTCCAGGTGGTGTTTGGAATACCGATTTCAATGCCATTGATCAAAACGGTAATCTTAATCCTCAATTATTAAGTCCTGGAATACACACAATCAATTACACTCCGGTAGGAAGTTGTGTATCTAGTTCGATGTTTGATATTGTGATCGATTTTCTACCCAATCTACATTTCACAATAGATACATCACAAGGCTGTGTTCCATTACTGATACAATTCACTGACTTAACTCCAGGAAATATTAGCGATCGTCATTGGATCATAGAGGGCGTTTCTTATTATGCAAATTCAGCTAACTACGCCCATGTTTTTGAGAATCCTTATTGTTACAATGTCGGACTTGCATCACTAAATGATTTCGGATGCCGAGACACTTTATGGCGAACAAATTATATATGTCCCTTTGACAATCCGTATATGTCCTTTGGTTTCATGCCACAGCAACCTGATATTGCTGAGCCAGAAGTGAATTTTTACGCGGGTAATACATCAGTCAATTCTGTGGTTTGGGACTTTGGAGATGGAACAGGGTCAGTAGAATACAATCCCTTGCATTATTTTGCCAACACAGTTCCTGCGGAATTCAAAGTTTGTTTAACGGGTATCGATAGCAATCAATGCGCTACAGAAGTTTGTGAGTTTGTTACGGTTGGTTCAGGATTTAAATTGTACATGCCCAATGCATACACGCCTGATCAAGATGGACTGAACGATGGTTTTCGTCCAGTAATGGATAGCAAAAGAGAAATTGCCAAATTTCAAATGTCGATTTTCAACCGCGATGGAGAGAAGATATATGAATCTGAGGATATGAACCAAGCTTGGTACGGCAACAGCAACGACAGCAACTTCTATGTAAAAGATGGTGTCTACATCTGGAAAATCAAAGTATGGCTCAACGGAGATGTTGAACCTAAAGAATATTCAGGAAACGTTATTATTGTCCGCTAGTTTGTTGATTGATCTCTTCCAGCTTTCTCACCATTTCCTCATCAGACATGCCCAACCACTGTAAACTTTGATTGGCAGTTTTGGCCCATTGCGAATCAGGATATCGCTCAATAGTCGCCCTGTAGTATTTCTCAGCGTTGGCAGGCTGCTTTAAATGTGCATCATATTCATAGCCTACCAAGTAAGTTGCATAATCCAATTTGGTCGCTTTGGGATGCTCGGCATAATTCATCAACAGGTCAATGGCCTTTTGATAACGCCCCATACTCGCTGCCAATTGTGCAGCATCCAACAAAAAAACAGCTGAAATGGAGTCCTCTCTATAGGAGTTGGTGTACTTTGTCAAATACTTCAACAATTCTTCACCCTTAACCAAATCAATCGGTTTCTCATTCTGATAAACCTCTTTGGACAAATCGCCTATCTGCTCAAGCAATTGCTCTTGCTCAGGGGTGTGATTCGAAGGGTTAGAACAGCCCATTAAAAACAGGAACATCAAAGCTCCTATACCCAACTGATATTTTTTAAAATTAAAGCACATTGGCAAACTTCATTTTATAATTCACACTGACATTCCCTTTTGCGATGTTGTTCAATTTACTTTTAAGCAATGTTCTTTTCATTGATGAGACACGATCAGGAAGTAAAATACCATCTAGGTGATCATACTCGTGCTGAACGACACGTGCAGGAAAACCATCCAACTCTTCCTCGTACAAATCCCAATTCTCATCGTAATATTCAATCTTTACAATAGGCTTCCTGAATATCTCCAAACGCAGATGTGGCAGACTCAAACATCCCTCTTCCATTCCCCATTCTTCTCCTTCTTCTTCATAAATAATAGGGTTAATAAATACACGTTTAAAATCTTTGCAATCTGGATCCGCATCCTCGCCTTCACCATACGCTGATGCATCGACAACAAATAGACGAATGGGTAAACCAACTTGAGGCGCAGCCAAACCAACACCGCTAGCGCGACTCATCGTTTCAAACATGTTGTTGACCAACTCCTTCAAACCGGGATAATTCTTGTCAATCTCCTGCGCCTTCTTCTTTAAAACGGGATCACCGTATGCAACAATGGGTAAAATCATTTGACAAAAGTAAAAAAGGTTGGGCTTGTATTTTTACAAAGCAGAGAATGGCTGAAAAATCAATTGCAATCCGTGAATGCTGGAAGCAGAATGATACTTAGACCAAGCATATACCAATTGCCATCTTTGAGTAAAAAGACCCACACCCATTGATATACCTGCTAATCCGGGAGCTTGTTCAATTCGCAAATCAGCTCTTCTTTGGTAATTGTAGCCTGCCATAAAATGTATATTTCCAAGAAGCACTTCCGAACCGATGGTTGCTCTCCGCATCAACTGATCTCCCGATATCCATTTTGGCTCCTTTGAGGTGTAAACAACTGGCGTAGCTGGATTCCGCAATTCATGCAATTGACTCATAGTTACCATCCAACGGAAAGGCGCGTTCTTCGGTTTCTTTGAAAAACCCATTTGCCATTGAGTGGGAATATCATACAACTCCTTGTTGCCACTCCCTCCCCACTTGAACCCCATATTCTTGACCAAGATATCGAATGTCCAATCACCCTTTTTCTTGCGGTAATGCGCACCCAAATCAAATGTCTGGGCCCACATGGAGTTATTATCCAATTGAGAAACTACCGCTGATGTGGCTGCGCCAAGAGTCCAATTGGAATCCAAGGCATATGACAAAACGCCCTTTAAACTTCCATCATAAGCCCTGAACTCACCCAAATAGGCCCCTTGCTCATCATATCGGTTGAGGTCGCCAAAACCCAAATACTTCACTCCATACGCCGAAGAAAACTTACTTCCCTTTTTGTGGTTCGCAAAAAAACACTGCGAAGCATTGGACTTGGCGATGTATCTAAGGTAAGCCACCTGAAATTTGCCATTAGCGGTGGAATCCAGCATGGCCGGGTTTTCCGTATAAAGCCCCAATTGTGAATTTGGGTGTGAAATCAAACTTCCGCCAGTAGCAATAGAAATGGGAGAAAAGGATACTCCTGTCGAGGGGAAGCTATTGCCAATGCCTGTTTGCGCTTCCGCAAAAGAAACAACAAGTAAACTCCCTAATAATACCAACTTTTTCATCATTGCACTAACGTTACCAACCTTCGATTATTGCCACCTGAACTTACTGGCTTTTTCTTTAAGTAAAGCAATGTCCAAAACCTGGTACATCTCCTCTACAAAATGAAACTTTAAACCCTTTAAATAGCGTTCATTGATTTCCTCGATATCCTTTCTGTTCTTTTCACACAAGATGATTTCTTTTATGCCCGCACGCTTTGCGGCCAAAATTTTCTCCTTGATTCCACCAACAGGCAAAACTTTTCCTCTCAAAGTGATCTCCCCCGTCATTGCCAAATACTTCTTAACCTTTCGTTGCGTAAATGCCGAAGCAAGCGCTGTGAGCATTGTAATACCCGCACTCGGACCATCCTTGGGTATAGCGCCTTGCGGAACATGTATGTGCACATTCCGCTCATCAAATTCCTTATAATCCATGCCGATGACTTCTGCATGGGCTTTCAAATATTCCAAAGCAATTACAGCCGACTCTTTCATCACATCTCCCAAATTACCGGTCAACGTCAATTTCCCCTTGCCTACCGTAAGACTGGTTTCGATAAATAGAATATCACCTCCCGTAGGTGTCCAAGCCAATCCAGTTACAACACCTGCGACATCATTATCAGTATACCTATCTTTCTCATAGCTTGGACCTAAGACTAGCACAACATCCGAGCGCTTCAAGACTTTTGAAAATTTCTCCTCTAAAGCTATTTGCTTGGCTCTGTTGCGAATCAATTTTCCCATGCGCTTCTCCAAAGACCTTACACCGCTTTCATTGGTATACTCTTCAATTAATTGAATCAAAACATCATCGGAAAACTGAATTTTACTTTCCGTAAGTCCATTTTCCTTGAGTAATTTAGGTAAGAGGTGTCGTTTGGCTATTTCGATTTTCTCCTCTACCGTGTATCCTGAAACTTCTATGATTTCCAAGCGATCTCTTAGCGCAGGCTGAATGGAAGATAAACTATTGCAAGTTGCGATAAACATCACCTTGGACAAATCATATTCTAGTTCAACATAGTTGTCATAAAATGCATGATTCTGCTCGGGATCTAAAACCTCCAACAATGCACTCGAAGGATCACCATGCATGCCTTGGCCAATCTTATCAATCTCATCCAAAACAAATAGAGGATTTCCTGTACCCGACTTTTTCAAACTTTGTAAAACCCTACCCGGCATAGCGCCAATGTATGTTTTCCTGTGCCCTCTGATTTCCGCCTCATCGTGCAAACCACCCAAAGCCATTCGAACATATTTGCGCCCCAATGCCTCAGCAATACTCTTACCCAATGATGTTTTTCCAACACCAGGAGGTCCATACAAGCAAATGATTGGCGACTTCATGTCACCCTTTATTTTCAATACCGCCAAATGTTCGATAATGCGGTCTTTCACTTTTTCCATGCCAAAGTGATCTCTATCCAAAATCTCCTTTGCTCGTTTCAAATCAAAATTATCATCTGAATATTGCTGCCATGGTAAATCCAAAAGTAAATCAATGTAATTGGCTTGAACACTGAACTCCCCGGCTTGAGGATTCATTCTTTCCAACTTACCCAACTCCTTGTAAAAAACTTTTTGAACCTCTTCACTCCATTGCTTTGTAGCCGCACGAGCGCGCTTTTCATCAATCTCTTCTTTGATAGGGTTGGAGCCCAACTCTTCTTGAATTTGTTTGATTTGCTGTTGTAAGAAGTATTCTCTTTGCTGTTTGGAAATATCAGTATGAACCTTTTTATGGATTTCATTTTTCATTTCCAACATTTGAATCTCCTTGGCCAAATGTTCCATTACCATGCTTGATCTTTCTTGAAGATCCGCAACTTCCAGCATGGCTTGCTTTTGCTCAACTTGAGCCTTCATATTCGAAGAAATGAAGTTGGTCAAAAAACTTAAGCTATTGATATTCTTAATGGCAACACTTGCTTCGCTTGGAATCTCAGGAGAAATTTGAATCACCTTGAGTGCTTGCTCTTTGATGGACTCAAACAATGCTTGTTGTTCTTTATTGCTATCATCTCTATTGAGTTCAGGAAACTCACGAACCTGTGCCTTGTAATAAGGCTCTACGGCTACCACGCCCTGAATCTCAAATCTTTTTTTGCCTTGAAGGATAACTGTTGTATTCCCATCAGGCATTTTCAACATACGAATAATCTTGGCTTGGGTTCCAATGGTATACAAATCTTCAAATGATGGCTCATCAATATCTGGATTCCTTTGTGCCACAACACCAATAGTTTTTTGACCTTTGTTGGCCTCCTGAATCAACCGAATGCTTTTGTCTCGCCCGACAGTTATTGGTATTACTACACCAGGGAAAAGCACTGTATTGCGTAATGGTAATATGGGAAGCACCTCTGGCGTTTCCTCCTTGTCCATTGCATCTTCATCCTCCGCTGAGATCAGGGGAATAAACTCATGATCTGCCAAATCCTCTGACATCAAACTAAAAAAATTATCTTCCATTAAGTATTTTTTTTGACATTCCCAATGGCAGTGCCAATTATTAAATTATGCCTTTGTGTCGTGCTTTTCTATCAAGCAATCGACATTGCATGAAGAGCTGTCAGAATTTGCCTTTCATTCTCTGTAACTTCAATACCACGACGTGATTTGACTACCGCAATTGTTTCCAACGCCTTTTTTAAATCATATAACTCACCAGCATTTGCATCTCCCCAATAAAAGTCTGGCAAATGTTTTTTAGGGAAACCTGCTCCATAAAAATTCACACACACCCCCACTACACTCCCTGTATTCCACATTGTATTGATTCCACATTTGCTATAATCTCCCATCATCAATCCACAAAAATTCAAACCAGTACTCTCCTCTTTTTGTGTGACATAATCATATTGCTTCACAACACTGTAATTGTTCTTCAAATTAGAACAGTTGGTATCCGCCCCCAAATTACACCATTGTCCAATAATTGAATTACCTAGGAAACCATCATGTGCTTTGTTACTGTATCCTTGAAAACTCACATTGCCCAACTCACCACCAACCTTACAATAGGGACCAATGGCAGTAGGGCCATAAATTTTCGCACCCATTTTCACCACACTAGATTTCCCCAAGTAAAATGGTCCTCTGATCAAAGAGCCCTCCATAATTTCAGCATCATCATCAATCCATACTGGACCATCCGTGACGTTTATTATCGATCCGAAAATTTTAGCTGTTGGAGACACAAACAAGGAATTTTTATTCCCAATGACACAATTGCTTTCGTGTAACTGAAACGAACTATCCACTTCCGACAACAACAAATCAAATTCAATCTGACTGTGTATCTCACTAAACAATTCTGTCCTTTTGTCTAACATTACAACTCCTTCACTGAACTCCTTCCAGATAATTCCACTGGAATCTCCATCTTGAGAAAAATAAGCCAATATATCCTCACCTCTTCGTAAACCTTGCCCTTGCTTTAAATTCTCAATTGCCTCTAACAAGATTTCCGTAGGGCACAGTCGGCCATTCATATATAAAGATGGTGCATGAAATTCCTCTTTTACACCAATCCATTCTCGGTTCGATATCAAAACAACTTCCGAAAATTTCCTCCTCCATTTTTCTGCAATGGTCAACGCTCCCCACCTCAATTCAGAAATGTGTCTTGTGGTTGTAAAAGGAAAAAACGATCGAATCTTACTGTCCTCAAATAAAACAACTTTCATGTCGCCAAATTAGTTTTTTTTTGACTCCAAAACACTTCATTTCTAACTTTGAATATGTCATTTTGTTAGTTGATTGAACAAACCAACGAGATAGATGGTTTTAATGAAAATTAAAGTCGTGAGAGAACAGGTATTCACTATCAAAGAATTGGAGAGTTTTTCAGGTATTAAGGCCCACACCATTCGTATTTGGGAACAACGCTACAATCTTTTAAAACCAGACCGAACGGATACCAACATCAGAAGATATACGGATCAAGACCTAAAAAAACTACTGAATATTTCTCTGCTTCTCAACCTAGGCTACAAAATTTCAGGAATAGCCAAGTTAACGGACACCGAGATTCAGGATACAATATTAAAATCTCAAGTTGTTCAGGGAGCCGACCAACACCATCAGCATGTTTTAAAGATTGCAATGCTGAACTATGACGAGATATTGTTCAATAGTGTCATTGATCCCTTTGTGGCCCAAAATGGAATACAGAGAACATTTGTTGAGGTCATTATCCCATTTCTGCACTCCATTGGAGTAATGTGGCAAGCCGATGCAATTTGTCCCGCACAAGAGCATTTTATCTCGAGCCTAATAAGACAAAAGCTTTTCTCCTTGATTGAAGGACTGAAAGATGTACCAACCACCAAAGAAAAGACGCTCATTCTATTTTTACCTGAGCTAGAAATTCATGAGATATCGTTAATCATGCTCCAATATGTCTTTAAATCAAGAGGGTACAAAACGATATTTCTGGGTCAGAGCGTGCCAATAGACGATTTGGTGCAAGTATATCAAAGAATGGGTGCTGTACATTTTGTATCAATTCTCACCACTAACCCCATGCCTATATTGCTAAATGACTACATGAAAAAAATCAGCAAGCTATTTACGGATAGTGAATGTCATTTTCATTTTACAGGTTTCATCATCAAAGGGCAGAAATCTATTGATTTTCAATTGATTTCATATCACAATACCGTAGAGGAATTGATGTCGCAATTTGACTGATGCATCAATTGAAAATATAACGAAATAAAAAAGGCGATGAATTCATCGCCTTTTCTTGTGGTACCAGCTGGAATCGAACCAGCGACACAAGGATTTTCAGTCCTTTGCTCTACCAACTGAGCTATGGTACCGGTACCTTTTGGGGTGCAAATATATAATCTTTTTCTTTTTCTGCAAATTAAATTTCAAAAGTCACCAAACAGAGATCATCGGTTTGCTCCTCATCACCTTTCCACTTCAACCAAAGATCCTCTAAATCATGATGTTGCTTGCGTGAATCTAAGTATTCGTTATCGTAAAAAAAACTTTTGATTCTTTTCCCTCCCAATTTTTTATTTTTCTCACCACCAAATTGATCACTCAAACCGTCAGTGTACATAACAAAACGGCAGCCCGGCTTTAAATTACTAATTTTCAAATTATTAAAGTCTTTAGGCATATCCGACCAAGAAATAGATTGCTTATCTCCATCAAATATTGTCCATTGTTCGCCATTCCAAAACCAACAAAGTCGATTGGCTCCAGCCCAATATCCAATTTCTTGCGAAATATTCAGTGCTAACAATCCAATGTCCATCCCATCTCGGATAATTTGCCCATCCTGTGCACCAAATGCACGCACAATTTCAGTTCTGCAATCGTTTAAAATTTCAGCGGGTAAAGCTTGGTCATGCTTACCAATAGCTTGATTGAGCGCATTGATTGCTATCATACTCACCAAGGCACCAGGTACGCCGTGACCTGTGCAATCACCTACAGCTACATATGTCCAATTATCCACTTGCTTAAACCAGTAAAAATCTCCTGCAACTATGTCCTTGGCTTTGTAGGTGATACACGTTTTTCCTAATACCTGTTGTATCGTGTCTAGAGATGGAAGAAGCGCATTTTGCAATCTCTGGCTGTAGGTAATCGACTCAACTATTCGATTATTCTTATCCTCCAATTCATTTTTCTGAATGGTGATTAATTCATTGGACTTCCTTTTGATTCGATATGCCCTAAAAACAAAGAATACCAGGCCAATAAGCAATGTCGAGATAATGGAAATCACGATAATAATCTGCTTAGATTGTTCTTGTTTCTCGTCATATTGCTTCTTTAAGAACATTCTCCTGACCTCATCATCATTCATACGTTGCTCTGCCGATTGCAAGTCTTCAGAAGCTATCAAAGCTTCCACCAACATGCCATTGGCTTTGTATAGTTCCTTCATGAATGCTGCGGTCCTTTTGATGTCTGCTACTGCATCCAAATCCTTACTTCCCAGGTAAGCCCTTTGGCCATACCAAAATGCGGAATCATTTTCCCCCTGAATTTGAAACAACTCAGCTAACATAAATTCTGAATCAATTATTCCCTTTTTGTCTTTAATTCCCGAACTCAATTGCCATGCTCTTTTTGCGAAAATGAAGGCCAACGGAATATTCTTTTTAGCCCTATGTGTCAACGCTATTTTCCGAAGCGCTGATGAAATCCCTTTCATTTCCTTCAATTCTGTTCTAATAGATAGGCATCTTTCATACATGACCAAAGCAGAATCTAGAATTCCGCGCTCCTTAAAGCATTTTCCCAAATTGTGATAGCATGAAGCCTCGGCACTTCTGTTTCCTAAGGATTGAACAGTTCTTAGACTCCTTCGGAATTCGATTTCGGCCTCTCCATATGACTCCAACTCCAGCAACATCAACCCTACGTTGTTCCACAATTCAGCGAGTTCATCTTCATCCCCAAGTTTTTCTCTATATGTCCCGGACTTCTCGAAGCTCTTTAGGGCTCTGACTTTGTCTTTAAAAAAAGAATAATACAAACCAAGATCTGAATATCCATTACCCAATATTTTAAGCCACTCCGAATCCAAATCATTTCCATTTATCTCTGCCTCAATTTTATCCAAATAAAATTCAACTGTATCCAACGCCATCAAAACCTCACCTTTGTTGTATGATATCCATGCTCCAAAAATTTTTGCTCTATTCCAACCTTTGGGATTATTCATAGCCTTACAGTGAAGAGCAGATTGAGCTATAGAGCGCTCTGCCAAAGGATAATTGCCTTTCTTATCAAAGCCAATGGCATTGAGGTAATAACACTCTGCCAATAGCGCCGCTGAAGCTTCTGGATGATGAATGATTCTTTCAGTGTTCAATAGTATGCTATCGGCATTTCCACTTTTAAAAGATTGCGCCTTATTCAAAAAAAAGAGCAAATCAGCTTGAGCAAAAGATGAAAATCCAACACCAAATACTGAAAGAATAAACAAATAAATAAACTTACTATTCCAATGCAATTGCCTCATTTTCAAATATAATCATAAGATTTAAGCCCAATTAAAATTATTTTGTTTAAATATTTTGTGATTTTTTTAAACAAAAGTGAAGATTAAACCTTCTTTTTGTTTAATATTTGCACCATATAATTAAACAAAAGCAAAATGAGCACTTTAGAATTCAATACTTTGGTTGGCAACCATTCTCAAACTTTACGAGGATATGCCATTCAATACACCAAAAATTGGGATGATGCTGAAGATCTAATACAAGATACCTTGCTAAAAGCATTGAGGTACAAAGATCATTTTGAAGAAGGAACCAATTTCAAAGGCTGGATTTTCACCATCATGAGAAATATTTTCATCAATGGCTACAAGAGAAAAAAACTTCAAATGAGCCTTTTGGAAAATGTAAAATCTGAAAGTGCAATGATTGCTGGCAGAGTATCAGAAAATACTATTGCAACTGAAATCAACACCAAAGAAATTATGAAGGCAATTAATCAATTGAGTCCAGAGTATAAAAAACCATTTCAAATGATTCTTGATGGTTATCACTATGAGGAAATTGCGCAGGAAATGAACATCCCGATTGGTACCGTTAAAAGTAGAATATTCCACGCCCGTCAAAAATTAAGTACTCAATTGTCCGACTTCAGATAACACTTGATAATCAGCTTTATTTTTATTAGGTTTGTGCAACCTGGAGACTGAAGAAAGTGTCTTTCTTTTGAATCCCTGCCTTAACCTATGAAGTATCTCATTATCATATTCTATTTGGTTGTCATCTCAACGGCTGCAAATTCGCAGGTTTTGACCATCAACCAATCCAGCAGTATTACTCCTACTGCGTTGGACAATTACATCAACAACATTCTTATCAATAGTGGAATCCAATCTGATTACATCAGTTATTCCGGATTTCCTGAGCAGATTGGCTTCATGAGTAATGGCGGAACTACAGCAGGTCTGCCATTCAACAGCGGTATTATATTAACTTCTGGATCAGCCAATGGCCTTAACAACATTACAGGCGGCACTAACGGCCCATGGACATTGGGCGGAGTTTCAAGTCCCGTATGGCCCGGAACATTTTCACCAACCACACAGGTTTGTTACGATCTTCCTTGCACTCCACAGGGTCAAGATGCAATTATTGAAGATTTATTGGCAACCCAAGCAGAAAATGTGGACGATCAATTGATTGCTATGGGCTTGTACACAGGGGCTACATTTATGCCTGCAAACGTCAATATCAATGACATGGTCATACTCGAATTCGATTTTATTCCTTCGGGAGACACAATGTCCTTCGATTATATTTTCGGTTCTAACGAGTATGAAACGGGTTCAGGTGGTGGTTATGAATACACCCAATTCAACGACATCTTTGGATTTTTCGTAACAGGTCCTAATCCCACAAATGCAGCAACCCCTTACTCCCAAGTCAATATTGCTCAGGTCCCCAATACAACCCCACCTCTTCCAATTACAATCAGCACAATCAACAACGACAATACCCAGCCCATCAATACACAATATTGGAATGGCAATGCGCCAATGAACTATCCGCTTAACGCAAGAGGATTTACCGACTTAATGTCTGCTACCTTACACGTCGTGCCTTGTCAAACTTACCACATTGTACTTACCGTTGCGGATTGTGGTGACTCCGGATTCGACACCTTTGTAATCCTTCGTGAGAATTCACTTCTCTCTGTGCCAGATGTTCAAGTTGATTTAAATGTGAACGGAACAACCGTTACCAATAACTTGATTTATGAAGAATGTGGTCAACCGCTTCTTCATATTGAATATGACCCCTCAGTAACGCCAACAGCATTTGCATTACTCAATTGGGGAGGTGCGCCTGTTGCATACGACGGAACAAATCTTGGCACATACGATTATTCCGCATTTGACAACAATGGAAACTTAATTTCTCTTCCCAATCAAATCAATCTCACACCAACCTCTCCAGCAACAGACATCTTAATCGGTGCCTACAATGACAATTTGTTGGAAGGAATGGAAATTATTGAATTGGAAATTCTAACCCCAGTTTCAGGATGTAACTCCCCGCAATTGTACAACAGCCAGGCGATAGAGATCATCATCAACGATTTAACACCTTTGGATTTAGCATTTGATTCATTGGCCATCCTTCAAGAAATTTCACATGACACATTGTACTTGGCATGTAACAATCAAACGCCATTGCCTTATGATCTATCGGGAGGAGATGCCAATTATGAATATAGTTGGTACGATGAAACCGGTAATATTGGAAACAATACGACATATATCTACGACGGTACCTCAATGGGCGAAGGATTTATTGGTCTTACAGTAACTGATGGCTGTAATCAAATCATCCATGACACACTACAAGTTCTTTATCCTCCGATGATTTTTGAAGCTGGATTGGACTTTTATGGCAACTGTGGTGAAACCCATGTTGTAGCTCCCGTTGTTTCTTCTGGAACATACTCTATTCTATATAATTGGTACGCAGACGGACAGTTGTTGAACAATCAAACACAAACTAGTTCGCTTTTGCCCATCAGCCAGACCCTGCAATTCAATGACACAACCGAGATTGTTATTGTCGCCACCGATTTGTGCAATGAGACTTGGCAAGATACCATGACTTTTTTCATACCCGATGCTCCGCTTGACATCGTCAACATGCCTGATACATCCGTTTGCTTTTACGGTGTTGTACATTACGTTGCAGAGGTCCAAGGTGGAGGCGGTGGATATCAAATATACTGGCCTGAATTAAACGTGCATGGAGCATCAATGAGCGTTGACAATATTGTTGGTGATTTAACTTACACAGTTGAAGCGGTAGATGTTTGCGGATCCATGGCTTATGACACCGTTCAAATATTTATGATTCCTGTGTCTGCCAATTTTGAGGCTATTACGACAGAAGATAATGTTTATGATTTTGCAGCGTTGCCATGTGAAAACTGCACATACTCATGGGATTTTGGAGATGGTACGATGTCAGAAGATTCAATTGTACATCATGAATTTGACGGACTTGATGAATATGAAGTGAACCTGCTTGTTGTGAATGCCATTGGTTGTACCGATCAAAATGACTTTACGGTTGTGGCGCCTGCATATTATTTTATTCCAAGTAGCTTCACTCCTAACGGAGATGGCATCAACGATGCATTCCAAATGGTTGGAGAAAACGTAGAAATTTTCGACCTGAAAATCATGAATAGATGGGGTGAGATTGTATTTGAGACCAAAGACCCCAACAATACATGGATGGGCGATCATCAAGGACATGCAGACTATTATGTGCCTAATGGCGTGTATACTTATACACTTAAAATCAAAGGCAAAAACAAGGACGCTAAAACATTGAACGGAACTGTAACAGTGGTGCGTTAAAAAAGAAATAGAAGCGTTACTCTTCTATTTCTTTTTCCGCTAAAACGTTGGATAACATTGCTACCAATTGTTTTTCATGGCCATCTTGGATTCTCTGAAAGCTCTCATGCAAAAAAGTTTGAGATTCTATAAGTTGGGCTTCTAACAAAGGTCCTTCCATTGTGTCCAAAATGGAATAGCATTCCAATAGTGTCTCCATTCCTCCTTCCACAGCCATTTCAGTAAGTTCTCTAACAAACTCCACTGGATTTCCTCCCGCGTTCCACATAAAAGCCATTACTTGGCCTCTGTGCATTTTCCACTCAGGTTTTCTCAATGCTTGCATCAACTCATCTTCAAATCCTGATACTTTGAGGGAACCCATCATGGTGCTCAATCGCTCTTTCAATTCAGCATCTTTGGTATCAAAAAAAAGTGCCAGCAAAGGCTGAATATATTCAACAGATGGATTTTCTTGAATCTTTTCTATAGCACTTTCAACCTGTGCATCGTTGCCCGAAAACAATTCGGCCACGACTTCACCAACAACTATTTTTTTTGACATAAAAAGGATTTTTTTTTTGCAAAAATAATTGGTATTGTCAAGCATTAGCGCTAATATTGTTATCAAACTTAAATTAATGAAACATTTACTTCTAATTGTAGCTTTTGTTTTTAGCGCTCAAATTTGGGCTCAAAATGCAACTTCACAAAACATCAATATCACTGGTCAAACAGACAGAGCAGCGCTATGGCAAATTCATCAGGATATGAAATTAGAAGGTTTGAATTTCAATTATAATCCTGAGTTCACTAGCGAAAGAAAGCTTAAAACAATTTCTTATGTTATCACGGATAGCGAGGGAAATGTACTAGAAAAAATTGACGCCTTTGTTTTCGGAACCAACGGAAACAGCATTCAAATTCGATTAAAGAAAAAGAATGGTAAATGGATCAAGGAATAAATCTTCCTTATTCACTTTAAAAAAACCGCCATTGCGGTTTTTTTTGTGACTATACTTTAACTTTGGAATATGTTAAAACAACATCTTCAACTTAAACTTCAACAAAAGCTATCCCCTCAACAAATTCAGTTGATGAAATTGCTTCAGGTCACTACAATGGACCTCGAGCAAAGAATCAAGGAAGAATTGGTAGACAATCCCGCCCTTGAAGAAGGAAGTGAAGAATCAGATTCGGATAGTGATGTTGACTTAATGGACAACAACGAAGAAGATAATTCAGCTGATGAAAATGATTTCGATATTAGCGATTATTTCGATGATGATGAAACACCTGATTACAAAACCAAAATAAGCAATCAAGGCGCTGACATAGAAGACCGACAAACGCCAATTGGACAAGGCAGCTCTTTCCAAGATCTGTTGTACGACCAAATTCATCTTTTAGATCTAGATGAAAAAGAATCATACATTGCAGAATACCTTATTGGCAATTTAGACGATGACGGCTACTTGCGAAGAGATTTGAATTCCATTTGTAATGACTTGCTTTTTTCAACGGGCATTGAAGCCAATTTAAAAGAGGTCGAATCTGCACTACTCCAGATTCAAACCTTAGATCCTGCTGGAATTGGAGCGAGAGATCTTAAAGAATGCCTTTTGCTTCAACTCAAAAGACAATTCCCCAAAACGGAAACAATACAAACTGCATTGCTTATCCTAAGTAAATACTTTGATGAGTTCACCAAAAAGCATTACGAAAAAATAGCCTTACGTTTGAATCTTACTTTGTCAGAAATAAAACCGAGTATCGATTGTATTCTCCATCTAAATCCTAGACCTGGAAATAGTGGATCTGACAGCGTAAAAGAAGTTCCTCAGATTACTCCTGACTTTTTGCTAGTGAATGATGAGGGAGAATTAAAACTTTCTTTGAATGGTCGCAACTCACCGGAATTAAAAATCTCACATCGATACAAAGAGATGTTGCAACAGTATTCCACCAAGGGAAAAAAAGATGCCAGTCAGAAAGAAGCTATTTTATTTGTAAAGCAAAAAATTGATTCTGCAAAATGGTTCATTGATGCATTGGTGCAACGGAACCATACATTGATGATTTGCATGGAAGCCATCATCGATCATCAAAAGTCATTTTTCTTAACTGGAGATGAATCGAAATTGAAACCCATGATTTTGAAAGACATTGCAGATCGAGTGGGGATGGATATTTCAACCATCAGCAGAATGGCCAACAGCAAATACATTCAAACTACTTTTGGCACATACCTTCTCAAATATTTTTTCGCTGAAGGATTGAGCACTGACGATGGCGAGGAAGCCAGTTCCAGAGAAATCAAGCAAATTCTCAAAGACGCGATTGAGCAAGAGCAAAAAAATAAGCCTTTGCCTGACGAAAAATTAATGGCGTTACTTAACGAAAAAGGATATAATATTGCGCGAAGGACAGTAGCCAAATACCGAGAGCAATTGGGTATTCCCGTTGCACGATTGAGAAAGGAAATATGAGTTTGATTTACAGAGTAGCGCAAGTATTGTCAATAATTTTTCATCCCTTGTGGATGCCATTATTGATTTACGCCATCGTCAGATGGATGGATCCTTATTTTATTGCTCCCACTCATGCAGATAGTTTTGTTTTGGCATTGCTCGTTATCAATATTATCGCGCCCGCGCTGAGCATAATGGTGATGATCAAATACGGAATGGTTTCTGGGATTGAACTTCGTGAAAGAAAAGAGCGTTGGGGTCCCTACCTTTTGGTTATTTTTTATTACTGCATTTGTTATGCCCTGCTCAGATGGCAAGGTCCCATCTTACCTAAAGAAGTATTTTCATTTGTATTTGCCGTTATCGTCTCTCTGGTTTTTTCACTAATCATTAATTCATTTTGGAAAATTAGTGTTCACATGTTGGGGCAAGGCGGCGTTTTTGGTAGCCTTCTTGCACTGAAGTATGTTCACATGGCAGACGTCACCATGATTGCTCTATGCACCATATTAATGGCGTCTTTAACCGCGTACAGTCGCGTTAAACTCGATGCCCATACCCATGCGCAGACCTATGCTGGTTTTGCATTGGGAACGGCAATCAATTGGATTATTATCTCTAATCACTGGATGATATGAGACCAGAAATATTGGTTACGGGAGGAGCAGGATTTATTGGAGCCCACACTGTCGTTGCCTTATATGAAGCTGGTTTCTTACCCATCATCCTCGACAACTTTAGCAATACTCATGTAGAAATGCTGGATGGCATTGAATCTATTATTGGAATCAAGCCTACTACATACCAACAAGATTGCTGTGACTCCAAAGCTGTAAATGACGTATTTAAAAGTCATCAAGTAAAAGGAGTCATTCATTTCGCAGCTTTTAAATCTGTTGCTGAATCCGTAGCTGAACCTGAAAAATACAAGTACAACAATTTGCAATCTTTGACAACGATTCTTGATGCTATGAAAAGTTATCAGGTCCGTGACTTTGTATTTTCAAGTAGTGCCACGGTTTATGGTCAGCCCGATTTGAATCCTGTAGACGAAAACACCGAATGGAAAGATGCCGCATCCCCTTATGGATGGACCAAGCAACAAGGAGAAATAATAATCAACGAATTCAAAAACCAAAACCCCAACTTTAATGCTGCGCTCCTGAGGTATTTCAATCCGATTGGTGCTCATCCATCTGGCAACATTGGGGAATACCCAATTGGTATACCCAATAATTTGATACCATTGGTAAATCAAGCAGCATTAGGATTGAGGACATTAAAAATTTTCGGTTCCGACTACAACACCCCTGACGGGACTTGCGTTCGTGATTATATCCACGTAATGGACTTGGCGAATGCCCATGTGAAGGCATTGCAATGGTTAAAAAATGAGACTTCTACCATTGAAGTATTCAATCTAGGTCAAGGCAAAGGCGACTCGGTCAAAGAGATCATCGAAATGTACCAAAGCGCTAATAATATCACGATTCCATTTGAACTTGCTGATCGCCGACCCGGAGACGTTGAATCCATTTGGGCAGATGTGCGCAAAGCCAAAGACATACTGAAATGGCAAAGTCAATACACCACTTATGAGGCATTGGTCCATGCCCATCAATTTGCCAAGCGCATAGCGTGATTTCTGCTATAACTGGCGGTTTTATTTAGTTAAATTTGAAACATGCAATTGCTAGAAAAAGATTTGTTTCAATTGAAAAGCAGGAATATCGTTCCCGATTCTTTCTTAGAAAACACCAATCGTATTCTGAAGAAAATCAAGGCCACCAAAATAGAGAAGCCTTGTACTTTGGGCGATGGTATTGAAGTCCTATCGCCCATGGACTGTTTAAAATACAATCAAACTTTTGAAGCAAGGAAAAATAAAAAGTCAACTATTTTTATCCCCGCTTCTGGAGCTGCCACGAGAATGTTCAAGCACATATCAGCCATACATTCCTTTGAAATGGATCAAATGGCTGAGGAGTTCATCATACATTTTAAGAATTTCCCTTTCTTTCCAACACTAGAAATAAAGTTCAACGCACTCGGTCATAACATACATGACATGATCAACCAAGATCAATGGCATGATATCATTAGAATCATGTGCAATGACATTTCATTTATACAACTGCCCAAAGCACTTATTCCTTTTCACAATTTTGAATCACAGCAGGTATCGGCATTGTTCGAACAGGTACGTGAAGGATTGACATATGCCACAAATTTGCAATCGCCATGCACATTTCACTTTACCATTTCACCTGAAATTAAAGTGGAATATGAAATTGAAGTAACAAAAATATTGGATCATTTTGGTCATGACAATTTGCAAATTTCCTACAGTTATCAGTCACCTAAAACGGATACACCCGCTTTAAAAAATGATGGGGGGTTGGCCCGAGATAAAGATGACAAAATCATATTCCGACCTGCAGGTCATGGAGCATTGCTTGAGAATCTTCAGCAGATAAATTCTGATATCATTTTCATCAAAAATATTGATAACGTTTCCCACCATCGCTGGACCCAGGAAATTACTTTTTACAAAAAAGTACTGGCCGGTTACCTGCTAGATATCGTTGCTGAATCTCACCAACTCTTACTTGAACTAGAAAGAAACAACGAAAAAATTTTAGATGCTGTTCGCGATTTTCTTTTCCGTCATTTTGGCTATCAGTTGAGCGAAGATCTTACAATTGGTAAAGCTTATGATCTTCTTTATCGCCCAATTAGAGTTTGCGGTATGGTGAAAAATGAAGGTGAACCGGGAGGTGGGCCATTTTGGGTCATGCAATCCAATGGATACATCAGCAAGCAAATTGTAGAGAAAAATCAAATTGACACTGCAGATCCAATTCAAAGTCAATGTTTGGCTCATTCAACACACTTCAATCCTGTAGATATCGTATGTTGTATCAATGACCACAACGGTAAAAAATACAATTTGAAGCAATACGTGGATGAGAGTGCTTCCTTTATTTCCGATAAATTTCAAGAAGGACAAATTGTGAAGGCACTTGAATTACCGGGATTGTGGAATGGTTCAATGGCAGGATGGAACTCCATTTTTATTGAAGTCCCCAACTCTACTTTTCACCCTGTAAAGACAGTGAATGATTTATTAAGACCTGGCCACCAGGGATAATTTCTATGCTTTTATTGCAACATCCAATTTCATCTTGATCATGATTTGATGCTATAAAAATGAAATGATGTTGCACATTGGCTACTTGCTTTTTGTACCATTCTATGGACTTGGCGTCCAAATGCGCAGTAGGCTCGTCCAGTATCAGAACATCCGCATTCAGGGCAAAAGCAATCATCAATTTTACCCGTTGACGCATTCCAGAAGACAATTGAATCAAGGGCTTCGAAAGATGCCCATCCAATTCCAATGCTTCAATTATAGTATCGGGAGACCAATTAACATGATACCCTCGCATTTCATCATATAAATGGATGACTTCCTTAATTGAAAGTGACAATGGTAACTCCAACGTTGGAGAACACCATGCTACTCTATTCCACCAACTATCTACAGGAATAATCTTAGATTCAGACTCCCATAGAATTTGTCCCTCTGAAGGTGATAAAAAACCGGCCAACATAGAGGTAATTGATGATTTGCCCGACCCATTTCCGCCAAGCACTGCAACGATATCTCCTTTAGAAAACGCTACTTCAACTCCTCTAAAAAGCCATTGTCGCTGAAAACGTCTTCCCAATTTTTGAAGACGGATACAATCAACCATTGACCCCTTTCACTACTCCCTTATCCGAAGCTTGAATAAAGGCCAAAATTTCATCCTTAAACTCCCCTGCCGGCAATTCACCAACCATCTCAACACCCTTTCCTACGGTCGGCGCATGTACATACAACTTGCGGTAGATATCCTCAATTGCTTGGACAGATTCTTCAGAAAAATTACGTCTTCTTAATCCAATGGCATTTACACCAATGAACGAAAGTGGCTCACGCGCAACCTTGATATAAGGCGGAACATTTTTTCTTACCAATGAACCACCTGCGATAAATGCATGCTTTCCAATTCTTACAAACTGTTGAACCGCAACAACACCTTCGATGATTACCCAATCTTCAATATCCACGTGACCCGCGATATTTCCAGAATTGGCAATGATACAGTTATTGCCTACGTAAGCATCGTGCGCGATGTGCACATAAGCCATCAATAAACAATGACTTCCTACTTTGGTGGTCATTCTATCAGATGTACCTCTGTTTATCGTTACACATTCACGAATTGTGGTATGGTCGCCAACCTCCGCTGTGGTGTGTTCGCCGATAAATTTCAAATCTTGGGGAATCGCGGAAATTACAGCACCTGGGAAAATTCTACAATTGGATCCGATGCGCGCACCGTTCATAATCGTCACATTTGGTCCTATCCAAGTGTTATCTCCGATAACAACATCTTCTTCGATAGAAGTAAAAGGTCCAATCTCAACATTTTGTCCAATTTTTGCTTGTGGGTGTACCACACTCATGGGATGAATCATCAGTTCTCTATTTAATTTTGTGGAACTTTATCTTTAACAATCTGGGCCAACATCGAAGCCTCACTCACCACTTTGCCATTCACGTAGGCAGTGCCAGACATATTCACCAATCCTCTTCTGATTGGACTAATCAACTTTAATTTGAAAACTACGGTATCTCCAGGAATCACTTTCTGCTTAAACTTCACATCATCAATTTTCATAAAGTACGTGCTGTATGATTCTGGGTCTTCCACTTGACTCAATGCAAAAATCCCACCTACTTGCGCCATGGCCTCTATTTGTAAAACTCCTGGCATAACTGGATTATTTGGGAAGTGACCTTGAAAAAAAGGCTCATTCATCGTCACGTTCTTAACTCCCACAATCGACTCACTGTCCATGGCCATGATTTTATCAATCAACAAAAATGGATAGCGGTGGGGCAACATTTTTGTAATGTCATTGATGTCATAAATCGGTGGCTGTGTCAAATCAATCATTTCCGGCTCTGACTTTTCCTTCTTGATCAATTGCTTGATCAGTTTAGCAAACTCCACATTACCATAGTGTCCAGGACGTGCAGCAAGAATGTGCCCCCTGATAAAACGCCCTGTTAATGCCAAGTCACCAACGATATCCAACAATTTGTGTCGAGCAGGTTCATTTTCATATTGCAACTTTATGGTATTCAAAACGCCAATTCCTTCGACTTTGATATCCATAGGTTCTCTACCCAATTTTTTCATGATGGAAGCGATATCCTCCGTTGAGTAATCCTTGTCTACCATGACAATGGCATTGTCCAGACTACCGCCCTTGATCAATCCATGCTCTGCGAGCAACTCCAATTCACGCAAGAAGACAAAAGTTCTACATCTAGAAATTTCCGATTTGAAATCTCCCAATTGATACATGTGTGCATGCTGAGTTCCTAAAATGGGTGAATTGTAGTCCACCATCACTGTCACACGAAACTCACCACCTGCAGTTGGCACAGCCAACATTTCAATCCCCTTGACTGCATCTTCGTATGTCAAGTTCTCTTTTAATTCAAAATACTTCCTCTCGGCATTTTGCTCCTCAAATCCAACAGACTCAATGGCCTCGACAAAAGGAATTGAACTTCCATCCATAATAGGCATTTCAGGTCCATCAACTTGAATCAATACATTGTCCAATTCACAACCATAGATGGCTGCTAAAACATGCTCGGTTGTATGCACCTTGGCACCATTTAATTCCAATGTAGTTCCGCGCTGTGTGGTGGTTACCAAATCACAGTCCGCAGGAATCTTTGGCTGCCCCTCTAAATCTACTCTTTGAAATTGATACCCATGATTTTCAGGAGCTGGGCAAAGGCTCAAGGAGACCATCGCACCTGTATGCAAACCAACTCCTTGTAAATGTACAATCGACTTTAGCGTTCTTTGTTTCACTGACATGTTACAAAAATACACGAAAACCCCTTTGCCATCAGCAAAGTATTACAATTTCCTTGATACTGTCAATCCATCACGGATGGGCAAAATAACGACTTCCCAATTTGTAGATTGCGCCAAGTGTTTATTCAATTTTTTCAGCACCTCAGTATCCTTATCCTTGGCCTCTGTTTCAACCAAAACCTTTCCGTTCCAAAGAACATTGTCCCACAATACCCAAGTGCCTGGCTTCAATTTCTCCTCAAGTACTTGGCAATACTTAAAATATCCTGATTTGTCTGAATCCACAAAAATCAAATCCACATCACTCAAATCCATTTTCGTCAATTGCGCATGTGCATCACCGTATATCACCTCTATTGGTAAATTCGACAAATACTTTTGATGAATCCAACTCAATTCATCGTTGATATCGAGTGATGTTAGTTTGCCTCCATCTCTAAGTCCTTCAGACAAGCAAATTGCACTGTAACCTGTGAACGTTCCTATTTCTAAAATTCTTTTGGGACCAATCATCTTCGACATTGCGCTCAATACTCTTCCTTGATACCCCCCTGAGCACATTCTGGGATTGATGACTTTCTGCCACGTTTCTTTTTCTAATTCCGCCAAAATCAACGGCACATCAGACATGTGGCCCTCTAAATACGCATCAATACTATACATTACAATCCTCCTGTCCCGTTGTACAAATTCAATTTTCCTTTCAACTTCACCTTCAATACTGACATAACAGGATCTTGCCATGCTTGCGATTTGGGCAAATCGATGAACAACAAACCTGGCTTGTCACTCCAAGAAATTTTACCGACAACATGGCTCGGCACTAGGGTATTCATTCCCAAAACTTCAATTGATTCAACATCATTCTTCAAACCACGAATGTGTATGTCTCCGGATGCATGCGCTGGCAAAAATAAATACAAGGTGGTTGAATCCTTTGAAAGTGTGGAGGGACCATAATAATGTCCAGGACCAATTCCCCCGACCGTGCCAAAAATTGCTTCATCGTGTTTCGAAGTCCATCGACCCATGTCTTCCAAAATCATCACTTGTTGCGGAGGTATCGTCCCATCTGCCATTGGGCCTATGTCCAATAAAAGATTTCCGCCATTTGCGATGACATCAGCAAAAATGGTGATGATCTCTTGAGATGATTTCCAGTGGTTGTCATTGAATTGAAAGCCCCAATTATTGTTTGTAGTTAAACACAACTCCCAATATTTCTCTTTGGGCCTTAGAACAGGAAAATTCTGCTCCGGTGTATCATAGTCTCCCTGATCCGGAAGGCGAGCGTTGATAATAACGTTCTCATTTTGATTGCGCAACATTTCACCCAATTGTTTGGCCTTCCACTCCTCTGCTGAATGTTCCCATCCGCCATCAAACCACCAAAGATCTGGGTTTTGCTCTACCATCAATTCCGATAATTGTTGTTGGTTATAAGTACAAAATCGTTCCCACCTTTCAGGATCGTTTTCAATTTGATAGCGAGTACTATCCTTGGTGAATCCGGGATAATCAGGATGTGACCAATCCAAAATTGAATAATAGACCCCCAACTTCAATCCCTCAGCCCTAACCGCCTTGGCAAATGGTGTGAATAAATCTCTATTTGCCGGCGCACGCTCTGCAGCAGATAATGGCAGACTTTTTCTATTGGACTTTTCAGGAATGGCCTTGGTATCCCAGAGCGCCACCCCATCATGGTGCTTGCTGGTTAGCACTGTATATCTTGCGCCACTGGCTTTTATCAATCTGGCCCACTCCTCAGGTTTATAATTCTCAGCTTTCCATCTGTTGAGCTGACTCATGTATACTGGATAAGGAACTTTCTTGTTATAAAATGCCCACGACTCGTCTGTACCATCCACAGCATATATTCCCCAATGAATAAAAATGCCCAATTTGGCATCTCCAAACCATTCCATCTTTTGACTTTGAGAAAAATTCAGATGTGAATGAAACAGCACCAACGAGAGAATAACACAACTTCTTAGATTCATTTAGCTAAAATAACCGAGTTTCAAATAACTTGCGGCATGAATTTAAAATTGCTCATTCTCCTATCTGGACCTGTTTTGGGCACTTTGGTTGCTTCTTCACTTTACCTCTCATTTGGGCTACCCATGAGCATCACCGCAGGCATGGTGTCTTGGATGCTGATTTGGTGGTTATCTGAAGCAATTCCGATGTCAATCACTGCGCTATTGCCCATTCTTATTTTGAGCAGTACAGGGATTTTACCCGTACAAGAATGTTACAAAGAATACAGTGATCGTTTTGTTTTTCTTTTTCTTGGAGGCTTCTTGCTTTCACTAGCTTTTGAGAAGTGTAAATTGCATGAGCGACTTTCCCATTTCATTTTATCAAAAGTTGGCGAGAGTCCACAGGCAATTCTGCTAGGATTTATGTGTGCCACGTATTTGATCAGCATGTGGATTTCAAATACTGCAACTGCTATCATGATGATGCCACTGGCCATTGGTATTACAAATAGTTCGACCAAAGAAAGCCATTTCTTCTCCCGATCATTGGTACTTGGCATTGCCTATGCTGCAAGCATAGGTGGGATGGCAACGATATTAGGTTCTCCACCTAACGCGGCCCTTGCCGGAATTTTAGAATCCCAATTCAATCAAGAAGTCAGTTTTTTTGATTGGATGATGTGGGGAACACCATTTAGCCTTTTGTTGTTATTTATTACATACTTCATTTTGAAAAGCGGCATCAAGAAGCACAAGGATGAAAAGATACATACCGATCAATGGATTAATCATCAACTCCCACCAATGAGCTTTGAGCAAAAAGCGACCATGGCAATTTTTCTTATAACCGCAGGTCTTTGGATTTTTCAGCAGCCCATTTCCATGTTATTGGGTCATTGGTTTAACGACACTTATATCGCGTTGATGGCTGGCATAGCATTGTTTATTCCATTCAAAGAAAACGCACTACTTCAATGGAGAGATACCGAAAGATTGCCATGGGGAATTTTATTGATGTTTGGAGGCGGATTAACGATGGCTGCAGGATGCAAAGCCGCAGGATGGATGGACTGGGTAGGAGGACTTTTTCATGGTGTATCTCCTGATTCCATTTATTTTCAATTGTCCATCATATTTGTTAGCATCTTGCTCACGGCACTGATGAGCAATTTGGCGATGATCGCTGTTTTCATTCCTATTGTTGGGCAAATTGCAATTGACTTACATATCAACCCTTGGTTGCTAGCGCTTCCTGTTGGATTGGCTGCAGGATGTGATTTTATGTTTCCAATGAGCACGCCACCCAATGCCATAGCATACAGCAGTGGTTTTGTGAAATCCAAAGAGATGTTCAGAATTGGGATAATGGTAAATCTAGCAGCAGGCGGATTGCTTTTGCTGTTAATGCAATTGATTCCCAACTAACGCTTAACCGCGTATACGATTTTTTTTGTTTCAAAAAATTCCAACTGAAAAGTATCAGAGATTGAATACTGTTCTACGATATGCGATGATGATACAGCCTTGATCTCTTCTCTCAGATCTCCTCCCTTTAAACAAATCAAGCCGTTGGGCAAGGCATTTTTTTGAGCACCTGAATATTTACCCTTGGTCCAGCTTAATAATTCCGCAAGAGGAGCCACCGCTCTGCTCACGACAAAATCAAACTGTCCCTTTACTTCCTCAACACGTGCATGTTGGGTAGTGACATTTTTCAATCCCAACGCAGCGGAAACTTCATTGACCACTTTAATCTTCTTTCCTATGGAATCAACCAAATGAAAGTGGACTTCCGGAAAAACGATAGCCAAGGGAATACCTGGAAAACCTCCTCCCGTGCCCAAATCAAGAATTCGAGAACCTGGCTGAAATTTTAATAATGTCACCAAAGACAAACTATGCAAAACATGGTGCATGTAAAACGAATCCATGTCCTTTCTTGAAATGACATTGATCTGTTGATTCCAAACTTCATATAAATCCTTCGTAGCTACCAATTGATTCAATTGACTTTCGTCCAAATCGGGAAGAATTTTATTGACTTGTTTTAAAAAATTCTCTTTCATTATTTTGTTCCTCCCAATAATTCTTGAAGTAAATCCTTGGCACGAAATAATTGGGCTTTAACTGTACCCAAAGGCAATTTCATTTCCTCTGCAATTTCCTCGTATGACTTCTCTTCAAAATACCTCAACTCAATCATTCGCTTGTAATGAGGTTTCAATTGATCGACTACCGCCCTAACATTACTGATGCTCTGGTTTCTTTGCATTTGCTGCTCCGGATTAAGCTGATCATCCTTAATTGGAATCTCATATTGATCCCCGTCTTCACCTCTTCCAGTCTGATGAATCGATATCGCTTTGATGCGTTTCTTTCGGAGAAAATCGATACAGTGATTAGAGGCGATTTTAAACAACCAAGTAGAAAAAGCAAATTGAGGAGTATAAGAATCCAATCGCGCAAATGCCTTACTAAAAGCCTCAATGGTCAAATCCTCCGCATCCTCTGTATTCTGAACCATTTTAAAAATGGTGTAGTAAAGAGATTCTCTGTATCGAGACATCAATTTAGCAAAAGCCTGCTGATCCTTCAATTTGGCCTTCTGCACCAAATGAAAGTCTTCTTGGGCCTTGGATGAAAGGTGCGCTATCAACTCCATTTTTGAGGTTTTCGAATTAGATTGCTCATGTACAAAATTACATGAAGAAAATTCAGTTGCACTTCCAAAATAGGAGCCAACCATGCAACATCCTTATTTTGATCCGACACTTTTGCAAATCGATAAGTCACCATTACCAAAATCGTCCAACGAAGCAACAACACACCGGCGACATACCAAAATTGAGGCATCAAAATCAACCACGACAAAACAAATGCATGCAATGCGAACCATGAAAATGGCAACATTGCTAACCTTCGTTTATCCGAAGAACGATACATAGGTGAGGTGGTGAAATGTCTTCTTTTCTGAATTTTCCATTCTGACATGGTTTTCTTCGCTGGCGATATCGTTTGAGAATCCTTGTCATAGGCCACAACGCAATTGGCCTTGGTAGCAATTTGATTGATCAGCAAATCATCATCACCACTCGTGAGACTGTAATGACTTTTAAATCCACCTACTTTGAAAAACAAATCTGTGTTGTAACTCAAATTTCGTCCTACCCCCATGTATGGCAAACCAGCTTTGGCCAAACCCAAATATTGCATTCCCACCCAAACATTGTCAAAACGAGCCAATTTATTTAACCAGCCCAACTGCTTTTTAAAAGGAGAATATCCCAAGACTACCTGCTTTCCATCTTTGTATTTCGCAACAATTGACGACAACCAATCTTGTGATCGAGGATAACAATCCGCATCTGTCAAAACTACAATATCATTCTTGGCAGCTTTGATGCCTAATGTTAAAGCAAACTTTTTTCCCTGCATGTTTTGTTTGTCTTCATCGATATGAATCACATGCATTTTGGGATAATTGATAGACAATGCTTTTAATATGTCAGCGGTATCGTCATAGCTTGAGTCATTGACAACAATCAATTCAAAGTTCGGATAATCCTGTTCCATCAATCTAGGAACATTGATCATTAGATTATTCTCCTCATTTCTCGCGCAAACGATTACACTCACTCCTGGCTGTTTCAAAGCTCTTTCATCCGCCTTGATTTTGCCCAATGGTGCAAAATAGCGTATGAAATAAAAAAGCTGCACCAACCAAAAAAAACAAATCCCACACAATACGAACCATGCCCATAAGGGGAAGTATCCATATTCTTTTTCGATCCAGATCCAATTAGATTCCATTCTTGCAAATTTACCCATTCACCAAGGTGGTATAAAAAAAAAGGCCCTCAAAGAAGGCCTTTTTATTCACAATACAATCCATCAGTGTTTTATTACCAAGTGCAATGTTTCAGCAGTGGTTTTTCCAATTACGCGAACATGGTAAATGCCTTCTGACAAAGACGATGTTTTCAATTGAATCTTATTGGTATTCATTGTGGTCCAAACAGAAATAATTTGTCCAATACCATTCATCAATTGAATTTGAACCTCATCACCAAATGAAGAAGGAATCATCAAGTAAGCTGCATCCTGCGCTGGATTTGGATATACGGTCAATTCATCCTCGATTTGGGCTTCGATAACTTGGGTTCCGCCATTGCAATCAACCTCGTTCATCGAAATATCATCCACATAAATATTATTACCATAACCATTGGTTGCAATGAATTTCACAAACAAATTTTGACCAAATCGATTGCTCAAATCCACACACTCCGTTCTCCAATCCGCAGCGGCTGGGCTTGTGTAATCTTGGGTACTGTTTGCTGCTGTTGCCAATGTCGCGCCTGCCTTATCATACAAAATCTCCCAAGGCCCTTCGCAGGAAGTTGAAACAGCAACTTGAAGCTGATCTGAATATTGATTGTTATATCTAACATGTGCTACTTTAAAATTCAAAGAAACCGAGTTGCTATTTATAGCAAAAGGAGTTGTTACAAACTCATCCACCTCTCCTTGAACATCATAATTGAAGCAATCGTATTTCAAAACACCGCCTCCATTTGCTACAGAAGTTTGAGCCCAAGTGATTCCACCGTCATTGTTGTTCAACTGCCAACCACTATAGGGAAAAGAAGTTGCTGTAAAATTATTGCTGTAAGGCAGAGCTGCCGCAGCTCCTGCATTAATGTAATTCACTGAAGAAGTCAAAGAATTGTTGTTAAGATTTTCATCCGTTCCATTATTTGGATTGAGCAAAGTCACCACCAAAGTATTATTTCCAGATGCAAGTGCCTGAGCCGGCAAATCAATAATTTCTGATTGCCCTTGGGACAATGATCCCGACCAAGATTGGGTTTGCGATGCACCATTGTTCCATTGGTATTGAATGGTCACATTGGTCAAATCTGCAGATCCTTGATTCAATATGGTAACGGATGGGGTAACAGATGCATTGCAAGTGGAGGTCGGAACATTTCCAATAGCGGAGGCATTGGCATCCAAAGCTGCTGAAACGAAGCCGTCAGGATATCCATCTAAAACCAAAACGCCTGAATTCCCTGGGTCCAACCATTCTTTCAAACGAGCTGCTGCTGTTGCTCCTGCATCCCAAGACACGCCAAATCTTCCATAAGAATCTCCTTCTCCATTTTCCGAATTACCAGAACATCCAGACAATCCACCATACAACTGACCGATGATTCGGTGATTTTGATCAAACAATGGACTACCTGAAGATCCACCCTCCGTAATTCCATCATCCCATTGTTGAACATCCCATGTCTGAGCGCCTGCCCAAGTGCCTTGCGGCACCGCTTCATTTTCAAAACTAATCTTTTTCAAATCGCCCGAAGGGTGATGAATTCCTACAGCGCTGGTAACGTTTGTCGCGTCCGACGCATCCCAGCCCGCATATTGCACATTATAAGACGCCGGAGGTATGGAGTTCAATTCTAAAAGACAAAAATCCGAACCTGCATTCTTTGCGCGCAATACAGAACCCGAGACGGTTTGATTGGTTGGACCTGTTGTTCCTGTGCACCCCGCTGTTTCGTGGTTAAAAACAAAAACCCAAGAGCCCACGGTATTGCTGTAGCAATGATTGGCTGTCAAAAAATAAGGTGTTCCATCATTGGCAGTATTGTTGACCAATGAACCTGTGCACAAGGCAGACCCTCCTGAAAGAATCATCGCAACCGAACGTTTCTCTACTTGCCAATCCGCACCAACTGCACAGTTCACATTGTTATTGCAATTTCCTGAAGTGCCATAAGGACCCCGCTGTGCAATATCATCATCAAAGTGACTCAAAAGCACCGGACGATAGCCATGTACTATCTGCCCGACTTCTAACTGAACTTCATGCATTCTGCTAATTGGAACTTGTAATTCAATAATCACCTCATCGCTGTGGAGAATAGTGGTTCCCAAAACATTGACATCCGAATTATTCTTTTCATTGAACGATCCGATAAACTCGTCGCGATTAGAAGTCCATAAAAACAACGACGCTCCTTTGATCAAATGATACTTAGAGAAAACAAAATTCATGGTACGCGCACCTGAACATTTTACACCCATTGTCCAAATGGCCAAATCTTGGTCTTGCAAAAAACTCCAAGAACCTGAATTCGCGGTATTGTATTCTACTTCAAACTCAACCCCAAAACGATAAGGTGCTGATTTCACTTGATCCACCACAGCATCCTCTTGTTGCAGCTGGGTAAGATTGATTGATGGCATTTCCAAAAATGAAATTCCATTTGACAATCTCTTGTCAGACCATTGAAAAGGCTCCCCACCTTGGCTTACTTGTGACCATGTCAAGGTTGTTCCCAATGTACACAATACAAGAAGTATTGTCTTTAAAAAATTAGTACACATATTCACTTATTTGATTACCGCAATATACTTCTTATTCAAATAAAAAAGGAGAGCAATGCTCTCCTTTTTTTCTTTAATCTTCTATAACTAAAGTTTGATGACTCGGGTCAATTTTGATTCATTTTGGATGATTAACTTAACAAAGAAAATTCCTGTTTCACTCTCGATTCCTTCCACAATAAAATTAGCGTTTCCATTGGTTGTGAATGACTTCTCGCTTACCAATCTACCATCTGCTGCAAACACCTGATATTTTGCCAACTCGTTTTGATTCAATCCAGAGACATTCAACCAAACTATGTCATTGCTTGGATTTGGGAAAACTTTCACTTCCCAATTTGAATTCAACGACATTCCAGAATTCCAGTTGATGGTATCATTGTCATTGAACATGCAAGAGCCATCAGATTGGGTTGCCCATGAATTATAATTCAATGCAGTGCTGTCCATACATCCCCAAATCTCCTCGGTACACATACCACCTACACTGAAACTACCCCAACTTGTACTGCCCCAATCCAAAGTAGCTTGAAAATTGGTAACTCCCATAAAGTCAGATAAAATCAAATAGCCACCGTTCCAACCATCTCCCCAACTGTCCTCCATTTGTACTGTATAACAATCTGGCGCTAAACAAGCAAAATCCAAAAATGCTGCATTCGAAGTAGTTCCTTCAAATGTGTAAACAGCCTCACCGAGTGAATTTAAAATTTCAAATGACATTTCATTTCCCCAAGAACCGGTTGAACCTTGGATATATGAAAATCCATTGGGACAATCTGAAGAAAA
>JACCDX010924824.1_pt1 | contig 31066 bp, 55 predicted proteins | sample 7449681 | NCBI WGS metagenome assembly JACCDX01 (sample SAMN15323450, study PRJNA562643) | freshwater metagenome | isolation source: river surface water | place: USA:Blue River Watershed | collected 2017-08-18
AATATTTTAGAATAGCCTTGAATTCATATTCACCTTCTTTATCAACATCACACTCCCAATGTTCAAGAACGTCTTGTAATATTGATTCATTATCACCTCTACCAATTACTTTCCAAAAACTATCAACAGTCAAATCCTTAAAGTATAAACTTGAATAACCTTCTTTATGAGCTATATCAGAACAACCAATTATAACAGCAATTTCTTCGTCTAACTCAAAGACATAATCCATTAAATCTTTCCAAGATCCTTCCATTAAATTCCTATTTTATTTAAAATTTTATGTCGTTTTAATGATTTATCAGAGTCGAAATAAACTTCACCATCAATATAATAAAAACCCATAACTACATTTGATGAGATATTACGCCAAGTATAAAAATTAACTGTTAGTTTTTTAGACCTTTTTATTTTACTTAAATTTTCTTGGCACTTTATTTTTAACTGGTCACGAACATCTTCCTTTACCCAGTCTTTTAATTCAATGGTGCAGGTAGTTGTATTTCCATTTCTTTTTTCTATATCTTCCCAAGCATCATCGTATCTAGATGGGATATAAACATTTAGTTCTTGAATTTCCCAAAACTTCCACCACTTACGAGTAATCTTAACTCCTTCTTTATTTTGTTTTATGACACCCATCATAAAATTTTATTTAATTTCTTTTCTCTCATTTCTTGTAATAGTGAAGGAATGTGCTGACCCCATTCTTTACAAATTTTTTGTTTCTCTTCTTCTAATGACCAATCATCTAACATATCATTATATAACTTATGGTCATTACTATCACTAATTAATTTATGAACACAACCATTCATAAAATTCACACGAACATTCGTATCCACAATCTCACTTGACCACTCCATCAATTGCTTGTGAAATTGAGACCATTGATCCAATTTATTCATTCTTTTGCGATGTAAACGAGTATCTACAATAAATTTATAGAACAGAAGTGCCATTACAAAAAGTAACCCTAAAAGAAGAAGAGATTGTATAATCTTAACTATCATATTCACAATATTTCCAATTACAAATATAATACAAATTTTTTTAATATATAATAAACAATGAATAAAATTAAAAAATATTCGGAATTAGTATTAGAATCTTTACTCAATGAGTCAGTTCTTTATTTTTCACCACCGTTGAGAGATAAGTTAAAATTAATGGATTCTGATATTAGTAAGAGATTATTAGAATTAGAAGGAACTGATGTCAAATCTGATGTTACATTTGTAGATATAGTGGATGATAGTGATGGAGCACTTGTTTCTTTTATGCCAATGAGACAAGCTCTTACTAGAATTACGTCTGCTTATCCAGAAGCAACTAACGCTGATTTACAAGCAATGCCGGATATAGTTGTAAACAATGCTCTTTACGCTAATGATATGAGATATAGAAATTCCAGAGTTTATAACACATCTAGTAGAAATACAATCAAGGTTGGTAAATTTATTAAAAAAGTATTAGGTAATTTACCTGACGTTGAGGTCGAAAGATTTGTCAATAGTTTTAAAACATCTTCAATTGCTGATGTGTTAAAAGTTGAATTGGTTTCTGGAAAAGATATTACTTATTGGTATAATTCAGATAACTACGAAGAAAAAACAGGAACCTTAGGAAGTTCTTGTATGGCTGGAAAACAATTCTTTCAATTATATGAAGAGAATCCTGAGGTTTGTCAATTAGCTATCATACAACGTGATGGTAAATTAATAGCAAGAGCTTTAGTTTGGAAAGTCGAATCAGATAATCCTGAGATTAAATACTACATGGATAGACCATACGCCACAAAAGACCATTATGTAAATCTTTTGACTGACTGGGGTAAATCAAAAGATATGGCACTGTGGGGTAGAACTTTTGGTTGTGTTGAATTCAGAGGTAAAGTAATAGGACCAGATATGAAAGTCAAGGTAAAGAAAATAGAATATTCTAATTTTCCTTATTTGGATACATTCAGAAGATATGATTATCGAAAAGGATATCTATATAATGATACAAGTCATAAAAAAAGAGGATACCAACTAACCTCAACACATGGTAGTTTTAGTAAGAATACTAGAACTAAATTACAAAGATTAGGTGATTATTTTGGTATAGGTGAGAATTTATCTAATTAACCAATTTTCCAAGCATTTTTAATAATCTTTTTAGTCTTGGTAGAATCCTCAAGATTACCAATTACAGAACCATCTTTAATAGTAAAAGCGTGTCCAGTCACTCGAATGATATAAGTACCTTTATCATACTCTTTAGCAAAAGTTCCTACTGTCATTTTACTCTTACCACCGTTTGTAGTTAAGTATTTAGGATCAATCTTTTTGGTTAATTTACGATTGAGTCTAATTTTTTCATTTGATAATTTATCCATACCTACTGGAAATCCATAAGTTCCTTTGCGTGGTTTTCGATTGAAGGTTTCAGATACCCATTTGTGTGCTTTGTCATAGTCGATTGAGTAACCAGAAGCAACAGCTCTTACAACACAATCAGCTCTTTCTGTTTTAGCGAGTTTAGAATCTTTATAACCCTTAATGGCTTCGGAAGTAGAAGTGTATGGAATTTTCATATTGTAGTGATTTATAATACAAATATAAGGAATATATTCAACATTACAAAATAAATATATAATGTATGAAACACTTGAAACTATTTGAGAACTTTAATGATGATGAAGTTCTATACTCTGTTGTAAATGTAGATACAAATTATAGAATATTTGCACAAACTCCAGTTATGAGAAAAAAAGGACTGTCTCCAGAAGATTGTGAATTGTTATTTGGTAAAGGTACAATGTGGAAGAATTATCTTACTTGGGAAGAAGCACAAAAAGCGATTGATAGTTTACAGACTAATGAAGAAGAGTTTGGTGAGGATTTGGATTTAGTTGGCGAGTCAGTAAATGAAGAATTTAAGATGAGAAAAGTTAAGTCATACGAAGGGTTTGTAAACGAGGAAATCAGTTTAGGAAATATCTTAAGAACTGGAGCCTTAGCTACATCACTTGCGCTAAGTCAACCATCACAAGCGATTAATAATCAACCAGTACAAACTGAAATATCTACTGAACAACAATCAGTTGATTGGGAAGATATTGTGGAGTGTCCAGGTCAATCTAAGTCAGATATCCATAAAAAAGTATCTCAAAAATTAAGAATGATAACTGGATTAAGAATCGTTAGTTCATCACCAGATAAACTAATTTGCACATTGAATATGAAGTCTAAACCAAAAAATTCTAATGGTCAAACACTAGCGCGTGTTGAGGTAGAAATCAGTGAAGGTCAATATACTATAAAATTTGTTGATGTTAAATTTATTTATGTAGGTTCTCAACCAACTGATCCACTTTATAATACAGGTCAAAACATTAAGAGTAAAGTTGGAGATGAAGTGTCAAGAACCGTTGTAAGAGGTTCGGGTAATAGTATATTAGGAAATATGGCTGGTAGCATGATAAATCAAGCAACTCGACCTCAGCCAAAACAATATAAAAATTTTACTTATGATGAAGGTGATTCATATTACAAGTCACAAGTAAATACTGAGATAGTCTCAATTGTTAGTTTATTGAAATTTTAAATTTTATAAAAAGATTAAAAATATTTTGGTAGTTAGAAAAACTGCTGTATATTTACAGTATAAATAAATCACTACAAAAAACATCAGTTATGAAAACTTTTTCCGAAATCGCACAACAAGAAATCAAAACAACTAAAAACTACACTATTCGTGAGCACAAAATGAATATTGTTTTTTACTCAGTGTTCAAGTTTCTTTTCTCTAACTTATTTTCTTTCTTATTCATCTTTATCCCACTTACTGTTGTGGCTTCATTCTACAACTTCAATTTGGATGTTTGTTTAGGTATGTTAGTGGTTCATCCAATTATCTGGTTCTTGGTTGACCGACCACTTAACAAAGTATTTGGATTTGATGAAAGATATAAAGAGATCTCACAACTTATTGAAGTCAACAAAGAAATTATTGAAGATAAAAAAAAGGAGGCTAAATAACCTCCTTCTTTTTTAATTTTCATAGTGAGACTTTAAATGTTATTTTCTACCTGCGGCAGCTCCAGTTCCAAGATTCTTTGCGATTTCTCTTCCTTCTCCTGGTAGATTAGCACCAATGATATAAACCAATGTAGATATTGCAAAAGCTGTACCAACCCAAATACCGAATTGTGATTGAATAGCTGGGTTATTCATTCCTGCTTCACCAACAATTCCTGCTGCTGTTGCTGCTCCAACTACTGTAGATACAAATCCTGTTAATCCTAACTTAACTAAGAAACCACCAATCCAGTTCTTAAATTGTGACCATTTGTCACCTAACCAACTTTCATTTGTTGTTTCTGCATATTTTGCTAACGCTGCTTCAACTTTCTTAGGATCTTGTAAGTCTTCATAAGAAAGTCCGTGTTTATTAGCAAACTCTTCTAATTGAGCTTTAGTTTCTTCGATTTGTTCAGGAGTAAGTTTAGCAACTTCTTCTTCAAGTTTATTTTCGATTGCAACTTTTGACTCTTCTGGTAATTCAACAGAAGCATTTTCATTAAATGAAAAAGATTCAAATGTTCTTAAATATCTCATATTTTGTATATTTTCTTTTTTGTATATATTTATTATTAAAAATGGTTTTTTATTAATTTATATATAAATCCATGAAATGGATTAACACATTTGAGTCTTATATAGATAATGAACTGATTTCTAAAGTTACATTTGTAAAAGTTCCGATTGGTGGTAAAACCATTTTTAAACCATCATTTGGTGCAAAGAAAGGAGAAACTGATTTTTACCAATTGGTTATTGATGGGAAACCTGAGGTTGAGATAGAAATTAATCCGAATTCTATAAATGGGAAACCTGAAATAATGTCGGCTTTTTCTAATATTAAAAGTAAAGGTTTAGGTGAGTATCTAGTAAAAAGAGTTTTAGATATTTACTTTATAGATGAAGTATTTGTCAGAGTAACAAAGTATAGTAAAAAGTTTTGGCAAAGATGTGGAGCCACTGTTGTGGATCCATCAGATCCTTATCTACTACACTTCGTTAAGTAGTCTACCATCTTCCTAGTTCTCTCAATCCTTTATAAGTTTCCAATTCTTCACCATATTGTACCCAGTAGTTCCAGTTTATCATTAACTTATTAGAATTGTAATTTAAGGCAGACCCACCGTTTCTTGTTACATGAGACATAATAGATTCAGATACGATAGAGAAATGTTCGTATTCATTTTTTCCACAACCACATCCGGTCGATCGTCCGTTATTGTATTCCCAGACTAAAGGTTTAAGATTACAATTTGGACACAGTAACCATTCATCTGGTTTATCAGGAATTTTATAAGCAGAAATACACTTATATTTACCCTCAATAATATCTAATTTAATTTCTCTTTCTAGTTGTAAACTCATTGACCTAGTAGTTCATTTAATGATTCAGTTCTTTTAAGATAAAAATCGAAGTTTTTCTTTAGTTCAGAATCTCTTTGGACTAAACTGTTATACAAGTCTTGTTTTGTTATACGAAAAGTCCAATCAGGATGTGTAGTAGTTGATGTTTTTTGACCAGTTTCACGATCAATCTTTATTAGTAATTTAGTTGTTACTTTAATAATAACCGATTTATCATTCTTTTTTACAAACTCAATCACATCACCGTTATTAAAATTAGCAGACCTATTTTGAGTTTTGGCTACACCAGTTGGTGAACCAGGAAAGGACATATAATTATTAATATGGTATTGTTGTCCAATTTGTAGCCAATCACAAAAAGAATTTACGAGAATGGTATTTTTAAGTGTGGATAAGTCACTATTTTGATTAATTAATTTAATTACTTCTTTTTGTAACTGATGCACTCTTTCGTTGTTTTCTGATATCTTATTATTTATTTCTTCTATTCTCATATTCCCAATTGCTCTAATTTCTTTTCACGAACAACATCTATCATTTCAAATCGTTTATGATAATAGGATCCTCTTTTACCTATATCATTAATAATATTATATACATGGTCACTGGTAGAAACGTTATCACCAAGTGCTTCATAAGTTTTACCAACAGTTAAATTAACAAGACTGTTCATAGCACCATCCATTTCTCCGTTATTAATACAAACTACTTTCATTATAATACAAGAAAAAAAAGAGTCAGATTACTGACTCTTGTAAGATTATTTAACGATTTGAGACTTCATTTCGTTTGCTCGAACTATTGCAACTTCACGGTTTTTAAAACCTGATTCTAATTGTGTTTTGCCTTGAAAAATGGCAATCTCTGTTGCTTTAGTAACCAATTTACCTTTCACAGTTGATACTTTGTCGACTTGACGAATTCTCATTCCACCAACTTGACCGATTACTTTTCCTAAGTTCTTTTTTGCTCCCATTTAATTTTTTAGATTTTTAAGTGATTAATAATAATACAAATGTAATAATTAAATTTGATTTAACAAGTAAAGAATTAAAAAATTTTTAAATTTGTTATTAGTTTATTTATTTAGTATATTTGTATTTATGAAATCGTTTAAGCAATTTAGTCCCAGAGTTGATACTAAGCGTCGATTAGTATTGACAAGAGTTTACACAGGTGTAAATGGTAGTAACAGTTTTTGTTATCAAATTAATCGAATAAATAAAAAAGGTGAGGTTGATAAGAAGTTTAAAACTCTTTACTCTTTCGGAACAGATGATATTAGATCAGTTAGTGACTTTTACAAAAGTTCAACTGGTGAATTTGTTAGAGTGGCAAAAAGTCCATTCAAGAGCGTTTTTGGTGTTGATGAAAAGTCCAATCCGTTAAGTGTTTGGAATAAAAAAATTAGTATATGAAAGTTATATTCTTAGATATTGATGGTGTGATGAACTCTCAGGTCTTTTATAAAGAAAGACATAAAAGACGCTGGAGAAAACCTATCACATGGTGGTATGAGTTAAGAAGAATAGTAAGAAAGTTATTTGGAATTAAACCAAAGGCGATTTCTTTAGCTAATTATAAAATACCTGATTCACATTACACATTTGCTTACCAATATGATAGATTAGTTCAAGAAACTTGCAAAGATAAATGGAAATGGTTATCAGAGTGGTGTAATGAAACTGGTACAAAAATTTGTATTTCATCTACTTGGAAACATCACTTTGGTGATAAGGAATACAGATTAAAATCTGACTATTGGGAAGATGCTCTTCGACTTTTAGGTTTTAATAAAGGAACTTTTGTTGGTATAACACCAAACGAACCTTCAAGAGTTCGTGGTGAAGAAATAAAAGCCTGGTTAGATAAACATCCTGAGGTTACTGATTATGCTATTTTAGATGATGATTCTGATATGTTACCAGAACAAATGAAAAAATTTCATCATTGTGATGGTTGGTTTGGAATGTCTCCTAATCATCTTTATCGAATTGATAGACAATTTCAAGGTAAAAGTAATTACGAAAAGTTAACTAAAAGTGTTTATAATGAAGACGATATGTAATGAAATCGATTCTAAAGATTTAGTAGAACTGTTCTCCAAGTTTGACGAACATCGTGAAAGATACATAAGTATTGAATGGGTTGAATTAACTAAAATGACTGTTTCTAGAAGAAACAATATAGGTGATCCATTAAGACAAATTGAAGTTGATTGTATTAAAGTACGAGGTAAATCATTATTAGGTTGGAGTGGAGATTCAACAAATGGAACAAGATATGTTTATAGTGGTGAATTATTATTCACTCACTTAAGTAATTGGTTATCAGAAAAATTACAGATAAGAAGAGAAGAAAAAATAAATTCAATTGGGATATGAAGGTTAATTTAGGAGAAGTTACGATAGAGATTGTTCATAAACCCGATACTAGAGAAGGTGTAAAACTTATGAACTGTACCTTCACTAAAGGATTTTCTAAAGGTAAAGGCTCAAGAGAAGTAAAAAACTTTTACTTTTATTTAGAAATGGGTAAAGGATTAATCTTTAAGGCAGGAATGGAATGGGCGCCTCATCAATTAAAAGATTACATGAATTTTCTTAAAGGTGAATATTTAGAATTAGAAGCTATCACTAAGAACTCCGAAATAACCGCTGAAGAGTTCTTAGGATTTTTAGTATCAAAAAGAAGAATAGAAATAATTGATGGATTAAATGAAGAATAAAATTTTATCAGTTTTAAGTATTTTATTTCCAGTTCACATATTTACTAACTTATATGAACAGTTAAGACCGTATTTTTGTAAACACAGAATGAGGTACTGGGATATGAAGATTATTATAGATAGTAATTATGTAAATGACCCTATCTATCAAAAGTTCAATAACGTAGTTTGGACTGACTCATTTTGTGAATGTCAAAAGTGTGGTGTTAAATTTAGGAGAAATTATTTACCTAAACAGAAGATGTGGAAAAAATCAGACTTCACACCAAATAAAACTAATGTAATAGAAGTTGAGGTTTTCCAATATGGTCAAGAAACTAAAAGACAAAAAAGAGATAGATTAATTAATCAAATTCTTAAGCAAACTTAAATCTAAGAGGATCTGTATAGGCTCCAATTGGAGGATTTATTCCAACTCCATTACCATCAGCTGGTGGATCTTGAACACCATTTAGATTCCAATCACAATAAGTTACTCCATATCCAATAGTTCCATTTGGTGAATCACCACCAGTTGGTAAGTCAGATTGATTTGTTATTTGCTTCATTAATTGCCATCTAACTACTATATGACCATTTGATAACTTTAAGAATATTTGGTCTCTTAAACTCTCCAATACTGTTCCTACACCAAGTGAATAACCTGGATTCGATCCTGGGTTACTAGCTGCAGTTGCTGTGAAAACCTCATCATAAAAGTCAGCCAAATCTTGTAAAGTCGAGAATATATAGTCTGATCCATTTTGTGTAAAATTAATTGAAGTTGAGTTAATTGTAGATTGTATATCAACCATTGGATAAATCCAAATAGTGTTAATATATGTAACCCATTTTTTTAGATTTAATCCACCAGCAGAACCAGCACCTGCTGCTGATGAACTACTTGCTAAAGACTCATAAATTCTTCTTCTTTCTAACCATTCTTTTCTTTGAGACTCTCTTTGTTCTATTAATTGTTGCTCTGTTCTTTGTTCAGTAATTTTCTTATTATGCATCTCTTGTTGCATCTTAATCCAAACTTCTTCTATTGACTTTTTTGACATAATTTCAACTATATTTTACAATTTTATATATTAAATGGAACTAGTCGTTTTTTATACATACTAAAAAAATCAAAAAAATTATATGAAAACAATTATTAATTTATTGAGTGTTGTTTTTCTATTAACCTTATTTGGTTGTTCTACTGAAAATAATGAAGTTCAATCTAAGTTTATTAGGAGAAACATTCACTCTAAAGAAGCTCAGGCAGATGTCGAGGCTCTTAATAAGGCACTTGGTATTATGAGACAAAAATCTTGTAGTGATCCAACTAGTTGGTATTATCAAGGAGCAATTCACTGGATTCCCGATACTATCAAAAATCAAAATCTATGTGACTCTTATCATAATATAAGTCAGTTAAAAGAAGCTTGGGATAACTGTACACACACTAAGGAATCTGAAATACACTTTTTAGTGTGGCATCGACTTTATATTTATCACTTTGAGAAGATAGTAAGAAAGTTATCTGGTAAAAAAGACTTTGCACTTCCTTATTGGGGATATACAGAAAATGACAATGTTAATAAGTCTTTACATCCTTTATTCCGTGACCAAAATTCATCACTTTATGAACAAGCTCGTTTTGATAGTCTAAATAACGGTTATCCTATAAGTGGTGAGATTTCAAGAGCATTAGATGTTACTTCACTATTTAAGTTAACATCTTATCGAAATTTTAATCATCAAATGGATATAGCACCACACGGAGCAATTCATGATTATGTTGGACTTGGAAATGACACAACTGGATTATTAAAATTCAATAATTCCATTACAGGAGGTATCACATCATTTGGATTAATGGGTTGGGTACCAACTGCGGCATTTGATCCTGTATTTTGGACACACCACGCAAATGTAGATAGACTATGGCAACAATGGACCAATTCAACAAATGGACAACCAGTTACTTTAGAAGACTTAAACTCAACAGACTGGAAGTATGTTTTCTTTGATGAAAACGGTAAAAAGGTTACTTATACTAATGAAGAAGTTATTAAGATAATTTATAACTTAGATTATGAGTATGATGATTGCGATGTCAAACCAAAAGAACTAGTACAAAAACCGGTTAAATCATCAAAATTATTAACGATAAAATCTGGTGAAAAAGTTGATAAGTCTCTTGAGAAAGTATCATTAGGTAAATTTTCTAATAATCTTAAAGGTAGAGTTGTTGAGGTAACTATTTCATATACAACTAAACCAAGAGGTATTTGGGAAGTTTATATAAACCCTGACAATACTTTACACCCTTCAGATGAAGAATTTTTAGGATTTATGACATTCTTTGGAACTGATCATAAATCACAAGGGAATGTTTGTCTAAAAGGATGTTGTGGTGAGTTAACCAATGCTGGTAGACTAAAACAAACATTTAGATGGGAAGTCACAGACGACACTGGATTAAATCCAACTTTACATGTCTTTAAGCCAAATGGAAAGGTCAATTCAGATATAGTAATTGAATCTATCATTATCAGATAATTAAAAAGAGAGTCAAATGACTCTCTTTTTTTTTATATACCTAATTCTTCTAATTTTTGACTTCTGATATCAGATATCATATCAACCTCACTTTCATATACCCATACCCATTTTAATTCACCGGTCATAGTTTTAATATGATATCTTGGTTTCCTTCTTGTTATTTTTTGAAAATTTACCTTTTCATATACAATACAATTAACATCAAATATCTCACTAAGATAATGTTCTTTTTTCAACTTAACTATATCGCCCAATCTCATATGCCAATTTTTTTTAACTTTTCATCTCGAACAACATCAGGCCACAAAACTTCTTTCCAAAGATGTGGAAATTTACTAAACTGACCAGTTGTATATGGTTCGAATGTACCAAGTGGTCTTTTATTACCAGGATAATCAGCGATTAAAATATATCCTTTTATTCTAGAGTGTTTTCTATAGTTCATAAAAAATATAGTAAAAATTATTTCAGTTGTTTATTTTTAATATATAAACATATGAAGTATTTAATATCATTTAATGAAAATATGGCTCTTGCTAAATCCATCATTGCAAAAAAGATGGATGGATTTGAAAAACTAAAAAATTTACTTAGTAAAAATATTGGTTACATTGGAAAATTTACTGATTACTTAATTAACGAAAATATACCTCTTTCTGATTTAGAGAATCTTTATAAAGATTTAGTTGATTTAAAAAACAAACAAAAAAACATTGATATCTCATCACTTAAGTATGAAGAGGTTATTGATAAGATTCAAGATTATAAAAACGACCTTTCGGTTAACTCATTGATACAACAGTTTCCTTCAGAGCAAAAAGAACTTGCTAGACAGTTATTAAATTCTTCTGGTAATGCACCGAATCAAAGATCACAGACTAATTATAACTTAATTCTTCAAGCTTCTAAAAAAGAAGGAAAAGAAGCTCTTTTATCAAAAATAAGTAGATACAAAACAAAAGAAGAACTAAAGAATGCTCTTAAGTTATTTGGTAAAACAGCATTTAATAATAGAGATGAGATTAAAGAATTCTTAAATACATCTAAGTCAAATTTATCGTTTGAGAATGATGATGTGATGATAGTTAAAGTGAATTCATTAGATGATGTTCAGAAATTAGGATCAGATACTTCTTGGTGTATATTAGGTTCTAGTATGTGGAGTTCTTATACAAAAGGAAGATATCAATTTATTATTTATGATTTTAGAAGGGATGAATGGGATCCTCTTTTCAAAATCGGATTCACATTAAATAAAGATTTTACTATTCATGCGGCTCACGATATATTAGATACTTCTTCTGCCCCTCAATTAAGACAGTTAATATCTGAACAAGATATTAAATTCTCTGAATTGATTCCAAAAGCTGAGACTATTGACATTACATCTGGTATGATTGATGGAATTAATGGAAGGACGACAATTACTAATCTTCAAAATTACGCTGATAATGTTTCAAAAGAGTTACTTCTACCACTTCTTAAAAAGATTATACAAACAACATCGACTTTAACAGATGGTAAAAGAAAAATAATCGCCCAGTTAGTTAATACTTACTTTGCAGATGCTGAATATGTTACTAATCAAGATTTGGATAAAATAGATCCAAGACTATCTAAATTTGATCTAGGATCTAGATGTTTAAAAGGTAAAAGAGTTAATGAAAGACCTAATTTTAATGCAAGTGAATTAACTCCTAGCATTTCTATTAAAATGTTAGATTACTGGAAAGAAGATAAACTTATTTCTGCATTTTCTACCACATCAGTTCTAACAGAATTATTAAAAGTACCTGGTCATTGGTTGTATTCAGGAGATGAATTGAAATTTAATGAGGGTTGGGATAAAGAAAAGGTAACAAAGGTTTCTGATAAGGTAAATCAAATGTGGGAATCGGGTGAATGGAAAAAATCATCATTAAATGATTTTGGTAAATCTCAATTTAATTTAGTTTATGTTGTTTTAAATTATGTTTTAGATAGAAAAGATTTAATAAAACAAGAAGCGATTTCTAATTTAAAACCAAATCATAAAATAGAATTTTCGAGTATTTTAAAAATGCCTGTTGACCTAAGTGAAGGTGAATATTATAGAAATATTAATAAATGGTCTATCCCACTTGTGGTTAAAAAGGATTACCCTGGTGTTAAAATTTATTTAGAAAAAGCAGTGATGACTGGTTTGGTTGATAGACTAATTGATAATCAGTTATATTTTAAATTAGCTAAAACTCAAAAGGATAAAATAATCACAGACATTAGAAGACTTGCAGAAACACCTGGTAAGAAAAAGTTACTTGATACACTTAGTAAATTCACAAGAACATCAAGAGTTGGGAATAAAGTCACATCAGATGATGGTAAAATAACAATTGAGTTAATGTAACTCTATTTGATTTAATTTAATATCTCTTTTATATCTATCCAAATCACTTGATAAATCAGTACAAAGTTCAACATTTAAGTCTTTGTGGTATTTTAATAGTAATTTTAATTCTGAAAATAAATTATCAATCGTAAAGTCTCGAAGACTATAACTTTTAGCAGTATTTGATGATTCGATTTTAATATACTTTTCTTTATCGAATCCATAATTTATTGATATAGAAATTCCAACTCCACTACCGATGTATAATTTATAATATGATGGTATCATTCCATATACTTTACCATCTATCACCTCTGTAATGTAAACATTCTGAGTTTTAAATACACCTATTTCTTTTAGGTAGGATTCTAATTCTAATGCCGTCATGGTTATAAAAATTTTGTAACACCTTCATTGATTAGGTTTGAAATTGCTGAAATTGAATTCATTGATTCCTCATCCTTTATATCGACCATATAAAGATTTTGTTCTTTTAGTTTTGTTTTATATCTGTTTTTTGTATGTCTTATAATCTGTGGCCAACTTGTTTTATCAAGTGATTCATCTAATACTTCTGGGAATAATATCCAATTCATACTAATTAAGGCATTTTTTGATATTGTTCGGCCAGCACCAATCGGTTCAAATTTTCTATCTTTTTTTCTATAACCTGGCCAATAATAGTCAATATTATCTTTTCTGAAATAACAATCTTTAAAACCTACAAAGTCATAACCTTCTGATATCTTATTACAGATAAATTGATAAGTCTCAAATGTCATCCAATCATCACTTCCTAATATCATAACAGCATCAAAGTCTAAGTTTTTAAGATGAAACAAACCTGCTTGCCACTTACCACTTAATGGATTGTTTTTATGACTTATAACTGTTGTGTTTGGATATTTAACAATGAAGTGATAATCTTCTGGATCACTAACCACATAAACTTTATGAAGCCACGGCATTTTATTAGCACAATAGTCAACTGTTTTATGTCGACCATTCATTGTTATAACTGCTACTATTTTTGGATTGTTTATTTCCACTTTATTGATATTATCGAATCAATATTATGTCCAATTTTTTTATATATTGGTTTATTACCGTGTGGTTCAATATTACCAATAGGTGGTTCCACTATAGTCACATCCCATTGTGTCCATTTTTTGTAATACTCTCTTACTTCTGATTCTTTGATATTTTTAAGACCTCCCCAACCCCAAGATCCTTGAACAACTAAAATATCACTATTCGGAAATCTTTTTTTGATAAGTGTGATTAGTCGTTCAATATCATCTTTAATAAATTTCCCAAAGCCACCATTTGTACCGATACAAACCACTGTTGTGACAACAGTTGAATCTGATACTTTCTTTTCTAACGCTGTGATTAACCAACTAACAGTTTTACCACCTTCCCAAAGTGATGCCTGACCGGGTGATGTTGATATTCTAGAAACCTTATCGGAGTTTATATCAACAAATGGAGTCTGTGAGTCTCCTATAATAATATGTTTAGGATTATCTATTACTGGTTTGGTCTCTGTATTTACTACGACTTTTTTGTTTTCAGAAACTACAGACTTGTAAGTTGACCAATTACACACAAGTGGAATATAAGTCAGTATAATAAAAAATGCAATTCTCATAGTAGCAAATATACTACTATTTAATTAATAAAAAAAGCACATCTTGAAATTTACCAATTAGCAGTTATCTTACCAGATTCTCCTAATTCTGCTAATCTATTTACCTCTTCTTGGTCCATAGACATAACAGTACTCATTACTGATTTAGCTGCTGCTTTTCCGAATTCAGAAAGTTTTTTTGGTTTCTGTCCGTCTCTAAGTGATTGGAAATAGTATTGAGCTTCTAGAATTCCTTTATACTGGTCAAATTGTAATTTAGATACCTTTAACTCTTGACACAATTGAAAACAAGCAGAGTAGAATTTTCTATCGTCTGATTGAGTCATTTCTATTTTATTGGATGTGTCATTATATTGATCAACGTTTGGTTGAGTATAAGCAACATTACTTGCTAAAGAAAGACCAGCTATAAGATTCTCTTTCCATCCTTCATTTGTTTTGTACTGTTGGAATGTTTTAATTACTTTCATACACTATATATAAATTATTTTTTTAAGATATATACTTTATGTTTACTAAAATAGTTTGTATAAGTAATATAGAACTTGGTTTTGATACAAAAGGAAAACCAACTTGTAAAACTCTGCCGATTACGATTGGAAAGACTTATGAGGTTATTTCAGAATTTGATAGAAATGTGTCTAGAAAAAGAAAGGAAAAGTTCTACCTGTTGAAATCAGACGATGATGCCAAAGACAGTATATTCTTAATTTATCCAACTTCTCATTTTGTACCACTTGATGTTTGGAGAGAAATGAGAATAAATAAAATTATTTAGGTTAGATAAATAGCAACCGCTGTAATAAAAATAAACCAAGATACTATAAGTAATATTGGTAATAAATCCTGTTTTTTCATAATAAAATATATATAATATAACCACTATGGATTAATCAATAATATGTCATATTTAACATAAATTGAGCATATCCTCGTTTAATTTTAGCATTTATTTCCAAAATATTTGTATTAACAGGATTAACCCTGCTAAACAAAGACATACTATTGTTTTTGGTGTAAATGGCTCGTTCATTATAAAGTGCGATAGTAGCGCAAAAACGATTGCTCCTACCGCGAATCCAATTAATCTTCCAGGCCAAACTTGACCATCAAATGCCACTGAACAATACTTAGTAAAGTATATTAAAAGAATTGAAATTGGTATTCCAGTGATTGACATTATAAGTGGATGTTCTTTTGCCCAGGTCAAGAAAAATTGACCTTGTGTTTGAAAATAAGCCAATATTTGAGCTAAAGAAATTAGTATAAATGATATAATAAGTGATCTCATAGTTAGTGTTCGATTATTTTAGAAATTTGTTCTTCTCTCCATTCTGATAATGTCTTGAACATACCATAGTAGTAAAATGTTTTTATACCTAAATCATTTATGAGTTCATAGTAGTATCCAGTTGAAGAATAAACAACCTCTTTATCATCATACTCGGCCTCATAGACTTTTCCCTTTGTTAGAGTTCCTAAGTAATAAGGATCATCACTTATAAATACTATATCCAACTTTATCATATACCCAACTGATTTAACTTAAAATCTCTATCAAAATTCTTAGTAACATCTGCCAGGTATCCTTTAGTAATAAGATTAACAATCGATAATCTAGCACTCGTTGTTTTATCCCAATCTAAAGTAAACTCAGCGTCATACTCAACCTTTTCACCAAATACTACCTTAGGTCCTTTATCTGAATACATATGAATAGGTATAACATCACCAATTTTAAAATGATGATGATATTGAACATCAGTGTCTAAACAGATACTGACACCTTCTCTCATCACTTCTAGATAATACTTAGTCATAGTCCTAACTTTTTTAATATTTCTTGTCTAGCTTCTGCTAAAGTTGGTACTTCAATTCTCTGTGATGTACCTTTCGTACCATCTGGTAATGTTGGTGCATATCTTCTACCACCTTCTCGAAATGAATTCAATCTTGAGAAAAGTTTTTTTTCTTTAATAGGAATAAATCCCTTGATAACATCAAACTGAATTTTACTTAGTTCAATAATTTCCATTTGTAAGTATTGATTATCAACCCACCTAGAACGCAAGTAAAGGAGGTATCTTCCATCACACTCATTTATGTAGTCACCAGTATTTGAGTTAATCCAATAATTCATGTAGCAAATATAAGGAATTATTTTTTAATTATCTAATTTATTATATAACTATATGATTGATAATGGAAATGACATAGATGATGTAATTAAAGAATTAGAAAAATGGGGTATAGATTCTAGAACATCAAAAGAAGAATATGATAGATTGGGTCTTGGTGATGTTGTTGAGCAGGTATTAAACAAATTTGGAATTACAGAATCAAGATTTAAAAAATGGTTCAATCTACAAAGTTGTAATTGTGGAAAAAGAAAATCTTGGTTGAATAATTTTTTTAGTTGGCAAAAAATTAACTTCTTCTAAAATTATTAAATGACTTTACCCATTTCACATTCTCTTTAACTTCTAAGACAGACTTCAGAGTTGATGTATTATCAACTTCTATTACCTCATCAAATCCTTCATCTGGTGTTACTTCTTGATAAGACTGAAACATTCTATCAAATGCTGCGTCTGGAATAGTTTTGGATTTTCCGATTTTCTTTGCTTCTTCTGCTCTTTTTTTAGCAACTTGTTTAATTAAATCCTCTGAACCCTTAAACTTGAAAACAACAGCTATCTTTTTATACTCGTTCTCAAAACCTTTAATCGCGTTAAGAGCAGATTTTCTAGAGCCAGCATTCATATTTGTCATATCAACTACAATGTTATCTTCACCTTTAGCTCCTGATAATTTTCTACCAAATAAATTAGCAACCTTACCATTGGCGTCTAATATCTTATCATAAGACAATGGTGACCAAGTCATATTACTAGGTGATTCAACAACAGTACCATATTTATCACTAACGTCACCTAATTTAGAACCAGCTGGTGGAGTTACAAATAAATCATCATATGTTAATCCAATTTCTTCAGCAACTTTTTCAACTAGTTCATCTCTATTGATTATATAAGGATTTTTCTCAGAAAGGTTATTTTTTATCCAAGTTGATTTACCAACTGATGGTGGTCCGATAAGTACATAAATTGTTTTCATACTTTATATATTAAAAAACCCACTCAAAGGTGGGTTTAATTTTATGCTTCTGTTTCTTTTCTTTTTTCCATAACTACTAACCAGTTCTTAAAGTTCTCAACAAGTGAGTGTTTTAGAAAGATTAGACAACCAACTGCAATAGCAAAAGGTGGTACCATAAAGACCGCTCTCATTGAGCGAGTCCAGAATCGATGATTAAAATAACCATCATTAATTAGTGCTACCAAAATAGATAGATTAAAGGAGTAGATTATGTAAAAACACAACCACATAAAAATTTGATTTACCATAACTTTGAGATTTATTTAACAAAGATACGATATAATTTTCATAAAGTTGTCTCTATGTTAATAACTACCATTGATTGTTAATAACTAAAGATCTCGTGTTCTTTTTTTATGATTTTCTTCACGAATGGCGAAGAATAAAGAAAAAGCTGTGACGAGTGTTAAGAGTGCGAGTATCCACATATAATTTTTTTACAAATATAAATATTAATTTTCACAAAGCCAGTCTAAAAATCTTTTTAGTTTTGACATGTGAAATTCAAATTCTTCAGCTGATGAACTTTGTTTGATAAATTCACCATCTTTCAAGAAAGATTTTGTGTATACTTCGTTATCCCATTTAGCGTATAAGATTCCGTTTTTTGAGTATTTGTTTACAATTTTCATAGTGATTTATTTTATGTAAATATAGTAATTAAAATACTATTATCAAAATAAAATACTATCTATTTTCCCACCAAACTAGATATTTAATAGAGTCTAATTTTGGATTATCAACAATCATAAGATGATTAGCGTCTTCTGGTAATTTCTTACCAGTAAGCATCTTATAAAGATTAGAAGCTTCTATGTGTTCTACTTTTCTTACTTTTCTTTTATCATCGATAATGTCTCCGACTTTTGGATAATTTATATCTTCTTCTGGATTATAATTCATAGCTTTAACTTTTTTAATTTAATCTTTCTAGTATTTTGTATAAAATCTGAATCTGTTATAGATTTTCTTTGCTTTACTGAGTAAAATCTAAATCCACATTTTTCACAAACATATTGATTATTTATAAATTTATCAGGTCTGAAATCTAATGTATATCTACCACTACTGCATTTCCTGCATATTCCATAGTTCCATCTAATATTATTGATTATTAAAATTGGTGAGATTAGAATCCAAAAGGTGATATCGATAAATGTAAATAACGCCAACTTTATATTTTGTATCAAAATCTATTTAGATATTTTTTATTTATATCTAAAATTATACACACTGTTTAATTTAAACCAGTCTTGTTATTTTTTGTTGTCGTTTTATTTGTTTTTCCCACATTGGATCTGGGTATAAAGCAAGTGGATTTCTACTACTAGACATATTATTCATAATACTATTTTCTGCCTTAATAGCAACTCTGACATTCCAAAATGTCATGTGTTCGATATGTTCAACTATCTCGTAGTTATACCTATTCCCACCTATACCAACCTTCATTCCAATTGGATACCATTTTTCTAATATCTTTAATTGAATATCTTTAGGAGTCGAGTTAAAGCGCAACAAAGCAGGTCTATCATGAGTGTGATAATCCCACCATACCAGTGCTTTATTTCCGAATGTACTCACTGATATTACTTTTTATCACTTTTATTTTCAATCCTATATTGTATATAGGTTGCGAGAATACCAAATACAGCCGCTGCTGGAATAATAGCCCACCAATAATTAAGTAGTAAATAGTTTGAGATTTCAATCATTTCTTTCATAATCCTAAATTTTTTAAATTTTTATTTCTATTGTATTGTGTAATATCTGAGTTATTTTTATCATCATACATATTCATATCTCTTGATAGCTGTTCGGATACAATTTTACCTGAAGCATTAACCATAATCCAATCACAAGTCCATTCTTTATAAGCTTCTGAATTTATACGAATAAATACTTGATAAACACCTTCTTTTTTATTAATGGTTAATGGTGACAGTAAATTGTGTAAAGAAAACTTCCAGTGTTTTGGTTTTCTTTTCTTCAATTCGATAAGAACTCTTATAAAAAGAAAAGTTCTATGAAATGGTAAAACTTTAGTCTTGTATGACAGAACTAGTTGTAGTATTAAATATGATAAAAAAAGAGCACCTACCCAGCTAAATGACAGTGTAACTAAAGTTCCAGATGTGTTAATATTAATCATATTAGTTTGATAGTGTCCATTTTCTAAATTTCTCAACCTTTACGAGATTAAGTGTTTCGATAGTATCTTTTTGGTGCCAACATACCGTATCAGATGGATAGTATAAACAAATCCATTCACAGGTATAATAGTCTTGATAATGACAGTGTTCTGATGGAATAATAATCTCTTCATCCCACTCAACTGGATATTTTTCTAAAACATAAGTTTCTCTATAAACTGTTGAGCAACTAAATAATAAAGATGTAAGTAATAAAAATAAAATACTTTTCATAGTTCAAATATATTAAATATAAATTAAAAAGAGAAACTTTCGTTTCTCTTTTTTTAATTACTTAAGAAAGTTTATAATCTTTTTCATTTCTAATTTGTTGTTAACTACTTGCTTATTTGTTATATCAATAATATAGTTAGTTGTTTCTGGTCTAGAATCTGCCATGTCAGATTTTTTCTCATCATCTATTGTAACTTGAACTCTGTGATACTTTGATAAAAATTGTTCACATTCATAAACAACTGATTTAGATGATGCTTGCATCATTACTGTAGTTATTGGTTTAACCCAGTTTACCATGCCCCATCCTTCAGATTTAACTCCAAATGTTTCTGAGTGAACTCCAGTACCTAAAGAAAGACATTCAACATCTTTGATATTTATTCCGGTATTTTTAATCAAATCAGCGACTGCAGCAAGTGCTGGATTATTAATATAAACACCACCGTCTACTAATATTCTATTCTTTGCATCGAAATACATCTCGTAAGATGGTAGATATGTTGGAGCTGCTGATGTAGCTCTACAAATATCTTTAAGCTTAGCATTATATGTTGAGTTTTCTTTTGCTTTTCTACTCTTGAACATAATGATGTCATTGTGTTTGATGTCGTATGATGTTACAATAATTGGCTTTAATGTATTTAATAATGTATATTCACCAAAGTATTGTTCTAGAAGTTTTTCTAATCCGTTTGGTTTAAATTTTGGATTAAAAACAGAATTTATTCCTTTTCCAATTTTGGAAAATATATTTTTTGGATAAGGAAATATTTCATTTCCTTTTGTTGTGTATAACTCGATTAACTGATCAATGGTGATAAGTGGATTTTTACCATCTTTAGTACAAGTCAAACCACAAGTGATAATTCCACCAGTTGATGTACCAACAATTAAATCAAACAGTTCATGTATTTTTTTTCCAGTTTCTTTTTCAATTTCTTTGAGTATAAGAAGTGGTACTATTCCTCTTAAACCACCACCATCAATTGATAAAACTCTTACTTTTTTTGCCATAATTAAAATTATTTTTTATAACATATATATCAGTAATCAATAAAGTAAAAAGAAATTTTAATTTTAATATATAATCATATGAAGTATATCTCAACTTATGAAAGTTTTTGTGTCAATGAAACACTAGATATGTTTACTTTACCGGTTGATCCAATACCAGGAATCAAAGATGTTCTTTCTGATATAGGTCAATGGTTCACAGAAACTGGTGAGTTTCTTTGGAATAAAATAACATCGTTTATTGATTGGATAAAAAGTAAAATATCAATACCAGGTATTAAAGAATACTTTTCTCAGCTTTTTGAGGCTATTGGTGAGTTATCAAAGATACAACTTAATAGAGTAACAAATTTATTTTTTGATAAAGATTATACAAAAGTAGAGTGGTCTGATTTAAATGCTAGTACTATTAAAAATCTTTATGGAAAGATAACTACTTCAATCAAAGAGTTTGCAACTGATAAGAGTTGGTCTTTTTCAGATGATAAAGATAAATTAAAATCAGAACAAGGTGTTGAAGATAAAAGTTTAAAGCTAAAATATTGGATAAACTCAACTCTTGCTTTTTTAGGAAAGTCTGTTTTATCTAGTGTAGTTCATGTAATATTATCGAAAGTATTAATTGCTTTAGGTTTATCAGCTGGTCCAATAGTTGCTACTATAGCTTCTGTAGTTATCTTAATTCTTTTTATATGGGCTTCTAAAAAGAAAGTCAACTTAGATATTAAGGTAATGAAGGATGTTAGAGATGTTCCTGGTTACAAACCACAAAGTATAATTGGTAAAATAACTGGTTGGTCTGAATTTGCAAAGAAAAAAGTTGAAGATTTTCAGGATTTCACACAAGGTGAGTCGCCATTTCAGAAATTATATTTTCAGAAATTAAAAGAACAAAAAGAAAAGATAAAATCAGAAGAATTAAATTTTTCATAAAAATCAAAAAAATAGTGAAAAAAAATAATATATACATTATAAAAAATAATACCAAAAAATGAGTAGAATTAATAATTTTAAGAGATTCTCAAAAGTTTACGAAAATGAAGCTCAAGCTTCTTCAGAAGAAATTATTGAATTAGCAAAAAAAGAAATGCCTCTTGAAGTAGTCGCGGATGACGCATTAGAACTTACACACCCTAATAAATCTAATATTGAAGATAGAATGATTGCTGCAGCTGAACAAACAGCACAAGCTCAACCAGAGCCTGAAGCAGTAAGAGAAAACTACTCAGGTCAAGATTTAATGAATCCAGCTACTATGGATATTTTAATGAAGAGTGCAATTGCAAGACTTCCACATTTAACATCTGGATCAAAAGTAGGATACAGAGGAAATATGGTTGATATTCCAGCAGGAGCTGAATATGTACCTACAGAATTTAAAGGATGGTCAGAAGGTTATAGTCTTACTTATAAAGACAAAACTGGTGGATACCCTGATGCGTATATTGATTATTCAGCAACAAAAGAAGAAGTTGATCACATTTTATCAATTTTTAATGATTTAGCTAAAAAATCTAAATGGTTAAACTTTGTTGATAAAACTGCTTCTGTTGCTGGTCCAACTGTAGCTCTTATTGGTTTTGGTTTGTTCATATTTGGATGTTTTAAATGGCAAGACCAATCACCTAACAAATGGATGTCAACTGGTGGTGCTGGTGAAGGATCTAGTAAAGGATATAGTTGGGATGTTGTAGCACCAAGAGGTGGTTATGAAGTAGCTGCTGGTGGTTCTTTATTTGGTTTAGGATTAGCAGGTTTGGCGGCAACAAAATTGACTGATGCTCAGTTAGCAAAATTTAATCAATCAGTTAAAAAATTAGTATCTGTATTAAAAGCTTTCCTTGAGCCAATTAATATGAAAGTTTCTGATATCTCTACAGCTTCTGATTTACAAGCAGTTATCAATACTGATATGGCTAAAGTAGCTGTTGAAGTTACACCAAAATCTCCATCTAATGTTAGAGAGAGTAAATCAACTAAAAATGGTAAATTAAGAAAATTCTAATTAAATATTATGAAAATAAAAAAAGGAGACTAATTAGTCTCCTTTTTTTATGCCAACTCCAAATCTTCAACTTTTGGACGAACTTTAATTTTAGTCTTAGATGGTAATTCAAGACGCTCTTCAACCATAGGAAGAATTTCGATGTTAACGATTTTCTTTTTACGAAGTGGTTGAGCTGGCTCGAATCTCCAAGCCGCGAATCCTGGCTCTGCGAAATCATCTACTTCACCTTGGTCGTTAACCCAGTTACGCTCATCGTTTTTAACTTCTTCAAGATAGAATCCGTTAAGTTTAGTGAATGCACGAACAGTATATACTTTACCTACTTCAGGTTTTACGATTCCTTCGCTACCTTCATAAAGATGACGATCGTCGATGAAACGAACTTGAGAACCAACTTTGATTTCTTGACCTTTTAGAATGATTGTTTTCATAATGTTGTAGTGATTAATTATTTATATAACAAATATACGGATGTTTTTGAGATTGTCAAAATTTTCTAGATATTTTTTTACTTTTTTTTATATATAAAAATAAAATTAATCACTATGGCAAAAGCAAGAAAAGAGGGTAAACCTAAAAGAAACAGAGCAAATCTGGTAAAGAATCTAAGAAGAATACAAAAGAACGAAGAAGTATTGAAAAGTCTTAAAGAAGGTTTATCAAAGTAATCTTATCTTAACTAATTGAGATTCATTTTTTCTTAAAGAAATAAGGCATCCTGAGATTGAAAATACTTTAACATCATTGAACATATCTGAATAAAGCATTTCAATCTCAGTTCCTTTTATAAAACCTCTTTCTAATAGTATTACAGATAGATAATCATCTTCTAAACCTTCAATTACTGCTTTACAGTTTTTTTTTAATTCTGATAAATTCATTAGAACATTTCTTCATCTATTGTTACTATCTTAACTGACTCTATTGTGTGAATTCCTTTTTTACCATATGGTACAAATTTGTTAAAGGTATCAACTTCTTCTTTTGTTAGAATTTCACCAACTACCCAAGACTCTGGTGTTATTGGTGATCCAAGTTCCCAATTCGTTACCCAATTGTATCTCCAATTTTTCCAGTTAGCTTCTAAGTCCTCATGTAAGATTTCTCTTCTCTCAAACAAAGACATTATGACTGGACGAATTTGTTCAATTTCCTCATCAGTAATTGGGTTGAACTCATAAACAAAGTCAGATATTCCTTCGTCTGCTTTTACTAAAATATACTTTTGCATAAATTCGTTTTTCTTTTTTATATATGTATTCTGTGTAATAGTTTAAGTATGTTATTTTACTATTCAAAAAAAGAGAAAAAATTTTAGATATATAATCAAAAATCAATATTAAGTATGTCGGAAATTGTTGGAACTATAAAAATCTTAGATGGTAAAATTATTACTAAAAAAAATGATGTTATAGAGACTTGGACAAGATGGGGAAACGGAGACGATAAGTTTTTTATAACATATGACGGAATAACTTATAAACTATTAAAGTATCAAGAAACAGAAAATAAAATTGAATCGTTTGATGAAGAAGAGGATGATTACGATGATGATGATATTTAAGTAATCATCAAAAAATTAGTATCAAACTTTGAAATATAATTTTTCAGAGAAGTAGTTTTTGTATTTATATTAACTTTTACAAGTTCATTTTTTCTTTTCTCACCACTACAAATATTAAGATGTTTGTCTATATCATTTAGAAGAATTCCTATTGAATCTTGAACATCTTTATTTGAAATACCTTTTGCATTAATAGTTGAGTTGCAAAATGGACATTCTGCAACTTTAGATATAAATTCTTTATTTTGTGTAAAAGTCATAAATTATTTCGATAGTAAATAAGCACTTAAAAAAATCACCAACCAAACAAGTCCTTTGATTAAAAAGAATAGAAATCCTATTAATCCTAATTTTTTTAACCAATTCATATACCAAATATACTTTCGTAAATTTTTGGATTTATATAACTTAAAACTATCAAAGCCAAAACAACTAATGATATTAACGAGTCGAATTTTCTATAATAAATTTCTAAATCAAGACTCTCTAGTTGTTTTGACATGTACGAACTAAAATATCCAAGAAATAACAAAAATAGGAATAGATACCAATGAGTGTAGATAAAAGCTCCTACAACTAACCAGATAAAGTAAAGTAAGTTGGTAAGTATAAAAGAGGCGCTTTGACCAAGTAACTCTTTTGACTTTTTACTTTTTTGTTCACCAGTTAAACTTTTAAGTTCACCTAACTGATTTTTAATATCAATCACTTTTTTAGGATTAAATAATACATTTAATTCGTAAAAAATAAAAATAATACTAAAAGAGATAAAATAAATCATAATTAAGGCTTTACTGCTGTACTGTCTCCTTCTACTTTAATGGTATCAACTCGTCTTTTTCGTTCTTTTTCTCGAACAGGTTCAATTTTTGGACAATCAAAATGATTTCTATTACAAGGTTTTTCAACGTAAACTGTGTCTACTCTGACTTCTTTTTCAGTAATTGACATATCCTTTTCGGATTTTTTAACAGAAAAACCCCATATTACAAAAATAGTAATCATTGAGATTATAAAAACTGGAATCAAACCTACAATTAGAGTACTTCTAAAGGTTTTCTTAATTGGATTATTGCTCATTTTTTAGAGTATTATGGATTTCTTTAAGACTATGTTTTACACTGTTACGGAATTCACTTTCCATATCTTCTCTTCGTTTTTCAATTTCATCTAAAAATTGGTCTCGGAAAAGTTGTTCAATTCTTTGTGATAGATGTACGTTGTATCCATAAACGTGGTTGATTATCGATAGTTCACCATCACCCAAAACCAACAACATTTGTCGTCTATTACATTTAACGTAATATTTACCAGTTGTCGGTGAAGTCAAAAGTTCTGTTTGTTCGTCAGAAATAAGTTTGCGTAATATACCACCGGCTTCTTTTTCAGCCTCGGTCATTTTTCTTTTCTGACCAGTATTCATTAATTTTGTCACTTTAATACCCATTCGTTGGAATAGTCTTTTGACAAAATGTAGTTGTTTGTTCATAATTTATAATTTAAAAGTTAGTAATTCTAAAAACATTAAGACAAATATAATAATTAAATGTATCACCACCAAATAATTCTTCTATAAATTTTACGAAGAACTTCGTTTATTATAAATATCCATTTATTGGTGAAGTGACTAATATTATCAATAAACTTTCTTAATTTCGTTCTAGTATCAAAAAAGTTCTCAACGTTTTTCATAGTACAAATATACAAAAATTATCTAACAGAAGAAATTAAATTATCATATTCTTGCATTTGACTTGCAAGTTTCACTTCATAGTTTTTTGATCCTGCGTATCTATATCCTTGACAAGTAGAAAAGTTTCTCAATAGTTGTTCAAGTGTTTTGCATTTCAGATATTTTGTTGCCATTGTTCTATAGTATGAATTCACACCATCTTGTAGTGTAGTGAATGTAGCATAACTTTTCCCAGATTTTAGACTATAGGGATTATTTTTTCTTAAAGATAAATCAGACTGTCCAAATCCTGATTCTAAGTGTGCTTGAGCTAATGCTAACTTGACTGGTACATCAACTTCATAATTTTCTAGAGTTAGATACCAAGCATCAGCCATCATTTTACCAGTCATTTTTGTTTTATAATTTGATAAAATTGAGTCAGCTGTTTGTAAGTAAACATAATACTCTTCGCATTTTTCATCTTCTTGATTTGTTGTTGGTATGTCTAAATTAAATGCAGTGTTGCCAAAAAATGGTCTACTTACAGAGACATAACTCTCAGTTAATAAAATTAAAAGCAATAGTATTGATTTTTTCATAAGTTTTCTTGTTTTTTTGTGACAAAAAAAGAACGAGTAATTCCGATAGAACGGTAAAAGTCACAATTCATTATATATCATAGTCGGAATTGTTAAAAAAGTTTTAAATCCATCCCTTGTGGTTATTGATAAACTTTTAATTTTTATTAAATAAAACTAGTATGGATTCTGTAGTAATTTTAAGTTATTGTGATACTGAATATAAAAAAGTTCAGTTAAAAAATTTAATAAAATCAACAAGAAAAAAGTTCCCATATTCTTATATACTTGTTTATTCTCACTATCAAAATGTTGAACCTGAGTATTATGAAGGATCTGACTTTTATATCTTTGATAAAAGTAATCCTAAAAGCGAGAAATTATTCAATGAGTGGATTTATATCAATTCTCAACAGAAAACTTTCTTTAGAATAGGTGAAGACTGGGGATATGCGGTTTTACAAATGATTAAAAGATCTACAATGTTTCTAAAGTCATTAGGTAAAAATCAATGTTTATTTCTTAATTATGATTGTAATTGTGATGATGTTGAAAACTTAGATATAGATTCTAAGATATTGAATTTAGAAAGATCAGATGTTGGAATTTTTACTGAATGGGATGGTGTGAAAAGATTAGCACTAACACAGTTTTATTTGAAACTAAATTTTGTAAATAATAAATTTTTAGAATTAATAAATTATGATTATTACAGTCAACTTCCTGGTCATATGATACCAGAAGATATTTGGTTTCATATAATAAAAGAGTCATTTGGTACAAACTTCAAAATTGACAAGATTGACATTGCTTTAAGTATAAGTGTCAATCCAAGAAACTTACCGATTGAATCATCGTTAAATCAATACTTTGATACATTTCTAGCAACAAGAGATAAATCAACAAATAAAAAGTGTTTGGCTATTTGGAACACAAAATTGGTTGTAAATCAAATTAAACTTATTATAAACGGCCAAGAGAATTTTTACCAAAATGAAATTGTAGAAGAAAATAAAAATAGTGCTTTTTTCTGTCATTTAGAAAATGAAGAAATAGATTCTATAACAATTACAGGTATAAATGACTTTAATATCGAGTGTTATAAATTAGAAAATTTAACAGATAATTATTGGTTTAATAATTATCATGAGTAACTCCTAACAACTTACTTACTTCTTTCCAAACTACTTCTGGTGTAATAGTTTTTGTACATATAAACCAATCTTTTGTGTTTTGGTTTACTGGACACCACATCCAATTGGAAGTGTCAAAATTGTAAATATTAGATTTATTAAAACATCCGTGACAAACGTTTTTATTTATAACTCTATAACAATTTGATTTAAATTCATTTCCCTCATCGGTTGTTCCTGAAATTAAAACTACTTTTTTACCTAATGCCCAAGCTAACCAAGAAAGTCCACTACTAACACCAATAAAGAATTCACAATGTTGTAAATGATTAATAACATCATCAAATTCTAATCCTACCTTTTTAACAGACGATTCAGGTAAGTAATTCCAATTACCTTCAATTCCAAATGATTCGTATAGATCAACAGACACTGGTGTAATTCCTTCTTTTCTTAATTTTTTAGATAAGATATTCCAAGCATCTGGATAATTCCAATATTTAGCTTGTGTTGTTGTGTGTACTCCTAAACAAACATAGTTAGCGTTTATTGGTCTTTTTTTATTTACTCGTTTTATCTCAGGTTTAATCTCCTCAAATTCTAAACCAAACTGGTCTGAGTATCCTTGTTGTAAAGGTTTATCAAAAATATACTCAAATCTGTGTATGTCTGTATACTGTGAATGTTCTCCTTCTGAATCTAAAAAATTAATATTCTTGTAGTAATCATAGTTGAATATATTGTGTTTTTTCATTACCACATCAACTTCTAAGTTTTTCATCTCAGCCCATTTTTGAGCATATGGTACAAAAGCAATCGAGTCTCCTAAAGCATGTGAGTTTAATATTAAGAGATGTTTCTCTGGTTTTTGATATACTTCTCTAAAATAATCTTGTAATTGACGTTCATTCAATGTATAGTAGAATAGTTCATCATCTAGATTTTTACCATAACAACAACCATCTATATTAAATTCATTTTGTGAGTTAATTGTGATATGACATCCAGTTGATTTAATAAAGTCGATTATCAAGTTTTTGATGTGGTCTGAATTATTCTCTAGTTTAAGAAGAACTTTTTTATCTCTTAGATCTAAAGATTCAGAATAAATTATATTAACACCTTGTTTAACTTCAACGACCCAATCTACAAAAGAATCTCCATCGAAAGCATAAGCCCATTGACCAGGTGATTTACCAACTGTACAGTTATAAATAACACTTTTTGTTTTTCTATCCTTAAATACTATAGAAGCTCCATCTGAAAAGAAAGATGTTTTACAGAAAGCTTTTTTAGACGAAAAGCTGACAACAACTCCTGGTTTTTCTTCTTTTTGTTTTATATTAATATTTACGTTATTGTAATTTTGTAGTAGTTGTGACTTCTGTGATATGTTAAATTTAGATTTGTAATTTTCTAACATTCTAGAAACTACAAGTTCCCAAGAAAAGATATATCTTTGATTTTTTATCTCAGAGGTTAATAAGTCATAATTTTTTACTGCCTTTTTGATTCCATCAATAAATTGACTTAAATCTCTATCAACTCTTACTAAACCAGGCAAGTCTAAATTCATTGTACCTACTACTGGAAGTCCGGAGGATAAAGATTCCGTTATTGTTAAGTTAGGATGACCTGCTTCTAAATTTGATGGATGTATGAATAAATCATGTTGATAAAACATCTCAACTGATTTTTCATAATCTAAATCATAAAGTATTGTTAGTTTATCATAACTAACAGAGTGATAGTCAAAAAACTGTTTATTAGAAGATGGACAAACTATTGTCATTTCTAAGTTTAGTGTTCTAGCAGCTTCTATACCTATTAGAAATCCTTTTCTATCTGAGTTTGGATTACCACCAACTCCATTATTTGCCATCATCAATAGTTTAGGACTATTGTTTGATTTTCTATCTACAAATTTATAATCCAAAGAATTAGCACCGTGTGGTAAATAAACTATTTGTGGTAAGTTATCAAAATATTCAATAAGATGTTTAGAATGTACAAAGGTTAGTTTAGAATTGGAAATAGCTTCGTAGTTGTCTTTATAACATTGTGAGTCTTTTCCAAAATGTTCAACATGGTGATCGTGTAGTGAAAAAACATATTCAATTCCTCTACTGTGAAGTATCTTTGCAAGATTAGCCATATGAACGTGTACAATTTGATTTGGTTCATTATTAACATCATCACAGTATTTTATATCAGTATTATAACCAAGTCTATCTAAAGAAAGTTTATACTCCCATATAATTTTCTCAACAGCTCCCCATCCGTTTGGTGGAATAGGAATTACACCTGGTGTTACTTGTATAATTTTAATTGAATTTGACATAGTTTGAAATGTTTTGATTTTTTTCTTCGTATAAGAATACATCACTTATATTATCATAAACCTCAATTGATTTTAATTTGTTATCAAAAATATGATATACCCAAGATCCATTTACTGGTAACTCGTGAATTAACTCTTCTTGTCTGTCCTCAAAATTTATTTTTATTTTTCTTGAAAGACTTTTATCAGAGTAGTTCATTGAGAAAATAAAAACTGATTCTGTATTATCTTGTATTTTATAAATAGAGGTAATAGCATCTTCGTAATTACTTTCTATATTACTCAATGATGATACTGTGTTCCATACAGTGTCGGGAAAGTAATTTGAGAATTTTTGACCGTCATAAACCAAGACATCATCATCACCATTTAATTTAAGACAGTTATATAAAAACTCTTCAGCTATCTGAAAGTCATTATTACCAAAATTATCTGATAAATATTTTTTATA
>JACCDX010897770.1_pt1 | contig 31046 bp, 36 predicted proteins | sample 7449681 | NCBI WGS metagenome assembly JACCDX01 (sample SAMN15323450, study PRJNA562643) | freshwater metagenome | isolation source: river surface water | place: USA:Blue River Watershed | collected 2017-08-18
CGATAGTGAAGCTTTTCGTTGAAGCGAGTGAAGTACTTGGTGATAAACAATCGGTCTTGAGCAATCGAGTTGCCTGCTAAAATCGGCCGATCCTCTTTTTTTTCAATTTTGGGCCAATGTTTATTGAGCAAATTGATCAAGTCCTCTTCGACTTGGTCAGGTGTCTTGCCAAAAGGAACTTTGGCCGTCAAACCTGAGGCGGCATGGTGCTCGCGATTCCAATCGTCCATTCGGTCCAAATAAATATTCGGCTGATTGACGACTGTTTCGTAAGTGTCCAGAATCTGGAATTCATAATCAGTGACCAGAGCGGCGCACTCGATAATCACTTCTTTTTCGACATCGAGACCAGTCATTTCCAGATCAATCCAAAAGATTTTTTGCTGAGAGGGCTTCACAGGAGAACTCATTTCTAGTGCCAAGGCACGCAGGTGGATTCGCTGATTTTGTCTCGAAATCCATGAAACATCCAGCCGAGAAGCGTTAAATGCTTGAACTTCCTCGAGGGATGGATTTTTATCAGGCGATGAATTTTCTATCTCAATTGCAATTAAAAGGGAAGAGGGCTCTGGTTTGCGGAGCCTCTCAGGGAATTGGCCGGTCGACTGCAGAAATGCTTGCGCAGTTGGGGGCAGAGGTCTGTCTCTTGGCTCGGCAAGAAGACTTGCTGCAAGATTTGGTGCGAGTGCTGCCCGGTCAAGGGCATCAGTTTGTCGCTCTGGATTTGTCATCCACAGCAGAAATCGAAGCGCGATTGAAGCCGCTTTTGCCTTTTCACATTGTCATCAACAATGCGGGAGGTCCCAAGAGCGGACCTCTGTTGGAAGCCAGTGCAGAGGATTTTCTCAAAGGGCTCTCGGTGCATTTGTTGGCGGCTCAAAAAATTGCCCAAATGTGTGTCCCGGGGATGAAAGAGGCCGGCTACGGTCGCATCATCAATGTGATTTCGACTTCGGTGAAAACTCCCTTGAGCCAATTGGGAGTCTCCAACACGGTTCGTGGGGCGATGGCCAGCTGGGCAAAAACTTTGGCCAATGAAGCGGGAGTGTTCGGGATCACTGTCAACAATGTGCTACCGGGTTACACCAAGACAGCTCGTTTTGAGGCGCTTCGAAAAGCGGCTGCCGAAAAAAACAAAGTGACCGAAGTGCAAATTGAAAATCAATGGAAGGCTAGTGTGCCTTTGGCGCGCTTCGCGGAACCCGAAGAAGTGGCAGCGGCCATTGCCTTTCTCGCGAGCCCCGTTGCGGGATACATTTCAGGAATCAATTTGCCAGTCGATGGCGGACGGACACCGAGCTTATGAAATTTGATCTTTTTCTTTCAATTTGTCAGACAGAAGTGGATGGGCACACTCCCAATGAAAAACAAATGTTTCAAAATTTTTTCGAGCAAGTTCGCTTGGCGGACCAGCTGGGTTTTGAGACAGCCTGGGTGGCAGAGACTCATCTCTCCTGCCAAATTCAAAAAGAAAATCCAGGTGCCGTCATTCCGCAGTTTCGCGGCGAAATTGGGCTGAACACAGACATTCTTCAATTGGCCCACAAGGTTTTTGCTGAAACCAAAAACATTCATGTCGGGTCAGCTATTCGCAATATCATCTGCAATGGTGGCCCGATTGCTCATGCTGAAGCTGTGCGCACTTTTTTGACTCTGCACTCTCTCAAAGAGGGCGAGAAAAGAAAATTGCACTTGGGCTTTGCGGCCGGGCGCTTTCCATTTTCCAATACGGCTTATGGCTTTTTGCCCAAAACGGAATTGGAAAAAGTTGGCTGGGATGTCATCAAGAACAAATATTTTCAAGAAGCTACAGAGATTTTTCTTCGTCTTTTGACGGGGGAGAAGTTGTCCTCTCGAGATATTGCTGACAGATATTTGCAAGCCTCAGATTTCCGTGACACTCAACAATGGGAAAAATGCGAGAAAATTGCTCAAACCGAGGGGCGTTTGCAAAATGGTAAAATTCGATTGGATCATCATTGGAACTTTGAAAAAGTTGGAGTGATTCCTTTTGAAGCTCCACTGGATTTGTTGGAACTGACAATTGGCAGTCATGATCCGGAAACTCAAATTTTGGCCAATCAAATTTGTCCAACGGGCGTCTTCAATCTTTCCATTACTCCTGAGAATGTGATCAATGAAACACATGAGCGCATGAGTCAGCATTACAATTCACGTGGTGGAAAATGGAAACGGGAATTGATGCCTCGAACAGTTCTCTTGTTTGTCGATGATAGCGAAGGGCTTTCAGATTCGGAAAAGAGTGAAAAAGCTAAGGGCGAAGCGCGGCGAGCTTGGGAGAATTACTGGCGGGCGATGGAAGGAACTTTGGATCCCAAGAAAATTGAATCTGCCGTAGAGAATTCGATTTCGGGAAATCCCGAAGAAGTGCTTCAAAAAATCAAAAACAAGTATCACAAAGAGGATCGATTGATGCTTTGGTTTGATTTTAATAACCATAACTCTTTATCTATAAATAAATCGATGGTAACATTTATGGAGAAGATCGCACCTCGTTTGAAATAGTAACCGCGATCTTTCCAGTTGAATCCAGTTTCCAGTTGAATCCAGTTGATGATTGAAGAGGTGGTTATGGCAGAATTTAATAATCTAGGAGCCTTTCTGAAAAAAAAGCGAGTCGATGCGGGCTTCACACAAGCGGAACTTGCATCTAAACTTGGGGATGTGCACAGTCAGTTTGTCTCCAATTGGGAGCGTGGTTTGTGTGCGCCTCCAGGACATAGTCTCCACAAGTTGATTGATCTTTTGAAGCTCAACCGGGAAAAGCTGGTGGAAGTGATGCTCGCAGATTCGAAGATCGTTATTCAGGGCAAAGTCTATAAGAAAAAGCCAAAAGCGCGCAGCGCCGGCTAGTAAGTCATTCAACAGGCGAATGTTTTCTTCAAAGCACGACACAAAAGTCGTGCTTTTTTTTTAGACATTTGAGAGCCTCTGCAGACATGAGGGCTTTCATTCTTCAATTGCAATTGTCTGACCTTGAGAACTCTTTGCTCCAAGAGCTGGAGCGTTGGTGTGATTCGCTCAATCAAGCGGGTTTTTCCTGCCGAGCTTTCACGCCAGACTCACTTCGGAAGCTTCAAAGCCTCTCTGAAGAGCGACAAAGACAAATCTTGCAGCATGTTCGAACAGCCTTGATTCTGCAAAATTGCGATGCTCAGTCCTCAGAGATCTCGCCTGAAAATCCAGGGGAGCATCCGGAGAAATCGACGATCTTGCGGGCTTTGGAATTCTTCTCCTTGGAACTGAGAGATGAGTCCTTTTGGAAACAAGTGGGGCCAGAAGACTTGATTGAAATTTACAATATCGAACAAGTTCAGATTTTCAGAACTTTCAACTTTTTCAAACTTTCCTCTTATTCTTTGCTCGATCTTTTGGTGAACGAATGGTTTCTGCTCTGGGAAAGGCCGACTTTTGTTTTCGAGAAACTCTTGAAAGTCGCTCAAGACTGCCTGCAGGGCGTGCATTCGGGGAGCAAGAAAATTGAAGTGCCGGCCCATTTGCTGAAAGAGATCTACCGTCCCAATGACGAGTCTGCCATGCATTTGCGCTCGATTCTCAATGAATTGGGCTTTATTTGTCCGGTGTACCGTCAAGGCTTGCCAGGTATCGGGGGATTCGTGGTCAGCTCTTCCAATCGGGTTGTCGCCATTGGGCCCGAGAGCCGCAGCCTTTCTTTCCTCTAAAGTCGATTTTGATTTCTAGCGTCATTGGCTTCCGTGCCCGAAATTCGGGCTTGTAGATTGACTCAAGGCCATCGCTTTAAGAGGATAGGCCGCGAATGGAATTGATCAAAATCCAAAACTTCATCGATGGTCGCTGGCAAGCTCCAGCCACTGGCTCCTATTTGAAAAATCTCAATCCGGCCACTGGCGAGGCTTTTTCGGAAATTCCGCGCTCGGCGGCGGACGATGTCGATTTGGCCGTGCGCTCGGCGGAACTGGCTTTTGGCCACTGGTCCAAGTTACCAGCTGAGGAGCGTTCGCAGTATCTCAAAAAAATCGCCGCCCGCATTGAAGCTCGCGCTGATGAATTTGCCGAAATGGAAAGTCGCGATCAAGGAAAGCCTGTTCACTTGGCTCGCCGAATGGACATCGAAAGAGTCATTCAGAATTTCCGCTTCTTCGCAGATTTCATCCTGCAAAAGCATGAAGAAATTTTTCCCGAAGCCGAGTTCACGAGCCACGTTTTGCGAAAAGCTGTCGGAGTGGCTGGGCTCATTTCACCCTGGAATCTTCCGCTGTATCTGCTGAGCTGGAAAATCGCTCCGGCTCTGGCATGCGGAAACACTGTGGTTGCCAAGCCCTCGGAATTCACTTCGATGACAGCGGCTCTTTTGGCCGAAGTCTGCCTTGAGGTTGGTTTGCCGGCCGGAGTTCTCAATATCGTCTTTGGACTGGGCTCTCCTGTGGGCGAAGCCATCGTTCGTCATCCGCGAGTGCCTTTGATTTCCTTCACTGGCGGCACTGAAACAGGCCGACGCATTTACCGGGATTCGGCTGAGCATTTTAAAAAAATCTCTCTCGAGCTCGGAGGAAAAAATCCGAATTTGATTTTTGCAGACTGTGATTTGGATCAAGCCATTCAAACGACTTTGCGCTCCAGTTTCCTGAATCAGGGCGAGATCTGTCTCTGTGGCTCACGCATTTACGTTGAAGAGAAAATCTATCCGCAATTTATTGAAAAATTTGTCGCACAAGCTCGCCAATTGAAAGTGGGGGATCCAACCGATCCGAAGACTTTTATGGGTGCTCTGGTCTCAGAAGCGCATTTGCAAAAAGTGAAAAGCTTCATCGAAATCGCCAAAGAAGAGGGTGGGAAAATTCTCTGTGGCGGGGATGCTCCGGAATTGCCAGCTCCCTTGCGCAAAGGCTTTTTCCTCAATCCCACTGTGATCACGGGCCTTGCAGAAAACTCGCGCTGTGTGCAGGAAGAAATTTTTGGCCCCGTGGTGACGGTTTCCACTTTCTCTTCGGAAAAAGAAGCTCTCGAGAAAGCCAACGGCGTGAAGTACGGATTGTCAGCGACAGTCTGGACACAAAGCCCAGAGAAAGCCGAGAGACTGGCTTCGCATCTCAATGTCGGCACTGTTTGGGTGAATGGTTGGCTGCTGCGGGATTTGCGAGTTCCCTTTGGCGGAATGAAACACTCAGGTATCGGTCGCGAAGGCGGGCGAGACTCATTGGAATTTTACACGGAAGCTACAACCGTTGTTGTGAAGCAATAAGGAGTTTATGGGAAAAATTATTGCAGGGTGCTTGGCACCTCATCCTCCTCATCTGGTCTATGCGGACAATCCGCCGCAAAACGAACCCAAGGCCGAGTGCGGTTGGGAAAATCTCAGATGGGCTTACGCAAATATGCGCGAAAGCTTGGACACCAAAAACTATGACGTGATTGTGGTCTTGTCTCCGCACTGGCGCACTTATGTCGGCACTCATATTCTTGGAATTCCGCAAGCCAAATCAGTCAGCGTCGATCCGATCTTCCCGCATCTCTTCCGTTATCACTATGACCTCAAAGTCGATGTGCCACTGGCGGAAAGCATTCATGACGAGGCCAAAAACTCGGGCCTGGAAATGAAAATGATGCGCAATCCGGATTTCCGTGTCGATTACGGCACGATCGTTTCTTGCCATCTCGTCAATCCGAAATGGGACAAACCAATTGTCAGCATTTCTTCGAATGCGGCTTCGGCTTACTACAATGTCGATGTCATGCAGGAAATGATGATCGAGCTTGGAAAATCCACCAGACGGGCGATTGAAAAATCAGGGAAGCGGGCTCTTCTCTTGGCGAGTAATTCTCTTTCGCATCGCCACTTCACAACAGAGCCATCGCTGCCGGAAGACATGTCTCACGAGCACATTTACAACCACAGCCAGTATCTGTGGGATATGAAAATGATTGAACTGATGAAGCAAGGTCGAAGCCGCGACATCATTTCCCTGATGCCGGACTTCACTGAACAAGCCATCAGCGAAACCGATTCAGGCGCACTGACTTGGATGCTCTCAGCTTTGGATTTCCCCAGCCGTCCGGCCAAAGTGCACGGCTACGGCACGGTCATCGGTACCGGCAACGCCGTTGTGGAATGGAGTGATTTATGATTCTGAAAGGTTTTGTCCTGCCAGGACTTCCGCAACCCCTGCTCACTCCGAATGCCAATCCGGGTTATCAGAAACTGCGCCAGGCTTTTGAAAAAGTCGGTCAGGAAATCAGTGAACTCAAGCCCGATGTGATTTTGATTTACTCGACCATGTGGCCGAGCATTTTGGGTCATCAAGTGCAAGCCCGCGCCAATTGCGAGTGGGTGCATGTCGATGAAGAGTTTCATGATCTGGGAAGCATTCCCTACAATTTCAAAATGGACTCTCAGCTGGCGCATTCGGTGGTCGAAGCCGGCAAGAAGCGCGGTCTGTTGATGAAGCCAGTGGATTATCATGGCTTTCCCATCGACACGGGTTCTGTGGTCGCCTTGAAGCTGATCAATTCCGGAAATATTCCGGCGGTGATTTTCTCTTCGAACATTTACGCTGACCGTGCAGAGACTGTGGTGCTTGGAAAATCCGTGCTCGATGGTCTCAAAGCACAGAACAAAAAAGCCGTGGCGATCATTGTCTCGACACTGTCGAATCGTTTGCATGCGAAATTCATTCAGCCTTCGGAAGACAAAATTCACTCTTTGAAAGATCAAGAGTGGAATGCGAAAATTCTCGAGTTCCTAGAAAAAGGCCGTCTCGAAGATGTGGCTCAGCTTTCTCGTCAAATTCAAAAAGAAGCGCGAGTGAAGAAAGTGAACAACTTTAAGCCGTTCTGGTGGCTCTCCACTGTGATGGGAGCGCACAATCGCTACAAAGGCGAAGTGCTGGCTTACGAAACGGTGTATGGCACGGGAAGTGCGGTCATTGGTTTGACTCCGACGTCCTATGCGGCTCGTGATTTGGAATTCGATGAAGACAGTCCGGATGTTTTTTCTGGCGAGAGAAATGTTCTTGCCGATGTGATGAGTTCTCCTGGAATGTCGGCTCAGACTTTGAATCCGGGCTATGAAGATCAGGAAGGCTAAGGGATGAAAAACTCGCAAATTTATCCGAGCAGTCCTTTCGGAGAGAAAATTCAAGGCATACCCACCGGCCGTGATGTCGAGTGGGAACCTTTGGTCGATTACCGCCGCAATGGTGTGAGCGAAAACACCATTCATGGAGCGATTGCCTGGTACAGCGGTGACAAACTGATTCACTCTTTTGGTGGCAATGTTCTTTGTTACGGTCGCAGCATGATGAAGCTCTTCTACGTGAAAGTTTTTGCCAAGGAATTGGCAGAGGCCACGACCTGGGAGCAAAAAGCGATCAGCGTGTCTTCGCACAATGGAGCCGCTGAACACGTCGAAGCGGCGCAAAGTCTGCTGACGGAAAGCGAGTGGGGACTGATGCAGACGCCGCTCGATCTTCCGCTGGTGCAATTTGGGCGACAAGTGCGCCGTCCGCGTCGTTGGTTCAACAATTCCAGTGGTCATCATGCGGCCATCCTCAAAGGCTGCCGCCTGAAGGGTTGGAGCCGCACGGGTTACACTTTGCCTTCGCATCCGGTTTTCAAAGAGTACATGAAAGTCGTGCAGAAATATCTTGGAGCCGACTGGCGCCCTCTGCGCGTGGCCCGGGACGGGGATGGACTGCCGACGGTGTCCATGTCGGTCAATGAGCTTGCGCAGTGCTATGCGGGCTTGGCGAAGCTTAAAAACGAAGACTGGATTTGGGAATCCATGGTGAAGCATCCGGATTTGGTCGGCGGCTTCAATCGTCTTGATACCACCGTCATGAAATCCGCCAAAGGCAAAGTCATTGCCAAAGAAGGAGCTGACGGTCTTTTGGGGATGGCGATTGATCATCCCGATTATCCGGAAGGCTTGGGGATTGTGATTAAAATCGCTCACGGTTGGAATCCGCAAGCGACTTGGTATGTGGCGCGCGGGATTCTCGGCGTGCTCGGAATTGAGCTTCGCAATCCTTATCCTCTTCGTCGCCAGAAAGCTTTCTTGGTTCCGGGCATTGTGCCGGAGCGCTATTTGGGGTCCTTGGAGAAGATCAAGACTTGGGACGACTGGGATCCTGATCACGACCGTTGGTATTTTGATCCGAAAGATTTGGAGTTTTAAATCATGAGCCAGAAAATCATCAACGCTTCCAGAGCTCCTGAGCCTGTCGGAGCTTATCCTCATGCTCGCATTGCCAATGGCTTTGTGTTTCTTTCAGGCGTGGGCCCTCGCAAGCCCGGCACCAAAGAGATTCCCGGAGTCCAGCTCAATGCCGAAGGCCAGGTCGTCAGCTACGACGTCAAAGTCCAGACCGAGTCGGTGATTGAAAACATCAAAATCATTTTGGAAGAAGCTGGCAGCTCTTTTGAAAAAATTGTCGATGTGCAAGCTTTCCTGACCAATATGAAAGCCGACTTCAAAGCTTACAACGAAGTCTACGCCAAGCATTTTACGAGCATCCAGGCAACTCGCACGACCATGGAAATCGGGGCACTGCCCACTCCCATTCACGTCGAGTTCAAAGTCATTGCCTTGGCCTAAACGCTTCGTGTAAGACCTCGAGTCTATGGAAACTCAAAGCCTAACAGCTCAGTCCCCAGTCGTGGATTTCACTCATCCTTTGGCCGTTCGTATTCGAAAGCAAATGGTCGAAGCCATGGCCGAGTACAAATTGATCGAGGACGGAGACCGGGTCATGGTCTGCTGCTCGGGCGGCAAGGATTCCAGCATTTTGCTGGCCCTTTTGAGCGAAGTGCAAAGACGAGCTCCCTACAAATTTCATTTCGAAGCCGTGATGCTCGATCAAGGGCATCCGGGATTTGACTCAAAGCCTTTTGCGGCTTGGGTGCAGTCCTTGGGAGTTCCGCTGACCATTTTGCAAAAAGACACTCATAGCATCGTCAAAGAGAAAATCACTTCGGGGGTTTTCTGCTCTCTGTGCTCGCGTCTTCGTCGGGGCATTCTCTATGATCACGCCCACAATTCAGGCTTCACCAAAATGGCGCTCGGCCATCACCGTGATGATTTGTCAGAGACGCTGTTGATGAATCTCTTCTACACTGGGAAGCTGGCAAGCATGCCGCCCAAGCTCAAGTCCGATGATGGTCGCAACATTCTGATTCGTCCTTTGAGCTTTGTGGCGGAAAAAGATTTACGGGAGTTGGCGGATCTTTGGAAATTCCCGATCATTCCTTGCAATCTTTGCGGTTCGCAAGAGGGAATGAAAAGACAAAAAATCAAAAAGCTCTTGAGTGATTTGGAAAAAGATATCCCGCAGATTGGCAATTCCATGCTCAAGGCCATGGGCAATGTCCACGAGTCGCAACTCATGGACAAGAGCCTTTGGGATTTTGATCAGCTCATTGCCGACGAAAGATTCGACGGCAGCGAATTGGAGTTCTGAACTATTTTTTCTCGGGTTGTTGCAGTTCGTACTCGCCCGCTGCTTTCACAGCTTCAGACATTTTTGCAAAATCAGGAGCAGAGCCATCTTTGGTGCTGATGGTGACTTGGCCGATTTCCTTTTTGCCGTCCAAAACTTCCACTTTGCAAGTTTGCAGGCCTTCCATTTTGCACAGCTTGGATTCAATTGCTTTTTTGCATGAACCGCAGTGCATTCCCTTGATGGGATAAGTTGTCGTTTCAGCCAAAGCGGAAAAAGAGATCAAAAGAGTCGAGAGCACAAGTGCCAAAGTTTTCATAAAACCTCCGTGTGCCGCAATTGTACCTGAATTGGCTTTGATTTGGCCAAAAAAAAGCCCCGCAAGAGCGAGGCTTTTTTCGAACTATGAAAAGTTACAACTTACTTTACAGTCGTTGTAGTTGTCTCTTCAGCAGCTGGAGTTGTTGTTGCAGTTGCAGCAGCATCAGCAGCAGGAGCAGCCATAGTTGTAGTTGTTGTTTCAGTTGGAGCAGCAGCTTCTTTCTTTGTGCAAGCAGCAGCAGCAATAGCAACGAAAGCAATCAGAGCGAGATTTTTGAAGTTCATTGTTTTCTCCTAAAAAAGAATTTGCAAATCAGATACTAAGAATCGTGATCGGCTGCAACAATCATTTTTGGCAGCCCGCTTCAAAGAGCAAGGATTGCTCAGGATTTGATCAAAATTGTGTGAAAAAAGCTACGCCTGGCTGCTTTTAAAATAAGCAGCCTGAATTTAGCGGGCGAGCTCAAGAGTCCCAATAATATACCGAAGGGTTCCATCTTCCGTTACGCCGGGAGCCGCATTGAGCGTGGCTTTGGGGAAGGGCGAAGAATTCACGAAGAATCCCACTCGCACAGTGTAAGTCCCATTTGGCAAAGTGGAAGGCAAAGGCATGGTCCGGGTGATGGATAAGGTATTCCCACTGACCCATTGGCTGGAAGGGGTTGAGGGTAAAAAATTATCCGTCATAACAGTGGTGCCGGCGCTGTCAACGATATGCATGAAGCCACTGTGATCCGGAGTCTTCGCTGAAAGGTTTCTCATCGTAAAGGAAATGGTCGCGGAAGTGGTGGTCACGGTCATCGTCGGGCCGGAACTCATCGGCATCACTGTGTTCGGCAAGCAAAGAGTCATGAAACTTCGAGTCGGTGTGGTGATGATCGAACCTGCCGCATTGGTGGCTATGACCCGTTGATAATGAGTGGTGCAAGGAGCGAGATTGCTCAATGTCATGACTTGAGAAGCCAGATATGTCGTGGGTGTCGGAGTGGACATCGACAAACTGCTGACCGAAGTGCCGTAGTCCACTTTGCCGAGAGCGGGTTCGCTGGTTGTCCAACTGACATTGGCACTGGTTGTTGAAATGTTTGAAGTCGCCGAGGTTGCCGTGAAAGTAAATGGTGCTGTGGTGAATGTGTAATTCGGAGAATTCAACCAAGTTCCGGCTGCATTGCGAGCGTAAATTCGGAAATTGTAAGTCGTGCCCGGAGTCAGCCCCGTGAGAGTGTGGGCGTGAGAAGTTTTGGTCGTGGTGGAATCATAGGTCGTCACTCGGCCGTAATTGCTGGCCGTGCCGAATTCCACTTGAGCCGATGATCCTTCCGACATGGTCCAACGGACGATGGCCGATGCCGAAGTGATATCCGTGGCCTCAGGTGTGGAGGTCATGGTGAAAGTCAAAGTTGAGAAAGTGTAATTCGGTGAAGTGACCAAAACTCCGCTGGCATTTCGAGAATGGACTCGGAAATTGTAAGTCGCTCCCTGGGCCAAACCGTAGATTGTATGAGTGTGAGTGGTTTTGGTCGTGGTTGAGTCCAAAGGTGTGGTGTTGCCGTAATTGGTGGTGAGGCCATATTCGACTTGTCCAGTGGATCCTTGGGCAACGCTCCAAGTGATGGTGACACTCGCCGAAGTGATGGCGGTGGCCGTTGGAGCCACAGTGAAGAACGGATTCAATGGCAATGTCGTGGTGGTCGTTGTCGGCGGCACAGTGGTTGTGGTCGTCGGAGGAATAGTCGTTGTCGTCGTCGGAGCTATGGTGGTGGTCGTCGTGGTTGGAGGAACTGTGGTTGTTGTTGCGACCGGCTGTGTGGTGGTTGTGGTGGAAGTCGGAATTCGAGCCGGCAGATTGACGGCTTGATTCAGAACTCCGCCACTCATATCTTCCAGAGAAATGTTTAAATTGAAAGTTTCGTTCAAGGCTTTGTCGATGATCAAAGCGCGTTTGCCGGTGACCGAAGTGGTGGAGTCCAATTCCATGCGAATGGATTTCAAATCCACCAAGGGCGCATCCACGATCACTAAGTATTTTTCTCTTTCCAAAGTTTGTGAAACAGGAATGGTGGAAATTTTCAAAGCATTGGCCGAAGTCACGCCGACTGTGGTGTTGCCTTTGGCGACAAGCTTCATTTGCGTCAAATAGACCGGGGCATTGTCGCGGTAACCGAAGACATAATAATCGCCCAAATCAGCGGCTGAGAAAGAGGGTTTGTTAAAAACATCTTCGACGGAGACGACCGTTGAGGTAGGACCGTGAACCCAAATAATTTTGCTGAATTCACTGTGGACGACAGCAACGTTCTCAATGATGGGAGTTCCCTCGGCATAGTCGAACTCATTGTTGGCAAATGGGCCTGGGAAAAGGATTTGAGTTGTGGGTTCTTTTTCGGCTTTGAGCAGGCTCGCCAAATCGATTTTGGCGCCTAAAACTGGAGTGCTTTCAGGCAAATTGTTAGAGCTGGAATGAACCACCCCGCTGAGTTTAGCGGGAGCGCAGTTTTGAAATCCAAGGATCAGCAATCCCATGCTGATGCTCATTGGAATGAACCATTTGGTCCAAATTGATTTCATTGATCCCCCAGGAAATAATCCTCGGCGCATCCAATGCCCCTCGGTCTTCAGAATAATCCGAAATCGCGAAATCACCAAAATGATTGAGCGAAAGCGTCTCACGACGTCTCAGTTTAAAGCGTTTGAGACACTTAAAATTCGTATCCAATTCTCAAATCAAATGTCGTATAGCCCAGATTTTGGCTTCCGGTTTTTTGGGAGCCACTGGAATTGGTGAACTCGTAAGAATAACTGTGAGATTGAATATAGGAAAAGAGACCCAGTCGCCAATTGGGAGCGAATTTGTAAGCAGCGCCAATTTGAGCTTCCAAAGGAAGGGCCGAAGAAATTTTAAAATCATTGCCGTCGCCATCCGTCGACAAAGCGTACTGAAGTCCCAAGGCAAATTCATAGGACCATTTCTGTTCTTGACCAAGCAAGAGAGCCGTTCCCAATGTGGCCATATTCAAAGTGTGAGTACGCACTTGGATATTGTTCGAGGGATCGATTTCTAAAAAAGGGATCTTGTGAATTTGAGTTCCAAATCGCAATTGCCATTGAGCGGATTGCCCCCACAAACGCGACGAGGGGCCGCGATCGATCTGATAAAGACCTTTGGCTTCGATAGTTTGCCAATTGTAGGAATCCGTTTGCAGTTGGAAGGGCTGGTCAGCTTCGATTTTTCCGGGGGCATTTCGAAAGTAAAAATCAACTCCCCAGTCTTCTCCCCAGTAGCCGGCCCGCACGAGAACCGCCGGCGCTTGAATGGTTTGAAAAGAAATGTCCGCTAAGCCTTCAGTGAATTGACTGTAAGTTTGTTGGGTCAAACCGACTCCGCCCCAAATTCGAATTTTTTTGCCAGCAGCAGGGGGTTTTTTATCGGCCAATTTCGTCGTGGGACCGGAATTCAAACGAATGTTGTTCAGAGAAACATCGATTGAGAGAAGAAAAGTTTTTTGAGCTTTGGCATTGCTCACGGAAACCGGAATCTGCGCAAGGCCTGGTGGCAGATCCATCACGATTTCGAAAAATCCGTCATCATTCGAGCGAACCTCCCGGCTTTCGATTTTCTGATCGGAAGTGTTTTTGTTTTTTGCCGTTTCGGGACGCTCAGGCGAGCTTTGGCTTTTAACTGGATGAAAGCAGGCTTTGGGCATAAAGCCGCTGACCTTGGGAGTGGAGACTTTCAGCCAACGCTCTGAAAACTCCAATGTTCTGAGTGAAACAGATTGAGTCAGAGACTTCAGCATTCGAGATTTGGGATCTGGAAGTTCATAAACTGGACAGTTGATTTTCAAAACTCTTTCCATTTCCGCGGGCGCCGCCTCGGGAACGGGCGTTGTCTGGGTTCGCGGTTTCACCAAAGTCACGCTGTCGCCATCAATGGTGATTTTGGAATCGGCTGCAGTTTTTCCGGAAATGATCACTCGAGCTCGGTCTGGAATCCGGCTCTTTTCAATCTCAGGCGGATACCACTCGACCTCAGGAGTTTCCCCTTGAGCGAAGGACTGCACTGAAAAAAGAAGTGCGGTCGCCAGTTGAAGAAATTGCCGTCTTTTATTCACGTGGTTCGAACTCCAGTCTGAGTTCAGTTCGGTCAATTGATGTGATTTCTCAATGAGTTTTGTTCAATTAAATGAAATCGCGAAGGATCTTCGTCCGGATCATCTCGACTTTGGAGGGGGCGCGGGGTTCAGGCAAAGTCCAGTTCTGAGGGATCCAGGCGGGTGAGAATTCAGAGCACTTCGTGAAATTCCGATATTGAAAACAGGAATATATGAATGACTGGTAATCAAAAGCGATTAACTCAAGGATCGAGACTTGGTGCGTACACCATCGTCCGCCTCATTGGTGAGGGCGGAATGGGCGAAGTGTATGAAGCGCACGACGACATTCTCCATCGACAAGTCGCTTTGAAAATCATCTCTCCCCAGTTTTCAGGCGCTGAAGAAATCATCAAAAGATTTATGGCTGAAGGCAAAGCACTGGCCCGACTGAATCATCACAATGTGGTGGGTGTTTATGCCTTGGGAGAAGAAAATGGCATTCACTACATTGCCATGGAGTACGTTGACGGACGTTCACTTTACGATGTGATCAATTCCAAAGGCCAATTGTCTGTAGAAGAAGCTCTCAGGCCATTTTTGCAACTGTTAGAAGGGGTCAAGGCTCTGCATGACAGCGGCATCATCCACCGTGATATCAAGCCCAAGAACATCATCATTCGTCGAGACAAATCTCTGAAAATCGTCGATTTTGGAATTGCAAAAATTCAAGGGCAGAATGTCGATGCTTTGACCAACAAGGGTCAGCTCGTGGGTTCAATCTACTATGTGTCTCCGGAAATCATTGATGGTCGGGAGGCCACCGCCCAGTCCGACATTTGGAGCCTGGGTGTCAATCTCTATGAAATGTTGATTGGAAAGAATCCATTTGAAGCTGAGAGATGGTTGGCGGTTGTCGACAAGATCACCAAGGAAGGGATTCTTTTTCCGAAAGAGTGGCAGAGCAAAATTCCGGATGCCATTCAGAGAATCATTCTCAAAATGTGTGAGCGAAATGTTGAGAAAAGATACAATTCCGTGTCTGAGATCATCGCGGATGTGGAGGCTTATCGGCAAGGGCGGCCTGCGGTGCATGCTCCGGTCCCGGTGCCAAGCCTGCCGACGGCGGTTCCCGTTTCCCATCCAAGATCGATGGAGGGTCGGAGCGGCGCTCGAATTCCGGATCCCAAGAGCGGATCTTCGAGTATCAAGATGCCAGCGTCAAAAAGCAGTTCTCGAATGCCGATGGTGGCAGTTGGGATTTTAGCGGTGATGGCGATTGTTTATTTTGGAGCTTTTCATTTCCAAAGCCGACTGCAAAATGTGAAAGAGTTGGTCTCGACTGCGCCGACTTTGAAATCAGTAACGACAACGATCCCCTCCATCACAAGTCTTCTTCAGCCTTCCCAAGGCCAGAAAATTTGGTTGGATGATAAAAACACTGTGAAATTCGTGTGGTCTGGTCAAGGGGGCCAATCATTCTTTTTGCAAATTGCCGGGGATCAAGAATTTAAAAATTTAATTGTCCAAGAGAACAATCCGACTTCGCCCTTCACGACGACGAAGCTGATCCATGATGGAAATTATTATTGGCGCTTGCTGGAAAAGACGGCTTCGGGTGAAAGAGCCATCGGAGAGTCCCGTTCTTTCACTGTCATCAGCTTGAAAGCTCCAGCGCTTCTGTATCCGCTCAAAAATATTTCATATGGAGAAGGTCAGGCTGTAAAACTTTACTGGCAAGAAAAAACCGGACTGAAGCAGTATCGACTGCAGGTGGCCTCAGATCAAGCCTTCACCAATCTCTATTTGGATCAATTGATTTCAGACACTCAGTCGGGCGCAATGTCGCCGCCGGCCGGAGAGTATTTCTGGCGGGTTCGCGGCGAGGAAAATCCTGCACTGTCCACAGCTTGGAGCGACTTGAGAGTTTTGCGCATTCAAAAGCCCGTGTTGAGCCACAATTTGGAGAAAACTCCTGCGGCACCAACGAAGGTTGCCGTCCCGGAGCGGCCAGTGGCCATTCCGAAATTGGTGGAAAATCGCCAGCCAACAGCACCGAAAATCCAGTCACCGTTGCAAAAGATGATTTTGAAATACAAGTCTGGTGTGAGCAGGATTCCGGCATCGTCTCCTGGAAATCTCTTGAATCCTCCGCAGCTCTCCTGGTCGAAAATCAGCGGAGTGAATTCCTATGAAGTGCAAGTTTCCCGCAAGTCTGATTTCTCGCAGATCGAATGGACAAAGAATTCATCAAATGCCAAAGCGACTTGGGAGACAGCGCAGGTCGGCCGATTCTATTGGCGAGTCCGCTCAATGGGGCCGGCTGGTAAGAGCACATTCAGTACAGTTGGCGTGCTGGAACTGAATTTGCCCTCACCTCAGATCAAAAAGAAATTTGATTTCAAAATGAAACCCGAGGGCGGAAAAGTGCAACCTTGGACCGTTTCTTGGGAACCTGTGGCCGCCGCTTCCGGATATAAGATTGTGGTTTCTGAAAACAAATCTTTCACTCCGATTAAAATGGAAATGAAAGTCGATCGTTCGACAGCCAGTTTGGCTTTAGAAGGCCCGGGGTCTTATTTTGTCAAAGTGGCTCCCTTGGCAAGCACAGGAGAGTCCGCAGGAGATTTCTCGACTCCTGCCAAGCTGACGATTCAGGGTTTTCAAGCTCCAGCACCTGAAGTGAAGAAAGAAATGGTTCTCGCCGTCCCGCAAGCCAAACTTCCGCCGAATGGAGTTTCGATCGTCTCTTTGAGCGGGGGACAGGATCCGATTTCCTTCCGTTGGGAAGAGATTGATGCTGCCGAGTTCTATCGCTTGGAAATTTCAGCCAACGAGAAATTCACGCCGACTCTCTTTGCGACGGCGGTCGCAGAAAATCAGTACGTGCTCACGGCCAATCTGCCTAAAGGAAAAGTGTTCTGGAGAGTTCGTGCCGAAAATGGCAATGTCAAATCGGCCTGGTCTCCTGTCTTTTCTTTTGATATTTCCAAATAGCTTTCAACGAACAATTTTACCGACTGGATCTCAAATAGACTTTGGTTTCCCCATTTTTGAGAGCCAGAAATTCGGCCACTGAGACCTGTCGATTGCGAAGGGATGCCTGCAGGTCTTCCAGAGGGGTTGAGATTCCTTCGTCAGCCAATTGAAAAGTTCCATAGTGAATGCCCAACGACAATCGCGATCGAAGATCCAAATGCGCTTTCACGGCATCGTCGGGATTCAAATGCTGTTCTTTCATAAACCAGCGCGGTTCGTAAGCGCCGATGGGCAGCAGACTCACATCCATGGCTCCAAAGCGTTTGAAAGTCTCTTGGTAGTGAGGGCCATAGCCGCTGTCGCCACCGAAATAAATTTGCAAACGATTGGCCTGCAGGACGAAGCCGCCCCAGAGGGACTCATTGGTGTCAAAGAGCGTGCGGGCCGACCAATGCTGAACCTGGGCCATGTGCAAGATGGCCCCGCCAGGTAAAGTCGTGGATTGCCACCAGTCCAACTCGACAACTTTCCGGGCCCCGGCCTTTTCCAGGATCTTTTTATTTCCCAGGGGTGTGACGATCACGGGGTCATGGGTTTGGACCAATCGCCGAATGCTGGGAAGGTCCATGTGGTCATAGTGATTGTGGCTGATGTAGACGACATGAACAGGCGGCAGATTTTCGAAAGCCAATCCAGGCGAGCGGTGGCGTTTGGGACCTGCCCAGGATACGGGACTGGAGCGTTCTGAAAATATGGGATCGGTTAGGACATTGAGGCCCGGCAATTGGATCAGATAAGTCGAGTGATTGATTAAAGTGATCACGGTTTGGCCTACTTCCACTTTGTCGGCCAATTGGGGAGTGGCATTGTCGTCGACCCATTCGGGCCATACTTGTTTTTGGCTGGTCATTTGCCATTTCAGGAACTGAAAGAAGGACTTGTTGGTTTGAACCCCGGGATTGAAAAACTCTTGGCCGTCGAAGTGGTCAGATTTCTGAAAAGGGGAGCTCGAGCAGGCGGTGAGAATGAGCAGGAAAGCGAAAGGGAGTAGTTGCCGCATTGAAAAGTCCTTCCCGGGTTGGTGATTTTATTTGAGCTTAACGGAAAAGAGCTGAAAGGACCAAGTCTCGGTTGCTCCCTTGAGGGGCTCATTCCTTTGAAAAGCTTAAAATTTTGGCAATTTGCCTAAGGCTTAGGCATAAATAAGGGAGCCCTGCATTTTGCTTGAATTTCAAGTTGCTTCGGCTCCAAGGAATGGCTATAAAAGTTCTCTCTTGAACGATTATCACCGCGGGGTGGTAGTTAAGTTGGTTATAACGTCCGCCTGTCACGCGGAAGGCCGCGGGTTCGAGTCCCGTCCACCCCGCCATTTTTCCCTTAGAAAAGTTTCTGGTTTTTCTCTCAAAATACGGTCTTATCTAAACTTCTGAAATGTCTAATAAAAATTAAGAGGGTTTCGCAAATTCCCTCAAGGTCATTTACATACCATCGTCACGCGACATCACGCTAAATTTCTCGATTTTGGCTAAATCTGTGCTGAGTTTGGGCTAAGCCAAACTTCTGTTTAGCAGGAATTTTTGAGTTGTTTGGTTATCTGGTTAGATGCCGTGAAACCAGCGCCAGTAAAGGGTCTCGTTGTAACCAAGTCGATTGTTGGAAAGTAAAAAACAACGATAAGGAGAGACAATGAAACTGAATCAAAAAGGGAAAAACGAGCAGGTCTATATTGTTTTAAGAAGAATGAGAGAAGCCGCCGAACTCACGATGCGCGAGGTTGGGGCAATGATCGGCGTTTCTCACGTCACAATTAGTCAGTTTGAAAACGGGAAGTTAGAACTACCTGATTACAGAATTGAACAACTTGTGACCGCTTACGGCCTCACATTGGAAAGCTTTTGTAAGATATTGGGTAGGGCGCCAGTTGTTAGCCCGCTCGATGACTGTCATGCAATGATAGATCGCCTGGATGACAATCAGCTTTCAGCCGTTAGAGCAATCTTGAATCAAATATTGCGCGCAAATACTAAGGAAAGTGCGGCAGTTCCGACAAGTAAAGTGAATCAAAATCAAATCGAAGACGAAGCTAAAACCGCTTAAGGAGGGGTAATTTTATGTATTCAAAAACCAATAAAAGCGAATCAAAAGTAGGGCAAAAATTTAAATCAATTCGCGTTAACTTGCACAATCAAAAGAAATTAGAAAAAATTCTTCTTGCTGCCAATAAAAAGAAAAAGGGACGAAAGGTTAAATTGGATCATCTGCTGGAAATAGCACTCGACTTGATCGAAGATCATCACATCAAAATGTTGCAAGATCGTTCTATGACTAACGAAGATCGCCAAGAGGAACTACGCCAAAAGTACATTGCAACTCGAGGTCCTATTTCTAGGGATGAATTTATCGGTTTTACGATGTCCCCTGATTACTTTGAGTTTTTGAAAATGAACAGTTTGCAGGTAGTGCAAGCAGCAGCAGGGTAGTTGAAAAGAAAAATTTTAAAGAGTGCTTCGGCTAAATCGTCCAAAGCACTCTTTCCCAAAAAACGAAATACGAATATTTAAGAATTTAGCTCTAAAAGTGAATTAGGGACAAATATAGATTTAGTATTTTTGGCTTCAATCTTTGCTGCACGAGCCATTTCAAAATCTGCTGTTAATAGAAATGGAATTGAAGAACATAGAAACATATTAACTATCATAGCATCTGTAGAGCCTAGACAATACTTTCCCATGAGTTTAACAGCATCGTCCCAATCAGGATTTTTAAGAACAATTGGAGACTTGTCATCAGCTCTAGTTTTAAGTTCGACAATTCTAAATTGCTTACCTGCTTCATTCCAAACGGGAGTAAGCTGCGGTTCGAAAAAATCCTGACACAAAATATCCCAGGCATTTCTGCCGGATATAGTTTCCGCTCTTAACATTTTTGAGTAATTATCTATTTGTTGCTTTTGCAATCCAGTTGGCTTTTCTTCATCTGATTTTTTTCTATGTGATGTTTTGTGAGATTTAAGCTTCATTTCAACAGCAGGTGAGAGTTCATTGTTATAAATCTCGTAAAAATCAACGAGAGATTCTGCAACAAGTACTCTTCGCTGACGTTCTAAAAACTCATGCTTTACGCTTACATTTGTAAAAACAGAAATGTTTCTTTTAGAAAGCTCGTTGAAGGGTTTTTCGCACTCTTCATTGAAGTAATCTGGAGTATAGCTTGCAGCAAACAGGACGCTTGTATCTACAAAGCAGCCTTTAACTTTTGATTTGTCCTCTTCAAGAGAGGAACCTAATTCTGAAAACCCCTTAATTTTCATCTATAGGTCCAAGTCTTGGCGTTTTCGATTGCCAGGGGCTGCCGCTCGTTCATTCTTTTTAGGCTTAGACTGTTCAGCCTTTTTCTTTGCCTTAGCGATTGTTTCTTCTCGGAGTTTCTGAGTAAACTCGCGCATATTTTTAACTGCGTCTTTTTTAGGTCCTTTAGAAGTTTCGGTCATAAAAGCATCCTCTTTTCTTATATCTTTATATCACAGAGTGAAACACTGGCAACCTATTGAAAAGACTGGGCTATCTCATTTGGATAGTCCAGATGGGTCTAATTCAATTCAGACTCAATTCTTTCCAAGTGGCTTTGCAACTCATAAGGATCAAAATATTTTGATCCCTCATCGAAAGTTAAAAGATTTTCCTCTTCAACTTCTGAATCAAGCCATTCGTTTTTAGCCATATCCCATGAAATAGGATCAAGTTCTTTAATCGCTGTAACGGTATCGACCTTTAGCCATCCGATTTTTGTTTCTTCTTCGTAACAACTACGAATTGAATCTTCAAAACGCTCTTCGGTATCTACGGATTCGATTTCCGATAGAATCTCTTTGATAACCCAATCGTATCCGTATTCACATCCACTTCCTGGGAGTATTCTCATTAAGTCGTCAGAACCACAACAAGAGCATCGTCCTGTTGGTGCCACAGTATAGCAGCTATAGCAGAATGGTTTTGTTTTGAGTTCAGCTATCTTTTTTAGTTGTTCTGTAATTTCATGTTTCATAATCTTCTTCTCCTTAAAAAACATTTTTCACCCTCAACCTTCGCCCCCCATAGGGGTGAGGGGGAAAAATTGTCAGTTCTGGCGCTTCTTGATCATTTTTACGCCCAGGTCCTTTCGGACCGTTCAGGAAGCATGACAGCTCCTATAGGGAGTTGGCGTGATTCCGTGAGAAGGAAGAATGAATTTGCAAGATGTGACAGAATTGACCAAAAAGCGAATCAAGGCTTTGCCTTGTCCATATTTGAATCCATTACTGGAGGCGAATGCCTCCAGTAATTCTTATGGTAATTAGGCAGATTTGGTTTTTGGTGTGTATTCAACTCCAAGAATTTTCTTGTAGAAGTTGATATGTTTTGAAACGCGTACTCCAAGAACTTGGTGAACAAGATATTGTCCGTCTTTACTTTTATATACTGAAGGACGAGCAAGTAGACCGTAGACGTTCTTTTTTGCTGTTTGAGTTTCAGGAGGGGACTTTTCCTTTTTTGTGAATGGAATCCCAAGAATTTGCTTATAGAAATTGATTGGCATTTCAATTCTAACTCCTTCGGAAATATGGTGAGTAATAACTTCACGTTCAGAGTTTAGGAAAACTACAGGGTTTGAAATTAAACCTTGGATCTTTTGAGATTCATTGTTCTGTGGTTTTTGTGTTTGTTGATTCATAAAATTCTCCTTTTTAAGGTTGTTTGTATTTTGCCTTCTCTCTATCGAGTGGGCCTTTCATAAATCATGAAGGACCCGAAGAGAGAGGTTTTAGCGAATGGAGACTATTGGCCCCGACCGCCACGCGAGAACGACCTAAAGGAGTGGTAGCGGCAGATGCCGTGACAGGAAAGAGCCAAAGGCCCTGGCGCGGTATCTGCGAAGGGAGGAAAAGGCGAATAGGTGGAAAGAGCGGTGTGAGAAAACAACCGTTAATCTTTAGAGTTTGAACAACAGAAAAAAGCCATTTTCAATTATTGAATCGCTAATCGAAATAATGTCTCTGTGTAGGCTTTTTGAACCTGTAAGATGGTAGGTTATCTGAAATATTTGTTCCGTCATGGCTCCTTCTCCAGCCCTTCGGTTTTTGTAAAAGGAGACCAGTTATGGAACAAAATCAAAATTTAATAACTCTCGAACTAAATTTAAAGGTCCAAATGAAAGACTACAGAATTGTCCTTGCTCTTAAGCGAGCGTGGATTACCGCTTTGATAGTAGTGATTTCACAATTTATCACTTGGATATTAAAGGACCGGCAGTAGCCGATCTTTTAATAGTTCAGCCTGAGTATTTTATAAGATTGAGCAGTTGTTTCATTTTTTTAGCTTTATAAATTCTGACGGTATTAAAGTAAGAAAAGTGCCTCTCTTTAGAAAGAGGCACTTTTTCAGTTTGTGACTACTTAGCTTGTTTTTCTAAGCAAGCTTTTTTGTCTTCATATGTTGCTTCTGACATACATTTCTTTGAAGCTTCTGCGCAGTCTACCTTTATAGAGGTCGAAAGAGATCTGCAAAGTTCTGTTGTCTTATTAAGATCACTAATTGTTTGTCTGGGCTCTTTCGTGTCACGCATTTCCGACATCGGCGATCTAGCTTGAGCTAAAGAGCAGAAAAACAAGACAATTAAAGAAATATTAAATACATTTTTCATAAATTCTCCTAATTTATTAACTCGGTAAAAATATTTGTCTAAAAACTACTGAACCATAAAGCCTGTTGAGCTATCGATATCAAATTCACCATCTTTGCTCATCATTGAATAGTCCTCTTCAACGTGACTGACTGTTAAAGTCCCAATAGGTTGTTCAGCGTAACCTTTTCCCTTACTATTTCTTTTATAAGCATTAATTTTAGCGCCGACCCGAAGCCCTTTATCAGCTCCATACTTATACTTATAGCCTTCTGATGTTTTATCTTCGTTTCGGTAAGACTGCATTGTTGTGCAGGCCGAAATCATTAAACCGATTGCAGAAATCAAAATAATCTTTTTCATAAAATCTCCATATATTTTTAGTTTTAAAAGCAATTGAAAATATAATTTTAATTAAGCTTTTAAAATAGGAGGTTTTTTTAGTCTTTTAAGCTCAGCTTCTTTTATAAAAGAACTTTTGCCGAGCCAGATGGAAGAGTTGCAAATTTTTAATTGATTAAACTCATCAGACCTTAAAAAGGCAGACAAATGATGGCAACAATCTTCTGAAGTATGTGTATGAGATGTGCTTGAACAGTTAAAATCAATGCAATCAGCTAATGAAATTTGCGTGTCATTTGCCCCATTAGAGATCGAAGTCTGCTCCGCAGTTGAATAAATAAAAGAAATGTCGAGATCGCGTGTAGAATGGACAAAAGAAGTAAGCAGCAGAACTGCAAATGTTAGAATAAACAACTTCTTTACTACGCCCATTTGTTGCATTCAATCCTTTAATTAGTGTTTATGTTTTCCGTGTTTTTTTGAACTTTCGCTTTTTACGAGTTTTTTATCATAATTTAATTTTTCTGCTTCTTCCGTCGCATTTTCCCTTTCATCTTTCTCTTGTAACTTACTTTTTTCTGCGGCTTTTTTTAGTCTATCGCTTGATGAAGGGTTTGAGCCCAACGAAAGGATAGGAAGCAGCACGAGCATGACTAAAATATGTATCTTTAAAGAAAATGGTTTATTCATAAATACTCCAATAAAGTAGTGAATTTAATTTTCACTTAAATGCGAAAGATTCTGAAATAGCATCTTTCGCATTTATTTCTTGCTACTTATGATCGTGATCGTGTTTTCCGAATGTGCCTTCTAACTTTTCATTTTTCTCTCGGCATTCATCAGAAACCTTCTCTTTTGGAAGTTTCTCAATGCATTCGTGCTTATCGTGGTCTGATTTAGCTTTAGAGCAATGAGCAGAAATCTCTTGCTCGCATAAAGACCAATCAACCTTTTTCCCTTTTGCTTGAGCAGATAGAGTAAAAGCAATACTTACTGCTAAAAGAATTATAACTTTTTTCATTTTTTTCTCCTTCATCTTAATGAGTTACTTTTTGACTAAATTTTTCCATGTGCTTTTCAAACAGTAGATATAGAACCGGAAGCACGACGAGTGTCAGAATTGTTGAAGAAACAATTCCACCAATGACGACAGTTGCAAGTGGTCTTTGAACCTCAGAGCCTACACCCGTCGAGAGCATCATCGGAACAAATCCAAAAATAGCTACAAGTGCGGTCATAAGAACTGGTCTCAAACGGATGGAAGTTCCTTTTCTAACGAGCTCTACTCCTTTTAATCCTTCATTCATTCTTAGATGATTGAAGTAATTTACAAGTACGACCCCATTGAGAACTGCAATTCCCGATAGAGCAATAAACCCGATGCCAGCAGAAATACTAAATGGAAGACCAAGGATAAGCAGATTTAATACTCCTCCCACTAGAGCTAGTGGGACACAGCTAAAAATTAAAAGTGTCTGCGGGAAACTTCCAAAGGCTGCATAGATCATCATTAGAACTAAAGCTAAAGCCAGTGGAGTTAAAACCATCAGTCTTGATTTAGCTTGCTGAAGATTTTTAAAGTTTCCGCCCCATTCAACAAAGTATCCTTCTGGAATTTTAACCTTTTCGCTTACAACCTTTTGAGCTTCATTTACAAAAGACTCTGTATCTCGCCCGCGAAGGTTAATCATAACAGTGGATCTTCGAGATGAATTTTCTCGGTTTACAGAGCCAAAAGTATCTTTAAATTCCATTTTTGCAAGATTTGATAATGGTGTTGTTGCATTTCCAGCAAGACCTACAGGAAGACTTTTGATTGTATCTAAATCCTCTCGGTCTTTTTCATTTAATCTTACAACAATCGGATAGCGTCTATCACCCTCAAAGATGGTTCCAGCTTCTTCGCCACCTAAAGCGACAGAAACCGACTCTAGGACTTCATTTAAGTCGGCTCCATACTGAGTAAGTCTCTCTGAGTTTGGCTCAATCCTGAGAACTGGAGAGGTTCCTGGCATATCGCTTTCAACATCACCAGCTCCCTTTACAGTTTCCACAACTTCCTGAATCTCTTTTCCGATATTCATTAAAGTTGGAAGGTCTGAGCCATAAATCTTAACAGCGACATCAGCTCTTGTGCCTTCTAAGAGCTCATTAAAACGCATTTGAATAGGCTGAGAAGCTAAGTAGCTCTGCCCAGGCAGATGCTTTTCAAGTTTTTGAATGATCTCTTGAACCAGAGTCTCATATGATTTTTCACGCCAGCCAGACTTTGGCCACTCAGATCTGGGTTTAAGCATGATATATGTGTCAGAAACATTCACACCCATTGGATCAGTCGCCACTTCACTTGTTCCAATTCTTGAGAAGACATTCTGCACTTCGGGGAATTCTTTAACTAAAACATCAGCTTTTTGCTGAAAAGCAATTGATTGGCTCAAGCTTACATTCACGGGTCTTATCATATGAAAGGCAAATGAGCCTTCGCCGAGTTGTGGTAAAAATTCTGATCCCTTAGATAAAAAGATCACGACACCTAAGATGACTGAGGCAATTCCGATTCCGACAGTTGCTTTTTTAAATTTTAAAGCTAGCTCCAGGACCGGCAAATAAAACTTTTGAGCAAGTTTCATGAGACGTGGCTCTTTATCTTCGGTATTTCCACTAAGAAGTAAGCTTGCTAGAGCTGGTGCTGTTGTAAATGAAAGAATCAATGCACCAATAACTGCAATAGCAAAAGTAGCAGCCATTGGGATAAACATTTTTCCTTCAATTCCAGTTAAGGCAAAAACTGGTAAGAACACCATGACAATGATCAGTTCACCAAAACCTGCCGCAAGCCTAATTTCAACTGCTGCTTGATAAATGGCTTCTTTGATTTCTTCTTTTGTGAGTTTTCTTCCAAGCTTTTTTGTTTGATTATGGACGAACCTGACACAGTTATCTAAAACGATAACTGTTCCATCAACAATGATACCAAAATCAAGAGCTCCTAAGCTCATTAGGTTCCCAGAGATTCCAAGAGGCTTCATGATTAAAAATGTAAATAACAGCGCAAAAGGAATGGTGAGAGCCGTAATAATAGCAGCTCTTACATTTCCTAATAAAAATAGAAGGACAATGACGACAAGGACGGCTCCCATTAAAAGGTTATGCTCAACAGTTCCTAAAGTTGCATTCACAAGCTCAGAGCGGTCATAAACTGTTGTAAGCTCGACCCCTTGAGGTAGGGACGCTCTAATTTCTTTAATTTTTTCATCCACTCTTTGAGAAACAGTTCGGCTATTTTCCCCAAGAAGCATCATTGCCGTTCCGAGAACAACTTCTCTTCCGTTATAGGTAGCAGCACCAGTTCTAAGCTCTCGCCCTAAGTTTACTTGAGCAATATCGCCAACTCTGATCACTTTGAAGTTATCAAGCGTCTTTACGGGAACGCGTTTAATGTCTTCCACTGACTTTAAAAGCCCGACACCTTGAACTAAAAACTGCTCAGCCGTTTGCTCAACGTAGCCGCCACCGACGTTTCGATTTACTTTCTTTAGAGCTTCTAAAATTTCACCAAAATGGATTCGGTAAGCTGCCATTTTTTTTGGGTCTGGCTGAACATGGTATTGTTTTTCATAGCCTCCGGAAGTGTTTACTTCAGCCACACCTTCAATAGTTAGAAGTCTTGGTTTTACAAACCAATCTTGAAGGGCTTTTAATTCCATGAGCTGCTGAAGTCTGCCTTCTCCAGTCTTTGCTTCTTTGAAATCTAGAGTATACTGATAAATCTCACCTAGGCCTGAAGAAATAGGCCCAAGGCTTGCCTCAGCTCCATCGGGTAAATCACCTCTAACTGATTGAAGCCTTTCAGAGACAAGCTGTCTAGCTCTGTAAATATCAACTTCATCTTTAAAAACAACAGTTACCTGCGAAAGCCCAAAGCGAGTAATGGATCTTACTTGTTGAACGCCCGCAATACCTCTCATCGAAGATTCCATCGGGAAAGTAATACTTCTTTCGATTTCCTCTGGAGCAAGTCCTTCGATGACTGTGTTCACCTGAACCTGATTATTTGTAATATCAGGAACAGCATCAATGGGAAGACTTTGAAAGCTATAAATCCCTGCAATGACCAAAAGAGCTGTTAAAAATAAAACAACTCCTCTGTGGTAAACTGAAAAATGAATAATTCGATTAATCATGATTTCTCCAATAAATTAATGAGCATGAGAGTGAGATGCACCCTCTTCAGCAAAGATTTCTGCAATTCTTAAGAATCCAGTTCCCACGAGGACAATTTGATCACCATCTCGAAAGCTTGTAGTTTTAAGGGTAACACCTTGAGGATTTTTACTAGCAATTTCGATTTTGACTCGTTTAAACCATCCACCTCGAAGTCTAAAGACAGTTTTCTCGGTCTTAATAGCTACAATGGCTTCAGCAGGAACCAAGAACGTACCTCCTGAAAAATTCTTTGTTTGAATTCCCATGGTTTTTATCGCTTCAGGTGATAACTTAAACCCAGCTTCAGCTTTTTCAGTAATTCCTTTATCAGGTCCTACAGAGCCGCCAGCTTCTTCTTCGTCATGTCCGTGCTCATCTGAGTGTCCATCTTCATGGCTGTGTTCGTCTTTGTGTCCGCCCTCAGGTTCGTGGTTAGACTCTTCGTTATGCTCTTTATGTGAAGCTTCATTTTCATCATTGTGTTTATGATTATCAGAGGTAAAAGCTAAGCTTCCCCAAAGAGTTGCGGCAAATAAGCTTAATATTAAAATTAATTTTTTCATTACAAAATTTCCTCTACGTTTTCGCCGCTTAAAGTTTTAAGCTCTAAGAAAGATTCAATCGCTAGTAACTCTTGTTTATGCTGAGACTCGGTAAAATCAGTGATTTGCCTATGTGCCTCGATAACAATACTTCCCGAAACAAGCCCTTGTCTAAAAAGACTATCAACTCGGTGATGTTTTTTTCTAACTTCATCCCAATCAGAATGCTTTTTTAAAACTGCAATAGCCGATCTATACTTTTGAATAAGAATGTCTTTTTCCAATTGTGCTTTTTTTAAATTGTAGCTTGCCGCAAGTTCAGCTTGTTTAGCTCTGGTCGTAGCCAAATTTCTTGAACCTTGATTAAGAGAAAAAATTGGCAGGCTCATGGAAAGATTCACACCATATGAGGTTGATTTCTCAGTACCATCATTAGTTTGCTCTACTGCGGGGCCAAGTTTCACTTCAGGCCATGACTCTTTATTTGCTAAATTCTGTTCAGCTTGCGCTTTTCTGGCTAAGGCTTGAATCTTTTGAACCTGAAAGCTTTGGTTAACGCTTAAACTCGTTGATATCTCAGGCCATTTTTCTTTAGGCCCAGGAAGAATGTCTTTTGTAATTTTAAAATCTGGTCCCCACAAAGCAAGAAGCTGAGATAAAATTTCCGATTTTTCAGTATTAAGCTGAATTTTCTTAAGCTCATAGTCACTTGAGGCAATTTCAACAAGCCCAAGAGTAACTTCTTGTTCAGGTCCACGAGCTGGACGAGCTCGAAGCTGCTTTCTGATAGTTTCAAAGGCATGAATGGATTCGTCAAAGGTATCAATTTCACTTTGAATTTGTCTTAAGCGATAGATATTAACGATTAACCTTTTTCTGACGTTTAGAAGAGCTTCAGAGGATTCGATTTCAGCAAGCCTTTTTTCGGCAGCTCCAACTTCTTTTTTTGCACCACGAGTCCACAACTGCGATACCGGAAAAGATAATACGGCTTCAGTCGTACTTGTATTTTGGCCTGATACTTTTCCTTTAATATCTTGAATTTCAAGTTCAGGATTTTGAAACTGCGAGGCTTGCTCTTCAAGAGCGTTCGCTTCCGCCATTTTAAGCTTTGAAACTTCAAAATCGGGATGTTTTAAAAGACTACAACTATAAAAATCTTTGTAAGATTTTACAGTTGTACAGTTTGGCTCTGCTGCAAAGCCCACAGAATATAGCAGCAATAGGATTTGAAAAATCATTAGATTCCTCGCCACAATGACGGTTTAGTTTTTAGTATTGAAAATGGGTGATATGACTAGCTTAAGACTGCTAACGGCGGTCTTTTAAGTGACTCAAGATTTGGGCTTGAATAAAGAAAGGAATAAAGCGTATTTGGATCTTCTTCTAAGTTTCCAAAATTAATTCCTAATGCCGAGGCAAAATAAACCGACTGATGAGCACAATGAAGCGGACAGTGAGAGTCATGGTGGCTCTCATCATGGCCTTCTTCGCTCTGTGGGCATTTTTCATAGATACTTTGCACTGAACATTTAGATGTTAATGAAATATCTTCTCCACAAGCAAAGCTTGCAAAACAAGCACCCATAAAAAGAGAGAAGACTAAGATAAATTTCACCATCTTGTACCTGTATAACTATTTAAAAAGCTTTGGTCAATTAACCTTTTAGTCATTACGCTCTTATTCATTTAGTTGCTTAATCTTTTCTTGAAGCTCAGAGTCTATTGACTGAGGCTTAAACATATTAACATTACTGCGTCCAGAGTTTCCTAAAGGATACTTTTTAAGAACGGACCCAGGAGCAGCAACAAAAAGTCTTAAAAGCTGACCAAAAATCTCAGTTAAATTTTTTTCTCTTATTGCCAAGTTTAACATTTGCCAGTGAACAAGTGTATGAAGGCCCGCAAAAGGCTGACTGATGATATGGGCCTCAGCAAGTTTTGCCCAACTTTTTTCAATCTCACTTCTTTCGTAAAGCTCAAAAGACTGATTAAAAAGATTTAGAACTTCAGCTCTAATTTTTTCTGTGCTCAATTTTTTAACTCTTCTTCAATCATTGATTTTAAAACTTCAGGAGAAAGCTGGAAAAGCTGCCTTCCATTAACAAAAATAGTGGGTGTTCCTTTTACGCCTAAACTAGGTCCTTCTTGAAAATCTGAAAGTATATTTTTTAGTGTTTGTTTATCATCAATATCTGCTCTAAATTTCTTAAGGTCCAGATCAAGTTCTGATGCGAACTTTTCAAATACTAAAGTTTGAGGGGTGTGTTGATGGGTCCATTCCTGAGCTCTAGAAAATAGCGCCTCTTGCATCTCCCAGTATTTTCCCTGTTTGCCAGCAGCTTCAGTCGCAAGCGCTGCAAGCTGGGAATTGCCATGATAAAGCATGTATCTTACAACAAGCTGAACCTGGCCTTCATATTGTTTCAACATGTTTTTCACTACAGGATAAAAAGCGGCACACGATTCACATTCAGGATCTAGGAACTCAACAAGTTTAACCTTGGCTGAATCAGGGCCAAGTTTTGGACTATGGGATTTAATCAACTTTTCTTGAGACAAGCGGTAGTAAGTATTTTCTTTTTTATTATTTAAGAACTTTGTTGCAACAAAGAAAAGGCCTGCGATCAATCCAAGAGATACAATCAAAATACTAGCGCGTTTCATTTAAGGAGTCCTTTTTATAATTTAAAATCAGTAATACAGCTAAGATAATAAATGAAATTAAAGACATCATCGGAATTGATAAAAAACCAAAAAGGTCTAGCTGTCTTTCCGTACAAGAAACGCCGCCCGTGCAGGGAATGAGTTCAGTAGAAATCCATTTGTAATAAAGAAGATTATGATAGCCAGCAATCAGCCCTCCAATAATGACTAAAGGTAAACTATAAAAGTGAATATTTTTATCTTTTAAAAGAAATCCCACTCCCAAAACAACAACAAGCGGAAACATTAAAACGCGCTGATACCAGCAAAGATCACAAGGCGGAAGTTTTAGGTAGTTAGATAAAAACAAGCTTCCTAGTGTCGATAAAAGTGCCGTCATCCAAGCTAAATATAAAAAGAAAGCCTTTTTCATAGTGATACTTTACTTGAGCAAGCTTTAACTGGCACTGGAGTTCTCATTTCAACTAGGGCTAATCGAATTATCTTCACACTAGCTGAAACACTTAAGTAAGCCATAAATGTTGCCACGATAAGATCAGGGAGCATTGAGTTTAAATAAGCAACACCCGCTGCCGCTCCGAGAACTGCGATATTACCGATGACATCGTTTCTTGTACAAAGCCATACAGATTGCATGTTGCTATCGCCATCTCGAAATTGATAAAGTAAAATGGCAACAGTGGCATTTACGATGAGTGCCAAGAGCCCCACAAATCCCATAACTTCAGCGTTTGGAGAAGCGCCATGAATGGCATTATATACGGTCTGGAATAAAACCCAAATGCCAAATGCTCCCATGGTAA
>JACCDX010048705.1_pt1 | contig 31039 bp, 30 predicted proteins | sample 7449681 | NCBI WGS metagenome assembly JACCDX01 (sample SAMN15323450, study PRJNA562643) | freshwater metagenome | isolation source: river surface water | place: USA:Blue River Watershed | collected 2017-08-18
CGGCCGGCGCGGCGGCAACGGACATCAGCTGCACGGAAGAGACCTATACCTTCAACTTCGACGGTCCGCCCGCAGGATTCCTTGAATTGTTCCGGCGGTATTACGGCCCGACGATGAACGCGTTCGAGGCCGCCGAAAAGAACGGGCGCAGCGACGAGCTGGCCAAAGAGCTGGAAGCCCTCTTCGTTCGCCAGAATCGCAGCGGTCGGCCGGATACCACCTCGATACCGGCCACCTTCCTGTTGGTAAAAGTCAGGGTCAACTGAGGGGGCTCGCCACGGCCGGCCGGAGAGCGTGCCGGATTTCAGCGCATGACGTAGCCACAGGAGAAATCGAGCAGCTTTTCCGCCAGCGCGCCCGGCTCGAGCTGCACCCATTCCGGATTGGCCACCTGGCCTGACTTCAGCGGCTCGCCGCCGGCGTCGCGCTGTGCATGTTCGCTGACCCACATCGTGCGGGTCTGCCGGAAACGGCAATTGAACTCGACCAGCGAGCGGGTCGAGCGCACGGTTCCCTCCTGCGACGCTGCGAGGTTGACCAGCTGCCAGGCATGGACAATGTAACCCTTGCGGGTCATCCCCTCCTTTTCGATAGCGTACACATTGCCAGCGGCATCCGTGACCGGCGGCGAATAGGTGGCAGCATGGACGGGCAGCGCGCTGCAGGCAGCGAGCAAGGCAGCGATGAGGGCAGGCCGGGCGAAGGTGATGGGCATCTCGTTGTGATAATTGATTGAACGGTTCCGAAGTTTAAATCGCCGCCCTGCCGCTGTCATGGAGTTCAGCGCAGACCCAGCGTGAACTGCAGCATCACCGCATTCGCGCCGAGCAGGTTGACCTGCGCCTGGAAGCGCCCGCCGTATTCCCAGCCCAATGCCGGCACGATGGCCGGCGAAAAGCCGTCGTAATTGAACGGCACCTTGTCCTCATACTTCCCGCGATAGCCGTAAAGCAGGCCCGCGGTCAGCTTCACGAAAAGGCCTCGCTGCTCAAAGACGTCGCGGTAAATTTTCCCCCACGGGAAAATGTAAGTCGTCGGCTGGCCGAAGGAATTGCTGAACAGCGTGATCCCGGCCAGTTGCGCATCTTCGCGTTCGCGCTCCACGCCGACCAGCCACACATACTTGTGGTCAGGACTGGGATGAAAGTGGGCCGTGTACGGCGAGTACATCAGGCCATAGCGGTCGCCCGGCCGCGACTGCAGGTCAAAGCCGTCTTTCCAGTCGAATGCGGAAGCGGCGCCCGGCAAGGAAAGCGCAGCGATCGTCGCCCAAGCACGGAGGCGACGCAGAGTAAAGCGGTTATTCATGTCTGGTTCAGACGCGCGGCGCGCGTAAAGCACACCGGACCGGCGGGGGCCAGCCACGGGGCTTGTTCAATTAGAATTCGGGGTTGATGGTGCGCTGTCTCTGGCGCACCGGCATTATCGCGTTGAATACAAATTCCTGCAGGATCCTCGAACTGATGCAATCCCTGGCCATCTCGCGCAGCCCGAAGCGCCTGTTTTTCACGCTGCTTGCGATCACCACACTGCTCAAGCTATGGCTTGCGGCCGTGATCCCGTTCACCAGCGACGAAGCCTACTTCTACCAGTGGGGCACCCATCCTGACTGGGGCGGCTTCTACGACCATCCGCCAATGGCAGGCTGGTGGCTCTGGGCGCTGCAGCAGCTGTCGTCACATCCGCTGGTGCTGCGGCTGCCGGCGGTGCTGTTGTGGATCGCGATCACCTTCGGCATGCTGGACCTGATGCGCCGCATGCGGCCGCTGGAAGAAAACCGCCGCTGGCTGCTCGGCAGCCTGTTCCTTGCGCTGCCGTTCACCTGGGCGCTGAACCTGATCACGACCGATACGCCGCTGATCCTGTTCCTGTTTTTCTCCGGCTACGCCTTCCTGCGCGCCGAGCGCGAGAATGATCTGCGCTGGCACGCTGCCGCCGGCGTGCTGCTCGGTCTGGCGCTGCTGTCGAAGTATTTCGCGGGCTTGCTGGCAATTACCTATGCGGTCTACCTGCTGCCGCGCCGTGGCGGCCTGAAGCCACTGCTGGTCGTCGCGCTGTGCTCGCTGCCGTTCATGCTGCTGAACCTCGCATGGAATTCGACGCATTGCTGGAACAACATCCTGTTCAACCTGATGAACCGGAACCAGGGCTCGCACTTCTCGCTCGAGAATACGGGCATCTACGTCGGCATGATGCTGTACCTGCTCACGCCGTGGACTGCGCTTGCCCTGTTCCGCACCGGCCGCTGGCGCGGGCAATGGGCGCTACTGTCGATGTTCGTCGTGCCCTTCGTGCTGTTCCTGCTGCTGTCGTTCTACAAGACGATTGGCTTGCACTGGGTGCTGGCCTTCCTGCCGTTTGCCTTCCTGTTCGTCGCGATGCACCTGGATGAATCACAGCTTGCGCGCCAGCGCCGCTGGAACCTGTGGCTGGGGCTGCCGCACCTGATCGCGCTGCTGGCGATCGCCTATGCGCCGACCGACAGCTTCCGTTCGCTGAAGATCCATGCGGACGTGGTCATGCAGCGCGACGGCAAGGCCTGGGTGGCCGCACTTCGGGAAGACCTGTTGCCCGGAACCGTGCTGATGGCCACCTCGTACAGCCCTGCCGCGGTGCTGTCCTATCACGCCGGCGAGCATGTGCCGGTATTCGGCACCGGCAGCTTCCACGCCCGCTTCGACGACGACATCACCGACTTCAAGGCGCTCGATGGCCGCGACATCCGCATCACCAGCACGCGGCGGCTCGATGCAGCCGCCTATGCGCCCTATTTCGACCGCGTCCTTGTGCAGGAGAAGCACATCGACGGCGCGATCGCCTGGGTGGTGGACGGCAAGGGCTTCCGCTTCCAGCCGTATTTCGAGCGGGTGATCAAGCCGATCGCCGCGAAGTATTACCGCGTGCCGTCCTTCCTGCCGCTGTATGGCTGCCAGTTCCTGGAGCGCTACGGCTTCATCTGAACGAAAACTTCTTGTGCCCGAGGTAGCTGGTAAACACCGGCACCGCGACGCCGACCGCATGCGCGATCTCGGGCACGAAGCGGCTGACGCCGGCCAGCGGCAGCAGGTGATACAGCGCCATGCTGATCGCCCAGGTCTGCAGCACGGCAACGCCATTCACCAGCACGAAGAAGAACGCGCTGCGCTGCATCGATTGCGTACCCTGCGTGAAGACGAACGCGCGCGCCAGGATGAACGCCGTCACCATGCCGGTCAGATAGGCGAACACCACGGACGCCGAAAAATCGAGCCAGCGGTTGTAGACGATGCGCGAGCCGAAGTTCACGCAGGCAGCGAGACCGCCGGTCAGCAGGAAGCCGAAGAACTGCCGCGTCATGAACTGCCGGATCATCGCGGAGCGCCCTGCGCTGCATCGCGCGCCATCTGGCGGCCAAAGCCGATGCTCTCCGAGATGCCGCGGTCTTCCGGATAGTAGTACGACGTATCGGCGACCCACAGCCCCTGCACCGGCAGCGCAACCGGTGGCAGGCGGTCGAGAAAGCCGGGCTCGCAGATCGGCTGCGCATGCCGGTAACGGCTCGCGCGAATGTCGATGAAATCCTCGTCCGCCAGCGCCGGGTTGATCGTCTTCAGGTAGCGCTTCACCTTGGCGATGAAGACCTCGTCGCCCTCCGCATATTTCGGATGCTCGCCCGGCATGTAAAACGGCACATACACAATGGACTGATCCAGCGGACGCAGGTTCGAATACTCGACCAGCCCCGGGATATCCATCTCCGGATCGTTCACGTTCAGCCAGAAGTTTTCCGTGACGGGCTTCGCCAGCTTGGCGATCACGCACACCACCGCGATGTTGCGCACCGAGCGGAATGCCTGCATCACGCTGTCGGGCAAATCCGGCATCAGCAGCGGCACGTAAGGCAGCGGTATCGTGCTGACCACCTTGTCAAAGGCCTCGACGCCCGCGGCGGTCTCGATGCCCGTCACGCGGCCATTGTCGATCACGACCTTGCGCACCGGCGAGCGCAGCCGGATTTCTCCGCCGTGCTTCTCAATGTCCGCGCGCAACGCTTCGAGCAGCGTGCCTGAGCCACCGTCGAGGTAGCCGAGCTTCTCGCGGAACAAGTCATAGCGCGAGCGGCCGATGCGACGGATGCGGCTCCATATCCATGCAGCCGACAGGTTGCCTGCATAATCATAGAATTTGTAGTCGAACAGCCTGCGCCACAGCACTTCCCAGGCTTCGGCGCCGACCCAGCGGCGGATCCAGCCGCCGGCCTCGACGCGATCCAGCGGTTTCCAGTCATTCCGTTTGATCGACAGGAACGCATGCAGTCCGTAGCGGAATTTCGCCGCCAGCGACAGCCCGCGGAACTTCAGCAGCGCAACCGGGTTGCCCCAGGGCTGCAGCTGCCGCTGGTACCAATAGCCCATTTTGGTTTCGACCCAGTGCATCTTGCCGGCGATGCCGAGCTCATCAAGCACCTGCAGGAAAGCGGCGTCGGAAATGCAATGGAAATGGTAGTAGCGCTCGATGGACAGGCCGGAAAAATCGAAGCTGGCGGTCATGCCGCCGACACGGTCATCGGCCTCGTACACCACCGGGCAATGGCCGTCGCGCGCGAGCTGGTAGGCCACCGCCAGTCCCATCGGGCCGGCGCCGAGCACGGCAATGCGCTGCTTGCTGTTTGCAGGCGCCGTCATCAGAACTCCAGCACGACCGAACCATAGGTCGGGTCGCAAAAGGTTTCGCGGATCGCCTCGGCGAACGGCGTGCAGCGCACGCCGAAAATGCCGGGCCAGTCGATCACTTCGAATTCGTCCCGCGCGACCAGCGCGGCGAGCTGCTGCGTGGTGAAAGGCGGGTTGCGGTCGAACAGGCCCCACAACCACAGCAGCAGATAAAACAGTCCGTAAGGTATCTTCATGATCATTGCGCGCGCGCCGGTGGTGCGCTTGATCGACCGGATGATGTCGATGTAATCGACCTGCTCATGCCCTGAGATGTTGTAGACGCCGTCGCTGATGCCGTTCTCGATGCAGCTGATGATGATGCTGCAGAAGTCGCCGACATACAGCGGCTGGCGCATGTAGCGGCCCTGGCCAGGCACCGGGAACACCGGGACCTTCTTCATGAAGCGCGACAGCCAGCCGAGATGCTTGCGATCGAACCAGCCGAACATCAGGGTGGGCCGCAGCACCGGGCAGGCGATGCCGCTCTCGCGCACCATCTGTTCCTGCGCCTTCTTGGTATGGGTATAGAAATCGTCCGCCACCGACTCGACCACCGACGAGCTGATGTGCACCAGCTGCCCGACCTTGCCGGCGCGGATTGCGTCGAGCACGTTGCGCGTCGAAACGAGGTTGTTGCGCTCGAAGTCGATGTAGTCATTGCCGCCGATCTGCGCCTGCAGCATCACCACGGCGTGTGCTTCGCTGAAATGCCTCTCCCAGTCGCCGCGCTCGGCGAGGTCCGCATATTCGATGGTCAGCTCCGGATGCAGGCGACGCAGCACGTCGAGGTTCGCTCGGTGCTTGTCGAGGATCACGAGGTTCGTGTAGCCACGCGCCTTCAGCCGCACCACCAGGTTCTGGCCGACCAGTCCGGCGCCGCCGGGCAGGATGATCTTGCCGGCGCTCTTGTCGATGTTCATTCAGATATCCAGCTTGTTGAAGACGAAGCGCGGCAGGTGACGGATCACCATCATGATCAGCCACCATTTGGACGGCGCGTAGACCACCGGCGCGCCCGCGGCGATACCGGCAACGATGCGTCGCGCGACGGCATCCACCGGCGCGAGCCCGCGCTGCGGCAGGTGCGCCGTCATCGGCGTTGCCGTCGGCCCGGGCTTGACCAGCACGACCTTCACTGCGCTGCGCGCAAAGCGGTGCTGCAGCCCCTGCAGGTAACGCTCGACCAGACCCTTGGCGGCGCCATACACGTAATTCGATTTGCGGCCACGGTCGCCCGCCACCGAGCCGATCACCGCGAGGGTGCCGTGCTGCTGGCGCTCAAGCTGTCCGGCGAAGGCTTCGGCAAACAGCGCCGGCGATACGCCGTTCACCTGCAAAGCGTCGCGTGCTGCGCCGGGGTCCTGTTCGCAGGCACGCTGCTCCGGCAGGTTGCCGTGGGCGACCAGCACGATGTCGATCTGCCGCTGCGCCGCCAGTCCGGCGGCCAGCGCTGCGATCGCGGACGGCTCATGGAAGTCGACCTGTCGCACGTCGATGGCCGATTGCGGGCTGCGCACGCGCAGGTCTTCCGCGACGGCCTGCAGCCGCGCGGCATCCCGGCCGACCAGCACGAGGTCGACCGGCTGTTCCACCCACAGGCGCGCGCAATGCTCGGCAATTGCCGACGTTGCGCCAATGATCACGATGCCCTGTCTGGCCAATTCTGCTCCCGTTCAAAAATCCATCAAGCGCCGCGACATCGCCGAGCTGATGCCCGGGTCGCGATGCGGCAAAAATTCCGGCAGCCGCGGATAGCCGGCCTCAAACAGCGCGCGCGGCATGCGCGCGTCCTTCGCCGGGTACAGCCGCCCGCCGGTGTCGGCGACGATCGCATCAAGCCGTTCGAACAGCTTCAGCGTGGCGTCGCCGTGGTTCGGAAAATCGAGCGCCAGCGTGACGCCAGGCTGAGCAAAGCTCAGCATGCCGGCCGACGGCCGGTCGGCGAAGGTCTTCAGCACCGCGAGGAAGGACCCCATGCCGGCACGCGCAGTTACCTCCAGCAGCGCCTGCACGCCGGCACGGCCGCGCTCGCGCGGCAGCACGCACTGGTACTGATAAAAGCCTTTCGGCCCGTAGATGCGGTTCCAGTCGTGCAGCGCGTCGAGCGGATGGAAGAATGGCTCGTAATGCTGCACGCCCGACGTGCGCGCCTGTTTCAGCGCGTAATACGCGGTGTTGAACGCGCGCAGCGACAGCGGGTTCACCAGCGAGACCGGCGGCACGAACGGCACGCGGCGCTCGCGACGCGCAAGCGGCGCCGGCCGCTGCAGGTCAGCATGATTGGCGCGCATGAAAATGCCGCGCCCCGCACGGTTCAGGCAGTCGACCCAGGACACCGTGTGTTCCCAGCCGGCCTCGGAGGCGTCGGCCAGATCGAAGAATTCAGCGAGGTCGCGGTAAGGCAGCGTCTCGACTGCGAGCCAGGGACCGCGAATGCGGCGCAGCTTCAGCTCGGCTTCGACGATCACGCCGGTCAGCCCGAGGCCGCCGACGGTCGCGGCAAAACGCACGTCGCCCGGCCGCAGTTCTTCGAGGCTGCCGTCAGTGCGCGCCAGCGTCAGCCGGCTGACCTGGTCGCCGAAGCTGCCATGGACATGATGATTTTTGCCGTGCACGTCGTTCGCGATTGCACCGCCGACTGTGACCAGCTGCGTGCCGGGGACCACCGGCAGCATCCAGCCGCGCGGAACGCACAGCCGCTGTATGTCGCGCAGCAGCGTCCCCGCCTCGCAACGCAACAGGCCCGCCTGCTCGTCGAAAGCGATGAACCGGTCGAGCGGACGCATGTCCCACAGGATGCCGCCGGGATTCAGGCCCACGTCGCCATAGCTGCGTCCCATGCCGGACGCCAGCCCGTTGCGGTCGGCGGCCAGCATCGCCGGCACGCGACTGCGGTCAGCCAGCGAATGCAGCGTGTGCGCATGCGCACCCAGCCGCCCCCACGAACGTATCTCTACCATGCGAGCGTCCAGCTGCGCGAGCCGGCCAGCAGCACCAGAGCGAACGCGACGCCGGCCAGCAGGCTGGTCTTGTCGCGCAGCGCGAACAGCAGCGGATCGTCGTGCATCTGTCCGCGATGCGCCTTCAGCCACACCCGGCTGATCCAGAACAGGTGTACCGGTACCGCACACCAGATCAGCTCCGGCGTGTGATAAAGACGCACGACGGCCTCGCTGTTCAGGTACAGCGCCAGCACCAGCGCCGATGCATAGCCGGACACGATGCCCAGGGTCTGCACCAGCGGGGCGTCGGACGTCAGGTAACCGCGCCCGTGCGCACGCTCGCTACCGCTACGCGCCTGAACGGCAAGTTCGGCATAACGCTTGACGAAGGCCAGTGACAGGAACATGAAGGCCGAAAAGGCCAGCAACCAGAACGACAACGATATGTCAGCGGCCGCCGCACCGGCGACGATGCGCAGCGTGTACAACATCGCCAGCACCAGGCAGTCGACCAGCACCAGCCGCTTCAGGCTGAGGGAGTACGCGCATGTCAGCACGAAGTACAGCGCCAGCCAGCCGGTGAAGGTCGTGCCGACCGGCAAAGCGCACAGCAATGCCGCCAGCAGCAGCACCGGCGCCAGCAGCACGCCGAATGTCACTGGCAGCCGGCCAGCCGCGAACGGGCGCGCCTTCTTGCGCGGATGCAGCCGGTCGCTGTCGAGGTCGAGCAGGTCGTTGCCGATGTAGACGGCCGACGCACACAGGCTGAACGCGATGAACGCCAGCAGCAGGTTCGCCGACAGCTCCGCATCCGGCAGCAGGTGCGCGGCCAGCGGCGCGACGAACAGCAGCAGGTTTTTCGCCCACTGGTGCACACGCAGCGCGCGCAACAGCACCGGCAGGCCGGCACGCGGCGACTCAAAAGTCCGGTCGACGTCGGCAACGGCCTTCGCCTGGCGCTCGACCGCGCCCGACGCGTTTACGACCACGGCCTTGCGCGCGCGCCGCCAGACCTGCAGGTCGACCCGGGCGTTGCCGGCGTAGTCAAAGCCACCCGCGCCGTAACGGCGCTCGAGCGCCTCGGCCTTGCGGCTGCCGCCGAGGTTGGTGTCGCCGTCGCTGGCGAGCACCTCGTCAAAGATGCCGAGATGGGCGGCGATCGCCTCCGCAATGCTGCGGTCAGCGGCCGTGCACAGCACCAGCTTGCGGCCGTGCGCGCGCTGTACGGTCAGCCAGTCGAGCAGCGGCTGGTTGTACGGCAGCGTGGCCGGGTCGAAGGCCGACAGCGCCGCAAGTTCCTGCTTGACCGCCGCTTTGCCCCGCAACAGCCAGAACGGCAGCTTCAGCAATGCCAGCGGGCTTTCGCGCAGCGCGCGCAATGCAGCTTCATGCAGGGTGTCCGACCGGACCAGCGTGCCGTCAAGGTCGACGGCGAGCGGGATGGAATTCAAAAGCCTGTCCTCATGAGGGAAAAGGCCGGCACAGGTGCCGGCTTGCGCGCGCGTATTGTAATTCAGCAGGCGCCGCAAACGACGAAGCCGCCGCCCCTTGCGGGAACGGCGGCTTGCGTGTGCGACCTGCGGCAGGTCAGCGCTGTACTGCGTCCACCACCGCGAGTGCAGTCATGTTGACGATGCGGCGCACCGTCGCCGACGGCGTCAGGATGTGCACCGGACGCGCGCAGCCGAGCAGCACCGGGCCGATCGCCACGCCGTGGCCGGCGGCCACTTTCAGCAGGTTGTACGCAATGTTGGCCGCGTCGATGTTCGGCAGCACCAGCAGGTTCGCATCGCCCTTCAGCACCGTGTCGGGCATGGTCGATTTCAGCAGGTGCGCGTCGAGCGCAGTGTCGCCGTGCATTTCGCCGTCGACCTCGAGGTCGGGCGCACGCTCGCGAATGATCGCCAGCGCGGTGCGCATCTTCACCGCCGACTCGCTGTTGCTGGTGCCGAAGTTCGAGTGCGACAGCAGCGCCGCGCGCGGATGCAGGCCAAAGCGACGCATCTCCTCGGCCGCCATGATCGTGATCTCGGCGATCTGCTCGGCCGTCGGGTTCTCGTTCACATGCGTGTCAACCAGCAGCACCTGCCGGTCCTGCAGCACCAGCGCGTTCATCGCTGCATAGGTATTCACGCCGGCGCGCTTGCCCAGCACCATGTCGATGTAGTGCAGGTGCAGGTCGGTGTTGCCGTAGGTGCCGCAGATGAGGCCGTCGGCATCGCCCTTGTAGATCGCCATCGAGCCGATCAGCGTGTGGCGGCGGCGCATTTCCAGCTTGGCCCACTGCTCGGTCACACCCTTGCGGCGGCCCATCGCGAGGAAGGTCTCCCAGTACGAACGATAGCGTTCGTCGCGCTCGGGGTTGATGATGTCGAAGTCGATCTCGGGGCGAATGCGCAGGCCGTAGCGCTGGATGCGCTGCGCCAGCACCGCCGGGCGGCCGATCAGGATCGGCTTGGCCAGCCCTTCGTCGATCACCACCTGCACCGCGCGCAGCACGCGTTCTTCCTCGCCTTCGGCAAAGACGATGCGCTTCTTCGCTGCCGGCGCCTTCTTCGCGATCGCGAACACCGGCTTCATGAAGCTGCCGCTGTGATAGACGAACTGCTGCAGCTTGTCCATGTACGCGGCCATGTCCTGGATCGGACGCTGCGCGACGCCGGACTTCTCGGCGGCCAGCGCGACGGCCGGCGCAATCTTAAGCATCAGGCGCGGGTCGAACGGCTTCGGGATCAGGTAGTCCGGGCCGAACGACAGGTTGGTCACGCCATAGGTGGTGGCGACGACGTCGGACTGCTCGGCCTGCGCGAGGTCGGCGATCGCATGCACGGTTGCGATTTCCATCTCGCGGGTGATCGTGGTTGCGCCGCAATCGAGCGCGCCGCGGAAGATGTACGGGAAGCACAGGACGTTGTTGACCTGGTTCGGATAGTCCGATCGGCCCGTCGCAATCACGGCGTCCTCGCGCACTTCGCGCACCTGTTCCGGCAGGATCTCCGGCGTCGGGTTGGCCAGCGCCAGCACCAGCGGACGATCGGCCATCTGGCGCACCATCTCCTGCTTGAGCACGCCGCCGGCCGACAGGCCGAGGAAGATGTCCGCGCCGGGGATCACGTCGGCCAGCGTGCGCGCCGGGGTGTCCTGCGCAAAGCGCGCCTTGTCCGGGTCCATCAGCTCGGTACGGCCTTTGTAGACCACGCCGGCCAGGTCGGTGACGAAGATGTTTTCGATCGGGAAGCCGAGGTCGACGATCAGGTCCAGGCAGGCCAGCGCAGCCGCGCCGGCGCCGGAGACGACCAGCTTGCACTGCCGGATGTCCTTGCCGACGACCTTCAGGCCGTTCAGGATGGCCGCGCCGACGATGATTGCGGTGCCGTGCTGGTCATCGTGGAAGACCGGGATCTTCATCCGGTCGCGCAGCTTGCGCTCGATGTAGAAACACTCGGGCGCTTTGATGTCCTCGAGGTTCACGCCGCCGAAGGTCGGCTCGAGCGAGGCGATGATGTCGCACAGCTTGTCCGGGTCGGTCTCGTTGATCTCGATGTCGAAGACGTCGATGCCGGCGAACTTCTTGAACAGCACGCCCTTGCCTTCCATCACCGGCTTCGCGGCCAGCGGGCCGATGTTGCCCAGACCGAGCACGGCCGTGCCGTTGGTGATGACGGCAACGAGGTTGCCGCGCGCGGTGTAGCGGAACGCATTGGTCGGCTCGGCCGCGATTTCCTCGCAGGCCGCGGCCACGCCCGGCGAATACGCCAGCGCCAGGTCGCGCTGGTTGGTCAGCTGCTTGGTCGGCGTGACGGCAATTTTGCCGGGAGTGGGAAACTCATGATATTCGAGCGCCGCCTGACGGAATTGCTGGCGCACCTGATCTTGTTCGCGGATGTTGTCTGAATCCATGCTGGGTCAGCTTTCTAGATGCTCGCTGGCGAGAGAGGCCACAGATTCTAGCAGACCGGGTAGGCGACGAACGGTCGCATCCTGTGCGATCCAGTCAATAGTGTCTTTACCAAAAAGCAGCTTGTGCGCGCTTCGGTACAATCGCCGCCATGCTTTCCGAATTCGACCTGATTGCGCGCTATTTCACGCGCCCGCCGCGCGCAGGCGGCCCGGTGCGACTCGGCGTCGGCGACGATTGCGCGTTGCTGGCGCCGCCGCCGGGTGAATCGCTCGCGATCTCGACCGACATGCTGGTCGAGGGCCGCCACTTCTTTGCCGGCGCCGATCCCTTCTCTCTCGGGCACAAGGCGCTGGCGGTGAACCTGTCGGACCTGGCCGCGATGGGCGCGCGCCCGCTGGGCTTCACGCTGGCGTTCTCGCTGCCTTCGGCCGACGCCGGCTGGCTCGCGCCGTTTTCAGACGGCCTGCTGGCGCTGGCCGATGCACATGGCATCGAACTGATCGGCGGCGACACCACGCGCGGCCCGCTGAACCTGTGCATCACGGTGTTTGGCAGCGTTCCCGACGGGCAGGCGCTGCGGCGCGACGGCGCCGCAGCCGGTGACGAGGTCTGGGTGTCGGGCACGCTCGGCGACGCCCGGCTTGCCCTGGAGGCGCTGCAGGGCCGGCTGGAACTGCAGCCCGCGCAACTCGCCGCAGCGCAGGTGCGGCTCGACCGGCCAGAGCCGCGTGTCGCGCTCGGCCATGCGCTGCGCGGCGTAGCTACCGCAGCGATCGACGTCTCCGACGGGCTGCTCGGCGACCTCGGCCATATCCTCACGCGTTCAGGCGTTGGCGCCGTGATCAATGCGGACGCATTGCCTTACGGCGCAGCGCTCGCGCATGAAGCGCCCGACCGTCGCCGCGAATTCGCGCTGAACGGGGGCGACGACTACGAACTCTGCTTTGCCGCGCCTGCGGCGCGCCGGCAGACCGTACTCGATGCCGCACAGCATGCCGGCGTGCCCGTCACCCGCGTCGGATGTCTGACGCGTGAAGCGGGCCTGCGCGTGACCGACGGCGCCGGCATTGCGCTCGCCGTGCACTCCCGATCTTTTGACCATTTCGTGAACCCATGACCGATCCCGCCAGCGAGCTTCCCGTCTACCGCCCTCCGATTCGTCCGACGCCGGCCTTCATGCTCGCGCACCCCGCCCACCTGCTCGCGCTCGGCTTCGGCAGCGGGCTTTCGCGTGTGGTGCCGGGGACGATGGGCACGCTGTTCGGCTGGCTCTGTTTCCGCGTGCTGTCGGCACGCTGGCCCGAAGTGTTCACAGCACAGGCGTGGGCCGTTCTGATCGTCGCCGGTTTCGTCGTCGGCGTGTATGCGTGCGAACGCACCGGCCGCGCGCTTGGCGTGCCGGACCACGGCGCGATGGTCTGGGACGAGATCATCGCGATCTGGCTGGTGCTGCTGATGGTGCGACCGACAAGCCTTGCCGGCGAAGCGGTCGCGGTGCTGTTGTTCCGCGTGCTCGACATGACCAAGCCGCCGCCGATCCGGCAGTTCGAGCGACGCTACAAGGGCGGCTTCGGCGTGATGGCGGACGACATCGTCGCTGCATTTTTTACGTTATTGCTACTTGCGCTCTGGCGCTTCCTGTGAAAACCTGAAGGCTCACAGAAGAACAGACCAGGAGGCTTCCATGGAGACAACTGCCGAACTCGAACTGCGCGAACTCGCCGAGCAGGTCGGCGAGTTGCTGAAGCAGAAGCGCTGGCTGCTGGCGACTGCAGAATCCGTGACGGGCGGCGGCATTTCGCAGGCGATCACGGACATTCCCGGCTCGTCCGAATGGTTCGACTGCGGCTTCGTTACCTACTCGAATTCGTCGAAGACGGAATTCCTCGACGTGCCGGACGCGCTGATCGCGCAGTTCGGCGCCGTCAGCGAGGAAGTCGCGGGCGCGATGGCAAAGGGAGCGCTGGACAATACCGATGCGCATGTAACGCTGTCGACCACCGGCATCGCCGGCCCGACCGGCGCGGTGCCGGGCAAGCCGGTCGGCACGGTGTGCTTCGGCTGGGCGCAGGGCACGGCGGTGTGCACCGAACGCCTGGTGTTTTCCGGGGACCGGCAGGCGGTCCGCCTGCAGACGGCCGAGCATGCGCTGCGGGGGTTGCTGAAGTTTATCCAGCTGCGATAAGGGGACAGGGACGCCGGGCCCCGGCACAGGCCGGAATCCGGCGGTTCAGGCTCAGGTCGATGCCTGCCGCTTCCTGAATGCGTTGATCGCATCCCGCGTTTCGCGCGCGACCCGCGCTGCCGCGTCCGCGTAGCCTTCGGCGTCCGTGCGCCTGGCATACAGGATTGCACGGGACGAGTTGATCATCATGCCGGCGCCGTCAGCGGTCTGGCCGGCCGTCACCGTCGCCTCGATGTCGCCGCCCTGCGCGCCGATGCCCGGCACCAGCAGCGGCATGTCGCCGACGATCGCGCGCACCTGCGCAATCTCCTGCGGGAAGGTGGCGCCGACCACCAGGCCGCACTGGCCATTGCGATTCCACTTCTCCGCCACCAGCCGCGCCACATGCTGGTACAGCGGCTTGCCGCCGACTTCGAGAAATTGCAGGTCAGAGCCGCCGGGGTTGGACGTACGGCACAGCACGATCACGCCGCGATCCTGCCATTGCAGATAGGGCTCGACCGAATCGAAGCCCATGTACGGGTTGACCGTCACGGCATCCGCCCGGTAACGCTCGTAGGCCTCGCGCGCATACTGCTCGGCGGTCGCGCCGATGTCGCCGCGCTTGGCGTCGAGCACCAGCGGAATGTCCGGGTGGTTCGCCTTCAGGTAATCGCAGATCGCCTGCAGCTGGTCTTCCGCGCCGAGCGCGGCAAAGTACGCGATCTGCGGCTTGAACGCGCAGGCCAGCCCGGCGGTCGCGTCGATGATGGCCTTGCAGAACGCGAAAATCGCATCCGGCCGGCCTTTCAGTTCGTCGGGAAATTTCGCGACATCGGGGTCGAGCCCGACGCACAGCAGCGAGTCATTGCGGCGGATCGCTGCGCCGAGTTTGTTGATGAAATCCACGGCAGTCCGGGTTCAAATCCATAAAACCGGCATTGTAGCCTGTCGTGCTATCGTCTCGCCCCATGAATCAACTGACCCGAAAGGACTTCGTCCTGCTGGCGCTGCTGATCCTGTCATGGGGCCTGAACTGGCCCGTGATGAAGATGAGTGTGCGCGAATTCCCGCCGCTGACTTTCCGCATGCTGTCGATGCTCGGCGGCCTCGTGGTGATCGCGCTGGCCGCGCGGATGCAGGGTGTGTCGATGCGTGTTCCCGCAGGCAAGGCAATGACGGTCATCAAGCTGGCCGTGCCGAACATGCTGATCTGGCATGCGTTCATCATCCTCGGCGTGCGGCTGCTGTCATCCGGCCGCGCTGCCATCCTCGGCTACACGATGCCGGTCTGGGCCGTGCTGTCCGGGCTGCTGTTCTTTGGCGAGCGCATCGGCGGGCGGGCGCTGCTCGGCATCCTGCTCGCGATGGCGGGCGCGGGCTTGCTGCTGTCGAGCGAGTTCGCTGCCATCTCGGGGCAGCCGCTGGGCACGGTGTTCGCGCTGGTCGCCGCCGCTGCCTGGGGCCTTGGCACGGTGCTGATGAAGCGCACACGGCTCGAGATGCCGACCATTTCCCTGACCTTCTGGATGCTCGCCCTGACGACGGCGGTGATGCTCGTGCTGTCAGTGCTGTTCGAGCGTTCGCAATGGCGGATGCCGAACGCAATCGAATGGTCGGGGATCGTCTATAACGCCGCCATCATCTTCGGCTTCGCGCATGTGGTGTGGTTCCGCCTTGCGCGGCTGCTGCCGCCGGTGGTGTCGAGCCTGTCGGTGATGTTCATCCCGGTCGTCGGCACCTTCTCGGGCGCATGGATGCTCGGCGAGACGCCGCAGTGGCAGGACTATCTGGCGATGCTGCTGATCCTCGGCTCGATGTCGACGGTGCTGTTCAAGCCGCGCGGGCAGGATCAGTAACTTTCCCAGACCCGGGTCAGCAAGCCATCAAAGGCGGCGCGTGCTGCATTCGCGTTCCGATGGTTGACCAGGCAGACCACCACGATCCGGCGTCCGGAGCGCGCGGTGACGTAGCCGGCAATGCTGGCTACGTCGGCCAGGCTGCCGGTCTTGATGTGCGCGCTGCCGCGCACGGGTGATCCGGCGAAGCGGCGCGCCATCGTCCCGTCGATGCCGGCCACGGGCAGCGACGCGACAAATTCCGGCAGGGTCGGCTGCTTCCATGCGCGCTGCAGCAGCGCGGCCAGCGTGGCCGCCGGCAGCCGCTCTTCGCGCGACAGCCCCGAACCGTTCTGCAGCACCACTTTCGACGGATCAATGCCAGCCGACGACATCCAGCCGAGCACGCGCGCGGCCGCCGCCTCGGCAGTGGCCGGCTTGCCGCCGCGCTGCGCGACGATGCCGAGCAGCAGGTTGCGCGCCATCGGATTGCTGCTGTGCTTGTTGATCTCGCGAACCTGCACCGACAGCGTCTCTGACTCCCATGACGCCAGCTCGCGGCTGTCCGGCCCCGCCGTGCCTTCCGCGACGCCGCCGTCAATGCGGCCGCCGAGCTGCGACCAGAGCGCGCGGAACACCGCACCGGCATAGCGCACCGGATCGAGCGTGTACAGGTGCAAGGCGAGTTCGCGCTCGCCGCAGGCCAGCGGATAACGTCCGAGGAAACGCAGACGGTCGCCGCCGGGTGCGGGCAACAGCTGTCGGTACGGCGAGGCGCAGGGTTCGTCAGACACAACGGGAACGTCGACTGCAAAACCGTCAAGCGGCGGCTCGCTGCTGATCATGGCCGGTTCGCCGACCGCCACCGGTGCAATGCGCAAGTCCAGCGCATGCGAGTTCAGCAACAGCGCGTCCGGCGCGGCGTTGTACGCGCGCTCGGGCTGGCCGTCGAAAGCAGCCGCATCATGGGCGACCGGCGCAAACAGCGAGCGGTCGACCAGCAGCCGGCCGCGCACCTCGCGCAGACCGAGCGCGCGCACGCGCGCCAGCAGCCGCCACAGGTGGTGATGCGCAAACTGCGGATCGCCGCTGCCCTCGATCACGAGGTCGCCGTCGAGCACGCCATCGACGACCGGTCCGTTCGCATGGATGCGCGTGACCCAGCGGTGCGCCGGGCCGAGCAATTCGAGCGCGGCCTGCGTCGGCAGCAGCTTCATCACCGATGCCGGCTGCATCGGCCGCTCATTGTTGAGCGCGAACAGCGGGCCACCGCCATCGGCGGCGCGTACATCGATGGCGACCGCATCAAGCGGTACGCCGGCCTCGGCGAAAGCGGCCGTCGCCACCGCCATCGGCGGCTGCATCGGTGGCTTGTGCGGCGCGGGCACGCGCGGTCCGGCGCACGCGGCCAGCAAGGAGATCAGCAGGACATACGGAAGCAGTCGGCGCATGCGCGAATCCGTGACGGGGAAGGCCGATTATCCCACGCGCGTCGTTGACGGCCGGCACGGCTTTCGCCTACGCTGCCCGGCCATGGACACGACACCTACCCTGCCCTTCATCGCCGCCGATGCGGTGCGTCGCGCACTGGCCTATCCGGCTCTGGTCGACGCCTTGCGCAACGTATTCGCCGCGCCGGCGCAAGTGCCTCGCCGCCACGCGCATGACCTGTGCGGACAAGGGACGCTGCTGTTGATGCCGGCCTGGCAGCCGCAAGGCCAGCTGGGCGTCAAGCTGGTCAGCGTCATGCACGGCAACCGTGATCGCGGACTGCCGACCGTGCATGCGCTGTACATCCTGCTCGACGCACAGACCGGCGTGCCGCTGGCGCTGATGGACGGCGAACAGCTGACCTTGCGCCGCACCGCCGCGGTGTCGGCGCTGGCGTCGCTGTCGCTGTCGCGACCGGACAGCCGCACGCTGCTGCTGGTCGGCAGCGGGCGGCTGGCGCCGGAAATGGCTGTCGCGCATTGCGCGGTGCGCGAGATCGACCGGGTGCTGGTCTGGGGACGCGACCCGGCGAAGGTGCAGCAGGCGATGCGGCGTGCGCGTGCCGCCGGCTTGCCGGCGCAGGTGGCATTGCATGCAGTCACGTCACTCGCGCAGGGTTGCGAGACGGCCGACATCATCTGCTGCGCGACCACCAGCACCGAGCCGCTGCTGCGCGCAGACTGGCTGCGGCCGGGTACGCATGTGGATCTGGTCGGCGGCTTCCGGCCGGACATGCGCGAGGCCGATGATGCGCTGGTCTGCAGCGCCCGCCTGTTCGTCGACACCGCCGAGGGCGCGCTGGCCGAGGCCGGCGACCTGGTGCAGCCAATGCAGGCCGGGCTGCTGGGCCGCGACGCGGTGTGCGCCGAGCTGGCGCAACTGGCGAGCGGGACACGCGAAGGCCGCCGCAATGACGCCGAGATCACGCTGTTCAAATCGGTCGGCAGCGCGCTGGCCGACCTCGCGTCAGCCGGCCTGGTGTGGCGCGCTTGGAGCGAGTCGCAAGATGCACAGGCGCGTCACGGGTAATCGACCGGGCGCAGGTCTTCAGGCAGGGGAATGAATTCGGTCTCGCCGGGCACGGCGGGAAAGCGCTGCGCGATCCAGTCGCGCTTGGCCTGTTCGATCCGGTCGGCGCTGCTGGAAACGAAATTCCATGCGAGCCGGCGCGGCCCTTCCAGCGGCTCGCCGCCCAGCACCATCACGGTCGCACCGGATGGCCCGGCCTGCACCGTCAGCGCCGCGCGCGGGCGCATCAGCAGCAGCCGTCCAGCGGCGTGCATGCCATCGGCGCCGAGGTCGAGTTCACCGCTCACGATGTACAGCGCCTGCTCTTCGTAGCCGGCAGGCAGGCCGAAACGCGCACCGGGCTGCAACGTGAGTTGCAGGTAGAAGAGCGGCGATCGGGTCGGCAGCGGCGTTGCCATGCCGAGGTAGCTGCCTGCCACCAGTACCGCATGCGCGCCATCGCCTTCCGTCGCCGGCAGCTCAGCCGCCTTCAGGTGCGTGAAGTCCGGCTCGCACGCTTCCTGCTCGCGCGGCAGCGCGACCCAGCATTGCAGTCCGTGCAGCGACGCAGCCTGGCTGCGCTGCGTCGCGTCGCTGCGTTCGGAATGGACGATGCCGCGTCCGGCCGTCATCCAGTTCACCTCGCCCGGGCGGATGGCCTGCACGCTGCCGAGGCTGTCGCGGTGCAGTATCTCGCCGGCGAACAACCAGGTCACGGTCGCCAGCCCGATGTGCGGATGCGGCCTGACGTCGAGGCCCACGCCGGGCTGCAGCACGGTCGGGCCCATCTCGTCCAGGAACACGAAGGGCCCGACCATGCGCCGGCCGGCCGACGGCAGCGCGCGCCGAACCTCGAAGCCGTCGCCAAGGTCGCGGGTCCGCGGAATGATGACCTGATCGATGAAATCCATGCATCGATGATAGCCCCGCTGCGCCGGTTGTCGTGAAATCAGCGCTTGCAAATTATCAAACTGACTACTTCTGTGGCGCCGTGCCGGAGGAGTTTTGTTGCTGATTCTTGAAAAAGCCGGCCCCCGTCCCTATACTTGGCACTCGCTGACCGAGAGTGCTAACAATCCTCCCGGATGACTGTTTTTCTGACAGCGGCCGCAGCGCGGCAAATTGTCGCCTGACCGGCTTAATCACAAACATAAACCATTGTTTTTAAGGAGCTTTTATGAGCCTTCGCCCCCTGCACGACCGCCTGATCGTCGAACGCCAGGAACAGGAAACCAAGACCGCCTCGGGCATCGTGCTGCCGGACGCAGCTGCCGAGAAGCCGGACATGGGCAAAGTGATCGCCGTCGGCAATGGCAAGATCCTCGAAGACGGCAAGGTTCGCCCGCTGGACGTGAAAGTCGGCGACACCATCCTGTTCGGCAAATATTCCGGCCAGACCGTGAAGGTCGACGGCAAGGAAGTGCTGGTCATGCGTGAAGACGACGTGATGGCGGTCGTCGAGAAGAAGTGACCTGCAACGCCTGAAGGGCGGTGCAGGCCATCCTGACGGAACTCAGGATCCACACTCCCCCAGACGGCGCAGGTCATCCCGGCGAAGGCCGGGATCCCGCGACCTTGCTTTACCGAATCCACCGAATCATTAAGGAGCATCCAACATGGCAGCAAAAGACGTAGTTTTCGGCGACAGCGCGCGCCAAAAGATGGTCGAAGGCGTGAACATCCTCGCCAACGCAGTGAAAGTCACGCTGGGTCCGAAGGGCCGCAACGTCGTGCTCGAGCGCTCGTTCGGCGCGCCGACCGTCACCAAGGACGGTGTCTCGGTCGCCAAAGAGATCGAGCTGAAAGACAAGCTGATGAACATGGGCGCGCAGATGGTCAAGGAAGTCGCTTCCAAGACCTCCGACAACGCCGGTGACGGCACCACCACCGCAACCGTGCTGGCGCAGGCGATCGTCCGCGAAGGCATGAAGTACGTGGCCGCCGGCATGAACCCGATGGACCTCAAGCGCGGCATCGACAAGGCCGTCACCGCGACCGTCGAAGAGCTGAAGAAGATCGCCAAGCCGTGCACCACGTCGAAGGAAATCGCCCAGGTCGGCTCGATCTCGGCCAACTCGGACAGCTCGATCGGCGAGCGTATCGCCGAGGCGATGGAAAAAGTCGGCAAGGAAGGCGTCATCACCGTTGAAGACGGCAAGTCGCTGAACGACGAACTCGACATCGTCGAGGGCATGCAGTTCGACCGCGGCTACCTGTCGCCGTACTTCATCAACAACCCGGACAAACAGGTCGCGCTGCTCGACAACCCGTTCATCCTGCTGTACGACAAAAAGATTTCGAACATCCGTGACCTGCTGCCGGTGCTCGAGCAGGTTGCCAAGGCTGGCCGTCCGCTGCTGATCATCGCTGAAGACATCGAAGGCGAAGCGCTGGCGACCCTGGTCGTGAACAACATCCGCGGCATCCTGAAGACTTGCGCCGTGAAGGCACCGGGCTTCGGCGACCGTCGCAAGGCAATGCTGGAAGACATCGCGATCCTGACCGGCGGCCAGGTGATCGCCGAGGAAGTCGGCCTGACCCTCGAGAAGGTCACGCTGAACGACCTGGGCCAGGCAAAGCGCATCGAAATCGGCAAGGAAAACACCACCGTGATCGACGGCGCCGGCCAAGCTGCTGCGATCGAAGCGCGCGTCAAGCAGATCCGCGTTCAGATCGAAGAAGCGACCTCGGACTACGACCGTGAAAAGCTGCAGGAGCGTGTCGCCAAGCTGGCAGGCGGCGTTGCCGTGATCAAGGTCGGTGCCGCGACCGAAGTCGAAATGAAAGAGAAGAAGGCCCGCGTCGAAGACGCGCTGCACGCAACCCGCGCAGCCGTTGAAGAAGGCATCGTGCCGGGCGGCGGCGTGGCCCTGCTGCGCGCTCGTTCGATCCTGACCCTGAAGGGCGACAACGCCGATCAGGACGCCGGCATCAAGATCGTGCTGCGCGCGATCGAAGAGCCGCTGCGCATGATCGTCACCAACGCCGGCGAAGAAGCGTCGGTCGTCGTGAACAAGGTCCTCGAAGGCAAGGGCAACTTCGGCTACAACGCCGCTAACGGCACCTATGGCGACATGGTCGAAATGGGCGTGCTGGATCCGGCCAAGGTCACCCGTTCGGCACTGCAGAACGCAGCGTCGATCGCTGGCCTGATGCTGACCACCGACTGCATGGTGTCCGAGATGGTCGAGGACAAGCCGGCTGCCGGCGGCATGGGTGGCATGGGCGGTATGGGTGGCATGGGCGGCATGGACGGCATGATGTAATAGCCTCCTGTCCGGTTGTCCGGTTATACGGGCAACCCGGTCACGAAACCCGCGAGCTTGCTCGCGGGTTTTTTTTCGTCTGTCACGTACCGCACCGATGATCAACGCTTGAGAATGATCAAATTTCTGTCCGGTTACCGATGACTCATTCGGAACCCGCAGTCACGAAGTCTTCATGGAATTGTGCCCGCAGTCTGTTACCGCACTCGCCCTTCCTGAAGGAGATCGTAATGCTGCGCAAAGTCACGTCGGCTGCCACCACCCGCACGCACCATCCCGCCACATCGGTCCAGAAGCGCTCGCTGTTCAAGACGACGGCAGAATGCGCGAAGGCCCTGCGCACGATGCCGATCGACCGCGAATGCCGGCGCAACGTTGAAAAGATCAAGGAAACATACCAGATCGATCTCGCGCTCGAGGCCAAAGCCATCTATGACACGATGCCCTTCGATGCGGCGGGCAAGCCGACGGTCGAAACGGTCACGATGGCCGCCGCGCATGAGCTGAGCATCTTCCTGATGGGCGCCACGGATTTTCTCGATTTTTACAACGTCACGGACCCACGGATGTCGCTGCTCGGCGCGATCAATCCCGCCCACCTGCAAAGGCTGGTCGAATCATTCAATGAAACCTTCGTGTCGCTGCCGGCCGAGGACCGGCTTCGACTGGCGACGGTGATCCAGACTCGCGCGTTCGAAGAGCTGGGAACGCCGATCAGCGCCAGCGAACGCGCGTTGTCGCTGACGACACTCGCCCACCTGCCGCAACTCGATCGCGAGGAAGTGCTCGCACTGGTGGACTACGCGCATTGCACGACCGGGCAATTCATGCCGATCAACAGCGGGCTGCGACTGTGGAAGCATCACCAGATCCCGCAGGGCCGGGACCTGGTCGCTTGCGTCACCGATAAGATGCAAAGCGGGCTCGACAAGCTGGCGCAGCACGAGGACTTCATCCATCAGGGCGTGCTGTACAAGGGCGTGGCATTGAACAATCCGAGCGGTCCGTTGCGGCGCTCGTTCCTGGTGCCGGGTGAAACCATCACCCCCACGCCGCATCCGACGTCGGCGACCTCGGACAAGAGCCAGAGCTATGCTGACCCGCCCACTTTTCCGGCGGGCGCGGCCGGACGTGACTCGGAAGTGGTCTACCTCGACACACCGGGCATCCGCATCCACCTGTTCAACAACAAGGAAACCGTCGAGCAGAAGGAAGTGCTGATACCCGCCGGGATGGCGATGACTTGCCTGTCGTTGTCCGAAGTGCCGGCGGACTTGAGAGAGCGTTCGCACCGGCACCCGGTCTATTTCCTCAAGCCCGTACAGGCCGGGAATCCGTCCGAGGCCGGGCTGAGCTTCCAGCAACGGGTCTGAGCCCGTGCCGGGTCAGCGTCGCCAGCTCGGTTCACGCTTCTCGATGAAAGCCTGCACGCCTTCGAGCGCGGCTTCATCCATCATGTTGCAAGCCATCGTCTCGCCCGCCAGCTGGTAGGCCGCCTCGATGCCCATCTCTGCCTGCCGATAGAACATCTGCTTGCCCATCGCGATCGCCACGGCCGGCTTGGCGAGGATGCTGGACGTCAGCCTGGCAATCTCGGCATCCAGCTGCTCCTGCGCGACCACGCGATTGACCAGACCGCGCGCCAGCGCCGCCTGCGCGTCAATGAATTCGCCGGTCAGCAGCATTTCCATCGCCTGCTTGCGCGGCACGTTGCGCGACAGGCCGACGGATGGCGTCGAACAGAACAAGCCGTAGTTCACGCCCGACACCGCAAAACGCGCATCCGACGCCGCCACTGCCAGGTCGCACATTGCCACCAGCTGGCAGCCCGCAGCCGTCGCAATGCCCTGCACACGCGCAATCACCGGCTGGGGCATCTGCTGGATCGCCAGCATCAGCCTGCTGCACTGCGCGAACAGTTTCTTGTAGTAGGCAGCCGATGGTGCAGCGCGCATTTGCTTCAGGTCGTGGCCGGCGCAAAAGGCCTTCCCATGCGCAGCGAGCACCACCACGCGGACGGACGCATCGGCAGCGATCGCTTCGATCTCTGCCTGCAGCGCCAGCATCATCTCTTCCGACAGCGGGTTGAAGCGCTCGCCGCGATTCAGCGTCAGCGTGCAGACGCCGTCGCTGTCGGTACGCAGAACGTAAGGGGTGTCAAGCTGCGGTGAAGCGATCGTCATGATGTCTCCTCAGTGGCAATGTCGTTCTTATTCGTCGTCTTCGTCTTGTTCGTCTTGTTCGCCCTGCGGTTCACCGAGGGACGGCGGTGGCGCATAGCTGGCCAGCAGTTCGACGCGGCTTTGCGGCGTCTCGAGGCTGATGCGTCCGAGCGCGCCGCTGCGATAGTCCTGCAGCAGCGTGTGCGCGGCCTTCTCGAAATCCAGTTCGCCGCCGCGCAGCCGGAAACCGCGCCGCGCCGCAATCGCCTCAACCACGCCGACACCGTCCAGTTCCGCAGCACGGAGGCCGTAACGGGCGGCAAGCAACTGAGGATAACGCTGCAGCAAGACCTCTGCAAGGAAGGCCGCGACCTCTTCTTCGATGATTGCGTTCACGCCGATTGCGTGGCTGGCCGCCAGCATCAGCCCGTCGGTCGGATGCTCGATCTTGGGCCACATCAGCCCCGGCGTATCGATCAGCACGATGTTATCGCCGAGGAAAAGGCGTTGCTGCATCTTCGTCACTGCCGGCTCGTCGCCGACTTTCGCGACACGCTTCTTCAGCAGCGCATTCATCAGCGTGGACTTGCCGACGTTCGGTATGCCCATGATCATCACGCGCAGCGGCTTGAGCACCGTGCCGCGGTGCGGCGCAAGCTTCAGGCAAAGGCCGGGAATCTTCGCGACATCGGCCGGCTTGCGGCAGGACAGTGCGACGGCATGCACTTGCGGCTGTGCGCTGTAGTGCGCCAGCCAGGCCTTCGTGGCGGCCGGATCGGCGAGGTCACTCTTGTTCAGCAGCTTCAGGCAGGGCCGCTGCCGCGCGCGCCGCAGGGCCTCGATCATCGGGTTGCTGCTGGCCTGGGGAATGCGCGCGTCGAGGACTTCGATTACCAGGTCGACCTTCTCCATCGACTCCGCGGCCTTCTTGCGCGCGGCGTTCATGTGACCGGGGAACCATTGGATGGACATGGAGGATCTCTTGCGCTGGAAAACGCGCTATTGTACCCGCGCGCCCCGGGCAGGCCGCGCAGGCGCCTGAACCGCTCAGTCCAGGCCGGCGAGCACCTTCAGGTGCGCGGCCACGCTGCGCCCGAGCGCAGACAGCGCATAGCCGCCTTCGAGGCAGCTGACGATGCGTCCTTTCGAATGACGCTGCGCGACCTCGACGAGCTGTCGGGTGATCCATGCGTAATCGGCCTCGACCAGCCCCATCGCCGCGATCTCGTCCTCGCGGTGCGCATCAAAGCCGGCAGAGATGAAGAGCATTTCCGGCCGGTGCGCATCCAGCGCCGGCAGCCAGTATTGCCGCACCAGCTCGCGTATCGCATCGCCGCGCGTGTAGGCAGGAACCGGAATGTTCACCAGATTTGCCGGCGCGCTGCCGGCCGGATGGACGCCGGAATACGGGTACAGCGGATGCTGGAAAAAACTGACCATCAGCACGCGCGGATCAGCGGCAAAGGCATCCTCGGTGCCGTTGCCGTGATGAACGTCGAAATCGACGATGGCAACGCGCTGCAGCCCATGCACGGCCATAGCGTGGGTCGCGGCAATCGCAATGTTATTGAACAGGCAGAAGCCCATCGGGGTCTGCGGCGTCGCATGATGGCCGGGCGGACGGATCGCGCAGAACGCATTATCGGCTTCGCCGCTGATCACCGCGTCGGTCGCGGCAATCGCCGCGCCCGCTGCTCGCAGCGCCGCCAGCCAGCTGAACTCGTTGAGCAGGGTATCGGCGTCGATCGGATGGTATTCACCTGCCGGGGGCAGGTTGTCACGCACCCTGCCGATCGCCGCTTCGGTATGCACCAGCGACAGCGTCTCGACCGACGCGAGCGGTGCATCGCGAAAGTCGAGCAGGTTTGCGAGGCCAGACGCAATCAGCTGGTCGTCGATTGCCTGCAGCCGCGCGGGACACTCCGGATGCCAGTCACCCATGTCATGGCGCTTGCAGTCCGGGTGAGAAAAGATGGCCGTGGTCATTCCATCTATTATGCATCAGCGATGCATGCTCTATACTTGCGCGGACATGCGGGCAATTGCGCACGCGGCCGTCCTTACCTGCCTTGATGAAAACCCTTCCCGTCCTGCTTGCGCTCGCCTCGGCGTGCGCCTCATTCTTCCTGCCTTGCCCCGAAGCCGACGCCCGCGAAACACCGCAGGCCAATCGCACCGCCGTCAGGAAGGGGACGACGCCGGCGAAAAAGGCCGCCGATAAAAAGCTGGCGTCCGCAGGCGACGAGGATGCGCCGGAATTCATCAACTTCCTCCAGTGGCGTTCCGTCACGGAATTCATCGAGCAGGCCAGCGCCGGGCACGGACTGGACCGCGACGAGCTGCAATCGCTGTTCAGGCGCGTGCAGTATCTCGACAGCGTCGTCCGGCTGATCAATCCCCCGCCCGCCGGCAAGGCGAAAAACTGGACCGCGTATCGCGAACGGTTTGTCGAACCGCGCCGGCTGAAGGCCGGCATCGCGTTCTGGGACCGGTATGAAGCGGCGCTCAGGCGCGCGCAGGACGAGTTTGGCGTTCCGGCTGAAATCATCGTCGGCATCATCGGCGTCGAGACCATTTACGGACAGTCGACCGGCAAGTTCCGGGTGCCGGACGTTCTCGCGACTCTGGCCTTTGCGTATCCGGATACGCCGAATCGCGAAACGCGGATGGAATACTTCCGCGGCGAATTGGTGCAGGCCTTGCTGTACGCGCGCGAGAACCACATCGATCCGTTCAGCCTGAACGGATCATTTGCCGGGGCGATCGGCTGGCCGCAATTCATGCCGGGCAGCATACGGCGCTTCGCCGTCGATTTCGACGGCGATGGCAAGATCGACCTGCGCAACTCCCCGGAAGACGCGATCGGCAGCGTTGCGAGCTTCCTCTCGCGGCATGGCTGGACTCCGGGGCAAGCGCTCACCTATCCGGTGCAAGTCACGCCGGACAAACCGTGGGCGGCGTTCATCGGGCAAGGCCTTGAAGCCAGATTCACGCGCGCGCAAATGGAAGAATCCGGCGTCATCGTACCGGCGCAGGCATCCGACGCCGTGCTGTATGGCCTGGTCGACCTGCAGGATGATGACCGTCCTGTGCTGTACTGGCTCGGCACGGAAAATTTCTTCGCCATCACGCGCTACAACCGCAGCTACTACTACGCGATGGCCGTGATCGAACTTGGCGAAGCCATCCGCCTGCAGAGGGCAGCGCGATGACTGGCCACATCAAAGACGCCGATCCGTGCGACGACGCGCAGATCATTGCGCTGACACGCAGTTGGGTCGAGCACGCGGTGGTCGGCCTGAACCTGTGCCCGTTCGCGAATTCGGTCATGCGCAAGAACCAGGTGGATTTTTGCGTCAGTCACGCGCGTGATCCGCAGGCATTGCTGCAAGACCTGCTCGGCTGCGTCGAGTCGCTGCTGGCTGCGTCGGCCGAGGTCGTCGATACGCTGCTGCTGGTTCATCCGTGGGCGCTGACGGATTTCATGGAATTCAACGACTTCGTCGGCGATGCCGAAGCGCTGATCGAAGAAGCCGGGCTGGACGGCGTATTGCAGGTGGCGAGCTTTCATCCTGATTACCAGTTCGCCGGCGTTCCCGCCGACGACCCGACGAACCGTACCAATCGCTCGCCTTTCCCGACCCTGCACCTGCTGCGCGAAGAAAGCCTCGACAAGGCGATCGAAGCGATGCCCGACACCGATGCGATTGTTGAGCGCAACCTCGACACCTTGCGCCGGCTCGGCAACGATGGCTGGCTGACACTACAGTCCCAAATCCGCGCTGCCGCAGGCCTGTAGCATTACCGTGACCTGCTCGCTGCAAGGTCCGCTTTTCCCCTTCCCCACCACGAACCGGCCGGCACCTCCGACCCGGCCGGCCTGATCGCTACTGCCGTCAGTTCGCCATCCGCCCTGCCGCACCGCTCCCGAAACCTTTTGGGAGCAAAACCATCCGACAGGCACCTTGCAACCGGCAAGGTGCAAACAATAGTCCCTAGGCATTGACGATTATCAAATCGCAATATTTCCCAATTGGCTACAATTTGGAATTGCTAAAAAGAAACTATTTTGGATGATTTAACAATCTGGCAAAACACGGCGATGTCACTCATCAGGAGCTGAGCAATTATTCGTTATAAATCATGAATTTAGTTTCACGAGTCCGGGCCGGCGTGCTTGCAAAGCATTGTTTTTTTGCAAAACAAATTTACTTTGTTGCTAACACCCAATAGAATTTTCTTAGTAAATTAAGAAGATATTCAAGATCGGCTGCAACGGCTGGCGCGCAGATCCGGGAGTTCCGGGTCGCCTCTGTATCCCGCCACCGGCGCGTTTGATTCACCCCCTAGGGAACGCTTACGCACATGACGACTCAGTTTGACCCCCAAGACAGCAACCGACTCGCGGATCAGGTCGCGTACGACCCGAACAACTTGCTGGACTCACTCATCGAGAAACTGCATCTGAAAAATGATGCGGCCTTGTCGCGGGCCCTGGAGGTTGCTCCTCCGGTGATCAGCAAGATCCGCCATCGTCGGCTGCCCGTCGGCGCTTCGCTGCTGATACGCATGCATGAGGTCAGCGACCTGTCGATTCGCGAACTGCGAATCCTGATGGGCGACCGGCGCGAGAAATTCCGTATCAGCGACAAACAGTTCAAGCCGAAACTGGCGGACTGACTGCTGTCGCCGGCGGCGCCGGCCGCATGGCCGGCACGTTGATGCGTGGCCGTGAAGCGCGAGGCTGGCAGCGCGCCGACCATAAAAAAGCGGGATTCCGGTTTGACCGGAATCCCGCTTGATTTTTCAGGCTGCGTCAGCCGGATCAGGCCGGAAACACGCCCGTAGACAGATAACGATCGCCGCGATCGCAAACAATGAACACGATTACTGCGTTCTCCACCGTACGGGAAATGCGCAGCGCAACTTCGCAGGCCCCCGCCGCGGAAATGCCGGCAAAAATCCCTTCCTCGACTGCCATCCGGCGCGCCATTTGTTCGGCAGCGGCCTGGCTGACGTTCTCCACCTGATCGACCCGGCTGCGATCAAAAATCTTCGGCAGGTAAGCTTCCGGCCATTTGCGAATGCCCGGGATCTGCGACCCCTCTTCCGGTTGCGCGCCAATGATCTGGATAGCCGGATTTTTTTCCTTCAGGTAGCGCGACACCCCCATGATGGTTCCCGTGGTGCCCATCGCGCTGACAAAGTGCGTGATGCGTCCGTCGGTGTCGTGCCAGATTTCGGGCCCGGTACTTTCGTAATGAGCGCGCGGATTGTCGGGATTCGAGAACTGGTCAAGGATCTTGCCCTTGCCTTCCTTCTGCATCTGCTCGGAAAGGTCGCGCGCATACTCCATGCCGCCGGCCTTCGGCGTCAGGATGATTTCCGCACCATACGCAGCCATGCTCTGGCGGCGTTCCAGGCTCAGGTTCTCCGGCATCAGCAGGATCATCCGGTAGCCCTTCATTGCCGCAGCCATCGCGAGCGCGATGCCGGTATTGCCGCTGGTCGCTTCAATCAGCGTATCGCCCGGCTTGATCTCGCCGCGCTCTTCCGCTCCCCTGATCATCGCCAGCGCCGGTCGATCCTTGACGGAACCTGCAGGATTGTTGCCCTCGAGCTTGCCGAGGATGATGTTGTTCCGCCTTGCGGCCTCATCGCCGGGAATGCGCTTCAGTTGTACCAGCGGTGTATTGCCGACCAGATCCTCGATCGAGTGAAATTGCATGGCGGTCTTTGTGTCGATTGAAACAGGTAATCCGCCATTGTAATTTAATCCGCTTCCCGCCTGCGGCCGCTCAGGATTTCGGCCGCAGGCGGGACGAATCGCTATTTGCCGGCGGCAGGCTTGGCAGCGCGATCCGCGACCTTGCCGTTCGCGGCAGCGGCCACCGGCTTGGCTGTCGGAGTGAAGGTTTGTCCGTTCACCGTCAGGCCGGCGGCGGAAAGCTTGACCGCATTGCGCCCGCCTATGCCCTTCACGCGCTGTTCGAGGTCAGCCCAGTCCTTGAAATTTCCGTGCGTGTTGCGTTCGACGATGATGGCCTTCGATGTAGACGGACCGACGCCGGCAATGCCATCAAGCGCGGCCTGGTCTGCCGAGTTCACCTCCACAGCGGCCAGTGCAGTTCCTGCAAACAGCGATGACGCGGACAGCAGCAATGCGAATCGTTTCAGCATGGTGTACTCCGAAAAGTTTTGATCGGGATGAACTGGCACGCTGGCCGTGATTGACGCGCCGGTGTGCCGCCATGATTAAACGTGAAGTACGCCGCTGCGGGCCGAGATGATGGAATGATTGTTTTGCATCTGCCCGGATCCACACGCGGTGTGACGGGCAGTACAACGCGGGGCGGGCGCCCCGCGCGGGGAAATGCCGTTCAGGCCTGATTCAGCACGGACAATTCTTCGCTGCGTCGCGGCGCATAGCTTTCCCACTGGCTGCAGCCGGGGCACTGCCAGTAGAACTGCTTGGCCTTGAAGCCGCAATGGCTGCACTGGTAACGCGCCAGCTTCTGCGCATAGCCGCCGACGAGGCTCTTCATCATCGACAGTTCCGGCAGCCGCTCTGCCGGCGCGTACATCAGCCGCGCCTCGATCAGCTTGTCGAGCGCCAGCAGGGTCGGCATGCGCCGGAGCTCATCGGTCACCAGCTGGTTGGCGGCATCGGGACCGGCGAGGTCGAGCTCGGCGCGGAACACGACTTCAAGCAGATCGATGGCCGGCGCTTCGGCCAGATAGCCTTTCAGCAGTTTCAGGCCCTCGCCTGCACGGCCGACCGCGCGATAGCCGTCCATCAGCCGCTGCGCCACCAGCCCGACGTGCGCGGCACTTTGCTGCTCGACGCGACGCCATGCGCGCAGCGCGCCTTCGGTATCGCCCTTTGCCAGCAAGGCATCGCCGATCAGGAGGGTCGCCCGCACATTGCTGCGGTCATGCGCGAGCGCTTTTTCGAGGGTCGCGAGCGCGGCATCGGCGTTCACGTGCACCAGCTCGTCCTGCGCCAGTTCGCAATGGAATTGCGCAATTTCTTTCTGGTACGCGCCTGCGCCGGACGCCTGCAGTGCCAGCGCAGCCTCGATCGCGCGCTTCCATTCCTTCTCGCGCTGATAGATTTCGAGCAGCGCACGACGCGCCTGCGGGCCGAACGGCGTGTCTGCCAGCTGATTGAAGGTCTCTTCTGCCCGGTCGAGCAGGCCGGCCTTCAGGTAATCCTGACCGAGCTCGAAACGCGCCTGCGCCGCCATCTCGGGCGCGAGGTCAGGCCGCGACAGCAGGTTCTGATGCACGCGCACCGCGCGTTCGATGTCGCCGCGACGCCGGAACAGCTTGCCAAGCGCAAAATGCAGTTCGGCCGTTTCCGGATCGAGTCGCGCGATATCGACGAAGACGTCGATCGCCCGGTCAGGCTGCTCGTCGAGCAGCGCATTCAGGCCCTTGTAGTAGCTGCGCGGCAGGCTGCGCGATTCCGAAATCACGTGACGAATGTCGACGCGCGCGGCGATCCAGCCCAGCGCAAAGAAAAACGGGACGCCAAGCAGCCACCAGGTTTCAAACTCCATTCACACTCCTC
>JACCDX010111114.1_pt1 | contig 31038 bp, 35 predicted proteins | sample 7449681 | NCBI WGS metagenome assembly JACCDX01 (sample SAMN15323450, study PRJNA562643) | freshwater metagenome | isolation source: river surface water | place: USA:Blue River Watershed | collected 2017-08-18
GCTTCACATGCATCTGTTCATTGTAGTCTGCTAATATATTCTTAAAGGTTGCTTCACTTAATGCCTTCTTGTTTGCAATAAATGTAGCTGCACGAAATCCTGGCACAGTCTCTACATGTAGACCAAAGGGAGCACCATTCCAGCCCCGTAAATGATTGGACATAATTGCCATGTTTCTCAGACCAACAGAAACGGCCTGAACGTTAAAAGCCTCATCTATCCGTTTTTTATTTTCAGCATCGAAAATAGCAGTAACTGTTTTATAAGATGTATCATTTATACTATTAAAAATCTTTATAAATGTTGCACTCATTACGCTCTTCTATTTATCGGGATATATTATTCTTCATATTTAACAACAAGAATAGTAGGCACATCAAACTTCATTATTTTAAATAAATTAACTATTGCTTCATTTACAGGTGCAAAAGAGTATTTAATCTCAAAATCTGGAAAATCCTCTTTATCGGGCATATATTCCTTAACATAAATACAATAACAACTATAATGAATTGCCTTCGCCTCTGGCATTATATCCATGAAAAGTTTTGGCAACTTTGTGAAACGTCGCACATGCATTAACCCATCATAATCTAAAATTGCCTTATTCTCATCTTGATATATCAATAGAGGACCCATATACTAACTATATTTGTAAAATATACTTTTCTTTAAAATCAAATTCAAGATAGGGCTGCAATTTCTTAAAAATATTTAATGATTTTAACATTATAAGTCCATCTCTCTTCTTATTTATCCATTGTATAACATTTTGCTTCTCCTTTTTATGACACCAAAAAGATGTAACAACTATATCACCTATTTCAGTTATAATTCTAAAATCAACACCTAATTGTTGTTTATCATTCTTAATATCCATTGCTTTTTCACTACAGGGGAAATCAAGCGCCTTGCCAATACCTTTATGACTTCCTAATTGTTTATTATTAACTTTATCATTATGCACCATCCATCTACCATTATCAAATAATAACAAACTCAAATTGGCTATTTCACATAACTTCAGAAATGCTGTTTGATATTTTTCAGGGGCTGATGTAAAATATACATTATCAAGGTCCATGTAATACATATTTCGTATATGTAATGCAACTAATATCACATTTATTGTATCAATTTCTCTATCTTTTTTTGTTACCTTTAGCAACTGTTTTGAGGCTCTTACAAACTTTTCAATATCCATTCTAATATATTTAATGCTTTCTTCTGGATGAACGCCGTCTGCGACTAACAGCTCTTCTAGTACGCTTACCACCCTTTTTCATTGGACCACCTGTTGACTTTGCAATTGCAGCGGCTCTAATCACGGCTGGGTCAAGAGATGTTGTAGCATTAGCCTGTTGTTGAAAATAAGCACGCATACCCGTGGTGTTTCTACGAGGAAAAAAATTAGCAATACTATATTGATTTGTGCTTTTAGTAAACATTGGCAATGCACTAGGTGGAGCAGCCTGAGAAGGATTAGACATTATATTAATAGTAAACAATATTTACATACCATAGAAACTATTAGCCACCTTATCCATTAAAGCCAATTTACTATCTGTTGACCCCAACTCCAACCCTTTCTTTACCTTCGGCTTTGGCTGCTTCTTAATTGTTTTTGTCGGTGCAGGACGGCTTAACACCTCCTTGAAAAAAGCCGGTACCTGAGCCACTGCCCTACCCAATACAACCGGGTCCTTCACAACAGGCCCAGCAGCCGGCACCTTCCATTTTGGAACTTCACACAACACCTGTAATAATATAATTACAATATCCAGCTTACGACGCCCAGTTAATAATGACGGCGGAGCACTCATATATAGGGTTGCCAGAGCCTGTGCCTCCTCATTCATTCGTAAAAGTCCCTTGGCAGCCATCTCTTTGTATTTCTCCAAACAGCATTTGAAGAGGAAATGAACCGGTGACGCCTTTGCCTTTTTCCCACCATTAACACCGTGATCATTTGTTGTTAGTCCACCACCAAGCTCCTTCTTAATAAGTGCATCCTCCTCGATAACCCATTTCAACCAGAATAGTGCACGCTCAAGCGCCCCTTCACCACAAGCATATAACAGTTCATTTCCTGCCACGAACAACTCATTCATATCGGTACCACGAGACCAGACCTTCTGGACCGCTGAACTGTCAGGTGCTCGCCGTGTACTCGAGAGCCATGTTGGATTCCTATGTGTCTCTTTACCAACCGCAGGCCACTTTAATTTCCCCGCTCTGGGACTGGCCTGTAAAACTAAGACCACTTCACCAATCTTCCGTTGTATCTCTTCACTCCCGTAAAAGTCCTCAGAAGGCATCTTATCCCAAGCCGAATCCAGCTCTCTGAACCGACCATTAAGATAATGAAAAACTCTTAAAGATGCGAGACCAATATGGTCAAATGCATATTCATAACAGAATTTACGCCACATGTTGTAGCCTCCACTACAAACCATGTCGGCACTGAAATGTAGTGCCCGCCCCATACTTGTTGTGGATGGGTCAGAGAGCGCAGTCTCAAGTGCCTTGATACAGTCATTGGCTGCATAGCCCATACGACTTTTAAGGATGGTGTCTGGATCGAATGACCCAGGACCAACTGTTAATATAGGTACTGATACTGTAACATCCTGCATTTATCTATCTCTCTGCCCTCTCTTTTTAACTATCCATTCAACGCTCTCATTGTAATGGGGCGGCTTCGTGAAAGAGTAGAGGCGCTCGATATGCATCTTCCACCGCCGCTCAACCGTTTTCAAACTCTTTACTGTAAAAGGTTCGCCAACATATATACGAACCGGGTTTTCCCTTAATGGTGTATTGAACCATTTCATGATTGAATTCATTGTTGGCACTGGTCCATCTTCTCTCTCAAACATCTCATTTTCACCGTAACAGATGATTGGTATAATAGGTAGTCCAGTAGTCGCAGCCAGTCTCATAAATCCACGGCGACCATCAATTAACCTCATACTGTTTGCCTTTGTCTCCTTCATTTCACGAATACCACCAGGAATTATACAGAGTGAGGTACCTTGTCTCAATGTACCCTTAAGGTTCTCCATATCAGCATTTACAAGGCCACCAGCAATTCCAATCTCCCTTAGCGCCGGAGTATTGAATAGATATGATGCACAACAGACCGCTACAGGTCTTTTAAAGGTATTTGACCCCATCTCGCCGCAAAATAGACCGAAAGGTACCATGGCTAAATGACTATGAGGATACCAGACATAGATGGCCTGCTGCTGATGATTGAAGTTTGATCGGTCTATTATTCGCCAACCAGCCTCCTTCAATGTAGGGAATGCATCCCGTAATGCCGCTCTCATCCACCAGTTGTTTGGACTTGTATAGGTTGTGCTCGATAGACAACGTAAAATGGCCAATAAAAGGGTGGCCAAAACAATTTGCTGTGCAGCAGGATAATTAATAGATAACCATAATGATACTGTAATAATTGTTATAATGAATATACCGGCTAATGCGGGCCAGAACAATAGAATATGACCGAGCATCCACAATTACTTGTAGTGTCTATATTTTAATCAATCTTACAGGCGCATTGTCATGTTATAGGGTAGAACGGTCCGTTGACTGCACCCACAACCACCTCCTTTATACTTTGCACTAACAACCTTTTTACCTTTAAGGGCCTTACTTGTACGTGGTATCAGGCCCTTAGCTTTTAATGAGCTTGTAGCGGTAAATCCGATACTTTCCCCTCTACGCCAGCGTTTGAGTGTTTCGAGATTCTTTTTAGTTGGCTTGTAACCACCCAGCCCCCCTCCCTGCCTGCGCAGGCCACCAATCTTACCAAACAGTTGGTTTCCACATCCACAACCTCTCCTTGAAGAACAGTTATTGCGCCGGGTTTTCATTTCCTTACTATTAGTAGTTATATTATATGACTAGGAAAACTAAAAAACTCTTCCTACCTGAGAAATATTTCAAGGGGCTCTCGAGAGCGGCACGCTCGAGAAGAGTAAAAGAGATCGCCAGAGGCGTTAAGCTCCACTGGAAGAATCCTGCGGCCTACCGGCCCTTCAAAACCGATCTCGAGATCCCCGCTCGAGCGAAGAAGACATCAAGTTACACTGAACAATGGCGTAAACTATTCCCTAATAGTACTTCTCTCGAGCAAAAAGCTAAGGCGACAGGGGTACCATTAAAATATATAAAAGAGAGCTATAATCGTGGTATGGGAGCATGGCGTACAGGTCATCGTCCCGGAGCAACAGAGCAGCAGTGGGGGTATGCTCGAGCACACTCCTTCCTATTATGCGGAAAAACACACTACACAACTGATAGTGATTTAGTGCGTGATGCTAAAAAGGCCTCTAAAAGCGCCACAAAATGGTGGAAGACACAATGTGCAAAAAAACGTTGGCATAAGTAGGAATAATGGTAAAATATAGAAGAAGAAGAGGTGGAACTATTAGCTATCGTTTTAAACCACAGTCACGTTCGAATTCTAATATTGAAGATGAAATAATATCTAATAGCAGTTCTATTATTAGCCATCGTTTTCAACCTAGCGAAAGACATAAATCAATAAAAGAAAATTCAATTACAAATAATAAAATAAATCGTATTGCATTTAGACCAGTTACAGTGAGAAATAATAGGCGTAATAGACGCAATAGACGTTATACGCACAGACGCCGCTAATTATTCTCATCATGCTTAGCCTTCAGACGCTTAATAAGTGTCTCAACAACCGACCCCCAACTATATTTCAGTACTGTATTACGAGCAGCAGAACTATGTTTCACTCGTAGTTCAGAGTCATTCAGATACTCCTCCATTCCAAGACACAAATCATGAGGGTCAACAAACTCGGCCTCACCACCCACAGGACAGAACAATAACGGTAGATAGTAACGCCCCTTAGGCTTTACCATCACTGAATTATCCGCATTACAATACTCCTTGTAGCCCCCAAGAGCAGGCACAACCTGTGGGCACCCTACACCCATTGACTCAAAGGTACAGAGACCGAAGCCCTCGCCATCTGCTGCAGAGACTGAGATATCCGCTGCATTGTAGAAGGTGTTAATCTCCTCATCCTTGAAATCCATGTCACGGTTAGTCACCATTAGACGATTGCCAAACTGCTGAGGGTCCATTCCACGCAACTTCAACTCTCGAGCAAAGATCTCGAAAATAGGCCACCCCCCCTTCTCACCCCTATCACAGACGCACATCAAAGCAATTGGCTTATTAGGATACTTAACAATCAGCTCAACAAATGCCATAATCAAAATATCATAACGCTTCCTAGGCTGATTACGATTAATACTCAAAATCAAAAACAGGTCCTCAGGGATATTCAGACGACGACGAGCCACAGATTTAGGAACAACAGTAAACATCTTATCATCAAATCCATGCGCAATTACATCAATCGGCCGATGAATACCCTGGCCCTTCAAACAGTCACGCCAACCCTGTGTAAAGGTAAATACACGGTCCGCCTCACGATTAATAACATCAAGGAACATCCCGAGCTGACAGTTATAGACCTGGTCGACATAGAACCAGGTTTGGAAATCACGCTTAATATTAGAGCGCTTAATTGCCTCCATGAACTGTGTAATAACAGCCATATCATTGTAAATCATAACGACATCTGGCTTCACACGATCAATCTCAGTCGGCAGCTGGGCATACCCAAAGCCCTGTACAAGTGGCTTCTCAAGCGAAACAGCATCAATCACCTCTACATTTGGAGGATATGCACGAGAGATATCCGCTGGCTTATTCACCAGCTTCTGAAACCCATAATGGTAGAGCTGTAACCAAGGGACCGCAGCCAATTGCTGAATCAGATTATAAGAAACCTTACTATAACCTGTCACCTGGTTGCAATGTGTACTAACCAACATGAACTTCAGTTTACGTCCCTTGTATTCCTCTACCGCTGCTGCAGGCTTAGCTTGAGGCTTCGTCAAAATATTCTGCAGACTTGCAAGGTAATCATTCACATCAACAACCCCTGGTGTAGGAGCTGCAACAGGAGTAGGCGCTGCAACAGGAGTTGGAATAGCCGCAGGAGCTGCAACAGGAGTTGGAATAGGCACAGGAACAGGTGTTATAGATGTATTTGTAAACATCTTTTGTAGATTAGCTAAATAGTCATTAACATCATTTACTGGTCCTGTATTAGCGGGTTTAGGAGCTACACTAGTTGCAGGTATTGGCGTAGCCATAGGTGCTGGCGCAGGTGCTGGTGCAGCAGCTGATGCCATATTATAAGACCCAATTAAATTTTGAAGAGTATTCAAATAATCCTCAGCCATTCCTGTACTCGACATTTCTAAACACTTATAATAGTAATCCCTTAGACCACTATCAGTTTCCTGATATTTACCTTCAGCTGCGCCTTCCAATCATCCCATGCGTTCAAAAGTAGGTTCTTATATTTCTCACCATGCCCCCATTGATTCGTAAAGAAGGTCGCCGCCTTAACAGCATCCCCCACAGTAGCCAAATTCAGAAGTGGCAACTTATAAGTAAGCCAGTCCCAGAAGTTCTTATCCCCCTCTTCACGAATCACAATAGGTACAGCTCCAGCCTCTAATGCCTCATATAAACGGAAGGTCTCAAAATGATTACCCCTGAAAATAGGCACCATATAACTATCACGTAACAGTGACTTGTACTCGTCCATCTTCAGCTGCCCAGGGTCATTCCAGCTATCATAGATCTTATAGTTACCACCAGGGACCTGAGAAAATGCCGCCAACTTCTCCGCACGACCAAACCATTTGGTACCATGGAACGACCAGGTCCACTTACGATTTACAGGCACAGCCCCCTCCAAACGCTTACCACCCATTGCATACCCTAAAGGTATAGTAATAATCTTAGGGGTATTTGCAGCAGGGTCAGGGCGATAATATGTACGAATAACCCACTTTGCATCAGGATACCAATTGATATTATCCGTCCCAAACTCATCACTTAAATGTATTGCCGCCCATTTACGCCCTTCAGTCTTAAAATGATGGAAAACATTTAACCAGGTATTCAGATCCTGCCGACTTACAAGCACAATAGGCTCCTCACCCTTAGTAAACCCATCAGGGTTGTCAGGCATCCTCTTAATAACAATCTCCTTTCCAAACAGTTCATCAAGCCATTCAGCCTCTAACAGTTTGCTTTTTGCATCAGCATCCGCATTAATCATATACACCGTAACAGTAGGTGATTCAACCTTAGCCTGAACAGGTACTGCTTCAGGCACCTCCACCATAGTCATCTGAATATATGCATCCTTTACCGCCTCATGAATATTTAGATCGTTTGCTGCAGATAAAGCAGTTTTTGTACGAACCTCCTCAATCGACCAACGCTCATCATTTGTCCACAAATCACTATCAAATGTATCAATTCTGTCAAAATTATTGAACTTAGAATTGTCATAGGCTGGATCCCCCTCCTGTGTGCAACCAGCAAGCAGAGGGTCAGGGAAATAGATGTTCAGCTTATCACCATGATTACAAATCATATGGTCTCCACTAGTAAAGAAACCATCACGCTCCTTAATAATATCCATAATCTTCTTTGCACCAGATCTAGATAACACATATGCATAGTTACAGAAATGAAAATAGCGATTAGGGGTGCTCTGACCAAAATTCTGATTTAATGCAACACGACACCAACCAGGAGAAACCTGCTCCTTTACAAGTTCAAACCCAGCCTTATTAGGGGGCAAAATACCACCCAAATAAAGTACATCATAGTCTTCAGGGGGCGGTAACTTCGCAAACTGCTTATCCCATCCAGGGGTCAGTTTAACATCATCCTCCAGAATCAGATATGACTTCGTCTCTGCAGGCTCATTTAATAGTTGCAGCCAAAGCGAGAGATGACTTAATGCACAGCCAGCAACAGCCTTCTTCCAAAAGAAATCATTAGGACGCAGGAGACGGGCAAGCACTGGAGTAAGCTTGAGTTTACGCCCATCAACTGCAATATGATTCTGTACCTTCTTCGCAAAAGCCCCATGATTCTTCATAAAGGTCTCATAACGGTCCGCACGACGCTCCAGATTAATTACATAGGCATCCGCAACACCAGGTAAAACATCCTGATTTAATTTGAAGATACCACGATGAATGTAGAAACTCTTACCCTGCATCTTAGCACGACGCAGAGAATCATGAGTAACAATATCATCAATATCTACCGTCATAACATTATGACGTAAACGAAGAAGAGAGAGAATCGCCTGGTCATGACGATGCCCAAATGGTTGACCATTAGGGTGCATGCCGGCCCATTTTGCACCTGCAATTACACTACGATTCTTTGAAAGCTCAAAAGCCTGCCCAAACACCTCACAGGCCTTTGCTGCACCACCAACCATTGCACAGATACCCGCCAATATCTGATTCTCCTCCAACTCTGCCTCCGTTGGATTCAAAATATTCTTGAAAGAGTTGGAAAACCAGTTCTTATTCTGCTGCGTAGTATCCTTAATAAAGGAGAGCCCAGTGGCCGCTGCCTGGTCCAACATTGCAAAAGGAAGCTTTGTCATAACAATGCCTGCATCATAATAGAGAATCATATTCCCCTTCAACTCCGCTTCATTAGCAAGATAATTGTAGATCCAGATTTTCCAGGCATAATGCTCATTAGCCCAGTAATCATCAAATGCCCCCTCGTGCCTCTCCTTCGGCAAACGCATAAAAATAACATCAGAAAAATGCTCCTTTAGTGAATTCTCAACTGAGTCAGAGATATCGGCCCCTAAATATACACGCACCTTAGCCTTCCCATCAGGGAATCCACTTGCCATAATACAGGTGGTACGCAACCAGATCTGGAGAGATGGAAGGAATTTTGCAGATGCATAGGTGCAAAACATGTAATTAAAATCCTCAATAGGAACGGCCATAGAGTTTTCTAGGAACTATTTCTCCACTGCTCTTTATACCAATAACAGACGGCCCAGACACAGGTTTAATCTTAAAATCAGTGCACTGAACCATTGCATTTGCAACTGCCGCCAAATGTTTTCTCAAACTCTCCACCTTATCCTCAGAAAACAACGGAACCTGCGCCATTGCTCTCCTCTCTGCAGCACCCTCATCGGACTCTAACCAACGCACTCTCTCTAAAAGCTGCTCATCTGTCATATTTGTTGCATTAATAAATCCCCGCTCATCAAAATCATCCTTTACCGCTTCTGAACCCCAATAGATAGGGATACAACCAGCCACCTTAGCATGGAACAACTTTTCAGTAACATAGCCCTCACCCATACTATTTTCATACGTAATATTCCAGCGATAGTTCTCCAAAAACTGTACCTTTTTCTCTTCACCACCACCGCCACCCAAGCCAGCAAAGATATCACTGCCAACATTATTTTTATAACGACCAGCACTATCCACCCTACCAATAGAGTTAAAAAGATCTAGTGCATCATTCCGCTTCTGATTATTTGGATTAGTTACTACAAATGCACAGAACCGGTCACGGTCCAGTTTTTTATGCGACTTAATACATGCCTCTAGTGGCATTATCCTGGGGTTCACCAAACGATCATTATCAGCACCGAACCAGTTTATTGACATCAACCATAAAGGTAGCCGCATATAATTTGGCCCCACCGCTTTTTGGCTAAACCCTAATTGTAGCTTAATATTGTTCTGTCGGCAGATCTCATCGGGTAAAGGTGGATTATTCTCAGATGTAGTAAAAACTGTTGGTGCACCCATACGTACTGGCTGATTACAACCAAATGGACCAAGCACTCGTAAAGTCGGCTCACCAAGATATTCGGGTCCACATCCAATCACCTGTACCTCTAAAGCACCCGCCCCTTTGAAATATGCAGCAAGCATAAGCGTGAAGAAATTGTAATCAGGCTGGAAATTCTCCCACATTCCCACAAACTGTACCCTAAAGATATTAGGTGGGTCTGGAGCAACCGCTGACGCTGCAGATGGCTCTACTGCAGCACAATTGATTGGCTGCACCAGAAGTTTCTCATCTAATGGTGGTAAAATAGGAACCGCTGCTCCCACCTCATTTAATGCCTTGGTCCAAACCCTTTCAGTGCCCTCACGCTTAATTGATAAACCATTAATCAATACATAACGTGTACGCTGAAGAGCCTCCTCTGTATATTCATTATGTGCCGAGCGGAAAAGCTCATCTAGTTTATCAGCCGCCGCCTTCACCTCATTATTTGCATAATAATATTTGCTCAACTCACCACCAAACAGTTTCAATAACTCAGAGTTATGCACCATAGGAATGCCCATATAGGCCGCATCAAGATAGGCCCAACGCACAGGCTGGAAACGCTCATGCGCAACAATATAAGGACAGGGATTCAGACACCAATCAGGAAGACGACTACGCCCCTCTAAAAGTGGCTGTGGCTGAATATCAATATGTTTTAAGATATTTTCCATGAAAAACCGGCGCTCAGTCAACTGCTTTGAATTTAATACATGGACCGAATTAATAGCCGCCGCTCCCTCCCTCTTCAGATATTCACGTAAAACAATTAAAGGGATTGTACAGTTACTCCGATTATTGACATTTGTCTCACAAATATAGATATTCTTATTTTCCGTAGTTTTTGCAGTTATAAACCAGGGCGGCACCTGTGACTCTCTGCAATAGGCATCAACAATAATAGGAGACCATATAAATGGCAAGGTTCTCACTGGACAACGACCCAAAATCCCCAACATCACGTAGTCATTGCGCCCATAGAAATCATAGGTCCAGATTTCACTGATACCATCATAGCAGCGCTTAATTGTAGCTGCAGGATAAACCACATTCTCCAGCTCCTGATGCAGCGGGGGCTGACGAATAAATAACACTGTTTTATGTGCCAATGCCTTTCGCTCCTCCGCCGTTGTACAACCAATAACATCAATTAAAAGATCGGCTTTCTCTTTAGTATTGCGCTGTACAACAGGCAATGCAATACTTTTACAATCATCAAACCATGTTGCATTATTATCAAGGATATTTACTAATGATACATCATGTCCAAGTTTCTTCAACTCATGTGCAAACTGCACAGCGCAGATATGATGTCCACTACTAAAAATAGAGAACTGGATATATGCAGATATGTAAATCCTCATCTATCAACAACACTAAGTATCTCCTTAACCCAAAAGTGTTTTCCATGCCTCTTGCACCTTCGGATTCCAGATAGAGTGACGGTCAATAATCACCTTCCCTGTAGCCATAAAAGTATTAAGATTATCAGCATGCCCTTGTAACACCTTTACAAGAGCCTTCACACCCTCCTCAATAGACTCCTCGCTATAATAATACCCTGCATCTGACCATGAGGCAGCATTATGAATTACTGGAAATCCAGCATACAAATACTCAAATATCATATAATTGTATTCATTGTTGAAATGATGACAAATAGGAATACATGATGGGTATTTATCCATAACAGTATGCATATCCATACGACCAACTAATTCAACAAACCCCTTTCTAAAGATCTCGAGTCTCGAGAGAAAACAGAAAAGAGAATAAGGAATCTGTCGCAGGCGCTCACCGTTTACCACCACCGCCTTGAATTTCCAACCAGGGTTCGCTCGAGAGAAGGCCTCGAGCATGAGAAGGGGAATCATAGAACTTTTCTGAAAACTAATATTAGGTTCCATAATCATAATAGTATCTACCTCACCGTCGCTCTTCGGCTTCCATTTAGGGGCCTTTAAGCCCCCCTTAGTTAAGAAATAGGGGTCCCAAACATATGCCGCTATTTTGCTCTTCTCTATAGGTACATGATTCAGAACCGCAGCATATTCTCGGTGCATCTCATAATGTGGAGAGACCCAGATCTCATCCATCTCGCCAACAACATGATGAGCAAAATGCATATTATGGTAATATGTAGGGGTCTCAATATCAATATTCAGGATGTTTCCTAAATATATTTTAATAGCCTTCGCACCAAGCATCTTTAAAAATCGGCGCAATGATGGGTCAATAGACATCCCAATTTCAATATAGGCATGAAGGCGCAGTGGCTGCTTAACAATCTCCTCCAATGTCACTACCCTCATACCTTCCATAAAGGTTGGTAGCTCTGTGGGCTTATCCTTATCATTAAAAAGAAAGTAGGGGTTGTAGCCAATAATATCGGCCAATTTATAAATAAAGTAGATGTTCTGGAAAAGACCATTAGTGAAGATGCTCCCCTCAGTAATACGTGCACTGGCTAGTAAGATATTGGGTCGCTCACTACGGGGAACCAGGGCCTCCAGTTTCATTGCAGGCTTTGTTAAATCAGGATCACCCACTGTAATTGTTTTTCCTGAAGCACAGAACATTTGCGGTCTAATAGTTTTCTAACAAAAAGTTTAGACCGTATAAAACGGTACAACCGTATAAAACGGTACAACCGTATAAAACGGTACAACCGTATAAAACGGTACAACCCCCAACACAACCCTACCCAAATCTCTGCAAATGACGCAATGCAGCCGGCGGGTCCAGAATCCTCGTAGTTGGACAAGCCAATAAGGTCCCATCACGATTATACGCAAGATTCCATCGTCCAGAACGCCCTCTCATCGGTTCCAAAATCTCATCCAAAAAGCTCCGTGTTTTTGCATCAAACCAGCCACTTTTTCCATTAAAATAGAAAAATAGTAAATAGGTGTCTTGACGCCCACGACAAGGGGAATTATCAGTAAAACTATGCGAAGAGCTAATACGTAACTTTCTACCATCAGCATACTCGAGATTCATTGCACTAAACCCAAAATCAATTAGTCTCACCTTGCTTACCTCAACCTCTTTTGCTTTTCCTCTCAATGAAACCCTCGGCTCCTTAACAGTTTTCACCATAATATTATTGCCTTTAAGGTCACGATGGACAAATCCATATGTTTTATTGAGATAAACCAATATCTCTAATACCTGCTCAATCAACCCCTTAAATTTAGAAAATGATGCAATTTCCTTTGAAAATATCTCATCCAATGTTGTATCTAAGCGGTCCATAACAATGTAAATAGTCCCTAATGATTTGCTATAGTAAATACCATGAATTGCAGGTACAAACTCTGGATGAACAGGGTCAGTTTGAATAATATACTGAATTAAAGCCTCGGAGATAATATCAGATACCTTTACATTAAAAAAATCAGTTAATTTATTATAAAAATTAATAGTTTTTACAATCTTTGTTGGGTCGGCTGCCACAAATGCATCACCAAATCCCCCATCCCCAATTTTCTCATCCTTTTTAAATAGGCCTTTAGGCAAAGGCTTCATATATTTTAATATATCTTTCATAGTTTCATCGGTCAAAATATCTTCCACATTAAGTGTATCACCATCATGCTCCTTGAAAAAGGCTGCAATAAAGGCCTTAGTACGCTCTATAATCTCATCGGCTGTAACTGTACCTTTAGTAAGATAGGAGTTGTGTTTTGATGAAGAGCGTTTTGGTGATGGCTCCTTTATTAAACCAGGAAACACAAATTTACCATTAATAATGCTTGGACCTGTAAACATATTTCGTCCAGGTCCACCGGCCATTGGAAAGGTAAATTGGCCAGTAGCGGTAATAGTGGGTTTTACAGCATTATTTGACAATTTATTTTTACGAGATGTACTATTATTATTCTCAGTCTTTTTCACTTTACGCCTCTTTAATCTTCTTGTTGATGGTCCAAATGATTCATTTAAATTATCTTTTGTTAATTCACCCTTTAAAATATTATCCATTACTAATGTATAAGATTTTAATCCGGAAAAGATATATAATTAACGACGTGTTCTATTACCTCTTCTCTTATAGCATCTAGTGCGCCGGCGCCGACCACCTGCCAGAGCCTCAAGCCGAGCCAAAACTGTTTCGGGATTTAGTACAGCAAAGTCAGGGCAACTCAAAATATTACCCCGTCTATTATACATATTTCTTCTTGTATATGCCTGTCTAGTAAGCGGTATAATATTAAATAGAAATCTGTTAACTTTATCATCAAAATTAACTCTATTTTCATAAAAATCATAAAACATGGAGGCAACATCCTGCCTAGCACGACAAGGAATGGCTCTTCCAATAAAATGACCAGATGCAATTCTATATGTTGAATCATCAGGTGCCATTACATTTATTGCAGCAAATCCAAAATCAATCAACTTGACAGTATCACCCTTTAACATTATATTATTGCTTTTGAGGTCACGGTGCACAAACCCATATTTCTGATTGAAATATATTAATATACGCAAAATCTGCATCATACGATTTTTAAAAGTTGGGTATGTTATTTTACCAAGCGCAAGGCGCTCCTCTTCAAACTCATTCCATATAGTTTTATCTAGCCTATCCATTACTATCCATAATTGTTGGTCTTCTCTATTATTATAAATTGCCTTGATATGAGGAACATATTCAGGGTGCTCTGGGTCAGTTTGAAGTATATAATTAATTAAGGTCTCCGCAATATAATCAGTATCAGGTATATCACCATAAGGGTCTTCCTCAATAGAAACAACCTTTATAACAGTATCTGGATCACTTGATAAAAATACAGAGCCATAGGTTCCAGATGCGACTGCAGCCCCTTTCTTAGCTTTTTCAGCAGGTATTAATATAGGAAAGAGGTTATATAGCCTCTCTAATTGTGGGCCAGTTGCTGGTGAATCATCAGTATATCTATATGATGTTAAGAGTGATGCTGCATTTATTGGATGAGGAACTCTGTTTAAGAATAAATCAATATACTCCTGTATTCTGTTAGCCACCTCTAAAGCCGATACAGTACCACTAATTAACATAGACGGTGTTCGTCTCAATCTTGGTACTGCTGGCGGTAGTACAACCTGAGGTAATGCAGCAACAGGTATTAGTGATGAAGGGCGAGGAGGTGCAGGTCTGGCAGGTAACAGGCGTCCAAGGAACCTTCCCATAAATCCTGGTGGTGGTCCTTGTGGTGGCCCTTGTGGCTGACCCTCTGCTAGCAACGCAGCAGGAGGTCTAGATAAAACAGGAGGTCTAGATAAATTAGGGGGTCTTTCAACAATATATGGTCTTCTTAAACCAGCCTCATTATTGCCAGGTATATGTCTACGTCTTAAACGAGATACTGGAGATGCAGCTCTTGTTGTTTCTAAAGATTCAACAAATGAGTTATTACTCTGTAACTCCTCTTCGTTATTGTTGTTATTAATCGCAAAAAGCTGTGTTACATGGCGCTTTTTATTAGAAGATAGGCTTGATGCAGGTAAACCAGCTGGCTCTTCATATAATACAGGAAACCCACGTTGAGGTCCTATTTTAGGATATATACCACCTAATGGAAAAAGACTCATTAATATTATATGAGATTTAATATCAAATAATATTAATATTATAATTAACTATGGGTTTTACTTGCGGTTGGTCGTGCACTTCTCGGCTAAAGCCTCGTCGCCCCCTCCTAACGCAAGTTTTACTTGCGGTAGGTCTTCTTGGCGGCACGCATAGCATCACCGAGCTTGGTAGCAGGGTTACGGGCCTTCATCTCACGGTAGACCTTCATCATGTGCTGAGACCAGGCACGGGCGCCGGGACTGAGCTTGCGGCTCTTGCGGCGCTTACCACCCATCATGGCGGCGTTGTTGTTCTTGCGGCTGTTACGGTTCTTGCGAGTGTTACGATTCTTCTTGGCCATTTCTATTTTACGCAAACATAATAATTGACCTATTAAAGAAAAAAACCTGAACGCCCACGACTCATAAAAATCTCAGTACCAAACAAATGTGTGATATCTGCAAGCCAATTCTCCCTAAATATCCTTTCAAGCATTCTCCAAACCACTGCCCCTGGGCTAAATCCCTTCACTGCTCTCATTGTTGTGACCATGGACATCTTGAAGAGTCTTGCCCAGAACGACCAGCTGAAAATCTGGAACAGCCTCATATCAAAGCAACTGTTGATCAACCGAAAGAACATGTATTTAGAATAAGCAATAAAGACCGTAATCTTCGTGCCTATATCTATTCAAGGGGTCGCTCGATAGCCGGTAAAACAGAGGAGCTTCAAGAGAAGACCCTAGAAGCAGCCCTAGAAAATGGTTACGAAAATGTAGAGTTTGTGTAGAATGAGGAGAAGAACCCGTACCTATAAACGTAGAAAGGGTCTACGACGCACTAGACGCTCTAGACAGAAAGGGGGCCAACGTGCACCATTAACTATGGCATGGGGTGGTATGCTAATCGCTGATGACCGCCCAACCATAGTTTTTCGTAGACCTGACCCGTTAGATCCAACCTCTGTTCCTATGCCAATGACATTAGACAAGGCACGGGAGATTGCACAAGAGGCCTAAATCATAATCGCATTTTAAAGGTAAGAAGATGCCAAACGTTAAAGGAGGAAAGAACTATAAAAAAGCCAAACACGGGGGTTCAGCAACACCTGAATTTCTTGAATGTCTTTTCGGGCAACAATATGGTCGTGTTATTCGTATCATGGGTAATATGAATACCATTGTCTATGCCAATGATGGAGACCGCTATTTCTGCCATATTCGTGGTGGTATGCGGAAAAAGGTCTGGATTAACTCGGGTGATATCGTGGTTATCAGTCAGCGGGAGGAGTTGGGAGCCACTAGCCACGAAACAATTGGTGCACTCGAGCGTGGTGATATTTTGGGCAAGGTGGACCCGAGCCATTATGGCCAGCTGAAGAAGCTGGAGAGTTTTAATCAGCGTCTGCTGCTACCTCTCGAGAGTCTTCTCAGTGAAAATGGGTCAGGTAATGTATATGACCCGGCAACTCAGGGTAAAACTATTAAGGAGGCTGATGATGCTGTGCTTGCCAATGAGGATGAAGATGATATCTTTGATCGTGAAGAGGAGGGCGAAGAGGGCGAGGCGGAAGGTAAAGAGAAGGAGGGCGATGAGGGTGAGGAAAAAGAGAAGCCCAACTATGAACTACGTCACAGGAAGCAGGAGAAGAAGGTGGCGGAGGGACGTGTTGCAAAACAGCGGCGTGAGATTGATGATGCATTTATTGATAATATTTAAGTGGGGGGAACAAGTTCCGCCGAGAGCGTTTGGTCGCAGAGCAAACTCTGCGACTGAACCCCCCACGCCCCCGCCTAATATAACTCTAAGTCACCCCACGCCCCCGTCTAATTCTCAATAATAACCTCAAAATCGTTAGGGCGCAAATAGACTTTACGCAGCGCTTCGGCCCTCTCCTCATCTAAACCAGTCACCTCAATTACACGCTCAACAATTTTACGTGCAACAGTGTAAAACACAGCACTGATAACACGTTCAACATCTTCGTCGGTGGCTTGCATACCATTTCATTATTGGCAGAACACAATCAATTTTTGCGGTATACTATCTAAAAGTTTTTGATAGCATATCTGTAGTATGGAACGTAATACAATTGTTAATATGAAAGGTGAGCAATTAAATATGGGTATGCCTGAAGAGGGTATAAACCCACTCCAGCAAGAGAACGATACCGCCTCACTTCCGACCGCCATTAAGGAGTGGTGTCGTATTATGGATGAGGTGAAGGAGTTTAAGCAGCAGATTCGTGAGCGTGCCCGTCGTGTCAAGGCACTCGAGAACTTTATCCTGAATATCATGAAACGTAATAATATTGGGGCACTGGACCTTAAAAGTAGTGGTGGTCGTGTTCTCTATAAAAAGAGCAAGCGCCAGGCCACTATCAATCCCAAGTCCCTGAATGACATCCTAATTGATTACATGAAGGGTGACCAGAAGGCAGCTGAGAAGGCGGCCGATATTGTTAAATATATCTCTGACAAGCGTGAAACTAAGATTTTGGAGAAACTCGCTTATGAGTCCCTTGATTTTGATAGCGAGTAAGGTCGTTAGGCGACCATTAATTAAAGCCACAAGTAATAGATGTTAAATTCGTTAACCCGTGCAGTCGTGGAGGGTATGTCCTCTAACAGTTATAGTGTAGAGACCCGGCGTGTAGCATACGCTGATATGGCCGCCGGCATTCTGGCCCTTGTTATCAGTGTTCTAATTATTGCATTTGCAGGCCAATGGCTCTGGAATGAGGTGGTCTGCTCACTCTTTGACTTTGCAAAGCCGGCTCGTAGTATCTGGATGCTACTCGGCCTCAAAGTCTTCATCCTAATTATGGCCCCTTAATAGAATGAAGCTAGATAACAACGTAACTATGATATTTATATTTCTAGTGCTTGCATTACTAGCCTACTTTGCAATGCAGGTCTCTATTTTAGAGAAGGGTAGCACATCATCAACCCTTTCAACAAATGATTGGCCCATTACCTATTGGCGTGGAAACGCAGGCTGGGAATATCCTCGGTACCGTGACCACCCCTTTTATCCTATGCCAAATGCCCCTCATCCCAGACCATATCCTCCGCACCCACCAGCAGGGGGCCGTGCAAGACATGTAACTGACCACGGTCATTAATACCTCTGTCATTATTAGATATGATCCAGTCAAATATAGTAATATTAACTGGTGTAGTAACTGGTGTTGCAGGTATTATTGCAAACCTAAAATATTATGGACCAAAACAGGCATTACTATTTGCCCTATTATTAACTATTCTTGTGTATTTTGCATATTACCAGGTTGTCTGTCTTGTTAAAGGTAGTTGTATTGTTAGCAGCTGGTTTAGTGCAGTTATTGCAATAATGACATTTTCAGGTATTGGAGCTGCATATTACTATGCTATTAAAGCCAAAACACAGCCGATGATTAATAAAAGATTTTTAGAAAGTAATCCATGGGTTGCTAAGACTGCTAGTTATATTGCTACAAATTATAAATATACTTTATTAAATTAGAATGGATGATAATATATTAATGATTACATTTATAGTAGTATTTTCACTATTTGTTCTATTTTTACTAATTGTTAGACCCCGTATGTATGAAATTATTCCTATTAATAATGGCCCTGCCCCGACCTCCTACATCGGTGCAACCTATTGGCCTGTTACAAATATGCATTGGAAAGGTGATTATAAACTACAAGGTCCTAACGCTAGTCCACGTTGGGAGCCCTTTCCTGAACCAATTAAACCAACCCGTTATTTACCTATAAAGGGAATTGGAACCTACTATATAAGTCACAACCCTTAACCAACTTACTTAATAACTTTTCTGAACACCTAATTCTCAATTACTTAAAAGTACTATAATTGACAATTAGATGAGTTGCCCAACAGGATGCAAACCACAGACATCCGGTGATTATACCGAATCACAGCGAGCCCTGGCAAATGTCTGTGCCCGTCTAATACCAGGCCCCACAGGCCCGGCTGGACCCACTGGTCCTGAAGGTCCTGCTGGCGGACCAACAGGACCAACCGGCCCTACTGGTGCAGATGGTATTCAGGGTATTCAAGGTTTGCAGGGCCCAACTGGTAATACTGGTGCTAAAGGAAATACAGGTAACACGGGTGCAACTGGTGCAGTTATTTATGCCGATAACACTACGCTACTTTTAGACTATAATACAACGATTGCCGACGGTAATACAACTCCCATTAATTTTAATGCAACCTATCCCGATGGTCTACTCGATACATGGGAGAATCTGGAGGCACGATTCAGCTGGTTTGAATTTGCATTTTACACAGATTCACAGGCTAATACATTTGTAATACGTTCTACTGACCTCACTACAGGTACGGGCTTCAATGCATTTGAGGTTGCAAAGGCCCTCAGTAGCTATATCTACTTTTGGATTCCTAGTAGTCCTGGTCTTGCTAGTACCACCGCTGTTATACAACCTGAAGGGGTGAGTGTAACACGCTTGAAGATATGGGGCTTTGGTACAGGTGCAGGCCCCACGGGTGCAACAGGTGATATTGGCGCAACTGGCGCAACTGGACCCACTGGTGCTACTGGCCCTCAAGGCGCAACTGGACCTGCTGGTGGACCAGTAGGTGCAACAGGTGAGACCGGCGCAACTGGTAATATAGGTCCTACTGGCGCTACTGGTTCTACAGGAGCCACAGGCGCTACTGGTTCTACAGGAGAAACGGGAGCCACAGGCCCTACAGGTGCTACAGGTGCTACTGGAAATACAGGTGCTACAGGCCCTACAGGTGCTACAGGTGCTACAGGTGCAACTGGTTCTACAGGTGCTACAGGTGCTACTGGACCAGCTGCCGCTGGCGCAAATGTGGCCGCATCATATTATTCAATGACCACACAACCATTTGGAACAACTGGAGAAACTATATTTTCATATAATACAACTGTAGTTGAAACAGGCGGCATAACGCTGGTTGATACTACTAAGTTAACAGTTCCTGTAAGAGGTACTTATGAGGTATATTATTCTATTCAATTAAATCGAACTTCTGGTGGCTCAACAACTTATGCATATATTTGGCTGAAGAAAAATGGTGCTGACGTACCTGATACAAATGGTAAAATAGCAATTAATAGTAATAACTCAGAGACTTTACCCATTGTATCTTATTTTATTAATCTAAATGCAGGTGATTATGTTGAATTTGCTGGCCAGGCATCTGATATCAATGTTATTGCACAAACTGAAACAGGTGTATTAGGACCAGATATCCCATCAATTATTGTTGGCATTAAACGTATTGCAACTGATATTGGAGTTACTGGGGCTACTGGCGCTACTGGCCCTGCATTCACCCTTCTTGGTGAAAGTCAAGGCTCTATAATGGTAAACTACCCAACAGGTACAACTGGCTACTATTACAACAATGCCCTACAATTAGATGCCAGCGGTAATACAGTATTAACTGGTAATCTACTACCATCAACATCACTAATATATTCTATCGGGGCTACAGGCCAGCGCTGGGCCGAGATGTATGTTGGGCCAGGTACAATCAACATTGCCGGTCCATCAGGCTCAACTGCTTCAGGTACTATTGGTACTGATGCGCAGTCTATCATCTACACTGAAAGCGGCTTTGCAACCCCTTTCATAAATATTGGTCCTGGACAGCTTGTACCACAGGCAACAGGTGGTTGGACAATCGGCGCTACTGGTATTCAGGGAACAACCGGCTACGATCTCATCGCACAGGAGAACTCAACTGATGGCTCAGGTGCAACCGGTCCAGTCTATTCACTCATTAGACCAGTAGGTCCAACTGGTCCTACTGGTGCAACTGGTACAGTAGAGCAGCATGGTCGTATTCTAAGAGTTGACCAGATATACGGTGACGATGCAGCCGCAGCCGCCGCAAGCCCCCCTTACACAGCCTCTTTTCTAACAATTAATGGTGCCATCGCAGCAGCAACATCTGGAGACACCATCCAGATCCTCCCAGGAACATATAATGAGTCTTTCACTATCCCTGATGGTGTTGCCGTTCGTGGTACATGTGTTGCAGGCACCATTATCAGTAAAACTGGTGTCGCAATAAACACAACTCTCGTGACAATGGGTACAAATACACGTCTAGAGGATGTAACTTTAACACTAACAACTGCGACCGATAACCTTACATTGATTGGCGTAGATTTACCCTCAGGTACCAGTCAAACAGCAAAGCTACGCACAGCTGTCGTCAATGTTACATCAACTGCCTCTACAAATGCAACCGTCTATGGTGTACGCTCTCCAGGCACAAGCTCAAGTCCCTCCACACCAACATCCATTGAGGCATTACGTGCCTGTACTATAAATGTAACTACAAGCGCCGCTGCAGGGGCTGCCGCAGGTATATTAGTCAGTGGAACAAACCGCTTATCAATCCGTGACTGTAACGTGTTTGCAACTGGCACAGGAGCGATTGCAGCCCAAACCTCAGTATCAGGGGCATACCTACAGATAAAAACCAGTTCCCTTTCAGGTACCCTTTATGATGTTGCTCGTGATGGTGGTAATATTATTCTGAATGCAACTGACCTCCTTAATAGTACAACCGATGGCAACTCTTTTACTGTTAACACAATTGCCACCTCATACGGATTTGGTATAATTGGAAATATTAATGCAGGTACCCATTATTTGATGCAAGGAACAGTTAACCACAATGATGCACCTACCTCAGCAGTAGGCAATAAGTTTGGTCACAATGCAGTCATCTTTAATGGTATTTTCACAAGTGCATCCCTTCTCTCTGCAGGCAATACTGCTACATTCAATATCTATAAAAATAGTGCATCAGCGCCAAATCTGATTATGACAGCACAATTAACATCTTCAGTACAAACTGTTTCAGTTACAAATAAAAGTGCAACTATTCTAACAACAGATTCTATAATTGTACAGGTGGTCACTACAAATATTGGTGCAATACCTATACAGGCAGTTTTTGGCGTGTATTAAAGCATCAACCATAATATCAATACATATGACGGAACCCCTCGTATCTATTGCTATCTTAGCACATAATAAGGAGAATGCACTCCCCATATTCCTTCATTGTATTGAGGCACTCGACTATCCTAAAGACCGTATTGCACTCTATATTCGCACCAATAATAATAACGACCAGACCACCGCCATACTCGATAGCTGGGTCAATACTCTTAGGATTAGAGAGACCACAGTAGCCGCCGACAGATATCACAGTGTTTTCTATGATAGCAGTGACATTGATGGGGCACCAAAGGAGCATGGGCGGATGGAGTGGACAGGAGAGCGTTTCAAGGTTTTGGGCGCAATTCGCCAAGCCTCTATTGCACATGCCCAGCGTATCGGTGCAGACTTTTATTTGGTAGCAGATTGTGACAATTTTCTGGGCCGAAACACATTAAAAGAGCTAGTTTCGGTAAACCTCCCTGTTGTTGCACCCTTCTTACGTGTTGGAATGAGCACTAGGATTTACAGTAATTACCACGCTGCAATTAATGAAAATGGCTATTACAAGGATATCCCTCTCTATTACTGGATTTTTAATAAGGAGACTAAGGGTTTGATTGAAGTTCCTGTGGTTCACTGTACATATCTGATTCGTCGTGATGCATTTGACTCGGTTTGTTATGATGATGGCTCGGGTCGTTATGAATATGTGATTTTCTCTGACTGTTTGCGTAAGGCTGGTGTACCCCAGTATATGGATAATCGTCTGACATACGGTATTCTGACATTTGATGATGATAAGTCGATGAATAAGGAGGAGTGGTTGCAGGAGCTGAATCGGTATAACGCATCTTAAAAGTTAGTGTAAATTTATAATTAATATGGGTTTAATTTTGATTCCATTCCTTGGATTTAATGTATATGTAGGTTTATGTACAATTCAATATATGAATAAAACTATTGAACAGCGTAATGAGAAACTAAAGCTTCTTAAACAAATTAATGACAATCAACATTTTAAAGACCGATAACACCAACTAACTATTAGGAGTTATGGCCGAAGAATACAAACCAAAGATTGGTATCTGTATGATTGTTAAGGATGAAGAGGCTGTGATTGAGCGTGTATTACGTTCAACCCTTAGCTGGGTAGACACCTGGTGTATTGTTGACACAGGCTCTACAGATAAGACGATGGAGATTATTCGGCGTGTGGCGGATGAGTTCAAGAAATCTGGTCATCTGTATGAGCGTCCCTGGGTGAATTTTGGCCATAATCGTACTGAGTCTTTGGAGCTTGCTCGCCAGCACATGGACTGGGCATTTGTAATTGATGCCGATGATACTGCAGAGGGCCAGCCACCAAATCGTGACCTGTTCAAGCCCGATATCAGCTCTTTTCGTGTAGATATTCACCATGGAACATTGAAGCATGCACGCACTCAGTTCTTTAATAGTAGATTTCAGTGGAAATATGTTGGTGCGCTGCATGAGTATCCCCATTGTGAGGGTGCTCCTCCTAGTGCCTCTCTTCCTCCAACCTTCTATGTACATACACGTGTAGAGGGGGCACGTTCTAAGGACCCTAATAAATATGCGAAGGATGCTGAGCTTCTCGAGAAGGAGCTTGAAAAGGAGCCAAATAATGAGCGCACAATGTTTTATTTAGCGCAGAGCTATCGTGATAGTGGACAGCTTGATAAGGCGAAGGCGATGTATGCTCGACGTCTTGCTGCTGGTGGCTGGATTGAGGAGCAGTATATGTCGCTTGTAAATATTATTAAGCTGACGAATGAGGTTCCTATGAAGGTACAACTCGCCTGGAAGGCCCAGCAACTGATTCCTCACCGTCTAGAGGCAGCGTATTATGCCATCTCTGCCGCTCGGCGTATTGATTATTTCACTCAGGAGGTGCTTGCTATGGCTCTACTTCCTAAAAATCGTACTATTCGGCAAAACTATCTGTTTGCTGAGAAATACATTTATGAGTATGCATATGATGATGAGGCATGTATCATTGCCTATCACACTAAGGCATATATGGAGTCCTACAATTTTGGCCAGCGGGCAATTCTTGCATGTCCACCCGACCAGAAGCAGCGTATAACAGCAAATATCGGCTTTGCAGAGCAGAAACTTGGGCTAATTTAAGTTATTCCGTATGCATACGCTGTGCGTATGATTACGGGTCCCTAGAAAAATCTAAAATCATGTATTTTTAATACATATTTTTAGATTTAATTATTATTTATTTACGTGAGCGTCTATTGCGTCTTGAGCGTCTTGAGCGTCTATTGCGTCTTGAACGTTTTTTGCCTCCTGTCATAACTACATTTCCATTGTCTTCAACTATACCCAGTTCAATTAAATATTCACGTAGAACTCTTGATGCAGCTGTAACTTTACGTATAAACTCTCGGTTATCAGGTTCTATCTCCCTAATGATATTGCTAAGAGGTAATTGTGCTGCAGGTGCAGGATTATCACCTACTGCAATAGCAAAATAGCGACCTGCAGGACTATTGTTAGGTCCATTCATAAAATCAAATTCATAGCTTTGAAGTAATCTTTCACGAAATCCATCACGATTTGCACGTGGTAGTAATTGATACAATCCATTAAGTTCTTCAACTGTATTGTTCATATTTATTAATTATTTACATTAAAAATAACCATTATAGACCCCCTGCTCTGCAACATTTTCAGGTACATGCCCAACAGCCTGAGAGCTATCCATCTTCTCAGTACCAATACAGGTTCTCTTTGCCAGTTCATACACCTCTTTCCAGGCACGTGTAACCTGTGTCTGCATTGAAGCTGTCTGCTCAATTGTAATATTAGCCGCAGTACATAGTCGCCGGAGGAGCAGTGTTGCACGGTCAGACCATGCCTGGAAAGTTATATCCAGGTCACGTAAAGGTAGTGACTTATTGCTGCATTGGCCGGCGATATCAGGTAAAGGAATGTTGTCATGGTAGGTATTGTAAGGTGAGAGCCTGGTGGCCTGTACTGAGCCGGCCCCCAAATCCAACTTCAAACAACCCCATTTCGTTAAAAGTTCATTTAATTCTTGGAGGTCTTCGGGGCCACTATCAACCCCGTTCACCTTTCCTACAAACTGATTGTAGACCGCCTCCGCCTCAGGAAGAGAGGCTAAACATCTATTGGGTCCCGCAGGCTGTCTAGGGACATCAGCAGCTGGATTAATCTTAGAGCCACCTGTTGTAAACCCCTCCGTAGGAATTAGACGAGGCAATGGTGTAATGGGCATTGTGTTGGATTTCAGAACAAAGAAATAGGCCAAAACACCAATAAAGGCGATGACTGCAGCCACCTTGAGGCTTGTTTTTATTAGATCTTTGTTATTAGCCAGGAACTCCATTATCTAATTGTTGTGGAGTTTATAACGAGTCTTAAAAGTAGACACAGTAGTAGTAGCATGAGTGGCGTACCTGATTATGTTAGGCCTCGTGGTGATATTACAACAGTTTTAGACCAGACAGACCGTGATACACAAGATGATTTCCTGTTCCCGATAGATAGCAATATCTCATGGTTCTCGGCACCCATTAAACGCCGAACTATTAATTTTGTTCCACAGATTCAGTCATTTGTCCATAAAGGTCCTGCACAATGGGGTGGTCGGTTCACCTTTGAGATTGATAAGGTGAGCGCCGGTGATCTCATTCATATGGTTGCACTTCGTGTTCGCCTTGGACATTGGCTTGATGCACAGACATTGGCTGATATAAGTAACAATAAGCTGATTTATCAAGACCCTGAAAATGCCTGGACCTATGCGAATGCTATTGGAAGGGTACTTGTAGAATCCGCCGAGATACAGGTAGATGATGTCGTACTTGAAACAGTTGATTCCGTCGCTGCAGATATTATTCTTAAATTATATCCCGACCTCAATAACATCTTCGGATATGCTCGGGATGGAGTCGGTTTCACAACGCAGTCAGAGCTTGTCACAGCCCCTTCTACCTCAGCGACCCAAGAGCCCACGGGAATGTTCGACCCTAGGCGACCTTTTACAACAGAAAATGGCGAAATCTTCTGCGTCGTCCCATTCTTTTTTACCCGGAACCCCTACAGGACCAGCTTCCCACTCCTAAGTATAGTCCGTGAAGGTGTAACACGCATTAATTTCAATCTCCGACCCTTTGACCAATGTGTTCGTAAATGCAGCGGTGCACGCTCCTCTTGCACGGAAACCCCATTAGGACAAACAGTTACATTTCTGCAGCAGCCCTCTGGCACACCCACAACCAGACAAACTGTTAGTGAGCCGCCCGCCTTCCTTGATGCACAATTAATGGTATACAGCTCACTTCTTACAGATGAAGCCAGAGAACAGTATATCCGTCATCCATTTGAAATGATGTACAGAGAGCTGCAGTCATTTCCCTTCTCACAACCCTTAAAGTATGCCGCCGCTAGTACCAACTCTGCAATTGATAGCGTCCGTGTTCAGCTACCTTTAGAGTTGAATCATCCTATTGAAGAGCTTTTATGGGTTGTTCGGCGCCGAACAGCTAATGTTAATAACAATTGGCTGAATTTTGGACCTTTATCGGAGGCACAGGTTAAGGCCAACCCTGCAGCACTACCATTAGAGCCTATCATCTCAGCAACAATATATGTTAATAGTATTCCAATCTCTGAGCAATCCGGTCAATGGTATCGTCATCATATTGCGGAGGCTCATAAAGGTGGTATTGTTCCTTATCAGACCTTTGTTTACGGGTATTCCTTTGCAAGAACACCAGGGGCATTCAGTCCAAGTGGAACTGCTAACATGAGTCGTGCGCAAAATGTGCGTCTTGACATGACAGTTAGGGTACCAAGGGCCGATTCAACCGCCTTTAATCAGGAGGATGAACAGACTTGGGAGGTATTTGTTTATGGTATTGCACTCAATTGGCTGCGATTCCAGAACGGCATGTGTGGGCGTATGTTTACAACTTAATCTATTTCCAGTTTTCCATATCATTATTACCATTAGTGTGAGCTTCGGGTAATACTGGTACACGTCGCTCTCTTGGTGGTGAGCGTTGTCTAACTGCACGCTCTCTGGGTACACCAAAACGAGCAGGTCTTTCGGCCGCTGGTTCATTTAAGCCAGGTAAAGCATTACCAAGTGCACCCATTCCAAATGTATTGCCAGTAAATGTCCATTTGGGAGGAACAACAGGTACTGGATCAACTACTGTGTTCCTTACATTTGCAGCAGACTGGATTGGTACCTTTCGCTGTCTTTTAGTTATCTCTAAACCTGTAAATTCAGGCTTAATTCCCTGCGCTCTTCTACTCATTCGTGAAGGCATTGGTAAAGCCTGAGATACACGACGATAATGTCTACCTACCACTTCATTATTATTTACCATTCTATTAATATTTCTTTGTATCCGTCTAGTTATATTTGTATTAATCCCAAAATAACCTCGCATCTCTTTTGCATATTCTCGCTGCTTACGAATCATAGAGCGACCTGCCTTAGTTGATGGATTGGGTTTTGTAGTATGTATTTTAGGTCCTCTTATCCGACTAAACACACTCTTTTTATAGCCTGGTTTATGGCCTTTTGTTCTCCTTCTGAAAAGTTTAGTTGATTTCTTTCTGCGTGTGTGTCCCATATCTTCTATAGTCTAAGAACTTAACTAAATAACAATCAGACATGATTGGTACTCTGCTCCGGCCCCTTAATAATGGGTTCCAAGATGCCCGAATAAACTACAATAAGGCAATCCAAATAACCATTCAACCATACCTAAAAATCTTCTTAAAAGCCGGTCGAATGACTACACAATGGGTCCGTCTAGATTTCAGTCAGGTACCCGACTTTGGTAAAACCTGTAACTGTACACTTTTACGAAAGGGACATTTTATTACACGCATCTTTCTTGTAAGTACATTACCCGATATATCTACTGTACAACAGGCTGCACAAGCCGTCGCCGGAACTAAACCAGTAGCGCCACAGTTTGGGTGGACAAACTCTATTGGTCATGTATTATTACAACGTTCTGAGTTCAATATTGGTGGTGATACTCTCGATACTCTCGACAGCCGCCTTCTCGAGATACTCGATGAATTCAACACACCTCTCGAAAAGGTTCCAGCTGTCAACAATCTGATCGGCCGCCTAGACAGCGGCTTCTCGAGCTCGAGTGTGGGCTTCTCGAGTGCAAAGACTGTATGTGTACCTGTTCCACACTGGTTTTCTCGTGGTGATTCTGCTGCTGCACTACCTATAGATGCTATTTCGGCCGATTTAGTACAGTTACGTATGACTTTCCGTGGGCTTAATTCTGTATACTATACTAAAAGTCGTACAGTAACTGTAACCCAAGATGTTTGTTTAGAGGGCGGAGATCTATGGCCAATTAACAATGCCCAACTCTATGTACAGGATGATGGTGGTGAAGTGATTGAGGGACTAGACCCTGAAAACCCTGATGAAAAATGGAGCGGTCTTCCTGGGTTTGTTATGCCACCCACACGTGATATACATTTAGGAGATACCTATATCCTCGCTGAATATGTCTATTTAGATAAGCCTGAGGCAAGTCGCTACCGCTTAGCCGATATCCAGGTACCGGTTGTACAACACTACATCATTGAGCCATTTGATACACAGGGGGTTCCCCAGGTTAATATACCTATAAGAGTACCTAATCCCGCAAGAGCCCTATATTTCATGCCCCAGCGCTATGAGGCCACCAACTATAACGCCTATTTCCTTTGTACCAGAGACCTATCAGGTGCAGGTGTACCTTACGCACCTTGGTGGCCAAATGCTGTTGGACTCACCTCAACAGACTCTGCCTCAGTCGCAGCAGCCCCATCAAAGTTTATTCCAGCCTTCGCCTTACGTGATTCTGAACCCTTCACCTCGCTCAGCTTTGTTTATGAAGGTAACTATAATAGATGGTTGGCACAGGCTCCTTCCCTTTTCAGGTCTCTATTGCCAGGTACTCTATTCCCTAAAAGTCCATGGGTCAATCGCTACATATATGTATTGCCTTTTGGTCTCGGTCAGCAACAGTTAACAATACATAATGGTGAGGCAAATATGGATAAGTTGAAGCGAGCTGAGCTGCGATTACAGATCGCACCTGAGCGTGGCTGTTTGGCCCCCATGCAGGTCCCTCGATACATTATATACGTGTATGCCGAAACCTATAACATATTCCGTGTATACGGTGGACGAGCATCAATGCTCTTCTCACAATAAACTACTCACTATGCTCCTTTTCAGTCTCTTTTTCTATATTCAAAGGCTCATAGTTCAATAAACTCCTACCATATTCATATAATGCTCCGCCCATATACTCTAGCCCCTTAATTGTACCATACGCTAAAAGACCCGCAGCCGAGCCAACAACAGCCGCTGTTCCACCTGCCGCCAATACACCCGCCTTAGAGACTGCAGGACGCACTATATCTGCCCCAACAGACCCCGCCGTTGCTATTATGCCGCCGCCCCTGCCAAAGGCCCAGTCTGTCGCCGCCCCCAAAAAAGAACCACCCAGTCGGAGACCATGCCCCAAACCAGCACCACTTAACTCCCCCGTAGTCTGTACTGCTGTATACACTGCCGAGGAGACCGCTCCACCTATAACTGTTGATGCAACCTGTGCAGCCATATTTTATTAGGTGCACATATCTAATACATCCTCCAATGTCCATGGACATACAACCGCCGCTAAATGACAATCAGAGTAGATATTACTCATATGAATAAGAGATTTAAGCATATCCTTATTATATGCAAAATCCCAGAACTCTAGGCGCATATACCCTATTTCATTATCATTAAAGATACGTAAAGGTGCATCAGTAGCTAAAACCGCACGATAGAGCACCTCCTGGTCTGTTGTCCATGCGGAGCCCCCATGTCTACCATCATAATCGTTGTTGTAGTTCTGCAGAAGGAATTTGGCAATATCATCATGTCCCTTAATGCCGAACACCTTGGACCAGGTTTGTGGGTGGCTCATAATGTAACACATGGCATACTCCTTCTCATTAACAGGGGGACGCAATGATGCAAATTCATTGGGCATAATCCACCGAGCAGCGGTCTCGTAATAGTGCCGACTCATAGGAATCATATCCATATCAGTAATCATCACCAGATCCTGTGTTTTTATCAGGGCTGGCCATGCAAGACGAATAATCTGGGCCACATATGCAGTATTAAGCCCCGTAGGTGGCTCATACACCTTAATATATGCGGACCAGGGCTCCAGCTCCTTTGGCACAACTTTTCCAACATAGATAATATGAATGTCGACTTCAGGAAAAAGGGCTTTCCAGCGTTGAACAAATAGGGGAATAAAGCGCCAATAAGCGGGATTTTCATTTACCGCTGTAACAACTGCACCTAACTTCATATTCTACTACAGTTAATTGTATTATCCTTAACCCAGAAAAAATGATTGATGGCGCTGCCGAAACAGTCATGTAACAAGCCAACAATGGAAGCCACAAACAGTGAGTTATATACCTATGTACCAAGCGGTGTACCTATCAAGCCCGAAATCCTCTGGATGTTTGACCTAGATGGAACACTTACTACAAACCCTAATGGTAATCCCTATAAATGTGATGATATCGTCTTCTTTGGTGATATCAAGAAGATGGTGCGGCAACTGGAGGACACTGGAGCAGTAGTCGCTATTATTAGCAACCAGGCCGACTGGTCAAACTATGGAGGTGCCAAAGAGAAGTTCAAGAAGCTGGA
>JACCDX010731593.1_pt1 | contig 30979 bp, 31 predicted proteins | sample 7449681 | NCBI WGS metagenome assembly JACCDX01 (sample SAMN15323450, study PRJNA562643) | freshwater metagenome | isolation source: river surface water | place: USA:Blue River Watershed | collected 2017-08-18
CAACAGCAGCACCAACAGCAGCACCAACAGCAGCACCAACAGCAGCACCAACAGCAGCACCAACAGCAGCACCAACAGCAGCACCAACAGCGGCACCAACAGCATGGAATTGTATCACAAAAGACGGACAAAATTGGGCACCAATTAGAATAGGAAGTTCAGGGGATACAGAATGTGCTGCAAAAGATGGTAAAAATTGTTTATGGACAAATAGTTATTCTCAATGTAAAAATTTTGATCAAAATAATTTAAATCCATTAAAGTGTGGTGAAGATCATCAAGTAAAATATGGTTTTGATGGATATAGTTCTAAAGGACATTGGTGCGGAAAAAAAGGCGAAATTCCTCAATCATCAGAAGTATTTCATATAGGAGGATATGATTATTCTACAAAACAACAAGCTGAATTAGAATGTGCAAAATATGGAGCAACTCTTGCAACATATTCTCAATTAGAACAAGCGCAAAAAAACGGAGCAGATTGGTGCTCAACAGGTTGGTTAAGTGATAGAAATACTAAACATTATCCAATTTCTTGGAATACAGTACAAGGATGCGGTAATGGAAGCACTGGTATAAAAGAATGGAATAATGACCCTAATGGAGGTAAAGCAGGAGCTAATTGTTGGGGAAAGAAACCTGCAAAGGGAACTTCTAAATTATTAACTTTTTCTGATAACACATGGAATCAAGATGAATTTGGTGTTGAATTTTATTCAGATTCAAATTATCTAGGGCAAAAAGTAGTATTAAATGTTGGAAGATGGAATTTACATCAATTTGGGTTTGGAGATATTGTAAGCTCTATAAAGATTCCTAAAGGATTAAAAGTAATTGTACATCAAAACGACGATTTTAGTGGGTTAAAAAGAGAAATATTGAATAGTGTACCTTGGATCGGAGATCAAGGTATATTTTGGAATGATCAAATTTCATCAGTTGAAATTCAAAAAATATAAAAATAATTATTCTGATATAGAAATACAGCATTCTTCTTCATTTTCAGAATCTATAACCATATCAGTTTCCTTTAATTTTAAATATTCGGATTCAATTTTAAAATAAAAATTAGAATATATAAAATTTTCTTTTTCAATAAATGAACTTGTATAATATTCTCTACGTTTTTCATCATTTTTCAAAAATTTATTAAATAGATTGCAGAAAATTTTAATTTTTTCAATAGTTTCATTTACTAAAGACTGGTCTTTTTCAATATCTGTAATTTTGATTTTTTGATTTAATTTTTGAACTAATTTAGCTTTATTGTAATTTAACATGTGTAAATATAATTGAATTTGAATCATTTCATAATCTCTTGTTTTATAAAAGAATTGTTTTGTTCTATTTTTAACTTCAACAATATAATCAGCACAAATACCATCTAATTTTCCACCTAAATAATATTCAGTATTGTCAATTGTACAAATATAACATTTGTAAAATTGTTGTGAAACATCCAATTTGACATTTTCAATCTTTTCAAAAGTTTCAATTGCATTAGATTCTTTTTCAATTCCATGTTCAGTATTTATCATGTTTTTTATTTCCTTGTTTATTAACTGTATTGTATCTACAGATAAATCAGTTGTCTCCAATTTTTTTTGTAATTCTTTAGTTTTTTCAGTTTTTTCATTCAAGTCTTTTGCCGAAGTTATGTTTTCTATATTTTCTTTACCTATTTTTTTTTCTACATATTCTTTTTTTGTTAATGTTAATAAATCAACTTTTTCTTGAGTTTCATTAATATTATTTGTAATTTTTGTTTTTTCTTCTTTAATTTTTTTGGTTTGTAAATCAAATTGTCTTTTTGTTATTTTATTTTCTGATAATTTTAAATTTAATTCTTCTGTTTTTGCATTTATTTCTATTGTTTTTTCTGCAAGTTTTTTTATGGTATTTACAGATTCAGTTTTTATTAAATCAATAGTTTTACTATCGTATTTTTTTAATAATCTTTCAAAGCAGTTTTGAGGATTATATTTTGATACACCTAACAGAGTACTTATATCAGATACAAATAAAAATACACGATTCATTTTTTTATATTATAATATAATATAAAAATTCAATTTTATCTTAGAAATCATCTTCTAATGTAAAAACTCTTTGATCTTCTTTTGTTCCAACGGATGCTTTTTGATAAGAGCTAACATTTGATTCGAAAAAATTTGTTTTATCATTTACACTAATTAATTCCATGAAACTAAAAGGATTGCTTGCGTTATAAATTTTGTCGTAACCTAATAACACTAACCATCTATCTGCAACATATTCAATATATTCTTTCATCAAAGTACAATTCATACCAATTAAACTTACTGGAAGTGATTCTGAAATAAATTCCTTTTCAATTACAACGGCTTCTTTTACAATTTGTTCAACTTTTTCTTTTGAAATTTGTTTATCTAAATTTAAAGTTTTAAATAATTCAATAGCAAATTCTACGTGCAAATTTTCATCTCTTGCAATAAATTGATTTGCTGTTGCAAGACCTGGAAGTAACCCCCTTGCTTTTAACCAATAAATTGCACAGAAAGATCCACTAAAGAAGATTCCTTCTACACAAATAAAAGCTAAAAGACGTTGAGCTAGGTTAGGTCTTTCTTTTGTAAGATAATTCAAAGCGTCTTTAAATTCTGACTTTTGTACTTCATTTTGTAATTTTAACAATGAATCTAAATATTCTTTTGGAATAATATTTTTGATTGCATTACCTTCTTCAATCCATTTTATAGCCCATTCAGCCTTCTTCTTAATTGCTGGAATAGTTTCGATAGCTTTAAATAAATTATTCTTTTCATTTGTATCTGAGATATAAGTATCAATTAAGAGAGAATATTGTTCTGAATGAATAGCTTCAATTAACATTTGAATACTATAAAATTGTCTAACTTCTGCAATTTCGATTTCATTATAAAAGTTTGCAACTAAATTTTCATTTACGATACCGTCAGAACTTGCAAAAAATGCTAAAACATTTTTAATAAAATGACGTTCATTGTCATTAAGTTTTTTCCAGTCTTCTAAATCATCGCTAAGACGAATTTCTTCTACGACCCAAAAAGATGAAATATGCTTCTTGTAAAAATCCCAAATTTTCGGATAGTTAATTGGAAATACAGTGTATTTTTCGGACATTTAAACTTTAAAAATAAAATTATTTTTTTATTTTTAATTTTTTTTTAAAAATAAAGAAATAACTTGAAATTTACAAAAGTCAATATTATAGGTTATTATGACCATGATAATTTAGGTGATGAACAGTATAAATATACAATAACATATTTATTAAGACAAATAAATAAATCATTAAATGTAGATAATATAAATTTTATAAATTGTGATAAAATTAATAAAAATAAAATTGATCCAAAAGACTTGTATATTATTGGAGGCGGAGATGTATTGACTGATTATTTTCTTGATAAACTTAAATTTTTTAATGAAGATAGATATAAAAATACAAGTATAATATGCATGTCCACCGGACTTCCATATCATAATTATAAAATTATTACAAAATTATCATTTGTAGATTATTTTTTTATGAGATTTCAAGAAGATGTAAATTACCTAAATCATTTTTTTAAAAATAAAGTATTTTATTTACCAGATGCTTGTTTTTTATCTAAAAAAATAAAATTTAATCCAAATAAATTGGTTAATTATCATCATAAAAATAATTTAAAGAATATATTAATTTGCCCAACTTATTTTACTCAAGATAAAACAGTAAATGAAAGATTTAAAAATTTTATTTGTAATTTGGTAATTGAATTAAATAAAAAATACAACATATACATATATCCTTTTGGAGAAAAAGATGAATCGTTATGTATTGATATTATATCTACTGTAAATAAATATAGAGAGATAACAACAGAAAATACATATGGTTTTATGTCTTATATATTGATTAATAAGAATAAGGCAGATAATTTTATACATATGATACAAAATTCAAATATTAGTTATTGTATTCCTATGAGATTTCATAGCGTATTATATTCATTGATTTATAATATTCCATTTTTTCCAATTTTTTCAACATCAAAAATTAAAAAAGTTTTAAATGATACAAATTGGAGTCATTATCATTTTTTAGACTTTAATAAAGAATTTGATTTGAATATTGTTTTAAAAAATTTTAATGAATTTACAAAAATTGATTTATATAAAAAATTAAGAATAGAAAATTTAAAATTAGAAACGGGCATGTATAACGGTATAGAAAATATCAAAAACATTCTAGATAATTATAAATTAAGTAAAACACAATTAATAACACCAGAAAATATATATAATGAATTCAAACAACAAAAAGATGCAAATGACAAGGAATTTTTAGTGAAACTTGTCTCTTACAGAATTACAAAAACTACTAATAGCTCCTATAATTGGGGATTATTAGAAAAAATGTTTAAAGAAGATTTTAATTGGAATGAAGAATTATATTGGGTATTTAACGATTTTTATTCTATTAAAAAAGAAGAATACAACAATCCTACTGGTAAATTTAATATAAATTACTTTAATCAAGAAGATTATTCAAGTTCGCATAGAGCAGGTTGGAATTATGTATATAATAATTTAAAATATTATTCAAATGATTCTAGTGATTTGATTTTAGATTTGTATATAGATAGAACGTTTGGATGGGATTATGCTATAAATAGTTATTTAAATTTAATTCCTTATAAAAAGTCTTGGAGTGGGTTTATACATCACACTTTTGATACAAGTTTTAGTGAATATAATATATATGAATATTTTGAAAAGGAAAATTTTTTGAAAAGTCTGAAATATTGTAAATGTTTTTTTGTATTGTCAGATTTTCTAAAGAATCAGTTAGAATATTATTTGAAACTATTCAACTTTGACATACCTGTATACTCTTTATTTCACCCAACAGATTTTAGTGTCCAAAAATTCAGGTTTAAAAATTTTGATACGAAAAAATTTAAATTATTACATGTAGGAGGCTGGTTACGTAATATATATTCTTTTTATAAACTATCTGGTATTCATAATAAATATTTGTTAAAGGGAAAAAATATGAATAATTATGTTCCTCCCAAAGATTTAATTATAGATTGTAAAGAAACTCAAGAATTAGAATTATACAAAATGTGTTGCCCTGATAAATGTTGTTGTCCAAATAGACATTGTACAAATCAATGGGTTAAAGACTTCAAATATGATGTTCAAAAAACTATTAATTCTGTTAGAATTATAGAACATTTAAGTAACCAAGAATATGATCAACTATTAAGTAAGAATGTTGTATTTATAAATTTACATGATGGTTCTGCTGTAAATACTATAATAGAATGTATTGTTAGAAATACTCCTATTATTGTAAATAAATGTCCTTTGACTATAGAAATTTTTGGAAAAAATTATCCATTATTTTATAATAACTATCCAAATGATTTTAGTAAAACTAATGAAGAAATTAAAAACTTGTTGAAATGTTTTTATATATATAAGGGATATTTGTATCTAAAATTTATGAATAAAAAAAAATATTCTATAGAATATTTTATAGAAACATTTTTAAAACATATTTAATTATCTTGAATCAAATTTTCTTCAACAGTATCTTTCATAATAAATCTAATAATTTCAATAGATTTATTTTGTCCAATTCTATTAACTCTTCCTATAGCTTGATTTTCTACATCTTTTCTTTTTTCATTACTTCCGTATACAGGTTCTATAAATATTATTTTGTTAGCTTCCATCAAATTTAATCCTGAAGCACAGTTATCAGAAGACAACATTATGACTTTTACATTTGAATTTGTTTTGAATTTTTTAATACTATTATTTTTTTGATAAATAGTTCCTTTGCAATATACTATATCTATATTATTTTGTATCAATACATTTCCAACTTTTGTTAATAAATCATCCCATTGAGAGAAAACTATACATTTATCATTTTTTTCAAATGATTTAATCTTCATTATGATATGTCCTATTTTTGTAGATTTTGTTTTATTAATTATATCTGTTAAATCATTGTTATTATCAGAATTATCTGCACTTTCAAATTGTTCATTTTTTATTTCAAAATAATCATTAATATTTAAATTAGTTTTGCATTGTGGGCAAAAATTTTTATCTTTAATAGATAAAACTAAGCAATCCCAACAAAATTTGTGTCCACAGCATGTTATCCCTATTCTTTCTATGTCTTCATTATCAGTTAAACAAATTGAACAATTCCAATTTTCATTGTTTTTAAATGCATTAATTACTGTTTTTAAATAATTAAAACTTCTTTCTAAACTCTCTTTTTCTTTATTTTTATTTGTAAGATCTTTTTTCATACTACTTATTACAAGTTTTATATCGTCATCAACATCTTGTTCTTTATCTGCTTCAAATAATTCTAATTGATATTTTAAATCTGTAATTTTTTTACTAATAGAATCAAATTGATTTTTGTTATTATTTAATATAACTTCCTGTATTTCTTCAAATGTTTTGCAATTTTGTATGTTAATTTTTAAATCGTTTGCTAATAATTCTCCACAACAACATATTTTCAATAAAATATTTAATATTTTATCCTTTTTATATTCTGTCAAGTTTGTGCTTAACTGCTCTGTATAACTTTGATATATATTTCTTTCGATTAAATTTAAGTTTAATTTATGTGTTGTTGACATTAAATCAATTTTTTTAATTTCTGATTGTACTGATTCCTTTGTATTTCTTATAAATAATTTTGATATATTACTTAGTTCGTGTAAATTATCAATATAAATACCAAAGAAATTGAAATACATTTTTAAATTATAAAAACCATTTGGAAATGGAGTTCCTGTAACTATCCATTTTTTATCACTTTTTAATTGACATAATTCATTATAAAGATTCATGGATATTTCATGAAATTCATCTACTATTATTCTATCCCAGAAAATTGTATGTAAAGGTATATTTTTCTGTTTGAATAAACATAAATGATGATTTTCATTATATAATATGTTTTTGCAAAAATTATTGAAAAATTCATTTGTAAAACTAAATTGTTCAGGATAAATATTATTCCATTCCGATTTTAAAGATTCTATATATTTTTCAAAAATATTTGAAATATTATTTTTGTAATAATTATTCATGAAGAAATTATATGAAATAATGATTATATCTGCGTATAAAAGCTCTGCCAAAGTCATAGATTCAAAAGATTCTTTATTTGTAATCATATATATAATTTTATTATTATTAAATTTAGAATAATACTCTCTAATCCATTGATCACATAGTTGAGTTGGGCAAATAATTAAAGTAGCCTTAGATTTATAACGATATAAATTATCAAATACAAAATTTTGTGCTATTAAATTATTGTTAATTTTATATTGTAATCTTTCAATAAAAGGAGTGGTTTCGTGAGATTTACAAAAATATTTAGATTTTGTATTTTTCAAAACTTTATTGCAATAAGTATTTTTATTCCTTCCTCTTTTATAAAAGTAATTACAATTATTATTTGATGAAAATGTTATAAACTCGTTAATACAAGTTGTTTGGTTTATTAGCTCCAAACATTCAATTGTTTTACCTAAACCCATTTCGTTTATTAAAAATCCTCCTTTAATAGTAAAATTATGAATATTCGTATTATTATTTAGACCATCTACGATTAATGATCCGTTAAAATCAAATAGATAATTATAAAAATTATATACATGTTTTTTATTTTTTATAATTTGAATATTTGTTCCGTTTTCTAATTCAATCATTTTATTAATATCTCTAATTTGATAATTGTATAAATCTAAAGTAGATTCTATATTATTATATTTATATTCGTAATTTTTTGGTTTTAAAATTTCTGTTATAAATTTATTACTCATTTGATTGTTCATATAAGCTTCCTTGTAATCCAAAAGTTTTAAAAAATTTACCTTTGTATAATAAATATTATGCTGGTTATTTAATAATATTAAATCAAATGTATTTTTTAATATATAATAAGATATATATATATTGTTATTTACATTATTTAACATTGCAAAAAAATTTGGAAAATGATATGGGTTTCTATAAATTTCTAATTCAGGTAAAAAGTTATTGTCTGATAAATATGGGTATATATGTACAAATCTAAGATTTGAATCTTCTTTATAAAGAATTTTTGCAAAAAGATTATGTTTATTCATTATTACATTACTATAGTAATCATAACTCAAATAAATCAGGTCATCTAGATTAATTTCTTCATTATCATAATTAACTAGTTCAACTTCCTTGCTGAATACAAATATATAATTATTGTTTATAATTTCTCTTGTAATTTCAACCATTAATAATTATATAATTAAAAATTTTTCAATTTTTACTTGAATTTTAAAATAGTAACGTATATAAATGCTAAAATAATAGATGTTATAATAGTAGTAATTAAACCGCTTTCTGGGACTAAACTATTTACAACTGGAATATATCCAATGAAATGATTAATGGGAAATGTTCTAATAATTAAAAATAAAATTAATAAAACAGTATCTTCATTGAAATAAGAACCAAAAAAACTTGAAAAAACCCCTGGTTTTTCTACTTTTATATCTAAATTAATATTTTCTTGAGGTTCTTGATAATTGGTTTGATTTATATACATTTTTTCATCGTAATTATCTGGTAAATCATCTATTTTTGTTGCAAATTCCATTTTTATAAATTGTTTTTAAAAAAAAATGCTTAATTAAACTTAATTAAATTAATTTGGTTTCCCAGATCCATTCACAATCATAACCTTCCAATATAATGTTTGGATTTTTTGGTTTTGATATCAACTCTTTATCTGGAAGTATATATTTTAATTGTTTTTCTTCCGTATCTATAAATAGTTTATTTTCTTGCTTATTGATTTCTATATAATCAACATGTTTTATAAAATCCTGTATTATAGGAGAACAATTTAGCTCAAAAAAATTATGATTTGAAGATTCTATATTATTATTATAATAGAAATAATTCCAAATTAAATTACTTAGATATTTTTCACACAAAGTTTTTATTTCAGAATTTTTTATTCCATTGTAAATATAATATTTTTCTCTGTAAAAAGTATTTGGATACTTTATATAATCATTTTTATAAATCCATATCCATTCAGGAGTTTTATTATTTATCCATTTATTATTATTATACTCTAATTGATTTAAATGCTTTGTTCTTTTATCGGTATTACAAATACTCATTTTTAATATTTCATTTAAAACTAATTTGAACAAGTATTTATTGATATTGAAATTTTCATCTATAATATAACCATTTAATTTCGAACAAACGTATAAAATATTTGATAAATCATTCATTAAAACAAATGGTAACTTTTTTATAAAATCATTTCCAAGCAAAAATGTTATGAATATCAAATTATTAAAAAAGTATAGGTTATTTATTTCATATTCTTTTGTAATTGCTTCTTTTAAAATTTTTATACTTAAAACTTCAAATTCAATATGCAATTGTTCTACTATATTTTTTTGACGTAATAAAGAAATGTTATGATTTGTTATTAATGACAGTAAAATCAAATCTGCATCCAAACCATATATATAAATTTCACAGTTTTGATCTCTATTTGATTTGATATCTTTTAATATTTTATGTTCAGCTTCTCCTTTGGAAAAGTCAATAATTGAATTTTTTAAATCAACTTCGTTTTTTAATTTATTTTCTAATTTTTTCATAAAATTTGTTCCAGGTGAGATTTGAGTATTATCAAAAATCACTTTTTGATTTTGTTGTAATTTTAAAAATATAGATTTATACCTTCTTTCCTTTTGTTGAATAATTTTTCCAAAAGGTGCTAATCCATCTGCACTTATTATTACATTTGTGTAATCTAAATTTAATTCTTTTATTATATTTTTTGTAGTTGTTATTACAAAATTAATAATTTCATCTTCTATACAATTTGAATCTTGATTTTCAGATTCACAAATTAAAGCAGCGCATGGATGAATTAAGCTATTAAAATCAAAATATAAAAATCTATTTCCTTTGTTTATAGGTAAATCTGTATTTTTTATAACTAAATCTTTTATTTTTCTGTATTTTTTATATAAATTTAAATATAAATAAGGAACGCCCATAAAACGTTCCTTAATTTTTTTATTTCATTTTTATATAAAAATTAAAAGCTATATTGTGTGTAAATATTATTTTCTTTTATTTTATTTTCAAATGTTTCTATAATTAACATTTGAACAATATTCCATATGGAACCAAACTTATCTTTATAATAGTAAATTTTTGAACAATTAATAGTTGGAATAAAAATTGTTCCTTGTTTTAGAGTATTGTTGATATTTTCGTCTTTAATTAAAAGTTTGTCATGTTTTTTTGCTGAATTATATTTGAAGAAATATGAATTGAAATTACCCTCTTTATCTCTTTGAATATTTAATTTCATAAGACTTTTATATTTTCCAGATCTTTCAATTTTCCCATAGTTATTTTCATCACAATTTTCTTTAAAATTATCATGTTCATTAATCAAATTCATAATTCTTGAATTTAAATTATTTAAAAAAGTGTTAAAATTAGATTCTTCAGAATCATGTCTTAATGAACAATCAAAATAATACTCTTTAAAATTAGACCATTGGCTTTTATTTTCATTTTCTTTTAAACCAAAAGGTAAATACATATGAGGGAATTGAATTTGTAAATCTTCTGTAATTAAATCTCCATTTTCATTAGTTTTTTCATAATATAATTTTACAGTTTTTTTATCTAAACCAATTTTAATTTTATTAAAATCAATTTCTTTCCATTTGATGGGTTTTTTTGTAGACATTAATATTATAAATTTAATTTAAATTTAAATTTTTTTTTAGTATTTGATTAGAATGAATTGTAAAGTATGCAATAATGAATATACAAAAATTTATAATTTACCCTTATACTATTGTAATAATTGTTTTTTAATATTTTATTTGAAAAGTTTTAATTTAAAATCTATTAGTTGTTTAGATTATAAAAAACCTTTTGAAGAATTTTTGGAAAAATATTTATCTAAACAAAATATAACTTATTCTGATATAAACTATTGTTTAAATTTAAATTGTAATTTAGATGGTTGTGATGATACATTATATATAGTATATAATTCAGACTTTTTGTTGTATGATAATTTTTGTAAAAGTAGTTATGTTTATAACGATTATATAAGTTGTTATTATTTTAATTCGAATACAATAAAGAAAATTGCAAATAAAAATAATTTTGAAGTTGTATTTATTCAAAAAATTGACAAATATATAGTTTTTAAAGTAAAAAAAAATGATATTCCGTTTAATACACTTGTAGATTTATTAATTTACGAAGATATGTTAAATGAATTGTATTCAGATGAAATTATAGAAAAATATTATTTAAATTATATATTATTCAGAAACTCTGTTCAAAACAAAATAATTCAAGCTTCTAAAAAACAAAAAATAAATTATAATGAAAACAATTTAAATAATTATACTGTATTATTTTCTATATTTAAATGAAAAATTTTTTTATTATATTATTATTAATGAACATTAATAGTGATAATGTTAATTTATTTATTCCAGCAAGTAAATTTCATCCAGTAATGTTTCAAACATTATCTGCAGATAATTTACCTCAGTATAAAAATATTACAGAAGTTCAAGAAGAAAGATCAAATAAAATTGGAAAACAAGAGTGGCAAAAATTAGAATCTCCTGGAAGCTATCCAACTACTCCTAAAGATGTATATAGACAATCATTTACAAATGTAAATAGTATGTTTAAGAATATTCACGGAGAAACTTTATTAAATAGATTGTATTTTTCAGATGAAAATATTAAGCAAATTCAAAATGCTATCAGATTTCTTGTTTTCAAATTTACAAATCAAACAATTGATGAACAATCAAAAACTGAATTATTAATTGTCATGAGAAGTATTTATTTAGAATATTTGAATCAACCAATGAATTATTCAGAAGATTTAGATGATAAAACTAAAAAATTAGTTATAAAAGAAACTCAAAAAGAAATTATGAGACTAAATAATATTGTAGTTAATGAAGTTGTGCCCAAAATAGTTTCTGAATTACAACAATATTTAGATTACCTGAGAGATGCATCTCAACCATATAGCGGAGATGTTTTAGATGTAAAACCAGAATTAACAAGTATCAAGGGTCAAAGAAATTATCGTAGTGCAACAAGTGTGTATTTTGGAGGTGACTTTTAAATGAAAAGACTCTAAAATCAGATTTGATACTTAATAAATTATATAGTAAATATTGATATTTTATTTCTATATTATTTTTTTCAAAAAATAATTTTTTATTTTTTAGAAAATTTACATAATTTATATCTGTTCTATTAGCTCTTTCCCAAGGAATATCATTTAAAAATATAGATAATAATACTACACCAAAACTCCACAAATCAGATTTAAACGGTAGATAATTTTCATACATAAATTGTTCTGGAGAAGCATATTCATATGTAGTTCTTAAACCTCTGAAATATAGATAACTATTATTATACTTGAAAACATGAGCGTTTCCAAAATCTATTAATTTAATATTATAATTATTATCAATCAAAATGTTTTCAAGTTTAATGTCCATGTGAGCTACTCCTAATTTATGAATATAAGATAATAGTGATTGAAATTGATAGATAAATTTATCTAAATTTATTTCATTTTTTATAAATAAATCTTTTGTTACATGATCAAATAAATCAATGTACTCTTTATTGTAATCGTATATTAAACAATTATTAGTTAAATCTATATCTATAACATGTCGAATATTTGAATGTTGTAAAATTCTACTAAAAGTCCATTCGTTTAACATTGATTTTAATAATACTTTATTTTTTATTTTGCTTTCATTTATTTTTATTTTTTTTACAGCAAAAATTTGTTTACAATTTGATAATTTTTTAAAATTAAAATGATTACAGCTATACAGGTATATATAACCATATGCTCCATCTCCTAAATTTTTTATATAATTAAATTTTTTAAGATGATTTGTAAAAACTAGTTTAAATTTGTCTATATACAATATTATTATTATTATTAAGATTATACAAAAAAAAAATCATATTAAAACTATATTTAAGAGCTGCACATCATACATTCTTCTTTATTTTCTAATGAACAAATTAATTTTGCTTGTTCATTTTCTTTTAAACGACGTTCAAGTTCAGGATCTACAGAGAATTTTCCTGCGTCAGAAGCACCTTTACTACGCAAGTAGTATATACCAGTCTTTAATCCTTTTTTCCAACCGTAAAAGTGCATTGAAGTAAGTTTACTAAAATTTGGATTAGCCATGAATAAGTTTAAAGATTGAGTATGATCAATAAATCTTGCTCTATCTGCTGATAGATTTATTAAATCTTTCATAGAAATTTCCCATACAGTTTTGTAAATACTTTTGATGTTTTGTGGGATTATATCAATATTCTGAATTGATCCTCCGTTTGCAATAATTAAATCTTTCATATCTTTATTCCATAGTTTTAAATCGAGTAAATCCTTGATTAAATGTTTATTTACAACTAAATATTCTCCCGATAAAACTCTACGTTTAAAAATACAAGAATCAAATGGTTCAATACTTTCACAATTTCCCAAAATTTGTGCAGTACTTGCTGTAGGCATACAAGTTGTTAACATGCTATTTCTAACACCATATTTCTTAATGTCTTCTTTTAGGAGATTCCAATCCCAACGACCAGATAAATATTCTTCTCCTTCATTTTCCCACATGTCAAATTGTAAATTGCCTTCGCTCATAGGACTTCCTTGGAAACTTTCATATGGACCATATTTTTTAGCCAATTCATTACTACCACTTAAAGTTGCATAGTAAATTGTTTCAAATATTTCTTTATTTAGTTTTTTTGCTCCTTCACTTGAATAATTTAATTTCATCATTATAAATACATCATGTAACCCTTGAATACCAATTCCAAGTGGTCTATGTTTAAAATTACTTAGTTCAGCTTCTTTTGTTGGATAATAATTGTAATCAATTACGCGATTCATAGGGGTTATTAAAAATTTAGCAACATCATATAATTTTTGATGATTAAAAAATGCTTTTCCCTCACTATCAGTTTCAATATATTTTGGTAGAGCTATACTAGCTAAATTACAAACTGCTGTTTCTTTATCGTTAGATACAAGCGTAATTTCGCTACAAAGATTGCTCGATTTAATAACACCTACATTTTTTTGATTACTTTTTTTATTTACAGAATCTTTATATAATAAATAAGGTGTACCAGTTTCAATTTGCGCTTCTAAAACTTTAAACCAAACTTCTTGAGCTTTTACTACCGCTTTGTAGCGTTTTTCCTGAACGTATTTATTATAAAGTTTTTCAAATTCCTCTCCGTATACATCAGATAATCCTGGACATTCATCAGGACACATCAAATACCAATCTTCATTTTTTTCAATCTTTTCCATAAAAAGATCAGGAATCCATAAAGCATAGAATAAATCACGAGCTCTTACATTTTCATGACCTTGATTTTTTCTTAAATCTAAAAATGCCATGATATCTGCGTGCCAAGGTTCAAGATATATAGCAAAAGAACCTTTTCTAGCACCACTTTGATTTGAATAACAAGAAGTTTCATTGTATACTTTTAACATGGGAACAATTCCATCACTTTTCCCATTTGTTTTTCTGATAACTGAACCTTTTGCACGAATATTTGAAATATGAACTCCAATTCCACCGCCCATTTTTGAAATAATAGCGCAATCTGAAATAGTTTTGAAAATTCCCTCCATTGAATCATCTGTACCCAAGAGAAAACAAGAACTGAAATTCTGATAATTTTTTCCAGCATTAAATAAAGTAGGGCTTGCATGAGTATAATATCCTTGAGAAATCAAATCATACGTTTTCAAAATGTCATCTAAATTATCTCTATTTAAAGCTACAGCAACTCTCATGTACATATGCTGAGGTCTTTCAACTACTTTTCCATTAATTTTAAAAAGATAACTCTTTTCTAAAGTTTTAAATCCAAAATAATCAAAAATATAATCTCTAGTATAATCAATATATTCATTTAATTCATTTTTATATTTTGTTACAAATTCCATAAATACATCACTTACAATAGGTGCAGGATTACCGTTTGAATCAACATTTTGATGCAACAAGCCCATAACTTCACTAAAACATTCAATTGTATTTTTATGTAAATTACTAACAACTATTCTTGCTGCTAATTTAGGATATTCTTCATTTTCAATCATATTAATAGCAATTCTTGCCGATTCTTCATCAATTTCAGAAGACGTAATTTCATCATATAGTCTCGAAACAACTTTTTGAGTAATTACATCAATATCAATTTTATTCAATTTACCTAAATTGGGATCCTTAGATAATTTTTTAAGTCTGTAGCTAATTCTATCAAATGACAATTTTTCAAAAGTTCCGTTTCTCTTTTTAATTTTCATTTAATTAGTTATTAAATAAAAAATATTTTTTAATTCAATTTTAATTTTTGTTTTGAGTATAATGTAAAAAAATAACTATAAAAATAGTACCTACATTTAAGGTACCTGCTCCAAAAAAACGAGAAGTTTTTATTAAATCTTTACATTTTTCTTCAGTGTCAAAATTTAATTCATGTAAAAATTTTTTTAAATAATCCAAATATTCATCTTCTGTATAAATTCCGTTATATAAAACTTGTTGACAACCCATGTGAATACTTGATGAAACTATCAAAAATATAAATAATAAAATAGCAAGTAAAATATATTTGTTATTTTTATAATTGTAAAATAACATTACTGCTAATAAAATTGCAACAAAACTATCCTTGTAATGATCAAACAAATCTCCAAATTTAGTTACCATGTCATATTTTCTTGCGAAATGACCGTCTAAACAATCAAAAAAATAACTAGCCAAAAATAGAATTGCAAAAAGAATAATTTTTTGATTGTACAAAAAATATACTGATAAAACGCCAGTAATTAATGATAAAAACGTTATACCATTTGGATTAAATCCCAATCTAAAAAAAAAAGGTGATATTAAATCTGATAATTCTATTAATAAATCATCTATAGGATTTTCATATTCATTACTTATTTTTCTCATTACTAATAATAAACAATAAAATTTTATTTGATTATAATTAATTGAATAAAAGTACTTCATACGATATTTTTATTGATAACGGTGATAAAAAATGGAATGTAATATATTTGTTAAATATGGACAAAATAATAAAATTAAAAAAATTGATAAATGACTTGTATCAAGATGAAAATTATAATAAATATAAAAGTTATATAAATAATGATACACAATTTGATAAAGAATTACTAGAAATTTCTATCGTTACAGACATTCATATAGATCAGTTGTATTTTTATAATAATGTATTGTCCAGTTTTTTGATTTCTACCTCTTGTATTATTGAAAATAATGAAAAAATAATTCATATTTCACAATATGAATCAAATTTACAAAAACTAAGTGATTTTATGATAAGTATTCATTTCTATAAATCTAGACATGATATAAGACCTTTATTTTCTGCTTGCACTTTTTTAGGTTACATAGGAATAATCAGTGGAAAAAATAAATATTTAGACGCCTCAATTAATTTTAGTAACGATAAAATTAGTTATAATATAAATTATATTGATCCTGGATATTTACTCAGAACAATATATGAAGAATGTTTAGAATATAAAGAATGTAAGAATATAATATCCAATTCTTTTTTGAAATATAATTGTAAATTTGTAATTACAAGTAAAAAAAAATTTAGAATAATTGAAAAGGGAATCAATAGTTCTAAATTTTTAAATAATATTTACTATTTGAGCACAGACATTTTATTTATTTTAACTAGTAAAAAAGATAAGCAATATGATTTGGAAAAAAAAATGATTGAAATATTACAAAAACCTATAGATATATTAACAAAGTTTGAAGTAATTTTATACGATCAATCATCTATTAAATTGTATGTAGAGAATCATTTATTAAATTATTTTTTTGATAAACCTTTTTTGAGTGATAATACTTTATTTTTTTGTATTTTTTCAATCACAGATGATTTTTACAATATTTATTGTCCTAAATAAACTAGGAAATTATTTGTATCCATTGGATTTTTCTTGATGTTATTTTTTGTAGAATTTTTGAGCATTAATTCTTTAATATCCTTCATATTTAAAGTTGGATAAGCTTCAACGTAATGATTCATTACACCAGCTACAATTGGGCTAGCCATTGAAGTACCTGATAAAATTCTTGTTTTTTGATTAGGAATAGTGCTAAGAATATTTACACCAGGACCATAAACATCAGCGCATTTTCCCCAATTACTAAAATAAGCTTTATTATCCATAATATCAGATGCCATAACTGTCATTGCATCTAAAACTCCAGCAGGAGAACTATTACAGGCATCTGAATTTTCATTTCCTGCTGCAACAACAACATAGATACCATCTGTATCAACTAATTTTTGAATAATTGCATCAATAATTTTACTTTTTCCACCTCCTAAAGACATGTTAATAATACTTTTTTGTTGATCAGAATGTTGTTTATGAACCCATTCAAGACCTTTGATAACACCTGAATAACTTCCACTACCTTCGCAGTTTAAAACTTTTACTGCAACTAAATTGGCATTTTTACAAACTCCATAAGTTTTTGATCCAATAAGCCCGGCAACATGAGTTCCATGCATATTACAATCAGTATTTTCATAATCTACAAAATTTGCTCCCCAAGTAGCTCTACCTTCAAATTCAGAATGTTCAATATCAATACCTGTATCAACTACATAAGTAATTACATTTTGCTCAACAAGGCATTCATTCTTGCTAAATTCTTTTTCAGAAAACTGTTTATTAACAATTCTGTTTAAGTACCATTCGTTAATAGCTTTATTTTTATACATATCTTGTTTTCTAGTGGGTAATTGCAAAGTAACATCAACGTCTCTTTCAACGATAAATGCTTGTTCAAAAGTATACATAAATTTTTTATAGTTATTATATGAAGTTTTGTATACAAAAGTATTATCAATATTTACGAATACTTCTAAACCATGTTCGTTTAAAAAATCAGAATTATAAAAGAAATAATCGTCTTCGTAAAATGGTAAAAGCAATACATTTTCATTAGTATCGTATTTGAAATTTACTAAATTATTATCAACATTTTTAAAATGATTATTTGCAATATAATCAAAGATTTTTCCAAAGATAAAAACGATTTGTTCGTATAGCATTTTTATAAATAAAAAAAATTATATAATTCAATTTTATTTTATTTTGTTTATCAACAAGTAAAACTGAATTGCGTTAGTTATTATTAACAATACTAATAGTATTAAAAATAGATATATAAAAGGGTAAAATTTTCCTAAAACATTATCTAAAAAATTATTAATAATAGATGATATTTTTTTCTTATTTTTACTTTTATTAATTTCTACATATATAACATTTATTAAATCATTTGTTAATTGATTAATCATTAATTTATTAAAATAAAATTTTTAATGTAATTAATCGTAAAAAATTTTATATAGTATTAATAATGGATAATAAACCTTTTCATTTATCAAAATTTAACAAGTTTCAAGTTTTTTTTATAATGCTTATATTTACAGTTATTTTCGGATTATTAACTTATTTATTTAAATTTGATAACACTACGACTGGATTTATAATATTATTTACCTTTGCATTTTTTATTGCAACGTTTTATTTAAATTATAATGTAAATATATTAGATGATCAAAATAAATTATTAACATATAAATTAAATTTTATACAGAATTTGGTATATGATCATGTAACTTACAAACTTGTGTTATTAAGAAGTCAGAATTTTGCTGGCTTGAATCAAGCAGATATTTTGAAAAATTTAGATTTTGAAAAAATATTAAAAGATAGTTATTTAGATGCTCTATATATAGATTCAGATTTGATTGAGTTTATATATTTAAATAGGGACTTATACGATAAAAATCAAGAAGCTTTTGTCAATTTTGTTTTATCTACAAATTCATTTTTAAGAGTTTTGAAAGAATTGCAAGACGATTCACATCCTTTACCAAATAATACACAACAATTAATACAAGTTGCTTTAGAAAAGTATAGCAATGCTCTTGAAAATTTAAAGTCTTTTATATTTACAATTGAATCGGGAAGTGTATCTATGAAACACTTGAACGATGTACAAAATAATTATATGGAATTAATGTATTATAACGTTCTCCAACTTGAAAATTACAATAAATTATTTTTAAAAGAATATGGAATAAATAATTCTACTGTTATGAATATATTTCCTATAACTACAGTAGCTCCAATAAATGCAAAATATCCAAATAAAAATTTACAATTATCATTTGAATAAAAAATTATGAAGATTTTACTTTTAAAACTTTTTTAGTCATAAATTTTTTATTTTTGACTATGCTTTCAGCAATTTTTTGACATTGTTCAGTAGAAGCTTGTAATTCTTCTTCTAATTTTTCAGCTATATTCTCAGTTTTAAATGATAAATTAATTTGTTTTTCAACAAGAGTAATTTCATTACCTTCGTATATAAGAGATTCTTTTTCATTTTGTTCCATCCATTCTTGAATAGTTTTAGTCAACTCTTTAATTTCTTTGTTAATTTTAGAAGTAATTTTTCTATAATCCTTTAATTGTTCTGTTTTTTCAATTAATTCTTTGATTTCTTCTTTCATATAAGTTTTTTTTATAAAAAAGTAATCGAAAAATAGCGAATTATTTTATATATTCTTCTAAAATTAATTTACAGTCTAAATTTAGATTAAATACATGTCCTTTTGTAATTAATTTTTCTTTAATTTTTTTAATTAATTCGTTTTGATAATCTTTAATTTCTTGGTTTGATTCTTCGTCTGTATATTCTAAGTCTTCTTGATTTTCTGTTATTGCCTCTTGTTCCTTTTCTTCAGTTTCATTATATTCTCCATCTATATCAGTTTTATCTAAATCAAAATCCTCATCTTCTTCTTCTGATAAAATTTCAGTTATATTTTCTTCTAAATCTACTTCTACAACTTCTTCAATTTCTTTATCACTATAATTTTCATCATAATTATCTACATCATTACTCTCCTTTTTTATTTTGTTTTTTATAACTTTATTCAATTTATCATATACACTATTTTTAGTGTACAAGAATTTTTTTTTAAAATTCAAGTCAATTTTATTCATGTATTGATTCCATTCAGTTTCTGTAAAGTTATGATGTTCAGATAATTTATCTTTAATATGTATATTTATATTATCTAATTCTATTGTAAGTCTTTCAATTAAATTATTATATTCATCAAGCTCTTTTTTTTTAAAATCTTCTTCTATTTTATTTTTTAAATTTTCTTGTTCAGTTTTTCTTTTATTCAAATATTCAGAAACTATATTTCTATTTTTATATATATTATTTATAAGATTTTCTAATTCTATAAGTAATGGATCATTAGATTTTATATTAAAAAAATAACCATTATTATTTTTAGAATGGAGAATATTTTTATTTTTACAAAAATTCAACACTATATTTTTTTCGTTATTATTTAAATCTTTGATTCTCTCTATTACATTCATATACTAAATCTTAAAAATTATCATATTTAAATTTTTTTTTAAATATTTTTTATATACATTACATATCAAATGATTAAAAAATTATCTGCTGAAGAAATTAAACTTTTAGAAGAACAAATTTATAGTTTAAAACAAAAAGTAATAGACATGGTAAAATCAAAAACTAAAATTGATAAAAAAGTATTGCAAATTGAATATAAATTTTTATACAAAAATTCAGAAAAATTATTCGATATGATTATCAAAGACTTTGGAGAAAATAAAGATGATATTGAAAAAACAACTAAAAAGTTTGATAAATTAATTCAAATGCTAATCAAATCTTTGAAAGATTTCAATTTACATAATGTTACCCATTATCAAGCTTCAAAAAAAATCGAAGAAGATTTTAGAGAAGAATTATGGCCAGAAAATTTACGTAATACAGAAAATTAAGATATATTATTTATAAAATCAATCATTAATTCCCCTTCTTTACAGTTATTATCATTTAATACAGATAATAATACGTATTTATTATGTTTAGATATAATCTCATTTACATAATTCATTAAGGGTATAATTAAACAATTTTTTTCATCGTCAATATCATTTTTGAATTCAGTATATGGATCTATAAAAAATTTATCAGATTTATATTCTTCCAATGTTTTATTAAAATTTACTTTTAATCTTTCATTGGTATTTAATTTTTTAAAGTAATATTTTAAATGATTCATTATTTCTGAAATATAATATGCATACTTTAGTTTATTTAATATAAATCCTGGATCTTCCTTAGTTTTATTATATAATTTAACATATTTTGAATCGTTAGTATACATTATATTTGATATATTTACATCGCTTTTGATATATTGATTGAATACAATCTCAGGAGTCGTTATTTCTGGAAAGTCAATTATTATTAGATTTGATTTTATATTATCAAATTTACATTGTAAATGTATAAATAAAACGCTATCGTTTCTATTTTTAAAATAATCATCTAAATCAATTATTAAACCATCTTCTTTTTCTACTTTTTTATTATTTTTTATAAATTTATTAAATAGAGTTTTGAGCATTTTAGAATCCTTAATTACGTTAATTTTATTATTTATAATACCGTTTTCAACTTCTGTTTTATAGTTGTATAATTCCCACGCTTCTTTTATTTTTACTATTCCATCAAGGTTTTCAATCAAATCAATTATATAACTAGTTAAACCTTTATTCCAAGAGTTTCCGTTTAATAACAATTGTTTATCATTTACATTTCCCATATTTAAAAGACTAATTGAAAAACCAGATTGTAATAATTTTACAATGTCACTTAATTTTTTTTTTTCGTTAAGATCATTATCTTCTTGATTACCTTTAAAAATATTTTCAGGAGTCCATTCAATATCATAAGATTCATAAATAGATTTTTTATCTACATATAAATTTTGTTCAACATCTAATGTTTTACATTGAATAATTAATTTGTCGTTATCTATATTTTCAACTACATTTGTTTTTAAAAGGATTCGAGTTTTATTAAATAGATATTCATAAATATTTGCTAACAATGAATTATAATAAAAAAAAGTATTTTTGTTTTCATTCCAATAACTTATAACTATTTCTATATTATTTAATTCTTCCTCTGACAATTTGTATTTTGTTTTTATTATATTATTAAATCTTTTAATATCAATAAACTCTATAATATTATTAATATTTTTCTTTACGTTTTTAAATTCTTTTAATAATTCTTTTTTGTCAATATTTTCTTCAAAATATTTATCTAATATTTTAATAGTTTTATTTATTCTCCAAAAAATATTACTTATAATTATCAAATTTTTTGTATAATGAGATTCATCCAGCTTTCTTTTTACATTTTTTTCATTTTCAAATAATAAATTTTTCAATTCCTTTTCATCTTCGTTGTCTATTTTTTCAGGTAAATCCGCTTGTTCCTTTTCTTTTTTTAATTCCGTATATTCATTTTGTCTTTTTGTAATATTATTTTCTTTTTTTAATAAATATAATTTTTTATCTTCAATAGTTTTTATAATTTCATCTTTTATATCAAGTAAAATTTTTTGTATTTTGCTTTTTTCATTCATTAACACATTCTTATCTTTAAAAATTTTCTCAACAATAATTTTTTCTTTATTGATTTCTTTTTTTAATTTATTTATATCGTCTATTGTTCTAATATTTTCATCAAACCATTCATTCCATTGATTTTGATATTCTCTCAATTCATTTATAACTTTGTTTTTATTGTTTATAACATTGAAATATTTCTTGTTGAAAGCATCTTCCTTTACATTAAATACTTTGCGTAATTTTTCAAGTATTTCATTTTGTCTAGTTAGTCTAGCAGTTAAAATTTTGATGTTGTTTTGAATTATTTTAATGTTTTTTTCCTTGTTATCTATACTTGTTGATTCTTCAACAAGTTTTAAATTGATATTTTCAGAGTTTAATTGGACTTCTAAATCATTAATTTCCATTTTTTTATCATTTATTTTATTTTTTAAAGTTATATATTGTTCTTCTATATTAGGACTTTTCTTATATACTTTATTTAAACTTTCTTCAAAGTTACTTATTATATTATTCATTAATATAATAATTTAAAAAAAAATATAAACATTTAAAGAATTGAATAAAAAAAGTCCTTTCGGACAATTTTTATTATTTTTAATAATTTTATTCAGTCATATCAATAGAACATTCAAGTTCATTGAGATCATCAAATGATTCTTTTTCAATACATTCGCTAATTTCTTCTGTTTTTTCATATTTTTCCAACGCAAGACTTTTCAATTGATCACCTAATTTATTTACGTGATTAACTGTAACTGCAGCAGGACTTGACAATTTGTTCTTTTTGATTTCAATCATTACGTCTTTAACAACTTGATCAACTAATTCATTTAATTTTTCTTTAATCTTATTCTCTACATAGAGTTTTACATTTTCTTCTTCAATACCAACTTGCTTTTTTGTTTGTTTTTTAGCTTTTTTTGATTTTTCAACTTTTTCATCAACTGAATTATCAGTTTCAGTTTCTTCAATTTTTTTTGGTTGTTTTTTAGTTTGCTTTTTAGCTTTTGGTTTAATTTCAGTTTCGTTTTTTTCATCATTTGATTCTTTTTCATTTTTTTTGGTTTTTTTAGGTTTTTCAATTTTTTCAGAGCTAATATTTTTCAAAATTTTAACAATTTCATCAAGTTTTTCCTTGTTGTCATTTTCCAATTCTTCCCATTCACCTTCTTGATTTTTAATCTGAACAATACCAGTCTTGATGTAAGATTTCAAAATCTTTTCTTCAACTTTTCTTTGTCCTGACTCACGCATAGTTTTGATTTCATTAATAATCGATGAAATATCAATTTCAACACCTTCAATATCAAAGATTTTTACGCTTTCCATTTTATTACAATTTTTACATTATTTTTTTTTTTTCAATTTTTTCTTTTTAAATACTAATAATAATGATTGTTTTTATAACAACTTTTATATTATTTACTATAGAAGCTTTTTTACATTATAATATAGGACATGAATCGAAAGAAATTGTATATCCAAATCAAAAAGAAATAATGTCAATTTTGATTACTGTATTTATTTTTAGTTATTTAAATAGTATTGCTGTAAAGGTAGTTTCAAAATATTTTAATTTTTTTTAAATAAAAAAAGCCCATAAGGGCAATTTTTATATTTTTAATTTTTTTGTATTTTTTACTGTATTAAACTTTCAATTTCTTTTATAATGTTGTATTTTTCTTCGTCCATTTCAACTTCTTCAACTTCGTTATCTGAATAATATTCATTTGCAGTTTCATAATCATAATCTGTTTCAGATTCTTCTTCAGATTCTTCTTCAATTTCTTCTTCTTCAACTTCTTCTTCAACTTCTTCTTCAACTTCTTCTTCAACTTCTTCATCGACTTCTTCAAGTTCTTCTTCAATTTCCATTTCTTTTTTTTCAATGTTGCATATTTTATTAAATTTTTCACATAAGAAATCTTGATTAACTTCAACCAATCCTTTTTTTTCTAAATTTTCTCTTATTTTTTTATATCTTGACTCATAAATTTCTTCATCATCTCTTTGACGTTTCAAATTTTTGCAAGAATCATTCTTGAAAGAATTATAAACTAATGCCATATTATTTATTTATACATTTTTTTTTTATTTTCAATTTTTTGTTAAAGACTCGCATATAATATAATCTTCATCATCATCAGGTTTTTCAATTTCTTCTTTTAATTTCAAAAACAGTTCAAGTAGCTCTCTGTTTTTGTTAAGTTCAGGTTTTCTTTCAGATTCAATTTCAGATTCGTTTTCAAATTCTTCTCTCTTTCTTTTAATCATATTAACAAGATGATTTTTTTTTATTTTTCAATTGTTTTTTTTTTCTTAGTTTAAAAATGTATTCTCTAATAAAAGAATCTATTGTATAAAATTCTTCTTCTTCTACATCACAAGATTCACAAGACTTATTTTCTTTTATACGTTTACAATTTATAATTTGATTTCCTTCAAACTTTCTTTTCATTTACATTTTGATTTTAATTTATTTTTCATTTGTTTTTAAAACAAAAAAGCCCCATAAGGGCAATTTTTATTTTTAGCTTTTAATCATCATCCAAACACATCAATTGTAAAGATGCTATAACAAAATTTTTACCATCTTCGATTTTTTTATTAGTTTCATTTTCGTATAATTCAAATGTAACTTTTTTTTCGCTTCTAAATGTTTTTTCTTCTTCAAGAATTTTTTGAATATTAAAATTTTTATCAAATGTATTAATGTAATCAAGTGCTTTTTTTTCATTTTCATTATTATCAACTGAAAGACAATTTTCAAATCCATTACAAAATTTTTCTTCGTCTAGAACTAAGTCATTTTCTACAATGTATTCGTGAAATTTTTTATATCTTTTAGGTACTTCTTCAAAAATATCGCTTTCTCTTTTTCTTTTAGAATTTTCAACAGTTTTTGACTTTTGAAAATCTGACATTTGTGTTTTTATATTTTTGTAATTTTTTATTTTTTTTTCAATTTTTTCTTAAAATTATAGATACAGATTTTTAGTAATCATAACAATTTAATAACAAATCAATAGTTTGAATATACGTTTCTTCTTCGTGATTAAGTTTTTGAGAAAAATCAGAAGATGAATGATATGTAGATTCAGACAAAATTGAAACTTTATCATCATCATAATTTGGAATCATGGACGATTTTGAATTTAAAGATAATAATTCTGGATCAATTGTCAAGTCAATATTTTCAACAATCGAGTTATTATCAATTTCATCTTCTAATTTATTTTCAATTGAATTTGTTTCTGATTCAAATTCTTTATTTTCAGGATCATTATCAAAGTAATCTTCAGTTTTTTGAGTTTTTTGCTTTTTGTTAAAGAGATTTTTAAACATTGTTCAAATTTTTATTTTTTATAAATTTTTCAATTTTTTTTTACCAATTATGGTTTTTGTAAATTGTAAATAATTTTTCTTCAAATTCTTTTACGAACGGTTCTTTTTTCCATACCCATCCATTTAAAAATTTATCTCTTGAATGCTTTTTAAATTTAGTAAAATATTCAACAGGTTTGTTAGATAGATTAATAGCTTTTTGAACATATTCATTTTTGCTCTTAGCTACAAAATATTCTAAATCTGAATTTATAACTAAACTTGTAGTTACATTTTGAACGTGATACATTTTTTCAGAATCATATAATGTCAATACAGGAACACCCATCATTAAAGCTTCACAAGAAGTAGTTGTACCTGAATATGGAAATGTATCTAATGCTACATCCATCAAATTGTAATCCGGTAAATGATCAAGTAAAGTATCTGAATAATCTAAAATTTGAACTCTTTCTAGAATCTTTTGATTTTTAAATAATAATTTAAATTTCTTCAAAAGATGAGGTGTTAAAAATTCCTTTGTTTTAATTACAAATCTAGCATTTGGAATTTTTTCAAGAATTTCTTCCCAAATTTCAATTAGTTCTTTATTCATCTTGTTAAATCTATTGAAGCATCCAAATGTAATATATCCATTTTTAATAAATGGTTGCTCTAAATCTTCTGGAAATTCAGGAGGTGCAAGAGGCGGTTCATAATTTAAGAAACAATGGTCCATAAAAATTAATTTTTCACTGTAATATTTTTGAGTCTTTTCATTATCGCAATATCTATCAGTAATGTGATAATCCATAGAATTTAAACCAGTAGTTCCAGGATAACCACAATAAGATATTTGTATAGGAGCTGGTTTTAAACAAAATGTATCTAGTCTATTATCTCCTGTTTGACCAGACATGTCAAATAAAATATCTATTCCATGTGATTTTATTAAATCAAAAAGTTGTTGAGGGTTTAGATTTTTTGTAATAAAGAATTTGCATTTTGGAAATACACCTTTTAAATCTATAACTTTTTGCGTATAACCATATATTTCATATGTATTTGCATCTAAACCTTTTAATATAGATGTTAGAAAATAACTAACAGGATGGCAAATAAAATCACCACTAACAAATCCTACTTTTAATTTTCTTTTTGTTTTTGAAACAAATGTTTTAAAATCTTCAATTGTAGAAACTTCTTTCAAATCTAAAGGTTTATAATCAGGTAAAGATTTTTTCCAATTGGTAACTACTTTTGGATATAGTCTATTAATTTTTTTATGCAAATCTGGAATATACATTGGATTTTCAATTAAATGACTGATATAATTAATATCCAATAGTTTATTTTGAAACGCTAAAGATTGTTTTGGATTATACATTAAAGCAGTATTGTATGATTCTATAGCAGTTTCAAAATCACATTCGTAACAATGACATAAGCCCTTGTTCATATAAATATTTGATAACATTTTTTTGTCACCATTTTTTTCCTTTTTGATTTTTTCTATAGCTTTATTATAATGATACAACGCTTTATCAACATATCTAAGTTCTGTATAGACAACTCCTATTTGATTATATAAATCAATATTCTCGTAATATTCTAAACCTTTATTAAAATAAAGTAAAGCAGTTTCTCTATTTTGAACAAAATAGTACAAAGTTCCGATAGAATTATATATTTTTGAAATGTTTTCAACGTATTCACTAATCTTTTCTTTATTATTTTTATCTGTTTGTTTATATTGTGATTCTAAACCCTTGACAGCTGTTTGAAAATGCATGATTGCATTGTCTAAATCATTCTTTTTTTGAAAAATCATTGCAATATAATAATGAAGATATGGATCATAAGGTTCATGAAATAAAACGTGCTTTAAAACTGATAAAGATATATTATCTTCTTCTTCTTCAGTTTGTTTGCTTGTTCTTTTATTTAAACAATAAAATAAACAAACTTGTTTATAAAACCCAACAACTTTTTCATCAAATGGATCTTTTGATAAAATTAATTTTAGAGATGATATGGCTTCAGAATATAAAAGCGTTTCCTTTTCACCCAAAATTTTTCCAATTTCATTTGATAATCCACCACCCAATCTACAACAAATTTCAGAGTATATAAAATATGTTTCTTTAGACTCTTTTTTTATTTCTTCTTTTTTATCATTTTTAAGATTATTGTAATGTTTAATAAAATTTGTGCAAATATTATAACATTCTGCTAAATTTTTATTGTCTGTTCTACTGTATTTTTGAATTAATTCCCTATGTAAATCCATGATTAAAGGTATTGCAAAAAAAAAAGATTAAAATAAAACGAAAGGTCAAGATTTATAATAAAACCATTGTAATACAAGAATTAAATCTAATACAATTGTAATACAAGTTGAAATTAACCAAGATATATTTTTATAAATATAATCTGAATCTAAAGAAAAAGTAATTATAGATAGTATAAAAAATATATTACCGAGTATTGAAAATATAAACATGTTTACAGATATTTCATAAATTACTCTACTTTTAAAGTTTTTATAAATTTGAGGAATTTTACTACCAAAAAATGTCAAAGATGATAACAATGTAAAAATATAACCTAATATTATTTTTAAATTATCATTTATATCTGAAATATATACTGAAATAAATATGCATAATAAGATTTGTGTTATAAATATTGTAAAAAATACTTGTATATGAAACTGTTTATTAATCCTTTTGTATGTCAAGATACATATATATAATATATAGTTCATAACTAAACATATTACTCCTATAAGTAATAAAGATAATTGCATATGTAAAAATACAAGACTTATAATATTAAAAGTATTTGATATACTCAATATAATCATTGTTCCTACACTAATATTATCAGAAGTTTTTAACTTGTATATATTATAAATTTGTGGTATATACAATATTATATAACAAGACACGCATATAGAAGTAAATATACTTGAAATTAATTCAGACATTAAATATTTTAAAAACAATTAAATTTCAATTTATTTTTTCAAAAAAAAAGTGAAAAAAAGAGAAATAAAATAAAATCAATGGAAAGGACAATTTACACTTTATTACTTGAAAATAACAAGTATTATATAGGGAAAACAAATAGATTAATAGGCTCTAGAATAAATGAACATTTTTATAATTTTGGATCTGAATGGACAAAAATGTATAAACCAATTCAAGTTTTAGAAATATTAGAAAATGCAAGTGAATATGATGAAGATAAATATACAAAAATATATATGAAAAAGTATGGTATAGAAAATGTAAGAGGAGGAAGTTATACACAAATAAAGTTACACGATTACCAATTAAAAGTTTTGCAAAATGAATTTAGGACATCTGAAGACTCTTGTTTTAAATGTGGAAATAAAGGGCATTTTTCAAAAGAATGTAATAATAATTCTAAAAAAAATAGAGAATTAATATTAAAAAATTGGAATAATTTATCATTGAATTTTATAAAAGAAGAAGTTAGAGAGATTATAATATCAGAAATAATTTATAATGTAAATCAAAATAATACAGAAATAGATGAAGAATTGGTGTTTATACATACTATGGATTTTATTACGACAAATTTAGAATTAAATAATCAAAAAATATATAATATAAAAAAAAAATGTTCTATTTGTGGAAAAATTGGGCATAATCAAACCGATTGCTTTTATAAACATAAAGCAAGAAATGGAGATTTTACTAGGGGAAATGGAACATGTGGTTTTCCAGGAGTGGATTGTGGTAAATGTTGTAGATGTATAAGGGACTATTTATTTAGAGAAATAAGTGGTCGTTTAAGTAAAATAAGAGGGCATTTAAATATATTTACTACAAATATTAACTTGACTGACATAGCAGAGAAAATGAAACAAAACGTAGCAGAGACAATGAAACAGAAATACAATATTAAATACTAAAAATGTATATACTTTGAAATATTTACAATTAAAAAATTGAATAAAATTTTTTTAAACGTGATTATATAATGAATAAATCAAAAAAACAAGTAAAAACACAAAAAAAACAACCTATAATTAAAAAGTCTGTAAAAAAAATTTTTAAAGGTAAAGGAAATGAAAAAAGTATACAAAAATTAGAATCACAGATTCAAAAAATAGATAAAGAATTAAAAAAAACACCAGCATCTGCAGCTGATAAACGTATAAAATTAAAAGATCAAAAAAAAATTTTGGAAAGTAAACAAGGTTTGTTAATGATGCAGCAGCCAAGTGGATTTACATCTATGAGAGATGTAATGAATACTGATGTATATAAACAATCATATAAACAATTGCAAGATGTAGGTAAGGCATTGTCTGTAGCCGTAAAACAATTATCCATAAAAAATTAATTTATTTTTTTCGTTAATTTGAAAATTTTTTTTTCTTGTAGTATATTATAAAAAAAATGGCCGGTGGTTTAATGCAATTAGTCGCTTATGGTGCTCAAGATGTTTACCTTAAAAACCTGTAGGGTAGAAAAATATCAGGGTATATCGAAACAATAAGATATACATAAACCCTTTAGTGGCAATTATGTTTTAATTCCACAGATGTTAATCAGGAAAAATCCTGGTGAGAAAATCAAATTGCTGGAAACTCCTAAAGCTTGTTCTACTAAAAATTTATAGTGATATAAATTTGGCCAAGAGAAAAACTTGGGTATAGTGAAAATGAACAAGATGTACAATGGACAATCAGCAGCCAAGCTTCTTTTATAAAGAAGAAGGTTCAACGACTAAACGGTTTTCGGGTGAAGAGAAATCTTCATCATAAGATATAGTCTAATCCTTGTTGAAAGACAAGGTAGAGGAGATATGTACAGGTAATCCTCAAATTACTTTTTTCAAAGTCGTCTACAGACGTCACAC
>JACCDX010106720.1_pt1 | contig 30964 bp, 28 predicted proteins | sample 7449681 | NCBI WGS metagenome assembly JACCDX01 (sample SAMN15323450, study PRJNA562643) | freshwater metagenome | isolation source: river surface water | place: USA:Blue River Watershed | collected 2017-08-18
AGCGTGATGGCTCCCTTGCTCGATGCGGCTGCCGCTGCCGCTCGCGTTCGTGATCGATTCGAACTCGTCGAGGCGAGCGAAATCATCACGATGACCGATGCGCCGCGCGAGGCGATCCGGCGCAAAAAACAATCGTCCATGCGCATCGCGGCTGATCTCGTTCACGAGGGCCTTGCCGAAGGCATGGTCAGCGCCGGCAATACCGGCGCGTTGACGGCGATCGCCCACTTCGTGCTCAAGTGCCTGCCCGAAGTCGAGCGCGCACCGATCATGACCTCGATCCCGAATCGTCGTGCGTTCACGCAGTTGCTTGATGTCGGCGCCAATCTGCGCGCCACGCCGCTGCAACTGCAGCAATTCGCGATCATGGGGGCGATCGTGGCGCGCGATGTGCACGGTCGAGAGCGACCGCGCGTGGGCTTGCTCAACATCGGTGAAGAAGAGACCAAAGGTCACGATCTCGTACAAGAGGCGCATGCGCTTCTCAAAGAGATGTCGGCATCGCAGGCTGGGATGGATTTCGAGTACGTTGGCTTCGTCGAGGGTCAAGATATTTTTTCCGGTGACGTCGATGTCGTTGTGACCGATGGCTTCACGGGCAATGTGGCGCTCAAGACCATGGAAGGTGTCGCGGGCCTCATCGGTGATCGTTTAAAGCGTGAATTCACCGCTGATCTGCCGAGCAAGCTGACCGGGCTAATGGCTCGACCGGTACTCAAGCGCGTCTCCGGTTCACTCGATCCGCGCCGCTACAACGGGGCGATCATGGTGGGGCTCAAACATATCGTGGTAAAAAGTCACGGCAGTGCGGATCGTTACGCGATGGCACAGGCGATCGCGATCGCCGCCACGGCGGTGCGCAAGCGGCTCGTGCAACACGTTTCACAGGCACTCGGCTCTGGGGATCAATCGACATGCTGAAGTATTCGCGCATCGTGGGCACTGGCAGTCATCTTCCCGAGAAAGTGCTCACGAACAAAGATCTCGAACAGATGGTCGAGACATCGGATGAGTGGATTCGCGAGCGCACCGGTATCGGCGAGCGTCGTATTGCTGCCAAAGGTGAAACGACCGTCGATTTGGCGGTTCCTGCTGCGCGTCGCGCGATGCAGGCCGCCGGCGTGGATCCCGATGAGATCGATTTGATCGTTTTCGGTACGACGACGCCCGATCAAGTGTTTCCGAACTGCGGTGCGCTATTGCAGGATCGGCTTGGTATCCGCAATTGCCCCGCATTTTCTGTCGAAGCGGCTTGCAGCAGTTTCATCTACGCGCTCTCGGTTGCGGATAAGTTCGTCAAACTCGGCGATGCGAAATGCGCACTCGTGATCGGTGCCGAGACGCTCAGTCGCATCGTCGATTGGAGCGATCGCAGCACCGCGATTCTCTTCGGTGACGGCGCCGGCGCCGTCGTGCTCAAGCCTGCCGAGGAAGCAGGCATCATTTCGACGCACCTGCACACCGATGGCTTCTACAAGGATTTGTTGTATTGCCCCGTCGGTCCTTCGAAAGGTTTTCATCCGGATGAGCAGGGACGTATCCCGGCCTACATCCACATGGCCGGCAACGAGGTGTTCAAGATCGCGGTCAAATCCTTAGGCGCTATCGTCGATGAGACCTTGGCGGCCAATGGGCTCGATAAGTCCGCGATCGATTGGCTGATCCCACATCAAGCCAATATCCGCATCATTCAAGCGACCGCCAAGAAACTCGAAATGCCGATGGAGAAGGTCATCGTGACGGTCGAGCAGCATGGCAACACCTCTGCGGCATCAGTGCCGATGGCGCTCGATGCAGGTGTGCGTGATGGCCGCGTCAAGCGCGGCGATCTGATTTTGCTCGAAGCCTTCGGTGGTGGTCTCACCTGGGGCTCAGCGCTGATTCGATACTAGAAACTCGGCGCGAAAAAAAACGCCGCGCTTTTGGCGCGGCGTTTTCTCGCACGAAGCGAATCGACGAGCGATTACTTCGAGATCGAACGCTTGAACATGCGGTCGATCTTCTCGTTGGTCGCATCGCAGCAGGCCTGCGAGGCCTGAGCGGCCGACAGCGCCTGGTTGGCGGTCGACTGAGCACCGTTAGCAGCCGAAGCGGCCGAGGCGGCGGCGCCGTTGGCGGCATCAGCCGAGCTCTTGGCGGCAGCGACTTGCGTCTGCAGGCTCGAAACTTGGGTCTTCAGGCTGTCGATTTCGGCCTGGAGGGGCTTCAGGTCCGTGCAACCGGCGAGGGTGGCAACGGCGGCGACAGCGACGATCTTGGCGATGATCGGGGTCTTCATAGTGTTCATGTCCTCAATTGAGATTGTTGCTGGTTCGGGTCGTTGGCGAGAGGCCGCCATTTGGTCGACCCCAACGGCAACATTATAGCGGTACATGGGCGCAAAGGGGACTGCGACTCACCCCGAATGGCTCAATAAGGGCGAGCCCGCACACAGTGATTGGGCGTGGCGGTTCGGCACATAATGCCCGCGTGAGTGTTTCATCCCCGACGGTTCTATTCGTTCCTGTCAGCGGTCCAAGTGGCATGGGCGAGTTTGCGCGAGCGCGCAGCATCGCCGATGCCCTAGTGGCCTATCAGCCGGCTATCCGGGTGCACTTCATGCTGAACCGTGCGGCGCCGTACGCGGCCAACTTCCACCATCCGTCGACGCTGCTACCGGCATCACCGACGTTATGCATGCGCGAGGTCGTTGAAACGATCGAACGCCTGCGACCTGCCGTTGTGGTGTTCGATAACGCAGGTCGCACGCCTCAACTGCGTGCTGCGAAGCGAGTCGGCGCCGCCGTCATCTATGTGAGCTCGCGTTCGAGACAGCGCTACAAAGCCTTTCGTCTGCGTTGGATGCGGCTGATCGACGAGCATTGGATTTCGTATCCCGAATTGATCGCCGGTGCGCCCGGCAGAATCGAACGCTTCAAGTTGCGTTGGTTGGGGCGCCCCGAATTGCATTATCTCGACACCGTGCTCGCGCCGGCTGATGACTCGGCTGCGGAGGAGCTGCTCGCGGGTTTCGGATCGCCGGATATCGTGATCGTTCCGGGTGGTGGCAGTCAGTTTCACGATGCCAGCATGACACCCGCGCGATTTGCCGAGTGGGGTGCTGCGTTGGCCGCTCAAGGTCATCGCATCGTATTCGTGGCGGGCCCGTCGTTCGTCGCCGAGTTGCCGCAGACGAGCCACTTCAAGACGGTGCGTAGCGTTCCAGGCGGTGTTTTACACGCGTTGCTCGCGCGTTCGAGAGCCGTGCTCGTGAATGGCGGCGACACCTTGCTGCAGGCGCTCGCCTTAAACAAACCTTGTGTGGCGATTCCGATCGCGGGTGATCAAGCCGAGCGCATCGCGCGCTGCGCAGCACAAGGCGTGGTGCTCTCACCAAAGCCGGATGAGGTCGTCGCAAGCTGCGAACGCGTGTTGACCGATGCGGCGGTCAGATCCGAACTGGAAACCCGCAGACGATTATTGGCGTTACACGACGCCTTGCCCGGCATCATCGAGCGGCTAGGTCGTTACCTCGGGCCTCGATGAGTTCGCGATAGGCCTGCAGCGTTTCGCGTACGACGTTCTCGAGATGGTAAGCCGATAAATCGTGATCGACGCGTGCCGGCTTTTGCGTTGCCAATGTTTGCAAGGCGGCGCTCATCGCAGCCACATCATCGATGGGCACCAGAGTGCCGGGATAACGCCCGAGAATCTCTGAGGGTCCTTGAGTGGAGGTCGCCAGCACCGGCGTACCCGCGTCGATCGCTTCGAATAAAACGCGTCCTAGCGGTTCGCTGCGCGAGGGGCTCACGAACAAATCGAAAGCCTGATAAAAAATCTTGGCATCGGGGCGAAAACCGAGGAAGCGAATTCGGTCGTTGTGGACGAGTTTCTCTAAGCGCTGTCGTTCACGACCGTCACCGATGATCACGAGCTTCGCTGCTGGAATTGCTGCTTGATCAAATGCACGGATGAGAGTGTCGAAGCCCTTGGACTTGGCGAGTCTGCCGACGCCGCCGATCAGAAAATCGTTATCGTCTGCGCCCGCGAGCGCGCGCAAGCGACGGCGCTCTTCGGCATCGATCCTCGGCGTAGGAATCAAAGATTCGTTGATGTCGAAAACACGACCTCGATAACGCGCGAGATCTTTTTTCTGCCATTGAGCGATGACGATGAGTCCATCCATGTCGAGAAAGTGCGGACCATTCACCCACATGTGCAACGTGGCGATGGTGGCGCAGCGGGGCTTCAAGCGTGCGACGAGTCGTGTGCTCTTGCGCAAATGAGTGTGGATGATCTCCGGTCGATGATCGCGAATGGCCCGTGCAAGTCCCCAAGCGGGGAACCAACGACTTACCTCGACGACCCGCACGCGTTCATCTAGATGATCACGGATTGAAACGCCGTTCGAGGCTCGGTGTTGTCGCTGCAATACGAGAGTCACATCGTGTTCTGCGACGCAGGCGTTGCACATTTCGGCGGTGGCTCTTTCGGTGCCGGCAAAGCCGCTCGAGAACAAGGTGTGCATGATGCGCATGGGTTTTCCGTTCATCGACGTCGATCTCGAAGAATTTCACGTGCCGCGTTCGAGCCTGGCAGTCCTGTGACGCCACCGCCTGGGTGTGCGCCCGAACCGCAGAGATACAAGCCACGCACGGGTGTGCGGTAGTTGCCATAGCCGAGCGCGGGGCGTGCCGCCCAGAGTTGGTCGAGTCCGAGAGAGCCGTGGAAGATATCGCCGCCCGCGAGTGCAAAGCGTTGTTCGAGATCAAGCGGCGAGAGGGCAAGCACGCCCACGATGCTGCGACGGAAATTGGGTGCGTACATATCGACGGTGTTGATGATCGAATCGATCGCCGCTTGTTTTTCGAGCGGGTCTTCCCAGCTGCGTGGCGCTTCGAGCGTGCCCGGCAAGTTGTAGTCGAAGTGCTGACAGAAAAGACTCGCGACATGCGCGCCGCGCGGTGCGAGCGTGTCGTCGAGCGTCGAGGGGATGAGCATCTCGACGATGGGTTCGCGTGCGCAGCCGGTGAGTCTGGCATCGGCGTACGCACGATCCATGTAATCGAGCGAGGGTGCGATGATGATGCCGGCACCGAGGTGCGTGTCATCGCTGCGCGAACGGCGTACTTCAAAACGAGGTAACTCGCTGAGTGCCACGTTCATGCGGAAAGTAGCCGAGGCCGTACGCCATCGCTCGATGTGCGAGCGAAAATCTTCGGGTAAGTCTTCAGCTTGCAGCAAATTCAGAAAGAGCGGTTTCGGGCCGAGGTTACCGATGATGCGCGGTGCGCCGAAGACGCGACCATCGACGAGTTTGATACCGCTGGCCGTCGCGGGAGTATTGCTGCGACTGCTCGTGCGAGTGGTGATGATCTTCGCAACCGGGGCATCGCACTCGATGTGCACGCCGAGACGACGCGCTTCAGCCGCGAGTGCTTGGGTGATGGCACCCATACCGCCGATCGCGTGACCCCAGAGACCACGCTTGCCATTCACTTCGCCGAAAGCGTGATGCAGCAACACATAGCCGCTGCCTGGCGTGTAAGGGCTCGCATAGTTGCCGACGATCGAATCGAAACCGAATAGCGCCTTGAGCGCAGGCGTCTCGAACCAATGATCGAGAATCTCGCCGGCACTGCGCGTGAAGATTTCGTGTAGCTCGCGTTGTTGAGCCAAGGGCAGCGCGCGGAACTGTCGACCAAAGCGCAGTAGTTCCCAAAGATCTCCCGTACGACGCAGATCGGTGGGCGGTGTACGCGTCAGTTGCTCACGCAGCAACGCCACCGCGCGATCGAGCATGGCGTGAAAGGCGGGGAGTTTCTCCGCATCGCGCGCGCTGTAGCGACGCACTTCGGCGAGCGTCGCGGCGGCTTCGGGACCGGCGCTGAAAGAATCTCCATTCGGCAGGGGCAGAAAGTTCTGCATCGGCCGCTCGACGATCTTGAGGCCGTGCTCGGCGAGTCGCAGATCGCGGATGACCGCAGGCTCGAGCAGGCTGACGGTGTAGCTCGCCGTCGAGTTGCGAAAGCCTGGCGCGAACTCTTCGGTCACGGCCGCGCCGCCAACCAAGTGCCGACGCTCGAATACACCGACCCGCAGACCGGCCCGCGCCAGGTAGCAGGCGCAGACGAGGCCGTTGTGACCGGCGCCGATGACGAGCGCATCGAAATCGGCAGCAGGGGGCTTGCGACTGGATGAATTCACAGGTACTGTATGGATCAACAGAGGTAGAGGTGTTCCATGTCAGATCTCACGCCACGACAAACTGAAATCCTCCGTCTAATCCAAAGAGCTATTGCCGAAACCGGCATGCCGCCCACGCGGGCAGAAATCGCGCAAGAGCTCGGGTTCAAGTCCGCCAACGCCGCAGAGGAGCATCTGCGCGCACTCGCCCGTAAAGGGGTGATTGCGCTCGTGCCGGGCACCTCGCGTGGTATCCAACTGAAGGACATCCTGCGCGAGCAGCTCGGCTTGCCACTCATCGGCCGCGTCGCCGCGGGTAAGCCCATTCTCGCAGAAGAGAACATCGAAGCGCGCTTCAACATCGATCCCGACATTTTCTCGCCCCGCCCGCACTACCTGCTCAAGGTCACCGGCATGTCCATGAAAGACGCCGGCATCCTCGATGGCGACCTAGTGGCGGTGCATCGCACCCCTGAGGTGCGTAATCGTCAGATCATCGTCGCGCGTCTCGAGAACGAGGTCACGGTCAAGCGCTACAAACAGGAAGGCCCGACGGTGTGGTTGTTGCCGGAGAACGCCGACTTCGAACCCATCCGCGTCAACCTGCGTGAAGAGCCGCTGATCATCGAAGGGGTGGTCGTGGGTGTGCTGCGCCGCGGTGCTACCGCCGGTAAGGCGACACCCGCCGGTCTCATGTAACGCGCACTCGCACCGGCTCGTCCGGAGGTTCCCATGTCTGTTTTCGAACTGCTCCCGTCGCCGGGTGCAGCGGATGAACTCGTCCCAAAGAAATCCACCTCGCGCTCTGCAGCGCGCCATAAGGTGACAGTGAAGGCAGCAACGGCGTCACCACGCGCCAGTCTGCGGCGCTTTCAGTGTCCCTGTGGTTGCGAGCGACGCAGCTGGTTTTCGCAACCGCGATCTTTACGTGCTGCACCGCCAGCTGATTCCGCATCGTGAGTCACTCTTCTCGTTTTCAGCCGCGAGCGCGTTGTTTCCATGGCTCCCTTGACTCCAGACAGCGTCCCGAGCCCCGCGCTCGAGTCGCTACTCGAACATCCGGCCATCTGGTCCGGTCGCAGCGCTGCACGCGTCGCTACGCTCAGCACGGGCTACGCTGAGCTCGATGCGGCGTTGCCCGGTGGCGGCTGGCCCGCTGCCGGGCTCATCGAAATTCTTACCGCTCACAGCGGCATCGGCGAGATGCAGCTCCTCGTGCCTTTGCTCGTACGGGCAGGGCAGATGAGCCCACCGCGTTGGACGGCTTGGATTTCGCCGCCCTTCGAACCCTATGCGCCGGCACTCGTGGCAGCGGGTGTGCCGCTCGCGCAGCAGCTCATCATCCGCACGAGTCAGCCGTTGTGGGCATTGGAACAAACTTTGATCTCGGGTGGATGTGCACTCGTACTCGGTTGGCTAGGTTCCGTGCCCTCAGGGAGCGCCTTGCGTCGACTGCAGTTGGCCACTCAACGGGGTGGCATCCCAGCGTTCTTGTTCCGCCCCTTGAGCGGGGCGATGCAGGCATCGGCAGCCGAGTTACGTATTTCTTACGAGTCTTTGCCATCGGGATCTGCACCGCTAGACCCCGGTGCGCGTTTGCAATTATTGAAAAGTCGCGGTGGGCGACGAGAGGCCTTCACCGTGTATTGGAATCATGGCAAGGCGTGAGCGAGTTTCTTCGACGCGACGGGCGTTTGCGACGACAAGGCGGGCGACGACGGCGTCGAGTCGGCCGTCTCCTTTGCGCGAACTGCCTTTTGCCGAATTGCCCTTCGATGAGACACCGGCCGAATCCTGGTTGGCGCTGCAGTGCATCGACCTCAAGCCCGGCGCGCTTGAGCGACTGTCTGCTTTGGCGATGGACTACACCCCACGCGTCAGCATCGAAGAGCCCGATGCGGTGATTCTCGAAGTGCGGGGCAGCTTCCGTCTCTTCGGTGGTGCGCGTGCCTTGTGCCAGAAAATCATTACGCAGGCACAGGCATCCTCGTTGCGCATCGATTGGGCTTTGGCGCCGACGCCGCTCTCGGCGTTGGCATTGGCGCGAGCTAAAAAACCGGTGCTCGTCTCGAGTCGAGAGCGACTGGTCGGTTTGCTCGCGCCATTGCCGATCGGCGTATTGCGCTGGCCGCCGTCGCAACTTCAGCGACTAGAGTCGATCGGGGTACGCACGCTCGGTGCGTTGTTGCGTCTGCCGCGAGCAGGTTTCGCGCGTCGATTCGGACAGCCCGCCTTGCAGATGCTCGATCGATTGACCGGTGCGGCTGCCGATCTGCGCAGACCGCATCGAGTGCGCGAACGTTTTAGATGTCGTCGCGAACCGGATTTCGAATTACAAACCCAGACTGCGGTGCTGGCTTATCTCGAGCCGTTATTGATCGAGCTCGAGAGATTTCTCTGCTTGCGGCAAGCAGGCATCGAGTCTTTGCAATTGCGATTGCATCATCGAGCGCCCATGCCGACCACGCGAGTAACGTTGCGGTTTGCATCGATGCAGTGGGAAGCGAATGCTTGTCGTGAGTTGTTGTCTCTACAGTTATCGCGCTGCGTGTTGTCAGCTCCGGTCACGCTGTGCGAGTTGCGTTCGGGGGCATTACGACCTCGCATCGCTTGCAGTGCATCGTTGTGGCGTACGGGCGAGCAGGGCGCGGGAACCACTGGTGAAGTGCCTGCCTTGGTCGAGCGGTTGCGGGCGCGTTTGGGCGATGAGGCCGTCTATGGCCTTTGCCTCGTGCCCGAGCATCGTCCCGAGCGAGCGTGGCGTATCGCAGAGCCACGCGCGCTCACTCAATCTATCGAAGGTTCTGCTATCGATGCTTCTGCCGGTGTGGGTGGCGATATGGCGAATGGCATAGCCCGACGTCCGTTATGGCTACTGCAGCAACCACGCGATTTGCCCTGTGCACTCTCGCAATTGCAATTACTCGAAGGTCCCGAACGTATCGAAACCGGATGGTGGGATGGCGCGGATATCGCGCGCGATTACTACATTGCGCTGAGTCGCGATGGCAGTCGTCTATGGATCTACCGAGAGCGCATCGCGCCGCACGGTTGGTATTGGCACGGTGTTTTTGGTTAGCGAGACCGCTTGTTGTCGCGAACTGGGCGTTTACGCTCTACAAGTCTTCCTGTCGCGTATTTGTGCAAGACGCTGGAGATCAGGCTTTGATAGGGCAAACCTTCTTCGCGCGCGATATCGCGAATATTTTGCAGATCTTCTGATGACATTCGAATATTGATTCTTTGGTCTTTCAGTGCAGTGGCTCTGGCTGCCGCACGAAGATTTTGTTTCTCTTCGGGGTTGGCTAGCGACTGGAATTCGTTTTTTTCGTATGCCGCAAGGAGACGCTTTTCCGCGAGAGTGAGTTTGGCTTTTTTCGGAAGGCTCATGATGCTGATCCTTTTAGGTACCGTCGTGTCGCTTTACGACTCGGAATGATGGTCTTCAAGAAGTACCGCGCTGGCTGATAAATAAAGGGCACTAGATAAGCGTAGTGGTCGATTTCGACGATCATTACTTTCTGCCCAGCGTACTTCTGTCGATTCGAATGCTCGACGACATCGAGTAGCCGCCCATCGTTGATCGCTGCAACGATCTGCTCGAAGCAGACCTTTCTGTTTTGCATTAACCAGAGATTTTTTTGTGGACTCCACTCGAAAGTTTGGAACATGCGGAATCACTCTTAAAGGATAGTATTTTTTGTGTGCCTTTTGTCATCAATTTCTATGGGTTGGAATGGATGACCAAATACTGTATAAATAAACAGTATTTAGAAATCCAGTCATGAAACTTGCTGATTACGCCGAATTGCACTGCCTGAGCAGTTTTAGTTTCTTGCGTGGTGCTTCGCAGCCGCAGGAGCTGGCAACACGGGCGGTGGAGTTGGGTTACAAGGCGCTCGCCATCACCGACGAATGCTCGGTTGCCGGCGTGGTGCGAGCGCATACGGCGCTGCGTGAGACGCCCACTCGATTGATCGTCGGCAGCGAATGCCGTTTGAGCGACGCTCGTTCGTCTGACGCTAAACCAACTGAAGGTCCCTTGCTCGTCGCGCTCGCAGCCGATCGCGCAGGCTACGGCCGCTTATCGCGCTTCATCACACGAGGTCGACGGCAAGCACCTAAAGGCGAATATCGTGTGAGCGTTGCAGATGCCTTCGAGTTGCTCACACCACCTCATGTTCTGTTGTTGTGGGCGCCGACGCTCGCCGAGTTGCAACAGCCGAGTGCCGCAGCGTTTGCAGAGCAACTGATGCACCATGGCGCGGGTTCTGCTTGGCTTGCCGTCGAGCTATTACGTGATGGCACCGAGCAGCGACATCTGCAGGTCGCTAAAGCACTCAGCGAGCGTTCGGGTTTGCCATTGGTGGCCACGGGTGGTGCCTGCATGCATCGTCGTGAACGACGTCGTTTGCATGACGCACTCACGGCGATTCGCTTGCGCACCACCGTCGATGCGGCAGGACTTGCCTTGTTACCCAGCGGCGAGCGACATCTGCGTGAGCGAGAGCGTCTCGCGCGCCTTTATCCGCCTGCGCTTTTGCAAGAAACGCTCGCGATCGCAGAACGCTGCCAGTTTTCTCTCGATGAGCTGCGCTATGAATATCCACGCGAACTCGTTCCCGAGTCGTATACGCCAGCTTCATGGCTGCGCACGTTGGTCGAGCGTGGTGCAGAGCGGCGCTGGGGCGGAAAGTCGGCGAGTGGCAACTCGATAAGTGACGGCTCGCTATGTCGTTCGGTACCTGCGCAGGTGAGGGCGCTCATCGAGCACGAGCTTGCACTCATCAGTGAGCTCTCTTATGAGGCCTATTTTCTGACCGTGCACGACATCGTCGACTTTGCTCGAAGTCGCGGCATTCTTTGCCAAGGTCGCGGGTCGGCTGCTAATTCTGTGGTGTGTTATTGCCTCGGTATCACCGAGGTTGACCCGTCGCGTATGTCGGTTTTGTTCGAGCGATTCATTTCGCGCGAGCGTAATGAGCCACCGGATATCGACGTCGATTTCGAGCACGAGCGTCGCGAGGAGGTGATCCAATACCTTTACGCGAAGTACGGCAGACATCGCGCTGCGCTCGCCGCCACGGTCATCAGCTATCGACCGCGTAGTACGTTGCGCGATCTCGGGCGAGCGCTTGGGTTCGATCCGATCGTGATCGAGAGCATCGCGAAGTCTGCCAGTCGCTGGGACAAATCCATCGATATCGAGCGTTTGGAGTTACCCGAAAAAATAGCCGACATCGATCGCAACCGTTTGCATCTCTTGTTCGAACTTGCCCAAGAGTTACTCGGCTTTCCGCGTCATCTGTCACAGCACGTCGGTGGTTTCGTGATTGCGCGTGATTCGCTCGAAGAGCTCGTGCCGATCGAGAACGCGAGCATGCCCGATCGCACCGTCATCCAGTGGGACAAAGACGATCTCGATGCGCTCGGCTTGCTCAAAGTGGATGTCTTGGCGCTTGGGATGTTGACGGCGATTCGCCGGGCGATCGATCTCATTTCGGCTTGGCGTTGCGAGCGCGGTGGTGAGCGGCTGACGCTGCCTGCGATTCCGGCAGAAGATCCCAAGGTTTACGACATGCTTTGCCGAGCCGATTCGGTGGGTGTGTTCCAGATCGAATCGCGCGCGCAGATGAACATGTTGCCGCGACTGCGGCCGCGTTGTTTCTACGACCTCGTGATTGAGGTGGCGATCGTGCGCCCTGGGCCCATCCAAGGCGACATGGTGCATCCCTATCTGCGACGCCGGCGTGGCGAGGAGCCCATCTCCTATCCGAGCGAGGCGGTCAAAAGTGTTTTAGAACGCACGCTCGGTGTGCCGATCTTCCAGGAACAGGTGATGCAGCTGGCGATCGCGGCTGCCGGGTTTTCACCTGGGGAGGCGGATCAACTGCGTCGTGCTATGGCCGCCTGGAAGCGTCGCGGTGGGCTAGGGCACTTCGAAGAAAGATTGATCCAAGGTATGCGTGAGCGCGGCTACACGGATGAGTTCGCGCAGCGGGTCTTCGCGCAGATACAAGGCTTTGGTGAATATGGTTTCCCCGAGTCGCATGCTGCGAGCTTCGCTCTGCTCGTGTACATCTCTGCATGGCTCAAGTGCCACGAACCGGCTGCTTTTACGGCGGCGTTGCTCAACAGTCAGCCCATGGGCTTTTATTCGCCATCCCAGTTGGTTCGCGATGCGCGCGAACACGGTGTCGAAGTGCGACCCGTCGATGTGTTGAAAAGCGATTGGGATTGCACGCTTGAGGCGACTGTGAGCGGCAAGCCTGCGATCCGGCTCGGTCTGCGGCTCGTACATTCTTTGACGCATGCAGGTGCGGAGCGAGTGGTAGCCATGCGTGATCGTATCGACGTCTTGCAGGATCTGGTGCGGCACGCCGAGCTTGACCGAGGTGATCTCGAAGCGTTGGCCGCTGCGGGAGCCTGCGCAAACTTGAGCGGTAATCGTCATCAGGCTTTCTGGTCGGTGGCCGGGGCCGAAGTCGAACTGCCGCTTGCGCCCTGCGCCGAAGAGCTGGCGTTGCCGCTGCTGCCAGTGCCGACCGAAGGTGAGAACTTGGTGGCCGACTATCGCGCACTCGGTCTGACTTTGGGTCGACATCCACTGGCGTTGCTGCGTTCGTTGTTTGCGCCGCGAGAGGTGTCTACCGCGTCGCAACTGTCGAACTTGCCGTCGGAGAGTCCCGTGTCGGTTGCGGGGTTGGTGACGATGCGACAACGTCCGGGTACGGCGAGCGGGGTGACCTTCGTCACACTCGAAGATGACACCGGCTACGTAAATCTCATCGTCTGGAAGCGGATCGGCGCTCGATACCGACGCGAGCTATTGCACTCGCGTTTGCTCGAAGCAGAGGGTTATCTGCAGCGCGAAGGCGAAGTGCTGCACGTGATCGTCGAGCGCTTACACGATCGCTCGGCGTGGCTTGGACGCCTCACGACTCGCTCGCGAGATTTTCGTTGATGCGATTTTAGGAGGCGACTCAGCGTTTGGCTTTACGTGGCTTCTCGTTGAGGCCGATGTCGTAGTCGTCAAAGTCGCTGGTGAGTTCCGCCGTGCGCTTCTCTTCGCGCAATCGCTCGAGCTTGCGCCAGGCAGGGTCACCCGTGGGCTTCGGGCCGCTACCGCGACGTCGCCCCTGTTCGAAATCTCGAATGACCTGATCGAAGTCCTCGCCCGAATCGAGGGCCTCGTCATCCTCGTAGTCGTCTTGCTCCGGTCTCTCGTTCATGGCACCACTGCCACCCAACCCCCAGACGCGCAAAATGTATTGCGACGACGCGCCGCTTGCAACGGGGGATCGTGTGTCTCAGCGCACCAGCGTGTTCATTTCGAAGATAGGCATCAACATGGCAAAGACGATGGCGAGGACGAACACCCCCATCCCCACGATCATGAGAGGGCCAAGGAGGCCGACCAGGGCCGTTAGTAGACCATCCAGTTCCCGCTCCTGATTGGTCGCGGCCCGATCGAGCATCTCCTCAAGGCGGCCGCTCGATTCGCCGCTTGCGATCAGGTGGACGGTCATGGGCGGAAAGAGTTTGCTGGCCGCCAACGAGCGCCCGATCGGGGCCCCTTCGCGGATTCGCTCAGCCGCCTGCTCGACCGCAGCGCGCATTGGCCGGTTAGAAATCACCGCTCCGGCGATCCGTAGGCCGTCAAGGACGGGGACGGCGCTACCGGTGAGGATGCTTAAGGTGCGGGTGAAGCGCGCCGTATCGAAGCCGCGCACTAATCTTCCGACCAGTGGCAAACGCAGCAGCCAGCCATCGAAGCGGTAGCGAGCCTCGGGTGCGCGCAGCCAGCGCCTAAACAGTACCCCTGCCATCACAAGCGCGAGCAGCAGCCACAAACCGTAATCGCGTAAGGTCTCACTGACGGCCAAAAGCACCTGCGTCATCCAGGGCAGCGCATTTTGTCCCGACTCGAATACGTCGACGACCTTGGGTACGACGTAGGTCAAAAGCCCTGCGATGATGGCGATGCACATGACCGTCAGCACGATCGGATAGAGCAGGGCGCCGATCACCCGTTGCCGCAATTGATCGCGACTCTCGGTGTAGTCGGCCAGCCGCTCCAGCACGACATCGAGACGGCCCGACTGTTCGCCTGCGGCGACCGTCGCGCGATAGATTTCGGGGAAGACACGCGGAAATTCGCCGAGCGCTGAGGCGAGCGTGAGTCCCTCGGTGACTCGTGCTCGCACGGCCGTGACAACTTTTTGGACGGCGGGTTTCTCGGACTGTTCGGCGACCGCGCGCAGTGCATCTTCGAGTGGCAGCGCAGCTTTGACGAGGGTGGCCAGTTGTCGTGTGAGTAACGCAAGATCGGCATTGCCAATGCGATTGCGCGTGAATGAGCTGCGCTTACCGAGACCACTCTGCGTCACATTGCTGTTCGTGACGGCAGTGACCTGCATCGGAAGTAATTGTTGATCACGCAGCCACTGCCGAACGTGGCGCGGGCTCTCGCCCTCTTGCACACCGCGCACTTCGCGGCCGTTAGCATCCAATGCGATGTATTCGAAAGCAGCCATGCGGACCGAGTCGTCAGTCTTCTCGCGTTACGCGCAATACTTCCTCGAGCGTCGTCTCACCCGAGAGCACCTTGCGACGACCATCGTCGCGGATTGACGGTGTGGCAAGCCGTGCATGGCGTTCGAGTTCGCTCTCGGGCGCTCCGTCATGAATAAGACTGCGCATCGCTTCGTCAATCAGCACGAGTTCGTAGATGCCCGTGCGTCCTTTGTAGCCTGCGCCCTCGCGTCCGGGTTTGTGTAACGTTAGGGGCGGCGCATCGGGCGCGATATTCAGCATCCGACGCTCGCCGTCCGAGGCGAGATAGGGCTCGCGCTGGTCGGTGTCGAGCGTGCGCACGAGCCGTTGCGCAACGATGCCGATCAGGCTCGAGGCGAGAAGGAAGGGCTCGATGCCCATATCGCGCAGGCGCGTGATCGCGCCGACCGCGGTGTTGGTGTGCAGCGTCGAGAGCACGAGGTGACCGGTGAGTGAGGCTTGCACCGCGATCTGGGCCGTTTCGAGATCACGAATTTCACCGACCATCACGATGTCAGGGTCTTGTCGCAAAATGGCCCGCAAGCCGCGCGCGAAGCTCATGTCGACTTTGGTGTTGACCTGAGTTTGGCCGACGCCGTCCAAGTAATACTCGATTGGATCTTCGACCGTCATGATGTTGCGCGTCGCGTCGTTCAAACGCGATAGCGCCGCATAGAGCGTGGTGGTTTTGCCCGAGCCCGTGGGGCCCGTGACGAGCAGGATGCCGTTCGGCTTATGGATCAGCGCATCGAGTAGCGGTGTGATCGCTGGGTCCATACCGAGGTGGTCGAGATCGAGGCGGCCAGCCTGCTTGTCGAGCAAGCGCAGTACGACGCGCTCGCCGTGCCCTGATGGAATCGTCGAGACGCGAACATCGACCGCACGGCCGGCGACTTTCAGGCTAATACGGCCATCTTGCGGCAGGCGCTTCTCGGCGATGTCAAGTTTCGACATGACCTTGATGCGCGAGACAACAGCGGCCGCCACGGCGCGCTTGGTTTGCAGCACCTCGCGCAATACGCCATCGACACGCAGTCGAACGACCAATCGATTTTCAAAAGGCTCGATGTGAATATCAGACGCATTTTCTTTGATCGCCTGTGTCAGCAGCGCGTTGATGAGCCGAATGATCGGTGCATCGTCTTCGCTATCGAGCAAATCCGATTGTTCCGGCAGATCTTGGGCGAGAAAGGCGAGGTCGACCGTATCGTCGAGACCGCCCGCAGCGGCGCGAGCATCGGTGCCGGCTTCGTAAGCAAGACGCAGCAAGGCATCGAACTCATCGGCAGCGACTTTGCGAAGACGCAGCGGTCTGCCGAGATGGCGACGGGCTTCAGAGATTGCAGCGGGGACGACATCGGGACGAATTGCGAGCTCGGCGAACTCGCCGTCGATACTGGTCAGCAACAGCCCGTGTCGCCGCGCGAAAGCCAGAGGCAGCGTCGGTGTCACGGGGCGGGGGCAGCCGCTGCCGCAGAAGACGCTTCAGACGCGGGCGGAGCGACAGGTGTGGACGGTACGGCCGCAGGCGGCATAGGCGCCGGCGGCAACTCGGGCAGGATCGCACGCGGTGTGCCCGGCAGCAGCGGTAGCACTTCACGCTGCGGTCCGAGCTTTCGCTGCTGGTCGCGCATGTAGTTGTATTTTTGATTGGTTTCGAAGGCGGCATCGAGACCGTCGCGCAAGATGCGTGGCTGGATGAAGACCATCAAATTGGTCTTGGTTTTTTTGGCGCTGCGCGATTTGAAGGCCTCACCGACGACCGGGATTCGTCCAAGGAACGGCACTCGCTGCTCGCCGCCCGTCTGTGAGTCTTGAATCAAACCACCGAGCACGACCGTGCCGCCATCTTCGATCAACACATGGGTGCTGATGGTGCGCTTGTTGGTAACGAGATCGACCGCACCGGAGCTCGTCGCGGCGATGCTCGAGCTCTCTTGCTCGATCTTCAGCATCACCGAGTCGCCCTCGTTGATCTGCGGCGTGATCTTGAGAATGGTGCCGACTTCCTGGCGCTGGATGGTCTGGAAGGGGTTGAGGTTATTGCCGGTGTTACCGCCCGTGCTCGTGTACTGCCCCGTCACGAACGGCACTTCTTGCGCCACTTTGATCTCGGCCTCTTGGTTATCCATCGTCACGATGGAAGGTGTGGCGATGATGTTCGTCGTCGAATCGCCGCGTAGTGCACGCAGCACCGCCGCAAAGTCCACCCCGCCACCGCCCAAGCGACCGACGCCGACCGTGGTGCCACGCGGCACGCTCGTGAGGGTGGTGGGGTCGGTGGCCGCACGAGCGAGATCGACGATGCTGACGCCGCCGACGGGTTCAATGAAACCACCGACGGCGTTATCGGAGTTGCTGCCATCGACCAGCCAGTTCACCCCAAGCTCCGCCGACTTGTCGGCGGATACTTCCACGATGATGGCTTCGACGATGACTTGGGCGCGACGGATATCGAGCTTATCAATCACGGCCATCAAAGAATTCATGGTCTTGGCGGGCGCGGTGATCACGAGCGCATTGGTTTCGGGTTCCGCCCAGATGATGGTGCTGCGATCGGCACTCGCTGCGGTGGTTGAGCCTGCAGCCGGCGCCCCAGCCGTCACGCCTTGAACTTGTTCTTTTAATTTCGCCGCGATCTTCTCTGCATCGGCATAGCGCAGATAGCGCACTCGCGTATCGCCGCCGCTCGAGAGCGGCGTGTCGAGATAGGCGATGAGCGTGCGGGCACGCAGACGTTGCGTCTTATCACCGGCGAGTAGGATGCTGTTCGAGCGATCATCGGCGACGACGCGCAGGGGGCTCATGCCGCCCTCGGCGGAGGCTTGTGCTGGATTCAAAGCCGTCATCGTGCGCACGACTTCGGCCGCCGACGCGTTCTGCATGGCGACGACTTCGATATCGGCATCGCTTGCCTGATCGATACGCCGAATGATGCGCAACATGCGATTCACGTTGTTGGCGCGATCGGCGAGGATCAGCATGTTGGAAGAGGGGTAGGCTGCTAGGTGCGCGTTTTGCGGCATCAACGGCCGCAAGATCGCCACGAGCTGCGCGGCACTGACGTTCGTGACCGACACCACCTGCGTGACGATCTCGTCGGAGGTCGCACTCAAACGATCGGGCAGATCGTTGCCGGGCATCGTGCGCGAGTTCGCATCCGGAATGATCTTCAACACATCGCCCGACGGAGCGGCGACGAAGCCGTGCACTTGCAGCAGCGCCAAAAAGGCTTCGTAGAAGGCATCGGGAGTCATCGGCGTCGAGGAGAGCATCGTCACCTGCGCGCGTACGCGCGGGTCGACGATGATGTTGCGCCCAGTCGCCGCGGCAACCGCCTCAATCACTTGCGTGATGTCGGCATCTTTGAAGTTTGGGGTGATGCGCGCGCCCGAGGCAGGCTGGGCCGACAGGGGTGCTGCGGCGCCGACCGTCAGCAGGGTGGCCAGAAGAGCAGTGAGCAGCGAGCGTGATGTCGGCATGAGATTTCCGTCAGGTCAGACCGGTCAGTTTGCCCCGGCCGAGGCCAGGCTGGCGAGGTCGATGAGAATATTTTGGGTGCGCCCAGCGCGCTCAATCGTCAGCGAGGCTTGCGGCATCCCCGAGAGGCTGCGCAAAAAAGCATCACCATTGGCTTGATCGGAGAGTGGCGCGTCGTTGATCGCGACGATCAAATCGCCGGCTTCGAGTCCAAGACGAGTGAAGGCGCGCGCGTCGGCCCCGGGATAGACGCGGATACCCGGACTCTGGCCGCCCCGGATCACGGCTTGCCAGCGAATGACGTTGGCGAGACCCGCCTCGGCGCTCGAGGGCTGCGACGCTCCCCCGAGCAGCGCACTCGCGGGCCCGGCCTCGAGGCCACTCCCCGGCGCGAGTTGTCTTGGCAGGTCGAGTCGCTCGAGGCTGCCACCCCGATCGAGGATGACGTGATCGGCGTGCACCGCGTTCAGGATGAGATTACCGGGCAGGGTGCTACCCACTCGATACACCTTCGCCGGGCCGCCCGAGTCGGTGATGATGGCTTGGCCGGCTGCCGGATCGGTTTCGGCGATGACGCCGGTGAGTCCCAAGTGTGTGGCCGAGCTCGCGACGATCGGCTGGTTGGCACTACCCTCACGGCCGAAGAGCGCAGCGCGTTTCAGCGCCGCTAGGACCGTTTGTGTGGTGTCTGCGGTCGGTACGGCCATCGGGGCAGGCGTGTCGATCGAGGCCTCGTGGCTGCGAAAACCCGTTGTGACGAGGTAGGCCACTTGTAGCCCCAGAATGGTGGCTAAGACGGCGGTCACGAGCGCAGGCAGATCAAGCCGAAGTCGCATGGTGTCGATCATACCCGCCCGCGTCGTGCACCACACTTGAGTTCGGGGTACCGCGGCCCTATAACGGGTCCATGTCCGCCGAAGAGTCCCGTCCCGATCACGAATCCTCCGTTGCCGAGGCCACTCCCGAACTGAAGCAGCCCTCGCTGTATCGGGTGATTTTATTAAACGATGATTACACTCCTATGGAATTCGTGGTCGATGTGCTCGAGCGCTTCTTCGGTATGGGCCGAACCCAGGCCACGCAAGTGATGCTCGAGATCCACATGCGCGGTAAAGGGGTCTGTGGGGTCTTCACCCATGAGATCGCCGAGACGAAAGTGGCGCTGGTCACGCGGTATTCCCGCGATCACCAGCACCCGCTGATGTGCACACTAGAGGAAGCCTGAACTGTGTTGTCCGCTGAACTTGAAACCTGCCTGAACAAGGCCTTCCAGCTGGCGCGCGATGGCCGTCACGAATTCCTCACCGTCGAGCATCTGCTCGCATCGATCCTCGAGACGAACTCGGTGAAAGACGTGCTGCGCTCATGCGGCGCCGATGTCGCGCTGCTCGAGAAGGATTTGCTCGATCACATCGAGCAGAGCACGCCGCGCTTGCCTGAAGGCGACGATCGCGAGGTGCAGCCGACCTTGGGTTTTCAGCGGGTGTTACAGCGCGCGGTGTTCCATGTTCAATCGAGTGGTCGCAAGGAAGTGGCGGTCACCAACGTGCTCGTGGCCATCTTCAGTGAGAAGCAGAGCCACGCCGTATTTTTGTTGAGCCGTCAGGATGTCTCGCGCCTCGATGTCGTCAATTACATCTCGCACGGCATGTCGAAAACCGAGGGCGAGAAGAGCGACTCGAAAGAAGAGGCACCCGCAGCGGGTGCCGCCGCCGCCGAAGGCGAGAGTGCGAGCGCCCTCGAGAAGTATTCGACCAATCTCAACAAGCTCGCCGAGGAGGGCAAGATCGACCCCTTGATCGGGCGTGAGCTCGAGGTCGAGCGCACCATCGAAATTCTCTGCCGTCGACGCAAGAACAACCCGCTGTATGTGGGCGAGGCGGGTGTCGGTAAAACGGCGATTGCCGAAGGCTTGGCTCGACGTATCGTCGAGGGGCAGGTGCCGGCGGTGCTCTCAGGCTGCACCATATACTCGCTCGATTTGGGTTCCTTGATCGCCGGTACGAAGTATCGCGGCGATTTCGAGAAGCGTCTGAAGTCCGTGCTCGCCGAGCTCAAGAAGCAGCCGGGCGCCGTGCTCTTCATCGACGAGATCCACACCGTTATCGGTGCAGGCGCTGCCTCCGGCGGTGTCATGGATGCCTCGAATCTCATCAAGCCGGTACTGAGCAACGGCGAGTTGCGCTGTATCGGGTCAACGACCTATCAAGAATATCGCGGCATCTTCGAGAAGGATCACGCGCTCGCACGTCGTTTCCAGAAGATTGATGTTGTTGAGCCGAGCGTCGCCGAGACGATCGAAATCCTGAAGGGGCTGCGTAGCCGTTTTGAAGAGCACCATCAGGTCAAATATACCGATGGCGCGTTGAAGGCGGCGGCTGAGCTCTCGGCGCGTCACATCAACGAGCGACACCTGCCGGACAAGGCCATCGACGTCGTCGATGAGGCCGGTGCGCGTATGCGCGTGAAGGGCGTCACGGATCAGAACTCGACGGTCGATGTCGAGCAAATCGAAGATGTCGTAGCGCGCATCGCCCGTATTCCGCCGAAGACCGTCTCGAGCAACGACAAGGAAGTACTGCGTAATCTCGAGCGCAACCTCAAGCTCGTGATCTTCGGTCAAGACAAGGCCGTCGAAACTTTGACCGACGCGATCAAGATGTCGCGCTCAGGTCTCGGTGACGAGCGTAAGCCGGTCGGTAACTTCCTCTTCGCAGGTCCGACGGGCGTCGGCAAGACCGAAGTGACCCGTCAGCTTGCTATTGCGCTCGGCATCGAGTTCATTCGCTTCGACATGTCTGAATACATGGAGCGTCACACGGTCTCGCGTTTGATCGGTGCGCCGCCGGGCTATGTCGGATTCGATCAAGGTGGACTACTCACCGAAGCGATCGCCAAACATCCGCATGCCGTATTGCTGCTCGATGAAATCGAGAAGGCGCATCCGGATGTGTTCAATCTGCTCTTGCAGGTGATGGACCACGGCACGCTCACCGACAACAACGGCCGCAAAGCCGACTTCCGTCACGTGATCATCGTGATGACGACCAATGCCGGTGCGGCCGACATGGCCCGCACGCCGATTGGGTTCATGCCGGGTGACAACACCACCGATGGTATGGAGGCGATCAAAAAACTCTTTACGCCCGAGTTCCGCAATCGTCTCGACGCGATCATCCAGTTCGGTGGGCTCGATGAGCGCACCATCGAGCGCGTGGTCGAGAAACTCTTGGTCGAGATTGAGACACAACTCGAGGGTAAGCGCGTGTCGCTACAACTCGACGATGCAGCGCGTCGCTGGATCGCTAAGACGGGTTACGACCCGAAGATGGGTGCGCGGCCGATGGCTCGCGTTATCCAAGAACACATCAAACGACCGCTCGCCGAGGAATTACTCTTCGGCAAATTGGTCGAGGGTGGTTTGGTGCGCGTGTCGGTGAAGGCCGACGAGAGCGGACTCGATCTCGAGTGCGTGCCGGCGACGAACGAGGAGCCCGTAACGGCGTAAGGCGGGTTGCCGCTCAGCGGCCGCGGTAGACGATGCGGCCCTTGGTCAAATCGTAAGGAGTGACTTCGACGGTGACGGTGTCGCCCGTCAGGATGCGGATGTAGTTCTTACGCATCTTGCCCGAGATGTGGGCCGTAACGACGTGACCGTTCTTCAATTTCACGCGAAAAGTGGTGTTCGGCAGGGTCTCGACGACTTCGCCGTCCATTTGAATCGCGTCTTCTTTCGACATCAGGTCACTGTCACTCTGCAAAAAAGAAGCGCGGATTCTGCCGTAAGGGGTCTCACGAATCAATGTAATTCGCTGCGTGTGAGCTCCGCGAGGTGTCGCAGGAACTCCGTTCGAGGCAGCGGGCGGCTCCCGAGAGAGGCCAAATGCGACGAATGCATCTGGCAATCGATGAGTTCGATACCACTCTCAGCGCTGCGCCTCACGAGGCTCGAGAGCGCCACTTTGGAGGCATCCGCTTCGCGACTGAACATCGATTCGCCAAAAAACACGCGCCCGATACGAATGCCATAGAGTCCGCCGACCAGCGCGCCGTCGCGTCGCGCCTCGACGCTGTGGGCAATGCCGCGCCGGTGTAATTCGAGATAGGCCTCGCGCATCTCGGGTGTGATCCAGGTGCCGCCGCCATCGCGGGCGCGCGGTGCGGCGCAGGAGTCGATGACGGCGGCGAAGTCCTGATTTTCAACGACCTCGAAGCCGGCATTACGCTCTCGCTTGGCGAGACTACGACTACGGCGAAAATCTGCGGGGAAGAGCACCTCGCGTGGATCGGGGCACCACCAGAGAATCGGTTGCCCCGGCGAATACCAGGGGAACAAACCGCGTCGGTAAGCGGCGATGAGTCGCTCAGGTCGAAGATCACCGCCTGCCGCGACGAGTCCCGGTGGCTCATCGAGCGCTTCTTCTGCAGCAGGGAAGGCGTCGGGGTCGCCGCCGGGCTCGAGCCACACGAGCCCGCGCCGACGCTTCATGTTGAAAGGTCCTGCTTGTAGGGAACGTGTTCGGCGATACCGGCGGCATATTGCTCGACGCCGATTTTCTCCCGCGCCAGATAGTCGGCGATGGCAGCACGAAAGCGCGGCTCGACGATGCGATGAGCAGACCACGTGAAAGTGGGTGCGAAACCGCGACTGACCTTATGCTCACCCTGCGTGCCGGGTTCGAAACGCTGCAGTCCGCGCTCGATGCAGAACTCGATGCCTTGGTGATAACAGGTCTCGAAATGCAGGCTGTGATATTCCTCGGCTGAGCCCCAATAGCGACCGTACAGCGTATCGCCGCCGACAAAGAAAACCGCGACCGCGACGATCTCATCACCTAGGCGCGCGAAGGTGAACTGCAGCATCTCGCCCATGGTAGCGGCAATTTTTTTGAACGCGTCGAGGTTCAAGTAGGGCTCATTGCCGCGCTGCAAGAAGGTGCGTCGGTGCAGTTGCCAGGCTCGTTCGATCTCTTCGCTCGTTGCATCGTGACCGAAACGTCGCTCGAAGTGGATGCCAGCCTCGGTCACGCGACGACGCTCCCGACGAGCTTTTTTGCGCTTTTCCGCGGTGAAGGTCGCCAAAAAATCGTCGAAGTCGCGATAGCCGCGATTCTGCCAATGAAACTGGCAATCGCAACGCAACAGCCAATCGGGGTCGGCGCGCAGAGCGGTTAAGTCCGCCGCATCAGGAAACAAAACGTGAGCCGTCTCGAGCGACATCGAATCCGCTGCTTCGGCGATCGCTTCGAGTAGCGCAGCGGAGTTGGCGCCCACAAGCGAGTCGCGGCGTTGCAGTAGGCGCGGACCGGTCGCAGGCGTGAAGGGCGCAGCGACGAGTAATTTGGGGTAATAGCGCAAGCCATGTCTTGCATACGCCTGCGCCCAAGCGAAATCGAACACGAACTCGCCGTAGGAGTGATCTTTGAGCCAAGCCGGCGCGGCAGCAGCAATCCCGACGTCGTCTTCGAGCACGATGAAATGAGGACGCCAGCCCGTCTCTGGCCCAATGCAGCCACTCTGCTCGAGGGCGGTCAGAAACTCGTGCCGCAGAAAGGGATAGCCACGATGATCGAGGTCATTCCACTCGGCAGCAGGCAGATCACAGATGCGCTCGATGACGCGGGTGCGCATCGTCGGCGCCCCGTCAGTGCGAATCGACGTGCTCGAGATATCGGTCCGCATCGAGCGCGGCCATACAGCCTGAGCCCGCCGAGGTGATCGCCTGGCGATAGACGTGATCGGCGACATCGCCCGCGGCAAAAACGCCGGGGATGCTCGTCGCGGTGGCGTTACCCGAGGTGCCGCTGTGCACGGTGAGATAGCCATCTTTCATCGCGAGCTGGCCGGCGAAAATCTCCGTGTTCGGCGAGTGGCCGATGGCGACGAAGACGCCGGTGACCGCAAGATCTTCCGTCACGCCTGCTGCAGCGCCAGCCGCATCGGTGCCGCGCACGCGCAGCCCCGTCACGCCGCTTTGATCGCCGAGGACTTCGTCGACCGCGTGATTCCAGATGATGCGGATTTTGCCGGCCTTTTCGCGCTCGAAGAGCCGATCTTGCATGATCTTCTCGGCTCGCAGTCGATCGCGGCGATGCACCAGCGTGACGTGAGCGGCGATGTTCGAGAGATAGAGTGCTTCTTCGACGGCCGTGTTGCCGCCACCGATGACGGCAACCGACTGACCGCGGAAGAAGAATCCATCGCAGGTGGCGCAAGCGGACACACCACGCCCCTTGAAGGACTCTTCCGAGGGCAGCCCTAGGTACTTAGCCGAAGCGCCGGTGGCAATGATCAGCGCATCACAGGTGTATTCACCCAGATCGCCAATGAGGCGAAACGGACGCTCATTGAGCTTCGCCGTGTGGATGTGATCGCTCACCATCTCGGTACCAAAGCGCAGCGCATGCGCTTTCATACGCTCCATCAGCGCGGGGCCGAGCAGGCCGTGGGCATCGCCCGGCCAGTTGTCGACCTCGGTCGTCGTCATCAACTGACCGCCTTCCTGCAGGCCCGCGATCAGCATCGGTGCGCGATTGGCGCGGGCGGCGTAGACGGCGGCGGAGTAACCGGCAGGTCCGGAACCCAAAATGATCAGTTTTCGATGTGTGCTCATGCGCGCATGTTAGGGGCAGCGCGCGCAGGATGCCACGTGCAAGTCGATTCCATTAGAATCACGGATTCCAGACGCTGGTCCGCCACGGGATAACCCATTGTCCGATACTGCTGCGAAGGGTGCAGAGCCCTCCCGTTTCACCGAACGCGTCAAGCGTAGTTTGCGCGAGGTCGTGATCATCCTGATGGGTGCGATCGCGCTCATGGTGTTCGCGGCGCTCGTGACCTACGACCCGGCTGATCCGGGCTTCTCCTTCACGGGTGAGGGCGCAGGTGGCATCCACAATCTGATCGGGCTCCAGGGTGCTTGGCTCGCCGACACCTTGTTTTTCCTATTCGGCGGTCCGGCATTCCTCTTTCCGCTGATGCTAGGCGGTGCCTGTTGGATCATCTTCCGTCGTCGCTCCAGTGAGAACGAGGAGGATGAACCCATCTCACGTATCAACAGTTTCGTGCGGGCGGGTGGCTTTGCTCTGCTGCTCTCGGCGTCCTGTGCGCTGGCGACCTTGCACTTCGCGCAAGGTGAGCTTCGTCAGAGCGCCGGCGGTGTCGTCGGCAGCCTCGTTGGCGAGTGGATGCGCGGCAACTTCAACTTCGTCGGCGGCACGTTGTTGTTGCTCGCGTGCGCGATGGCTGGCTTCTCGCTGGCTTCGGGTATTTCGTGGTTGACCATCGTCGATCGAACCGGTGGTGGCTTTTGGGGTGCGATCGATTGGCTGCGCGCGCGTCGACAGCAGCAGGCCGTGGTCGCCGAAGGCGAGGAGCGTAAGGCGGCTCGTAAAGAGAGTCTTGAGGTTCAGACCAAGAAAGCGGCTAACAAGCCGAAGCCGCGCATCGAAGCGCCGGCACCTCAGCCCGAGAAGAGCGAGCGCATCGAGAAAGAGCGACAAGTACCGCTCTTTACCGCCAAGGCGGGTGAGTTGCCGCCGCTACAGTTGCTCGATGATCCGCCGGCGCGTGAGTCGACCTATTCGGCCGAGGCGCTTGAGGCGATGTCGCGCCTCGTCGAGCTCAAGCTCAAAGATTTCGGTGTCGAGGTCGAAGTGGTGGCGGTGCAGCCAGGCCCTGTGGTGACGCGCTTCGAGTTGCGCCCGGCGCCGGGCGTGAAAGCCAGCCAGATCAGCTCGCTCTCCAAGGATCTCGCGCGTGCGCTCTCGGCCATCAGCGTGCGTGTCGTCGAGGTCATCCCGGGTAAGTCGGTGATGGGTCTCGAGATTCCGAATGAGAAGCGCGAGATCGTCACCTTCGGCGAGATCGTCAAATCCAAGGCCTACGATGAGGTCAACTCGCCACTCGCGCTAGCACTCGGTAAGGACATCGGCGGTTTGCCGATCGTCGCTGATCTGCAGCGCATGCCGCACTTGCTCGTCGCCGGAACCACGGGTTCGGGTAAGTCGGTTGCGGTGAACGCCATGATTCTCTCGATGCTCTACAAGAGCACGGCCGAAGATGTTCGCCTGATCATGATCGACCCGAAGATGCTCGAGCTTTCGGTATACGAAGGCATTCCGCATCTGCTTGCGCCGGTCGTCACCGACATGAAGGAAGCGGCCAACGCTTTGCGTTGGTGCGTGGCCGAAATGGAACGTCGCTATCAGCTCATGGCTGCGATGGGTGTGCGCAACATCTCGGGCTTCAATCGCAAGGTCAAAGACGCGATCGACGAGAAGAAACCCATCAAAGATCCGGTGATCATGAAGCGCGCTTCGAACGATCCGTCGATCGATCAATCGCAGATTCCGGATCTCGCGCCGCTGCCTTTCATCGTCGTCATCATCGACGAGCTCGCCGATCTCATGATGATCGTCGGCAAGAAAGTCGAAGAGCTCATTGCGCGTCTGGCGCAAAAGGCACGCGCTTCGGGCATCCATTTGATCTTGGCGACGCAGCGACCGTCGGTGGATGTCATCACGGGTCTCATCAAGGCGAACATTCCTTGCCGTATCGCTTTCCAAGTGTCGGCCAAAGTTGACTCGCGCACGATCCTCGATCAAAGCGGCGCCGAGTCTCTGCTCGGTCACGGTGATATGTTGTATTTGCCGGCCGGCACCTCGAACCCGACTCGCGTGCACGGCGCGTATGTCGCCGACGCCGAAGTTCATCGCGTCGTCGAGGCGCTGCGCAAAGCGGGCGCGCCGAATTACATCGAAGAAGTGCTCTCAGGTCCCAAGGGTCCGATCCCGGGTCTTCCGCCCGAGGAGGGCGAGGGCGGTGAAGGTGCCGATTCCGAGCAGGACGCGCTGTATGACGAGGCGGTCAAAATTGTCCTCACCGAGCGCAAGCCCTCGATCTCGTATGTGCAGCGTCGACTGAAGATCGGCTACAACCGCGCGGCGCGGCTCATCGAGTCGATGGAAGCAGCGGGTCTCGTGGGGCCGCTGCAGTCGAACGGGGGTCGCGAGATTCTCGTCCCCGCGCCGTCGGGCGATTGAGCATGCAGCGCCGTGTTTTCGCCGCTCTGCTCACCGCGGCGCTGCTTGGCGTGTCGGCGGCTTTTGCGCAGAGTGTCACGCCGCTCGATCGATATCTTGAGGGGCTCTCAAGTTGGCAGGCGGAGTTTGCGCAGACGGTCGTCGATTCGCGCGGCAAACAGCGAGTGGCTGACACCGGTCGTTTCCTCGTTCGCAGACCAGGTCAGTTTCGGTGGGAGACCGGCGCGAGTGCCGGGTCGGCTGCGACCCAAGTCATGGTCGCCGATGGCCGAAATCTTTGGTTCTACGATCGTGATCTCGAGCAGGTGACCGTGAAGCCGGCGCGTAGTGCGTTGACGGCGACACCGGCGATGCTACTCGTGGGTGGCGTGAACCTACGTGAGCATTTCGATATCACTCCATTGCCGCGATCACTCGGGCTCGAGTGGGTAGCTGTCAAACCGCGGGGTGCGGATGCGGAGTTCCGAGCGGCGCGACTCGGTTTTTCGGGTAACGACCTGCGTCGCATGGAGATCGAAGACAAGCTCGGTCAGAAAACGACGTTGGTGTTTTCGAAGACGCAGCGTAACGCGACGCTGCCTGCGGATACGTTTGCCTTTCAATCACCGCCGGGTGCCGACATGATCGGCACGCCAGTACCCTAAGTGGCAGCCGTGTTGCGTCCGCTGCGCTACGCCCGTTATTGGGTGTGGTTTGGTTTGGCGATGACGTTGATCGTGGTTTACCTCACGCTCGAAGCGCCATCGGGCCGCATCAGTCGTATTCCGCATCTTGATAAGGCTTATCACTTCGCTGCGTTCTTAGGACTTACGCTCTGGTTTGCGGCGCTCGTTGAACGACGCGGCTATTGGGCGGTGTCGATCGCGCTGTTTCTGCTCGGTATCGCGATCGAGATCGGTCAGCACTTGATGGCGCTGGGTCGATCGGCGGAATTTCTTGATGTCGTGGCCGATACGGTGGGTATCGTACTCGGAATCCTCTTGTCGTTATTGATCCGCGACTCGTGGTTGCAACGTGTCGAGCGATGGCTGAGCCCGATCTGAATCGACCGCTCGCCGATCGCATGCGACCGCGCTCGCTCGCGGAGTTCGTGGGTCAGGTGCAAGTGCTGGGTGCGGGCAAGCCACTGCGCGCCGCGCTCGAGAGCGGGCAGCCGCACTCGCTGATTCTGTGGGGGCCGCCGGGCACCGGCAAAACCACGCTCGCCAGACTGATTGCGCAAAACGCCGACGCCGAGTTCATAGCGCTCTCGGCGGTGATGGCGGGTGTCAAAGACGTACGCGCCGCTGTCGAGCAAGCGCAAGCACACCGTGCGATGAAGGGGCGACGAACGGTGCTCTTTCTCGATGAGGTGCATCGCTTCAGTAAGTCCCAGCAGGATACCTTCCTGCCGTATCTCGAAGATGGCACGCTCATTTTCATTGGCGCCACGACCGAGAACCCGTCGTTCGAACTCGTCAGCGCTTTGCTCTCGAGAGCGCGGGTCTACGTGCTGCGTTCCTTGCCACCGAAAGCGCTCGAGCTGCTGCTGCAACGTGCACTCGATGATCGCGAGCGGGGCCTTGGTGCTTTAAATCTCACGATTGAGCCTGAAGCTTTAACAGTGCTTGCGGCGGCTGCTGATGGCGATGCGCGCCGTGCGCTGAACATGCTCGAGATCGCCGCGGACCTGGCGATCGACAACATGATCGGCGCCGCGCAAGCGCGCGAGGTGGCGAGCGGCACACGACGTCGATTCGATAAAGGCGGGGAGCAGTTCTACGATCAGATTTCGGCGCTGCACAAAGCCGTACGTGGCACTGACCCCGATGCGGCCTTGTATTGGTTGTGTCGGATGTTGGATGGCGGTTGTGATCCGGGGTATCTCGCGCGGCGACTGGTGCGTATGGCCAGCGAAGATGTGGGGCTTGCCGACCCGCGAGCGCTGCAGATCACACTAGAGGCTTGGGCCGCGCACGATCGACTCGGTAGCCCTGAGGGCGATCTCGCACTCGCCAATGCCGTGGTCTATCTCGCCTGTGCGCCCAAGAGCAACGCCGTTTACGTGGCTTTTAACGAGGCGTCGGCGGATGTCACGACCTTCGGAACGCTCGATGTGCCCCTGAAGCTGCGTAACGCGCCGACTCGACTCATGAAGGAGCAGGGCTACGGCCAGGGCTATCGCTATGCGCACGATGAGCCTGGAGCCTATGCGGCGGGCGAGCGCTATCTGCCTGACGAGATGCCTGATCGCCGTTACTACCGACCGGTGGATCGCGGCCTCGAGATCCGAATCGGTGAGGCCCTCGCGCGTCTGCGCGCCCGGTACAATAAAGACCGTTCATCCGGAGAGACCTGACGTGCTCGATTCCAAGCAGTTGCGTACTGACACCGAAGCCGTGGCGAAGAATCTCGCTAAGCGGGGCTTCGTGCTCGACCTCGAGGCATTTCGCGCGCTGGAAGAGCGTCGTAAGCAGATCCAGATCGAGGCGGACCGACTACGAGCTGAGCGCAACGCCAATGCCAAGGCCGTCGGTATGGCCAAGGGTAAGGGCGAGGATGCCTCCGAGCTTTTGAAGCGTGGTGAGTCGTTGACTCATGCGCTCGCCATCGCCGAGACCGATCTTGAGCGTGTTCAAGCGGAGTCGGATCAGTGGTTGATGGGTCTGCCCAATCTGCTGCATGACTCGGTGCCCGAAGGGCGAGATGAGAGTGCGAACGTCGAACTGCGCCGTCATGGCACGCCGCGAGCGTTCGACTTTCAGCCCGCTGATCACGTTGATCTGGGTGCGCGTTTAGGTGGTCTCGATTTCGAAGCCGCCGCGCGCATCTCGGGCGCACGCTTTATGGTGCTGCGTGGATCTTTGGCGCGACTGCATCGCGCGCTCGCGCAGTTCATGCTCGATCTGCACACGAGCGAGCATGGCTACCAAGAAATTTATGCGCCGTATCTCGTCTCCGCGGCTGCACTCACGGGCACCGGTCAGTTGCCGAAGTTCGAGCAGGATCTATTTAAGGTCGATGGCGAGCGTCCGTTTTATTTGATCCCGACCGCCGAAGTGCCGGTTACCAATCTCGTGCGCGAGCAGATCCTCACGGCCGAGCAGTTGCCGCTGCGATTCGTGGCGCACACACCGTGTTTTCGCTCGGAAGCAGGCGCTGCTGGTAAGGACACGCGCGGACTGATCCGGCAGCACCAGTTCGACAAGGTGGAACTCGTGCACGTCGTGAAGCCCGCCGATTCGTACGCTGCGCTCGAACAACTGACCTCGCATGCCGAAGAAGTACTCAAGCGCTTAGAGCTTCCATATCGCGTGCTCGCGCTGTGCAGCGGCGACATCGGCTTCGGCAGCGCCAAGACCTACGATCTCGAGGTGTGGTTGCCGGGGCAGGGTAAATACCGCGAGATCTCGAGCTGCAGCAACTGCGAAGCCTTCCAAGCGCGGCGCATGCAGGCGAGATGGCGTAACCCCGAGACGGGTAAGCCGGAACCCGTACATACCCTCAATGGTTCCGGAATTGCGGTCGGTCGTGCGATGGTCGCGATCCTCGAGAATTATCAAAACGCCGATGGCTCGGTCACGGTGCCGACGGCACTGCGTCCGTATATGGGAGGCCAGGAACGGCTACACGCGGTAAACTAACGGCACGGAGAGGTGGCAGAGCGGTTGATTGCACCAGTCTTGAAAACTGGCGTCCCTTCACGGGGACCGTGAGTTCGAATCTCACCCTCTCCGCCA